>Ga0187833_10001118_pt1 | contig 31135 bp, 31 predicted proteins | sample ETNtaG_37_FD_167968 | JGI IMG/M metagenome (GOLD analysis project Ga0187833, IMG submission 167968) | Marine microbial and viral communities from oxygen minimum zone, Eastern Pacific Ocean - ETNP2014_SV_400_PacBio MetaG (Illumina Assembly) | ecosystem: Environmental > Aquatic > Marine > Hypoxic...
GTAGGATGAAGGGATGACCCCACCGCTATCACCTTTCCTCACGGGGGCAGCCATGCGCTGCCCCCGCTGCGGAAAGGGCAGGCTCTATGATGGCCTGTTAAAGATCGCGGACCGGTGCACGATCTGCAATCTTGATTTGAGCGCTGAGGACAGCGGCGACGGCGCAGTCGCCTTCGTCACCCTGATCATGGGTGGAATTGCCGTGGGGCTGGCGCTGTGGATGGAGGCTGTCTTTGCACCGCCGCTGTGGGTGCATTGGGCCGTGTTGCTGCCGCTTATTCTCGGTGGCTCGCTTCTCGCCACGCGCTGGCTCAAGGCGACGCTGGTGGCGCTGCAGTTCCGTCACAGATCGGAAGACTACGGAGAAAGCCACAAGGAAAACGGTGGAAAGAACGATCATGGCTGACAAAGACCGCACTGACCAGGACGGTACTGATCAAGGCGGGGGGGGGCGGTTGCGCGGCTACGTTTTTCGCCCGGCACCTGGTCCCACCCTGTTCATGGTGCTGGGGGTGGCCTTCATGCTGTTCCTGGGAAGCTGGCAGGTACAGCGCCTGTTGTGGAAGGAAGATCTGATTTCCACCCGCCAGTCCCGCTTTACCGCGCCTGTGGTGGCCCCGCCCCCCGCCAATGCGGACGCCGCCGCCATCGGCGAGTTCGAGTTCCACCGGGTGCGGCTCGAGGGCGTTTTTCTCCACGGCCGCGAGATGTATCTTGGCGCCCGCTCGCTCATGGGCCATGTGGGCTATCACGTGCTTACCCCGCTCCAGCGCGCCGATAACAGCCTGGTTCTGGTGGACCGTGGCTGGGTGCCTTTGGACTACAAGGACCCGGCGCCGCGCGCGGCGGCTCAAGTTCAAGGTCCGGTTTTGTTGGAAGGTGTGATCCGCGCCCCCGGCCGCAAGAGCCGCTTTACCCCCGACAACGTGCCGCAAGATAATTTCTGGTTCTATGTGGATTTGCCCGCCATGGCTTTCTACGCCGGGCTCGATCCCCTCGTCAGCTGGTACGTAGAAGCCGGAGCCGCCCCCAATCCCGGCGGCTTTCCCATGGGCGGCCAGTCCAAGGTGGACCTGCCCAACGACCACCTGCAATACGCTATTACCTGGTATTCCCTGGCCCTGGTCCTGTTGGTGATCTACCTCATCTACTCCACCACCCGTGAGGGTGAAAACGTCTAAAAACGCCTGATTACTGAGCTTTTCCCGCCTTTTTACCTACCCTGGCTTGCTTGCCCTCCACTCGCGGGATAGGTTAGGCCCCGTTTTATCCACAGGGCTTTAAGAGGGGGCCACGTGCGCTACATCAGCAGCCGGGGAGAGGCCCCGGTGCTTTCCTTCGATGAGGTGCTGCTGACCGGGCTGGCCCGGGACGGCGGCCTCTACGTACCCGAAAGCTGGCCCCACTTCGACGTCGCTGCGCTCCGGGACATGGCGTCGCTCTCCTACGCGGAACTGGCGCTGCACCTGACCCATCCATTCGTCGGCAAGGCTATCCCCAAAGCCGCCTATGCCGGCCTAGTAGCCAGGTCCTATGCCGGTTTCGACCACGACCCCATCGCGCCACTGCGCGATATCGGTGGCGGCGTTCACTTGATGGAGCTTTTCCACGGCCCCACCATGGCCTTCAAGGACTACGCCCTGCAGCTGGTGGGACGGCTCTTCGAGCACGTTCTGGAAAGCCGGGGCGAGCGCGTCACCATTCTCGGCGCCACCTCAGGCGATACCGGCTCGGCGGCTATCGCTGGCTGTGCGGCTTGCCCTTCAGTGGACGTGTTCATACTCCATCCCAAGGGCCGGGTATCGGAGGTACAGCGCCGCCAGATGACTACGGTGACTGCCCCCAACGTCTTCAATATCGCTATCGAGGGCGATTTTGATGACTGCCAGGACCTGGTAAAGACCCTGTTCAACGACACTGCCTTCCGCCAGGATCTGCGCCTCTCCGCGGTCAATTCCATCAACTGGGCGCGCATCATGGCCCAGACCGTCTATTACTTTTTCGCGGCGCTGAAATTGGGCGCGCCGGACAAAGAGGTCTCCTTCGCCGTGCCCACGGGTAATTTCGGCAACGTCTATGCGGGCTATGTGGCGCGCTGCATGGGGCTTCCCGTTAAGCGCCTCATCATCGGCTCCAATCGCAACGACATCCTCACTCGCTTCTTCGAGTCCGGGGTCATGGAAACCCATGAAGTCACGCCTTCCCTGAGCCCCAGCATGGATATCCAGGTTTCCAGCAATTTCGAGCGCCTGCTGTTCGACCTCTTTGACCGCGACAGCGGACGGGTGGCGGCGGCCATGGTCAAATTCCATAAAAGCGGGCGGCTGACGTTGGAAACAAAACGCTTCCGCAGCGCCTGCGAACTGTTTGCCGCCTGCCGCCTCGATGACGAAGGTACGCTGGCGGCCATCGCCCGGGAACACGAGAAAACCGGCATCCTGCTTGATCCCCACAGCGCCATCGGCGTCCATGCCGCGCATCAGCTTGGGGAGGCCACGGAAGAAACCCCGGTGGTGGCGCTGGCCACGGCGCACCCGGCTAAATTCCCCGAGGCCGTGGAACAGGCTTGTGGCACGCGTCCCCAGGCCCCGGTATCGCTGGCCGGTCTGGCGGATCTTCCCGAACGCTTCGACGTACTCCCCGCCGATGTGGATATAGTGGCCGTTTATATGCGCGAACACGCCACCGTCATGAACGCCATGAACGGGAGCGATAGGGGAGAAACAGAGGAAGGCGGCCAAGGCGCTGGGGAAGCCCCGTGACCGTTACCGTCACCACGCTCGATAACGGCTTGCGGGTGGCCACCGACGCCATGGAGAGTGCGCGCTCGGTGTCGCTGGGGGTTTTCGTGGGCGTGGGCACCCGCAACGAGACACCGGAAATCAACGGCGTCTCCCATCTTCTCGAACACATGGCCTTCAAGGGCACCAAACGGCGCTCGGCGCGCGCTATCGCCGAGGAAATAGAAGCCGTGGGCGGCCATATCAACGCCTATACCTCGCGCGAGAATACGGTCTATGTGGCCCGCGTGCTGAAGGAGGACACGCCCCTGGCGCTGGATATTCTCGCCGACATCCTCCAGAACTCGGTGTTCGACGAATCGGAACTGGAACTGGAACGCCATGTGGTGCTCCAGGAAATCGGCCAATGCAACGACACTCCCGACGACCTCATCTTCGATCATTTTCAGTCCCGCGCCTATCCCGACCAGGCCATGGGCCGCCCCATCCTCGGCCTGCCCCATCTTGTGAGTGCTTTTTCGCGGGACAGCCTGGGCGCCTATATGGCCGAGAACTACGCGCCTGACCGCATGGTGGTGGTGGCGGCGGGCGAGGTGGATCACGAAATCTTCGCGCTGATGGTGGCGGAGGCCTTCGACTCCCTCAACCCGGCAGTCTCCCCGGCGGTGGAACCGGCACGCTATGCTGGGGGCGATATGCGCAGCGAAAAGCTGCTCGAACAGCTCCACCTGGTTCTAGGCTTCGAGGGGGTTCCCGCCGTGGATCCCGATTACTACGCGCTGGCGGTGTTTTCCGGGATATTGGGCGGCGGTATGTCCTCTCGTCTGTTCCAGGAGGTGCGCGAGAAGCGGGGACTGGTCTACACCATCGCCTCCTTTACCTCCTCTTACACCGACAGCGGGATGCTTGGGGTCTATGCTGGCGCCGCCGCCGACAAAGGGAGCGAACTGCTGCCCGTGATCTGCGAAGAAATCAAGGGGCTGGGCGAGAGCGTCACCGGGGATGAACTTTCCCGTGCCCGCGCCCAGGCCCGGGCCGGCCTTCTCATGTCCCGGGAAAGCGCGCCCTCGCGCTGCGAACAGCTGGGCAGCCAGATGCTGATCTATGGCCGTCCGTTGCCCCTCGACGAGATTACCGCGCGCATCGACGCCGTGGACCGCGAAGCCGTCTCGCGGGTGGCCGCGCGCCTGCTTTCCACCGCTCCCACCTTCGTCACGCTGGGTCCGGGCGGGGCCTCCCTTCCCGGCGACGTGGCGACTCTGCTAAACTGAGTTCACAGCGTCCGTAGTCTCTGTAGTCTTTGTGGCCCGCTGCTTTTTGTGGTGGCCGGCGACGGGTATATTCCAGGTGGGATCATGGCTGAAAAAAAGACCGTGCACCGTTCATCCTTTTCCATCGTCCGCTTCCTGCAGCCCAAGATCGGCGCCATGCCGCCGGTGCGCCTCGCTTACGGCCAAGTGGTACTGCGCCCGCCGGTGGAAAGCGACTGGCGGGAATGGTTGTCCCTGCGCTCGCACTCGCGTGAGTTCCTTAAACCCTGGGAGCCCACCTGGGGTCCCGACGTCCTCACGCGCACCGCGTGGCGCCGCCGCTTGCGCGGTTATGCCCGCGACTGGACCAACGACCGCGGCTACGCCTTTTTTGTCTTTCATGCAGAAAACAGAAGACTTCTCGGCGGCGTCACCTTCAACAACGTGCGCCGCGGCATCGTCCAGACCTCGAGCCTGGGCTACTGGATCGGCCAGCCCCATGCCGGACAGGGGTACATGACGGACGCCATGCAGGCGGTGTTGCGCTACGGTTTCGACCATCTCAACCTGCACCGCATCGAGGCCGCCTGCGTCACCGATAATGACGCCTCGCGGCGGGTTCTGGAAAAATCTGGTTTTCGGCGCGAGGGCCTAGCCCGCAAATACCTGCGCATCGACGGCCACTGGCGCGACCACCACACCTTTGCCATCCTGCGCGAGGACATCGAAGGCGCGGGGGGTAAGGCAACGGCGGGCGACGAGAGCGACTAGGCCGCCGTTTCGGCAGTGGGTTGGTTTCAATTTAACTGTATTTGTCAACATTTTGCCGCCTCTTGGCGGTGAAATTGTTTTTAAATCAATAACTTGAATGGAAACGGAAAAGGAAGAAACACCCTTTAGGGACGGCTAACCAGGCCTCAGGCGTGGCCGGCGTCGTCGGAAAGCATGGACGGGTCGATGCCCAGGCTCGCCAGCGCCTGTTCCCACATGCCGGAGAGGTTGTCGGCGAACACGAGCGCGCTGACTGCTGGGGCATGAAGCCAGCCATTGGACTGGATTTCCGATTCGAGCTGGCCCGGCCCCCACCCCGCGTAGCCCAGCGCCAGCATGCATTGGTCGGGTCCCTGGCCGGCGGCGATATCGCGCAGGATTTCCACCGTGGCGGTGAGACAGATTCCCGAATCCACGGCCAGGGTGCCTTCCTGGCTGTAGTCAGAGGAATGAAGGACGAAACCGCGCCCGCTCTCCACCGGGCCACCGCAATGGATGCCGATGATCTGTTCTTCGTGTTCCATCTCGATGCCGAGCTGCTGCAAGAGGTCGGGAAAGGTAATGGAATCGATCATCTGGTTGAGAACAATCCCCATGGCGCCGTCATCGGTATGGGCCACCATATAAATCACAGACTGGGCAAAGCGGGGATCGCGCATCTGCGGCATGGCGATGAGAAGACCCCCATCGAGGTAAGACGGCTCACCTTCTTTTATAGAACGGCCCATTCTCAGATTCCATAGATGGCGGGGCATTGTTTCGTGGCTCGCATATGGTACCAGTATGGAGCGCCGGAGGGCAAGTGGCCCCAATCCATGCCACACGCGAACGTGAAAGCCTGTAACCCTCTGTAAACCTGCGGCGAGCTATAGTATAGCAATGCAAATACTAAGACTTCATGAGGAGTAGGAACGATTCTCCCCTTGCCCCGGATTTTGTCCCGGTTATGCCTTCCACGCCGCGGCACCGCCATCATGGCCGCTTTCCCGGCTTTCTTCCTGGCCCTTTCCCCGGTTTATTTTGGGGCCGGGTCCGCCGCTGCGCAACCTCCGCCGGGGGCTTCGCCTTGGGTCGATGAGGGCGCAAGCCCGTGGGTGGAGGAAGGGGAGAGTAAAGTGCGTCTCATCGCTGCCGCCACTACTGTGGACGAGGGTGACAGCGTTTCCCTGGGGCTGGAACTCCGCATGGAGCCGGGCTGGAAAATTTACTGGCGGTCGCCGGGCGATGCCGGGCTGCCACCCCAGGTGGACTGGTCGGGTTCGGCCAATCTGGCGGCAGTTGAAATCTCGTGGCCGGCGCCGCGCCGCTATTCCGCCTACGGCCTAGAGACCGTGGGCTATGAGAAAAAGGTGGTGTTGCCGGTAACGGCGCGGCCGCAAAGTCAGAGCCAGGCACTCGCGCTGAAGGCCCGCGTGGATTACCTCACTTGCAAGGAGGTGTGTATCCCGCGCCGGGTCAACCTCGCTTTTGACCTGCCGGCAGGGGCCGGGGAACCGACCTCCTTCGCTCCGCTTATCTCCCGTTACCGCGCGCTGGTGCCGGGCCCCCATGAGGATGGGGAAATGGCTGTGGAACGGATGGAAGCGCTGGGCGCGGGGGACAAGACCCGGCTTCGCGTCACCGCCCGTTCGGACCGGCCCTTCGGCTCCCTCGACGTCTTCGTGGAGGGGCCGCCGGGATTCTGGGCCGGCGCGCCAAAGCTGCGCGTCCTGGCCGGGGGCCGGGTGGCGGTACTGACTATGGCGGCGGGTGCCGGCTCGGTGTCGGCGCAAAGGGAAAGCAAAAGCGTCTCCCTCGTCGGTATGCCGCTCACCGTGACTCTCGTCGAAAGCAGTGTGGAAAGCGATGTGGATTCCGAATTCTCACCGGCGCGGGCGCTGGAGACGCGGCTTGTGGTGGCGGCGGGAACCGAGACCAGCGGCCTCGGTGGGTTTGCAGGGATTCTCGCCATCGCCCTTCTCGGCGGGCTCATCCTCAACCTCATGCCCTGCGTACTGCCAGTGCTGTCGCTCAAACTGCTGGGCGTCATCGGCCACGGCGGCGGCGAGACCGGGGCCGTGCGGCGCAGCTTCCTCGCCACCTCGGCGGGGATTCTCTTCACCTTCATGGTGCTGGCCTCGCTGGCGGCGGGTCTGCGCATGGCGGGGCTGAGCGTGGGCTGGGGCATCCAGTTCCAACAGCCGATCTTTCTCGCCGCGATGGCGGTGGTACTGACCCTGTTCGCCTGCAACCTGTGGGGATTCTTCGAGATTCCCTTGCCCGGCTGGATGGGCGACCTCGCCCTGCGCCACAGTGGCCACTCGCAGGGCCGTCCCCACAGCCTCGAGGGACAATTCCTCACCGGGGTCTTCGCCACCCTGTTGGCGACGCCCTGTTCGGCACCCTTTCTCGGCACCGCCATCGGCTTCGCCCTGGCCCGTGGCGCGGGGGAGACCTATGCCGTCTTTGCCGCGCTGGGCCTGGGGTTCGCCGCCCCCTACCTGGTCATAGTGGCGGCGCCGCAACTGGCGGTGCAGCTACCCCGTCCGGGGCCCTGGATGGTCAGCCTGCGCCGCCTGCTGAGCCTGGCGCTGGCACTTACCGCCCTGTGGCTGCTCTCGGTTCTGGCGGCGCAACTCTCTGTAGACGCCACCGCCTTTGTGGCAGCTCTTCTGGTGGCTCTGGGGGTGGTGCTGTGGGGCCAGGCCGGAGAGAAACCCCGCTTTGCCATGCCGCGTTCCGTCCTGCGGATGGCGGCGGTGTTGCTGGTTGTGGCGACACCTCTGGCCCCCGGTTACTTCGAGGAGACGAGCCTGCCACCGCCACAGTCTGGCGACGATCTCTGGCAGCCCTTTGCCCGCGCCGCCATCCCTTCCCTGGTGGCGTCGGGGCGCGTGGTCCTGGTGGACGTGACCGCTGAATGGTGCCTCACCTGCCAGGTCAACAAGAAGCTGGCTCTCGACCGCGGCGAGGTGACACGGATGATCGACAATGGCGGCATCACCGCCATGCGCGCCGACTGGACCCGCCGCGACGATGATATCGCCGCCTATCTCGCGGGGTTCGGGCGTTTTGGCATTCCCTTCAACGTCGTCTACGGCCCCGCCGCGCCGCGCGGCATGGTGCTGCCGGAACTTCTCACCCCAGCACGAGTAGCCGACGCCGTGAGCCGGGCCAGAGCGCTTTCCGAGTAATTGGGATCAATTTTATGGGGGCAAAGTGCCGCCCGGTCAGAAATGCCATCCAGCCAGGAAAAACGGCCAGGGGACGTTGCGTTTTTGCATTAGAATGATTATGGTCACGCTCCGCATGGGTTTGTTTCCATGCTATTTTTTTAAATTTCACCCATAGGGGGAGAGTATGACCATCAATGTCGGCGACAGAATACCTACGGTTAATCTTTTTCACATGACGGAAGACGGGCCCGCGCAGATTTCTACCAATGACATCTTCGGCGGCAAGAAGGTGGCGTTTTTCGTGGTTCCGGGAGCCTTTACCCCCACCTGCTCGGCAGAACATCTTCCGGGCTTCGTCAACAACGCCGCCGCCATCAAGGCCAAGGGCGTGGACAGCATCGTCTGTGTTTCCGTCAACGATCCTTTCGTTATGGCGGCCTGGGGCAAGGCTCAGAACGTGGGTAACGCGGTGGCTCTTTACGCCGATCCTGGTAATTTCGTCAAGGCCGTGGGCATGGAGCTGGATCTCGGTGTCGCCGGTCTTGGTGTGCGTTCCAACCGTTATTCCATGATCGTCGATGACGGCACGGTGACGGTGCTTAACGACGAGGGTGGACCGGATTTCGAGGTCAGCTCCGCCGAAAAACTGCTGGAACAGCTTTAGTCCGGTTTCTCCGGCCCCTAAATGCAGCCACTGGCGCCTCGTTCGAGCCCCTTACGAGCCAGGGCATCGGCGCGCTCGTTCCCGTCATGGCCGGAATGGCCCTTGACCCAGTGCCATTCAACGTCGTGGCTGCCTAGTACCTCTTCCAGGCGCTGCCACAGGTCCCGGTTCTTCACTGGTTTTTTAGCCGCGGTCTTCCAGCCCCGCGCCTTCCATTCGCCGATCCATTTGGTGATGCCGTCGCGTAAATACGTGCTGTCGGTGTAAAGGGCCACGCGCACATCGCGGTTGAGCGTTTCCAGCCCCTGTATGGCAGCGGTGAGCTCCATGCGGTTGTTGGTGGTTTCGGCCGCAAAACCGCACAATTCCTTTTCCACTTCGCCATAGCGCAACAACACACCCCAGCCGCCAGGCCCAGGGTTGCCCGAACAGGCGCCGTCGGTGAACAGTTCCACTATTATCGCCGTTTCCGGCCATGCCCGCTTTCCTTTCACGAGGCTTCGTCTAGGCCATAAGAAGATGCGTCCTTCACCTGCTGGTGAAAACGCAGCTTGCCCAGATATTCCCGCGGGTCCTTGAGGCTGACCATGGCCCCCTCGGGGTGGTGCAGCCAGTCGTAAAGCCTGGTTAGGAGAAAGCGCATGGCACCGCCGCAGGCGAGCAGGGGCAGGGCCTCGATTTCGCTTTTGTCTAGGGGGCGTACGCCGCCATACCCGGTCAACAGGCGTCGCGCCTTGGTAACGTTGAAACTGCCGTCCCCCTCGAAGCACCAGGCATTGAAACAGATGGCCAAGTCATAGGCGAGGAAATCGTTACAGGCGAAATAAAAATCTATCAGGCCCGACAGCCTCTCGCCTAAAAAGAAGACGTTGTCGGGGAAAAGATCGGCATGAATGACGCCGGTGGGAAGGTCCACCGGCCAGCTTTTCTCCAGCCGCGCCAGTTCGTCCTCCATGATCCCTTCAAGGCCTTCCTCGATTTCGTGGGTGCGCTTGCAGCAGGCCTCGAACAAGGGGCGCCAGCCCGCCACCGACAGGTCGTTCTCCCGCGTCATGGCGAAGCTGCCGCCGGCGAGATGCATCTTCGCCATGGCCTCGCCCAGAAGGGCACAGTGATGGGGCTCGATGCGGCGCGGCCACAGGCCCTTGAGGAAGCCGATAACAGCGGCTGGCCGCCCGCATAACTCGCGCAGGGCTTTGCCGTCGCGGCCGTGGATGGGGGTGGGACAGGCGATACCCTTACCGGCGAGATGGTCCATGAGGCCCAGGAAATAGGGCAGGTCTTCGGACGCCACCCGCTTTTCGTACAGGGTCAGGATGAAGGTGCCCCGATCGGTGCGGAGCAGGTAGTTGGAATTCTCCACGCCTTCGGCAATGCCCTTGAACGACACCGCGCGGCCGATATCATAGTCGCGCAGGAAAGTGGCCAGTTCTTGGTCGGAAACTTCCGTATAGACCGCCATCAAACTTCCTTGGCAACGTTTTCGAGGAAGGGGCTAAAAAAGGTGTGCCGGGGACGGAACAGGGCCAAAGACAGGAAAAAAAGCAGCCGGGTTCCGCGATCTGTCATCTTGCCATTGTGCCTTCATGTCCGGTTCTCTATATCAGTATCTGGAACCGGGCTGCCGCGTGACGGTGGCCCGATTTAAGCACCGAAAGGTAATACAGCCATAGAGGTAAAGGAAGAGGGGGAAATGAAGGAAATCATAGCGGAACCCGTTATCGCCAAGAAGGGTCCCTACGAGGTGGAAGTGGAGGCCGGGAAAACCTATCACTGGTGCTCCTGCGGGAAAAGCGCCACCCAGCCTTTCTGCGACGGCACCCATTCGGGGAGCGACTTCCAGCCCGTTCCCTTTACGCCAGAGGTCTCGGACACCATCTTTTTCTGTGGCTGCAAGCATACCAAGGCGCCGCCTTTCTGTGACGGTACCGACAAGGAGCTTTAGGTCCGGTTTCCCCGTCGCCATTGCACCACCGTTTAACCACTAAAAAATCCCCACCGGAAAAGCGGGGGTTTTGCTGTTGGGGACCGTGGATTTCGTTAATGCAGTTTTTTCGGCAGTTCCTCGATGGCGGCCTTGATCAGGTCGTTGCCGCGTTTGGCGTCCAGGTTTTCCTCGAGAATTCGCATGGTGGCGGCGACGGCGATATCCACCGCGCGGTTGCGCACTTCCTGGGTGGCCTCAGCTTCAGCCTGTGCGATGTGGTCGAGGGCCTGCTGCTGGCGCCGCCCCAGGGCCTCCTCAAGCTCGCTTAAGGTCCGCCTGCGTAACAACTCGGCTTCCTCCTTGGCGTATTCAAGCATTTCCTCGGTTTCCTCAGCGGCCTCGCGCTGTTTACGCTGATAGGCGGCAAGGACGGCCTGGGCCTCCTCGCGCAGGCGCGTGGCCTCATCAATCTCGGACTGGATTTTCATCGCCCTCCTGTCGAGGGCGCCGAGAATGACCTTGCGGCCCGGCTTGAAGACGCCGGCGACGAAGGCGATGAAAGCGACGGCGACCCAAAATTCAGCGGATTCCAGCATCATTCGTGCTCCTTTACAGCGGCCGCCACGGCGTTCTGAAGCTGTTTCTTGTCCACATTCTTGACGCCGATCAGCTTGGCTGTGGCCTGGTCCGTGATGTCCTCGGCGATGCCGCCGATATCTGCCAGCGCGCTTTCCTTGGCTCGTGCGATGGCAGCCTCCGCGCTCTGGGCCTGTTCGGCCATGGTGGTGGAAAGTTCGGCGTGACGGGCGACGGAGTCCTCGGCCAGCCGGTCGGAAGCCTGTTTGATTACCTCAAGCGCCTGGGCCTTGGCCTCGGCCATGGACTGTTCGTAGGCCGCCAGAACTTCGTCGGCTTCATCCTTCAGGACAACCGCTTTGTCGAGATCACCATCAATTCGGTCGCAGCGCTTTTCAAGCACCTCGGAAATACGCGGCAGGGCGAGCTTAGCCATGGCCAGATAAAGCAGCACGAAGCTGATGACAAGCCAGATGATCTGGGGTGGATAAAGGGTGATGTCGAGTTGCGGCATGGTGCTTCCTTGGACCCTCAGGCCGGGGACGTGCGCGAGCCGCGCGCCCCCGAAAGGACGTGTTCCCGCTCTAGAGAAACAGGATCAGGAACGAGATCAGCAAGGCGTACAGCGCCACCGCTTCCACCAGGGCAAACCCCAGCATGCTCATGGGGAATACCTGCGGGCGAGATGCCGGATTGCGGGAAATCGAGCTGATCAGTGAAGCAAAGATATGGCCGATACCGGCGCCTACGCCGCCAAGGCCGATAACGGCAAGGCCGGCGCCAATCATTTTTGCAGCTTCAATATCCATGGTTCTGAAATCCTCTGTTTATGAAGGTGACAAATCAAAGTTTCGGGTTAAGTGGAACCTGTTCTTCCACACGGTGATGGTCCTAATGCAGATGAATGGTGTCGTTGAGGTAAAGACAGGTAAGAACGGTGAACACATAGGCCTGGAGAAAGGCCACCATGACCTCGAACGCGGTTAGGGCCACGTCAACGGCCAGGGGGGCGAAACCAAACAGGCCCAGGGAGAAAACGAATCCGGCGAAAACCTTCATCATGGTATGGCCTGCCATCATATTGGCGAAGAGACGAATGGAAAGGCTCACCGGGCGCGAAAGATAGGAAACCACTTCAATCGGAATCATCAGAGGCAGCATCACCGCTGGCACGCCCTTTGGCATGAAGAAACTGAAGAAATGAAAGCCGTGGCGGATGATGCCGATGACCGTCACGCCAAGGAAGACCATCAACGCCATGGCGAAGGTGACGATGATATGGCTGGTAAAGGTGAAGCTGTAGGGCAGAAGCCCCAGAAGATTGCCGAACAGGATAAACATGAAAAGCGACAGCACGAAGGGAAAATAGGGCCGCCCCTCCTTGCCCACGTTGTCGCGCACCATGTTGCCGATAAACTCATAGGTTAATTCCGCCAATGACTGCCAGCGTCCCGGAACCAGGGCGCGGCCGCGCATACTCAGCGTCATGAACAGGGTAATGGCGATCGTCGCCGCTAGCATGGCGACACCGGAATTGGTCAGGGAGGCGTTCACCTCGCCTAGGGGGATGTGAACCACGGGATGGATTTCAAACTGATGGAGTGGATCGGCCACCTTATTCCTGCCCTTCGTCCCGTTTGTCTTCGTTCCGTTCGTCCGGCGTTTTGTATCCGGTGGCCATGCCGATGCCGGATACGGCTCGCCACACGTTCAATATACCGGCGGCTCCGCCCAGAAAGAAAAAGGCGATGAGCCCCCAGGGGGCGGTGTCCAGCCAATGGTCTGTTAACAGACCAAGACCAACACCGACGACGGTAGCGGCCACCAGTTCGGCGCCGATGCGAAAGGCGAGGCCGGCCCCTTTTAACGGTGTCCGCGATCCACCACCCTCGACTGCAGGTTCTTCCCTTCGTTTCCTGGTCTCGCGCAAACGGGAGTCGAGGTCGTGAAGGGGTGGAGGGGGTGTGTGTTCCGTCATGGCCGGGAAGTCTTTAAATCCCCTGCTTTTCAGCGGTATTCAGCGCCAAAGCCGGGGCACAATAGGGGGTGGCCTCTAGGCTGTCAAGGGCGCGGAAAGAGGGCCCGGGGAAGGTGAAAAAAACAGGGAAGACGGAGGGTTAGAGACTACCATTAGCTGGCTTCGCGCAGCCGCTCCGCACGTTGCAGGTCCACCGAAACGATTTGTGAAACGCCGCGTTCCATCATGGTCACACCGAACAGCCGGTCCACCCGCGCCATGGTCAGCCGGTGGTGGGTGACGACGACGAAACGGGTGTCGGATTTATGGGCGATTTCCTCGATCAGGTCACAGAAGCGGTCCACATTGGCGTCATCGAGGGGGGCGTCCACCTCGTCAAGCACACAGATGGGCGCCGGATTGGTGAGAAAGACGGCGAACAACAGGGCTAGTGCCGTTAAGGCTTTCTCGCCACCCGAGAGTAGGGAAAGAACCTGGAGCTTCTTGCCCGGGGGGCTGGCGAAGATTTCCAGCCCGGCCTCTAGAGGATCATCGGAATCCACCAGTTCCATATGCGCCCGCCCGCCGCCGAACAGGCGCACGAAAAGCTCCTGGAAATGGGTATCCACCTCCGAAAAGGCCGCCAGCAGGCGTTCCCGCCCTTCGCGGTTGAGGCTGGCAATACCTTGGCGTAGGCGGGAAATGGCGGCAACCAGGTCTTCACGCTCTGATTGCAGGGTGGCGATCTGTTCTTCGATGCCGCGGGCCTCCTCCTCGGCACGTAGATTGACCGGACCCATGGTGTCGCGTTCGCGAAGCAGCCTCTCCAGTTTTTTCTCCACGGCTTCCGGCTCAGGCAGGTCGTCATCGGGCGGGATGTTTACCGTTTCCAAGGCCTTGTCGGGCGCGCACTCGAGTCGTTCGGAGATGCGTTCGGCGAGGCCGTCCAGCGCCTGTTGTGCCTGTTCCACCACGGCTTCGGCCCTTACCCGGCTCTCGCGCGCCTCGGCCAGGTTGGTTTCCTCGACCTTGAGCAGATGCTCGACTTTGGCTAGCCGTTCTTCGGCCTGGGCCAGCACGCCGGCAGCCTTGGCGCGGGCGGCCTCGGCTTTGTCAATCTGGTCCTGGAGGATAGCGCGCTGGGCGGCGATTTCCTGGGGCCTGGCGTCGAACTTGTCCCGTTCGGCGTTTGCGCCCTGTTGCCTTTCCTGTAGTTCGGAAATCTGGCGTGTCGCGGCTTGGGAACGGGCGTCCCAGGTTTTGATTTCGGCGGCGATGGCGGCGAGCCGGTCGCGGCGTTGGGCGGCTTCCCGATTCAGCTGGTCGTGAGCGCTGCGGCTCTCGATCAGCAGGGCGCGGCGCTCGCCGGTTTCCTTGCGCAGCCGTTCCATTTCCCGGCTGCTGGCGGACATGTCCTCCTGGGCCGTCAGCGCCTCCTGGGCCGTCTCGCGTTCGGCTTCCGCTTCCACGCGCTCGGCGCGCAGTCGTTGATCGGCTTCACGCAGCCCGGCGATACGGGATTTCGCTTCCGCCGCCTTATGCACCGCGGTGGCGTGATCGTCCTGTGCGGTATGGTGATTGGCATAGGCGCGGCGCAGGGCTTCCTGGGCCTGACGCTCAGCCTCGAGGGCGGCGCGAGCCTGGTCTCGGGCTTCCCCGGCGCGGGCGCGGATTCCGGACAGCTTGTTTTCGGCGGCGTCTTTCTGGCTACGGATTTCGCCCAGGCGGTTGCGCTGGCCGAGCCGTGTGGCGGCGGCAGTCTCGGCCCCCGCATCCACGGTAAAGCCGTCCCAGCGCCACAGTCCGCCGTCACGGCTGACCAGCCTCTGGCCGGGCTTCAGCGCGGCGGCCAGATCGCGGCCCTGAGCATCGCCGGTGACCACGCCAGTCAGCGCCAGCCTACGTGACAGGGCTTTCGGTGCCGTGACGAAGGTGGATAGGGGCTCTATTCCTCCGGGAAGCGCGGCGGTGTCTTCATAGGGGGGCAAGGTCCGCCAGCGCATCGGCGCATCTTCATCCGCAGGGGCGTCAAGGTCCTCACCCAGTGCCGCTCCCAGCGCCGCCTCATAGCCGGACTCCACGGTGATCTCGTCCATGAGCGGCGTTCCGTCACCGGCTTCAGAGGTGGCAAGAAGAGTGGTCAGGGTCTCCTCCTCGGCGCGCAGGCGGGCGTTATCAGCCTCTGCGGTTGCAAGTGCTTCGCGGGCTTTCTCATCGGCTGCACGCGTCGTGGCAAGTTTTTTCTCAGCTTTCTCGGCGCTCGCCCGCAGCTCTTCGAGTCCTGCCTGCCCCGCCGTCACGGCGGCCTCGGTTTCTCTTAACTGGGCGGTCTGGGCGGAATTCCCGGCATCGGAATCCAGAGCCTCGTGCTGCTGGGCCACTTCCGCTATGCGTTCAGCATTGCGGGCCAGCCGCTTGTCAATCTCGGCGATCTGCCTTTCCAGCCCGGCCCGCCGCCCCTCGGAGGCGGCCACCTGTTCGGTTAGGGATGTGAGACGGTTTTCCAGCTCCGCCACCTCCGATGCAACGGCTTCCACCTTTTCCAAAGCTTCGCGTTGGGCCGCTTCCTCCCCCTGCTGGGCATCATTGATGGCAGCACGTTCTTCCTCGCACCGCGCCAGCGCCGTGGCGGCGTCCTGGGAGAGGATCTTTTCACGTTCGATGTCGCCGGCGATCTGGGCCAGGCGGCTTTCGCAATCCTGACGGGCCTGGGTCAGACGTTCCTCTTCGGCGTCAAGGCCGTCGCGGGCGAGAAGAAGCCGCTGCAGGGCACTGGCGGCTTCCGCCTCGTCGCGGCGCAGCTTCGGCAAGTCGGCGGCGGCTTGCGTTTTCTTGGTGGTGGCAGCGGCAACAATCCGGGACAGTTCGGTAACCCGCACCTCGGCCTCGCCCAGCTTTTCGCGGGCGGTGTCCATGTCCTCTCCGGCGGCGCGCCAGCGCTGGTGGAACAGCATGGCTTCCTGGCGGCGGATCTGGTCGCCGATATTGCGATAGCGCGAAGCCTGGCGGGTCTGGCGCTTTAACCCCCGGCCCTGTTCCTCCAGGGTCAGCAATACGTCGTCAAGGCGTTCGAGATTGGTCTCGGCCCCGCGCAGCCGCAGTTCCGCCTCGTGGCGGCGGGAATGAAGGCCGGTAATGCCCGCCGCCTCCTCCAGTACGGCGCGTCGGTCGGTGGGTTTGGCGCTGATCAGGGCGCCGATACGGCCCTGGCTCACCAGGGCGGTGGAGCGGGCGCCGGTGGCGGAATCAGCGAACAGAAGCTGGACGTCGCGGGCGCGCACTTCCTGGCCGTTAACGGTATAGGCGGAGCCCTGGTCGCGCTCGATGCGGCGGATGATTTCGATCTCGTCGTCATCGTTGAAAGCGGCTGGTGCTTTGCGTTTCGAGTTGTCGAGAAAAACGCTGACCTCGGCGATGTTGCGCGCGGGCCGGCTGGCGGTACCGTTGAAGATGACGTCGTTCATTTCACCGCCGCGCATCTGCTTGGCGGAAATCTCGCCCATGACCCAGCGCAGGGCGTCGACGATATTGGACTTGCCGCAGCCGTTGGGGCCGACGATTCCCGTCAGCCCGGATTCGATCATGATTTCAGTCGAGTCAATGAAGGATTTGAAGCCCGACAGGCGAAGCTTTATGAACTGGACCAAGGCTTAATGTCTTCCAATGCTTAGGAATCTGGTAACAGTTTGCGCAATGTTTCATCCAGGGCTTCGAAGGAGTGTTTGCCTTTGTATTTCTCTCCGTTGATGTAGATGGTCGGCGTCGAGGAAATCTTGTATTTCTTCTCCGCCTGCAGCCGCATGTCGAGAATGCCTTCCTCAAGAACTTTGTTGTTGAGGCATTGCTTGAAATCCTTGGCACCGATGCCGCCGAACTTGGCAATGCGCTGCAGGGCGGGAACCGGATTGTTTTGCGATGCCCAGACCGGCTGTTTCTGGAAAAGGACATTAAGAAAGGCAAAATAGCGGTCGCTTCCGGCACAGCGCGCCAGCATGGAGGCTGTCAGCGCGTAGCGGTCGAGGGGAAAGTCGCGGTAAATCAGTTTCACCTTGCCGGTCTCGATGTAGCTGCTTTTTAGTTTAGGCAGCACTTCGGCATGGAAGGTGGCGCAGTGGGAGCAGGTGAGCGAAGCGAATTCGATGATGGTGATGGGCGCATCTTCCGCACCAAGGACCTTCTCGGACAGAGCCTCCACCGGATCGGAAATGACCGCGTGCGTCGGGCGGGAAGGGACCGTAAACGCGGCCAAAACGACGAGCCCGGTGACAAGCCCCCACAGGGCAAGAGAACGACGAGAGGCTAAAATCCGTGGGGCTGGGAATGTGTGCAAGAGTTCCTCCGGAAACCGTGTGTGACCGACTATACGCGCCGCCTTGGAGGGCGGCAAGAGCTGGAAAACGGGTCTATGACTGATATATGGCGGGAAAGATCAGCTGTCCCCGGCAAGGTTTTTAGGCGCGGTCGCGGTCGCGGCTTTCACCTTTTTTGAAGGCTCGCCGTCTTGCCGCCACTCCTGTTCGGCGGAGACCGCGCAGCCTAGATCGGCAAGCGCCGTGCGCAGACCCTCATCGGCGATGTCGGTGGTCATTTCACTTATGGCGCGTCTGGTACGGGCATCAGCCTGGGGTGGCGGTTGTGCCGCTGCCGGTTTCGATAGGGGCGGCACGGGCCCCTGGACTAGCTTCAGCCGGGCCACCGCGTGATAGCCAAAATAGCCGTTGATGCGCTCGACGATCTGGGGCTCCAGATGCTGCAGTTCGGTAGCAAGCGGGCCGTCCACGCGCACGTGCAACAGCCCGTCCTGTTTTTCCCCCTTGGGAAAGGTCAGCTTCTCAGGAAGGGTGACGGCGGCGAAACGCTTGCCGACGATGACGGGCCAGTCGCTGAGAATGCTGGCTTCTGCAAAGCCGCGCTTGCGATAGAGGGGCATGGTAACCTTGGAGACCATGGTGCCAAGGGCGAGAAGCCCTCTCTGGATGCGCGTTGGTGGCGGGACAGTTTTTCGCGCCGGTGGCGCGGCGGGCGGGGGGGTGTTCATGGTGTGGTGGCGCCTGTTTCAGACCCTGTTCGTAAAACCGCTCGTGTTATAGAGTCGGGTTCTCATATTAGAGTACTATCCGACCGAATTGAATCAATTCTGATAGCTTCATGACGTGGGCATGACAAAACCCGTCCGCGAGGAGGTGCGGACGGGTTTCTGTCGCGTATTCTTCCGGGAGAAAGAGCCGTTGGTGAAATACCTGTAAATATCCCCGGCCCCTTTCTCTCACAGGACGTCTGAACAGTGGGTGAGACCCTCGTTCATCTGGTGTTCATTTTGGGCGGGCCGGTCAAAAAAAACCCGCCCGCTGTACCAGCAGGCGGGCCTTATTTGCCGCCGCAGAGGGGTGTCGGGGACATGCGGTGGCGAAAGGGGAGGAAACCATGTTTCCGTTTTCACCATGCATCATAGGGATTGGTTCTGAACCCGTGATGAGCGCGGCGTTCATTTTCCGTTCACGCACCCGCGCCTAGGCTGTGGCAATGTCCCTTAACAGGATTTTCCTACGCCTGGCGGCCGCCTTCCTGCTTGGTTGGGCGGCGCTTGCGGGTGGCACGGCTCAAGCCGCGGAGCCTGGCGTTGATCACGACCGTGCGCGGGCTGCCGTGCAGTCTGGCGAAATTATGGCTCTGCATGACATCCTCGCCCGCGTCCACGAGCGCTATCAGGGCCGCGTTCTGGAAGTGGTGTTGAGGGATCAGGAAGAAGGACTTCACGGCTGGGTTTATGAAATCAGGATGTTTACGCCAGAGGATGTGCTTCTGGTGTTGCGTGTGGATGCCGGGACCGCCACAATCCTTAAAATCGGGCGCGGAAAGACGAACGCCACCGATAATGAGGCCGCCCCCTAACCCGGGCCAAACCGTTTAAAAAAACGAGGACAACCGAGAAAATGCGCGTTCTGGTCATCGAGGACGAGCCAGATCTGGCGCGGCAGATAGCCGCTACGCTGGAAGAGGCGGGCTACGTCGTGGATGTGGCCCATGACGGGGAGGAGGGTCATTTTCTAGGCGACACAGAACCCTATGACGCGGTGGTGCTCGACCTCGGCCTGCCGGTAATAGACGGGCTCACGGTACTGGAGCGGTGGCGCCGCGACGGCAAAGATATGCCGGTTCTTATTCTTACCGCCCGCGACCGCTGGAGCGAAAAAGTGGCGGGTTTCGACGCCGGCGCCGACGATTACGTCACCAAGCCCTTTCAAATGGAAGAACTTCTGGCGCGCCTGCGGGCCTTGATCCGTCGCACTGCAGGCCATGCCACGGTACAACTGGAGTGCGGACCGGTGGTCCTTGATACCCGTAGCGGCCGTGTTACCGCGGATGATGTCACCATCAAGCTGACGGCGCAAGAATACAAAATTCTGGCCTATCTGATGCATCATCAGGAGAAAATCATCTCGCGCACCGAACTCACCGAGCATGTCTACGACCAAGATTTCGACCGCGATTCCAACACCATCGAGGTGTTCATCGGCCGCCTGCGCAAGAAGCTCGGCGTTGATGTGATCAAGACCGAGCGGGGGCTTGGCTACCGCTTGTCTCCACCGGAGGGTGTCAAGAAAGACTCCGGGAAGAAACCAAAAGAAAAAGCAGAGAAAAATGCGGGCTAATTCGCTCGCCTTCCGCCTTGTGGTCGGGGCCGGAATGTGGATCGCCGCTGCCATCGTCGCCGGGGGAATCGTGCTTTCGGCGGTTTTCCGGGATCATGTGGAGCGTTCCTTCGACACCCAGCTTCTGGTCTATCTCGATGTCCTGGTTTCCGTGACCGAAGTGGATGACCGGGGCCGCGTGGTAATCATGCGCCCCCTGGGCGATCCCCGCTACGAACAGCCCTATTCGGGATGGTACTGGCAGATTTCAAGCATTAGCGGACCCATGCTACGGTCGCGGTCACTCTGGGACCAGGCGCTTACCCCGGATTTTGGCCTTATCAGAGATTCCGCGGCCACATCCTATAGGATGCAGGGAGCACAAAGCCGTCACCTTCGGATCGTCGGGCGCGACGTCAGCATTCCCGGGATAGTGTCCAGTCTGCAATTCGCGGTGACCGGTGACCGCGCCGCCATTGAGGTGGAAATTCAAAACTTTAACACCACCCTGGTCTGGTCCATGGGTTTGTTCGGATGCGGTCTGGTCCTGGCCGTGTTCATCCAGGTTCATTTCGGGTTGTTGCCACTGCGGCGCATCAGCAGGGCTCTTTCAGCCATCCGTTCGGGGCGCAAATCGAGGTTGGCGGGCCAGTTCCCGTCCGAGATCGAGCCTCTTGCCAGCGAAATCAACACGCTTCTTGAACATAACGAAGAAGTGCTTGAGAGGGCGCGCACCCATGTGGGAAACCTCGCCCATGCTCTGAAGACGCCGATTTCGATCCTGGCCAACGAATCTGAGTCCGGGAAGGGCTCTCTGGCGGAAAAGGTGGACAAACAAACCGGGATCATGCGCCGCTATGTGGACCATTACCTCTCCCAGGCCCGCACTGCCGCCTCCAGCAGTGTGCTGGGCGCGCGCACCGAGGTGCTGCCTGTGATCGAAGATTTGCGCCGTACCTTAAAACATATCCATGCCGAGCGTTCCATCGAACTGGAAGTGCGCGGCGACCCCGGCACCAGTTTCCGCGGAGAACGCCACGACCTTGAGGAAATGCTCGGCAACCTTATCGACAATGCCTGTAAATGGGCGCGCGCGCGGACATGGATCACCATGGGTATGGAAGGCGCGGACCTCAAGATCGTCATCGAGGATGACGGACCAGGCCTGGCGCCGGAAAAGCATGGCGAGGTGTTCAACCGTGGCCACAGGCTGGATGAAGCGACACCGGGCAGCGGGCTGGGGTTGGCCATCGTGCGTGATACCGCCGGGCTTTACGGGGGCGATATCGCGCTTTGCGAATCCGATTTCGGTGGGCTCAAGGTGGTGCTGACTCTTCCCGCCGCGGAAAAGAGAGAAGCGCAAGAGGCGGGGAAAGAGTCCACGGAAGAGGACCCCGTCACCTAGGCGGTGGCGGTCTCGCCCATTTCGTCGCGCAATTTCTGCCGCAACACGTCAATGGATACCAGCGTGCCCTCCACGTCGTAATGCCAGAAGGTCCAGCCGTTGCATGACGGCGCGCCCTGAAGGCTGGCGCCGAGCTTGTGGATGGAGCCGCGTTCGCGATTACAGGCAAGGGAGCCGTCGGCGTAGACCCGCGCCCGCCAGCGCCGCTTTGGGTCGAACAGGACATCACCCGCCGATAACAGACCGCGCTCCAGTAGCGCCCCGAAGGGAATGCGCGGCGCAGTGCGTTTCGACGGCGTGTTCAGCAATTTCTCCGCACCCGCCGGGGGGGTTTGGGTAATCCGCTTTGCGGCCATCTCAGCGTATTCGGTGTCGCGCTCTATGCCCAGATAGCGGCGGCCCAGACGTTTTGCCACGGCCCCGGTGGTGCCGGTGCCGAAGAAGGGGTCGAGGATCAGATCGCCGGGATTGGTGGCGGCTAGGACCACCCGGTAGAGCAGAGCCTCCGGCTTCTGGGTGGGATGGGCCTTCAATCCGTCCTTCTTCAGGCGCTCGGCACCAGTACACAGGGGGATGTGCCAGTCACTGCGCATCTGCAGGCCTTCATTGAGTTCTTTCATAGCCGCGTAGTTGAAGGTGACGCGGCGCTTGGCGTTGTCCTTGGCGCACCAGATGAGGGTTTCATGGGCATTGGTGAAGCGCGTGCCGAGAAAATTGGGCATGGGGTTGGTTTTGCGCCAGACGATATCGTTGAGAATCCAGAACCCCAGATCCTGTAAAATAGCGCCAACGCGGAAAATGTTGTGGTAGGAGCCAATCACCCACAGGCTGCCATCATCCTTAAGTACGCGCCGCGCCGCGGTCAGCCAATCGCGGGTGAAACGATCATAAGCCGCAAAATCGGTAAATTTATCCCAGTCGTTGTCGACCCCGTCCACCAGTGAATTGTTGGGTCGCCGCAGGTCACCCGTAAGCTGAAGGTTGTAAGGCGGATCGGCGAATACCATGTCCACCGAATCGGCCTCCAGACCGTTCATCACGTCGACGCAGTCCCCCGGCACGATTTTGCCGGTAGAGCTATGGTGCGACCTCTCCATGGCGGCCAAGATGAGTCAGGGAGCGAGTCCCGTCAACAGGAAATCGGTGAAATTTTTTTTAAATCAATATGTTAGGGGTTAGACCTTACACTGACTCAATATCTTGATGGGTTTGAAGCTGCGGCGGTGGTGGGGCGTGATTCCAAGACGCACCAGTGCTTCCTTGTGTTCGGCAGTGCCGTAACCGGCGTTGCGCTCCCAGCCGAATCCTGGATAGCGGCGGCCCAGTTCCGCCATCAGTTGGTCGCGGGTGACTTTGGCAACGATGGAGGCGGCGGCGATGGACAGGCTTTTGCTGTCGCCCCTGGTGACGGTTTGCACCGGACAGGACAGGGGCGGCGCATGGGTGCCATCCACCAGGGCCAGGCGGGGGCAGGTATCCAGTTGTCGCTCCAGCTGGGCGATGGCCCGGGCCATGGCGCGCAGGGTGGCCTGAAGAATATTAAGACAGTCGATCTCGGCAACACTGGCCGCGCCCAGGCCGATGGCCGCGCAGGCGGGCAGTTCGGCGAACAGGGCCTGGCGGCGGGCGGGCGAGAGGGTCTTTGAATCATTGAGTCCGTGACGCAGCACCGGGGGCAGGGAATCACGGCGGGGAAAAACAACCGCCGCGGCCACCACCGGCCCCGCCCAGGGCCCGCGCCCAACTTCGTCGATGCCGGCAACGGGGTCCGGCGATACCTGTTCGAGTGAGAAATCCGGAGAATACTCAGGCATCTTTTGTCTCACCCTTATCTTTCTTTCTCTTGTCTCTCTTTTCCGGGGCTTTTCTATCCCGGGCTTTCCTATCTTGAGCTTTTTTACCTCCGGCGTTCTTTTTCCCCGGGGGAGATGTCTTCGTTGGGGGCTCTGTGGATGCATATTTAGATATTTTTGGAGGAACCTCCTCCCATTGGGCATCGCTCATTTCTTCCTCCGGGCCGGGGCTGCTGTGGCCCGGGTTCGCGGACAGTTCCGCCGGCAGCCGGGAAAGAACACGGCTGAAAAAATGGTTGATTCTGGAGGCCACAGCGTCCCAGGCGGCGAAGATGGCCGGGGCGTGACGGCCGAAGAGAAGCCGCGCCCCCTCGCGGCCCGAGGTGGTGCTGAGAATGGCAAAACGCATCAGCCGCCGCGCGGTGGCCAGCCACAAAGGCGTGATGAGAAGAGACAGCGCGGTTACGGCGATGATTAGGTCGCCTTCCTCACGGCTAATAAGACCCGTGGATACGCCGGTCTGTCCCAGCAGAAAGGAGAACTCTCCGATCTGGGCCAACAGCATGCCGGCGATGAAGGCATGGGGCCAGGGTTCCCGCGCCAGCCGCAGCACCCCGATATTGAGCCCCGTCTTGAACACCGTGACCATGAATAGGATCAACAGGACGGTGCCCATATTGGCGAAGATGAAATCGAGATCGATGAGCAGGCCGATGGAGAGGAAAAAGACCATCATGAGGATACTCTGAATGGGCTGGATACCGCGCATCATGGCCCGGTGCTCGGTACTGTTGCCGATCACCAGCCCGGCCAGAAACGCTCCATAGGCGGGGGAAATGCCGAGATAGCCGGTCAACGCCGCGGCGCCGAAACAAAAGGCGAGCCCGCGCAGGGGCGTGAGATCCGGATGTCCGGCCACCATACCGGCGAAGGGCAGGGTGATCTTCTGGCGGCGGCTGAGATAAGTGATAAGCAGCACCAGCACCACCACCGAGAGGCCGATCCGGAACAGGTCAAATCCGCCGAAGCCGTCCCCGGCAAGGCTGGCGAGGATCAGCATCATGGGCACGAAGGCTAGGTCCTGGGCAATCAGCACGCCAACGGTGGCTTTGCCTAGGGGCGTGTTCAGGATGTTCATGTCTTCCAGCATCTTGATCACCATGGCGGTGCTGGAGAGGGCGATGACAAAACCGAGCAGCACGGACAGCCCCAGGGACCAGCCGAACAGCAATGACAAGGCAAGGGTGGCGCCGACACTTCCTGCTATCTGTAACAAGGTGGCCACAAGAGCGCTGCGCCATACGCTCTTGAAACCGCTGAGCGACAGTTCCATGCCCACTAGGAACAACAGCATAAGCACGCCGAGATCGGCCAGAACCACAATCTGGTCACGGTTTTCCACCAACGCCAGGCCGGAGGGGCCGAGCAATATCCCGGCCAGGATATATCCGGAGAAGGCGGGCTGGCGAAGGCGCGACATGACGACGCCGCAGATCACGGCGGCGAGGACGACGACGGCGAGTCCCGTCAGGTCTGTATGGGTGGACATGGCCGGAAGTCTACCACGATCCCCCGCCCGGCAGGAGCGTCAGTACCCTTTCGGCATCTTTTCAGAAAAGTTTGAGTTGGTCTCCGGGGTGCGGCGGCGGGGAGAATTGCCCACAGTCGAGGGCGGGCACGCCCCTATCCAGGCGGGGCTAATCTTTCTCTCCCCCTGCACGGTCTGTAAATCCTGGGTTATGGTGGGGTATGGCTACACTGGACCTGAGTATCATCGTTCCCACCCTCAACGCCGCGGGGGAGCTGAGCCGTTGTCTCGGCGCCGTGACCGCCGCCTCGGAGAAAGGGTTCAGCAGGGAAATGATCATCGTCGATGGCGGTTCGCAGGACGGCACCGTGGAAACTGCTCGGGCGCTGGGGGCGAGGGTGGTTTCGTCGCCGCTGGGGCGGGGCCTCCAACTGGTCGCCGGGGCACAGGCGGCAGGCGGCCACTGGCTGTTGTTTCTCCACGCCGATACAGTTCTGGAATCTGGGTGGGCGCGGGCCGTGGCGGATTTCATGGGTGCGGAGGGAAACACCCGGCGCGCGGCTTATTTCCGTTTTGCCCTCGACGACGAAGCGCTCGCGGCGCGACGGCTGGAACGGATGGTGGCTTGGCGCTGCCGCTTGCTAGCGCTGCCCTATGGTGACCAGGGGCTGCTCTTGTCTCGGGATTTCTACCGCGAACTTGGCGGTTTTCCACCGCTCCCCCTGATGGAGGACGTGGCGCTGGCACGCCGCATCGGTCGCCGCCGTTTTTCCGCCTTGGATGTGCGTGCCGTTACCGGCGCCGCGCGTTACCGGTGCGGAGGTTATGTGCGCCGTCCGCTGCGTAATCTCGGCTGTCTCGCTCTTTATTTCATGAATTGTCCGCTCCGTCTTATCGCCCGGCTCTACGAGTTATGAGGGGCCAGCCATGAAACCGCGCCGTCATCTGGTGATCATGGTGCGGGCGCCGCAGATGGGGCGGGTGAAGCGGCGTCTGGCTCACGATATGGGTGCCGTTCGCGCCCTGCGCTTCTACCGTGTTTGCAGCGAAAGGCTGCTCAGGCGTCTGAGCCGCGACCCACGCTGGACCACCTGGTTGGCGGTGACGCCCGACGTTATAAGGTTCCGTCCCCGCCTCTGGCCAAAAGGGATGCGGCGCATAGCCCAGGGCGGCGGTGATCTGGGCACACGCATGGACCGCATCCTGCGTGTCTTACCCCCGGGGCCGGTGGTGATTGTGGGTAGCGATATTCCCGGCATCGAAGCGCGGCACGTGGCGCGGGCCTTCCGGCTTTTGGGGTCCCACCATACGGTATTCGGCCCCGCCGCCGACGGTGGATACTGGCTGGTGGGCGCGCGCCGTTCTCCCCGCTGTCCCGATCTGTTTGGGAACGTGCGCTGGTCGGGCGAACACGCCCTGGCTGACACCCTCGCCAATCTTGGGGCCGACCCGGACGCCGCTTTCGTGGAGATGCTCTCCGACGTGGATAGGCCTGAAGACTACCGGGACTGGAAGAAAAATTCTTGAATTGCTCTAGGATTTCCGCGCCGCCATCACCATCCACACCGCCAGCGCCGCCGAGACTAGCCCGGCGACGACCGAAAGCCCCAGGGGAATCGAGGTGCTTCTTCCGATGATGACTTCGACGCCGAGGAAAAGGCGGACCCAATGGGCCAGTGAGACGAGGGCGAAAATCACGGCTGAAGTATAAAGAGCTGTCTGCTGCATGGCGGCCCCCGCTTGCGATGATGGAATTACGTGCCTTCTCCGCCATTCTCCTGTAGGCGCGGCATGAGGTCCACCAGATTGCAGGGACGATAGCGGGAATCCAGTTGCCAACACAGGATTTTTTCCCAGCCATCGCGGCAGGCGCCGGGCGAACCCGGCAAGGCGAAGAGATAGGTGCCCCCAGCGACACCGCCTGTGGTCCGTGACTGCATGGTGGAGGTGCCGATGGCTTCGTAGCTGAGCATACGGAAGAGTTCGCCGAAACCGGGAATTTCCTTATCATAGACTTGGGCAAAGGCTTCCGGCGTTATATCGCGCCCGGTGACGCCGGTACCGCCGGTGGCGATCACCACGTCGATGTTTTCATCATTTATCCAATCCTTGAGCCGATCTACTATTTGGCTCTGCTCATCGACGACGATAGCCCGGGCCGCGACGTTATGGCCGCTTCCCGCCACCAGTTCGGCGAGAATATCTCCCGACTTATCGTCGGCCTCGCTGCGCGTGTCGGAAACCGTCAGCAGCGCGATATTGACCGGATGGAAGGTCCGGTTTTCCTTAATTCCCGCCATGTTGCGCTACCTTGATCCCGGTTCCGTCGAGGGCTGCGTAAAGGGGCCAATCCCCTTCGGCAATGGCGTCGAGGGACGGCGTGGGCTGTTCCAGATGCTTGCGGTATATCCACAAGTTGGTCAGCATCCGTTCGATGAAAGCGCGGGTTTCGGAATTGGGGATGGACTCGATAAACAGCAACGGATCGTTGTGGTATTTCATCTTGCGCTGCCATTTAGCAAGGTTTCCCGGGCCGCTGTTATAGGCCACGGCCAGCAGGAACAGATTGTCCTCGATGTTTTCGTGATCGAGAAGTTGCCGCAGATAGGTCTGCCCCAGCGAGATATTGAGCTCGGGGTCGAGCAGGAGGTCGCGCGAATCACCGCGGAATTTATTCTTGCCGACAATGAAATTGGCCGTGCGCGGCATGATCTGCATCAGTCCGCGGGCCCCGGCGGGGCTTTTGGCGTTTGGATTGAATCGCGATTCCTGACGAATTATGGCGAAAACAAGCGCCTTGTCCACGTTCTTGCCGCTGTCGAGCGTCCAGTTCGGCACCGGATAAAGGGCGCCGTCATTGGGATTGTCTTGGCCATCGCTTTTTCCGGTGCCGATGCGCATGGCCAGCCCCGGCAGGTTGGCGCTGGTTGCGACGGCCAGAATCGCACCGGCCAGGGGAGCGTTGGACCGGGGATAAATTTTGCGCAATTCCTTCTCGGCCATGATATGGCGCCCCAGCTGCAACAGGGCCAGGGTTCTGGTGCCGCCTGGAACCGATGTCAGGCGCGCCAGGCGAGACTCGGTGAGGGTCGGCGTGTCCCAGTTGAAATAGGTGGAAAGGCCCAGATTGTAGCGCGCCAGAAGGCCATAGAAGGTGCGGCTGTGAAGGGCGGCAATATTGAGCAAGTGGTTTACCTTTTGCGGTTGGCGAGTGAGCAGATGGGCCCGTGCCGCCCAATAGGCGGCGGCGGCCACGTTCCACCCCGAAGCCTTGTCGGACAGGGCCAGAATCTCAAAATGGTGGGCGGCATCGTTCAGTTGGCCCAACCGCCATGATGCCAACCCCGCCGTCCAGTGGGCGCGGGGTATGCGCATGCCCGAACGCTTGACCACGGCATTGGCAATACTTAACGCCAGGGCATCCTTGCCGGCGGCGAAATATCCGGCTGCGATTGTGGAGAGCAGGTGGTCAGTTTCGGTGGTGTCGAGCAGGGAGCGGTCCCGGCTCTCGAGGAGAATTTTCTTTGCCTTTGTCGGGCCGCCCCGGCGCACATGGCGCTTGACAGAACGTTTCAGGGCCGCCACCCGGGCTCTTTTATCCTTTGTACGCTTGCGTTTTGAGACATAAACGCTTTCCATCTGGGTGCCGGGGTCGGTGCCCCTGCCGTAAAAATAACCGCCCACCGGTTGTTTCGGATATTTGTAATTTTCAGGACGGCGCTTTAAGGCCAGGCTATAAATCTTCCGCGCCCCGGGATGGTCCGCATAGAGCGCCATCCAGTCACGCAACTCCTTGTATTTAGATCGGTATTTGGTAGGGTGCATATAGCGCTGGTACAGCACATAGCCCATCAGAATCCGGTTGTTCAGCTGTCCTACGAGACGGTCTGCCACCTTCCATTCGCCGGCCTCCTGGTGGATGAAGATACGCCGATAACGGCCCTCATCCTCCGCGCTCAGAGGCCGGGGCAGGGGGGGCGCCTGCTCCGCCGATATGCCGGAAGGCTCCAGCACCGCCACTTCGGCGTCTCTGGCGTCACGTGTGGCGGCGGCCTTTCCATCCTTGAAAAAAAGGTCTGGGGAGTCGGCTTTTCCGGGGAACGGGGCGGTAGCGGAAAGGGCTAATGCCAGATTTAGAATCAGCACCCGCCCACCGCAAAGCCCATCGAAAAAACGGCCCAGAAAAATAATGGGTCTATTCGACAGCATTTAGAATTAATACGAAATTCATCCCGAAGGGACAACCCCAAACGCACAAGATATTGTGTTAGTTATCCACAGCCTGTGGGTAATATTGTATTTTCTCGGGTTTTCAAGGTGTTACTTGTCGCCGCTCATTTTTATCTTTATTTCCAGAAGATCTTGCCAGGCCTTTTGTTTCTGGGCCGGCGAACGCAGCAGATAGGCGGGATGGAAGATGGCCCGCGCCTTGACCGGATAGCTCAGACCCGGGCTGGCATAGTCGAACCACTGGCCGCGCAGCTTCATGATTCCTTCCTTGCGGCCGAGCAGGGTTTTTGCTGCGACGCCGCCCACCAGAACCAGTATATGGGGTGCCACCAGCTCGATCTGGCGTTCGATGAAGGGCAGACACAGCGAAATCTCGGCCGGTGTCGGGTTGCGATTGCCGGGTGGCCGCCAGGGCAGGATATTGCTGATATAGGCGCTGGCCCGATCAAGGCCGATGGCGGCTAACATGCGGTCGAGAAGCTGGCCGCTGACCCCCACAAAGGGACGCCCCAAACGGTCTTCGTCGGCGCCCGGTGCCTCGCCCACGAACATGATGGGGGACTCGGGGTTACCGTCACCGAAAACCATGTTGCTGGCGGTCTTTTTCAGGCTGCATCCTTCAAAGCTGCGCAGCTTTTCAGCCAGTTCTTCCATACTTTCTGCGGAATGGGCCAAACTGCGGGCGTTATGCAGGGCCTTATTGGTAGTGTGGAGCCCGGGTGGCGGCGCGACGTCGGAATCCGGGGAGGATCTTGGCGCCGCCGTCGCCGCACCCTCGTTCATTCCCCGTGCCATGTCCCCACTTTTCATGGGATTTTTAAGGACTTGCGGCGAGTTCGCTTGGCGCTGGCGCTGTCCCGCTTGGGCGTGATAGTGGTTGACGGGATGATCGAGAATCACCTCGTCGGCTCCGGCCTCCATTTGCCACAACAGGAGTTTTGTAAGATCAGCGTCGGTGTTCATGGTGCGAGTTTAGCACGGTCGGCGGCCGCTGCCGACAGACTTTAACAAGGGAATCACCATGCAGCATGAGATCATGGAATACGATGTAGTCATCGTTGGTGCCGGCCCGTCCGGTCTCTCGGCCGCTATCCGCATGAAGCAGCTGGGCCGAGAAGCAGACCGCGAGGTCAGCGTCTGCATGGTGGAAAAAGGCTCCGAGGTGGGCGCCCATATCCTTTCTGGTGCCGTCATCGAGACCCGTGCCCTCGACGAATTGATCCCAGACTGGAAAACGCTGGATGCACCGCTGCGTACCCTCGCCGAAAAGGACCGTTTCCTGTTCCTCACCAAGACCCGCGCCCTGCGGCTGCCCACCCCACCGCAGATGAACAATCACGGTAACTACATCATCAGCCTTGGCAATCTGTGCCGCTGGCTGGCGCAACAGGCCGAGGCGCTGGGGGTGGAAATCTATCCCGGCTTTGCCGCGGCCCGGGTTCTTTTTCACGATGACGGGTCGGTGCGCGGCATCGGCACTGGCGATATGGGCGTGGGCAAGGACGGCGAGCCCGGCGCCAACTACCAGCCAAGCGTCGATCTGGTGGCTCGCCAGACCCTGTTCGCGGAGGGCTGCCGCGGCTCGCTCACCAAGGGCCTGTTCGAGACCTTCGGCCTGGGTGATGGCCTCGACCCTCAGACCTACGGCATCGGCCTGAAGGAACTGTGGGAGGTGAACCCGGCGCAACACAAGCCGGGGACGGTGGTGCATTCCGTGGGCTGGCCACTAGACACGCGTACCTATGGGGGGTCTTTCCTCTATCATCTCGAAGACAATCAGGTGGCCGTGGGTTTCGTGGTGGGGCTGGATTACGAAAATCCCCATCTCAACCCTTATGAGGAATTCCAGCGTTTAAAGACCCATCCCGCCATACGCCCCGTCTTCGAGGGAGGGCGGCGTATCTCCTATGGGGCGCGGGCGCTCAACGAGGGCGGCTGGCAGTCGATTCCGAAATTGTCATTCCCGGGCGGGCTCCTCATGGGTGATGGCGCGGGCTTCCTCAACGTGCCCAAGATCAAGGGCATCCATACCGCTATGAAGTCGGGCATGCTGGCGGCCGAGGCCGCCTTCGCGGCGTTCGCCGGGGGCAAGGATGGCGCCGAGGCCAAGGGCTACAGGAAGGCGCTGCGGGAAAGCTGGGTGGGCTTGGAACTTAGGCGCGAGCGCAACATCCGCCCCGCCTTCCGCTGGGGCCTGTGGCCGGGCATGATCTATTCGGTGCTGGAGACTTATGTCTTGCGAGGATGTACGCCCTGGACCCTGCGCCATCATGCCGATCACGAAAGCCTCAAACCGGCGGCCAAATGCCCTCCCATCAACTATCCCCCCCCCGACGGCGCACTCACTTTTGATAGGTTGACCTCGGTCCAGCTCTCCAATACCAATCACGAGGAAGACCAGCCGGTTCATCTCCGGCTCAAGGACGAAGGTGTGCCAGTGACGGTCAACCTGGCGTTCTATGATGCGCCGGAACAGCGTTATTGTCCCGCCGGGGTCTATGAAATC
>Ga0187833_10001119_pt1 | contig 31134 bp, 20 predicted proteins | sample ETNtaG_37_FD_167968 | JGI IMG/M metagenome (GOLD analysis project Ga0187833, IMG submission 167968) | Marine microbial and viral communities from oxygen minimum zone, Eastern Pacific Ocean - ETNP2014_SV_400_PacBio MetaG (Illumina Assembly) | ecosystem: Environmental > Aquatic > Marine > Hypoxic...
CGAGGAACTGTATGCTGCGCTCGGGATGCCCGAGGGCGCTGACGCGTCCGAAAAGGTGCAACAGGCGAAAGAGGGGCTGTTCGGAAACTGAAACATCCTAGGCACAACTGGCAACATCTGCACAGCAAAACAATAAATAGCCAGAGCACGTTGCGCACCACCGGACTACAGAAGGGGCTAGCCAGCATCAGACGAAAACCACTCGCACGCTTTGCCTCGTTCGCGCTAGCCCTGCTCGCGCTGTTACTGGCGGCCTGTGGAGACGGGCAGGCACCCGCTCAGACCGCTGAATTCGATGCAGCTGCCTACGACCCAGGCTGCGCAGACCGCACACTTGGTATGGAGACCACGAACGACATCTTCTACGATGGTCGCCCACCAACGAGCGCGGAACTGACCGCGCTGGAACCATGCCTGAGAGCGGCCCCAGCCGCTACAGAACTCACAGTTGTAACGACAACGCCGACTGAACCTGCATCGCGCACGTTAGAGGGCACGGTTGGTGAGGCGGCCGCAACATTCGATCCCGATGCATACGACTTTCAGTGCGCCGATGGCATCCTCGGCATGGAGATAACCGACCAGCTCTTCCCTGAGATATGCGGGGATGGATGCCGCCTTCCCACTGCAAATGAACTTGCGGCGATTGAATTATGCTTGACAGAGGCTTCCGGAGCAGCAGCCGTGGAGGATACAGGCCCGCCAGCGTCTACTGAAACTGAATCAGAGCCGACAACTGCACAGGTTCCCATGTTTGATCCCGAGGCGTACGACATGGCGTGCGTTGATGGCATCCTCGGCATGGAGATAACCGACCAGCTCTTCCCTGAGATATGCGGGGATGGATGCCGCCTTCCCACTGCGGATGAACTTGCGGCGATTGAATTATGCTTGACAGAGGCTTCCGGAGCAGCAGCCGTGGAGGATACAGGCCCGCCAGCGTCTACTGAAACTGAATCAGAGCCGACAACTGCACGGGTTCCTATGTTTGATCCTGACGCGTACGACATGGGGTGCGTTGATGGCATCCTCGGCATGGAGACAACCGACCAGCTCTTCCACGATGGCCGCGCGCCGACAGACGAAGAGCTAGCAATGCTTGAACGGTGCCTCGTTCTCGACATGGCCAATGCTTCTGTAGCCAGCCTCGTTCCCGACATGGCCAATGCTTCTGTAGCCAGCAAGGTGCTCACAATACCAGAAGCCAGCCTCATCTCACTGGCCCACAATACCGAGACAGCGCGCACCGCGGTGCGCGCGCAGGCTGGAGCTGTGCCACCGAACGCCATGGTGCTGGTGGGCAACCTCAACTTGAACGACTACACGCTCGCGCAGGCGGACGAGCAGGGGGCATTCGAAGCCGATGTTGCCGGCTTCCCGGGCACGTACGTGCTCATCAAACAGGATGTCAGTGGCATCTTTATTCCATTTGACGGAGAATGGTTGGACGGATACGACCACAATGGCATTGGCCCTCGTAACGGCATGCGCGATATGATCCTGCCGGGAATTTTGGTGCGCATTCCCCACGAGGGTCTGTCAGACGGCATTCCATTTTCCGCCGCTGCACTACTGGAGAGTGGCATACAAGGAGACCAGGTTGGCGTCACCTCAGCACCGTGGACGATTAACGGAGCCTATGATCGTGCCCGGTTTGAGCCGGGAGAAACACTCGGCATCGAGGGACAGGTCGCAATTCTGGGTAACTCCAAGGTCCAGCCCCCGACAGCGCGGCTTTCCTTTCACGGCATCCTACTGGGAGATGTGAACGGACGACAGGTGGGACGGTCAGGCCGTTTTGTCAGCGCTTTCGTCACTCCGACCGGCTTACCGATTGAGCGCCAACTTGCTCTGCGGATGCAACACGATGGGCGTGAGGACAATTTCACTCTTGGTAGCGCATCAATCAACTGGGAGTGGGACGGGCAGAAATGGGTTTCAGATTTTCATGCAACGCTGCAGATGCCACAGGCCTACCGGGAAGGACACTACGAATTGGTGGCCCAATTCAATGTGGGAGGTATTGAACCATCAGCAGATCTGCGGCACTGGCTATACGTAGTTGACAACCCATATCACTTTGCCACTCTGGGTGTACTTAGAGTGGGGGACCCTGCCGCAATGCGCCTGACAACCACGCTGCTGGCAGACGAGGTGAGCGAGGGCTCACGGGGCGGCCTGCTTGCACGAGAGGACGAGGGTCTGTTCGACATCGCCACCCGCAACACAACCCGCCACCAGCCGGTGCTCCCGCGCCTTGACAGCCATGGTGGATCGTGGACATATCATCTCGAACCCTACGCGCCAATGCTCGGTGTTGTAGACCGTGGGGTTCCGGTCACACCCCCTATTCCGCTTGATTTCTCCGCAAGCCTGCTGGAGGTGCGCATCGAACGTCCCGACGGTCAGAGTGAACTTCTTGGGCCTGCGCCACTGACACGCTACGCCGTCAAATCACCACGTACACCTTGGCACACACCTCTGACTTTTGGCGGCGGAGCCCCGCGCGAGATTCCACAACTGCGAGGTGATGGGGACACGTTTGCGTACCAATTTCCGCAGGATGGGGATTATGTGCTTCGCGTCGCGGGTTACATTCACGATACAGGTGGGCGCCGATACGAAATCAGTGGCACTTACGATCTGACAGTGGCACATGTGCTTGACATCGAGACCTCCCTGCTTCCCACAACGCCCTTCGAAGTTGGCGACAGCATTGCCCCTACCGTCACGACCTTGCCCGGTGTGCCGGCGGATATCACCTACAACATCACACATGTGACGGCAGACGGGGCCACCAGTCGCACGGCGTTCGATGGCACAGCCAATTCTCACGGCTGGTGGGACGGCGACGGGGAAGTGTTCACCTTTGAACATGACGGTGAATATCTGATTGAAATCGAGGCCAAGTACTCTGCTCCATCTGGGGATGTGTGGGCTGGCCGCGTCCGTTTTGGGAACGTGGTGGCCACACCCGATGCACCCATGATCACGCATGGCCGGCGCGGCTTCCAGAAACAGGAAGGGCCAATCCCGCCTCCCTGGAGCTTTGTAGGAGCCGATTTGCTCGAGCATTTAGTTTCGCCGGCCCAGATGCATTACCCTTACTTCAATGGCGATATCTTGTGGGGCCAGCAAGACATGGAGAAAATCGAGGCCGGTGAGTTTCTCGCGGGTGACGCGGTGAATGTTCGCGCCAGCATCCAGTTGCTCGACAACAATCACCCCCTGTTGCTGCAAGCGTGGCAGCAGTTATCTGAATACAACGCGAGAGACCATACTCAAGACATCACCGTGGCCGACCTACTTAATGCCGGACAGATGCCACTCAACACTGCTCCGGACCCGGCAAGTGGAAGACCCGGCGGCCACCCGGACGAGATCAATCTGTGGGCTTACATGTATGGCTCCGCAGAACGACCAGGAGTACGGGTGAGGGAGGTGATCCTAGGTGATGATGTGGTCGGCACGTACTGGAGCGTAGACGACGAGTTTCACATGCAGTCGGGCATCGGTCGTGCGGGGGATTTGCCGGGAGAGTTCAAGTTCTTTTACGCCGGGGCTGTTGTCCGGGACGTGATAACCCGCGAGGGTGTTTACTCTATCTACGGTTCGGGGTGGGTGCACGCACGCGATGATGACCCGTTGGGAGTGCGTTTCACTCCGCCATTCCAGGGCGCGTCCGGAGGGCCCACCGGCGGTCCACTGTTCACCATCCATGGGCGTGAGACAGACATGTTTATCGTCCCTTTGGGCGTGCGACCGGGAGCAATGCTGGAAGTGGGTGACACATTCCGCATGGCAGGCCCGATAATGCCGTGCCTGCCCAGCCGCGTGGAGTACACGGTGACCGCTCCGGATGGCAAGGAGCGCAACTTCGACGGTCGCGCGAACGCTATTGGCTATTTCTACGACCCCGCCGATGACTTCGTGGTTGACCAGCCGGGGTTGTGGACGGTTGACCTGACGCTGACCCACGATGGCATGACCAGCTCCGGGCCGGTGGAACCCCCCTACCCCACGGGTGGCCCACTCACTCCTGACGGCGCAACCTTCACCTTTGTCGTCACAGATGGAGGAGCACAAGACCTTGCGATCTCGACAGATCTGTCCCAAGTGGCGCCAGCGGATTGGTTCACGCGGGAGGTCAAAACAGCCGACTTCGTGGCGGAACTGCCGGCAGATTGGAAAGCGAACAGCGCTCACGTGACCGTCACCATGCCCAGCATCGTTCTCGTCGATGAAACGGTCGCGCTGTCCGATAACTTGATCTCCTGGCGCATGGACCCGGCCGCCCTGAACGAATTGGCCAACAACTTCGACTACGGGGATCCGTCAGATTTACAGCCGGGGTCATTCCCTTATGCAGCCAGGGAGACAGGGCTTGGTGATACCGTGATAGTTACTTTCTTCTCCACATCTGATGATGGCCGACAGGCCGCAGGGACCATCGTCACGCACGGCGCAAGGGTACCCGCTGCGCCAGATTAGGGCATGTCGAGAAGCATGGGGTCGATACAGTGAGGAGTATTGAGGTGCTTGACGCGAGCGTGGTGCTCTTTGACGACGTGTATGTGTGCGAGCCGACGCAATGAGGCGCGCCGGGGAAGCGGTCTGACCCCATCGGCCGCCGGCGGCCTGCACGCGTCCTGAAATGACATGCACCGGCTATCATTTTCTTGGCCTGTTCTTTTCGCCCTTTTCGCCGGATGCGCCGCGCCCACTTTAACCGCCAGCCCTCGGGCCGTTTCGAGCGCGGTGGATATCGCCACAACAACTGCAGCCGCCACCCCCACCGCTGAGCCCACCCCGACCAGAGCTGCGCCAACAGCGACAATAGTCGCCGCCGCGGCTCCCGGGCAACCGGTTTCCGCCGGGGCTGTGGCCGTCTCGCCCGACGGTAGGATGGTTGTGGCGGTTAACCCGGACAGCGACTCGGTCACCGTGCTCGACGCGCAGTCGCTGCAAATCCTGGCCGAGATTCCGGTCGGCGATGACCCGCGCACGCTCGCTATCGCGCCCGACTCGCAATCGGCGTTGGTCACCAATCACGCCGGGGCAACGCTCTCACTGCTGGATCTGGCGCAGCTGGTGGAGGTCGGCAGCTATGCGGTCGGTTCCATGCCTTACGGAGTAGTCACGGATGGCGCGCGCGTTTTCGTTTCCGAATTCGCGCCGGGACATGTTGGCGTGCTCGACCACAACAGCGGAGAGCGGCTGGCGCACATCGCGGTTGCGCCCTTTCCAGCCGGGCTGGCGCTGAGCGCAGACGGGGCGTCGCTTTACGTCACGCATTTGTTCAGCGGGCGCGTCACGCTCATTGACGCGCGCTCGCTGGAAGTGAAAGCGAATATCACCACCGGGGCGAGCACTAATCTCTCGCAGTTTGTCGCCATCTCGCCCAACGGCACCAAAGCTTACCTGCCGCAAACGCGCTCCAACGTGACCAACACGGCCATGCTCTTTGACAACACCGTTTTCGCGGTGGTCAATGTGCTTGACCTGGGGGCGCTCCGGCTGGCCGTACAGGAGCGCGTTACGCTTGACACTGCGGACCAGCCGGTCAACATGCCCTTCGCTGTGGCGCTCTCACCGGACGGGAAGATGTTGTACCTCGCCAACGCGGGCAGTGACGACCTCTCGGTGATAGACCTCTCCACAAACCAGGGGGTGGCACACATCTCCGTCGGCGCCAACCCGCGCGGCATCGCCATCTCGCCGGACGGTGCGCGCGTCTTTGTGAACAATGTGCTGGATGGCACGCTCTCCGTGATGGAAACCGAGATGCACACAATCGCAGAGACCGTCACCCTGACTGAAATCCCGCTGCCCGAGCCCATCCTGCTGGGCAAGCGCATCTTCAATTCGGCCGCCGCACCAGTGCTCACCACCGACAACTGGATCTCGTGCGCCACCTGCCACTTCGACGGCATGATGGACACGCGCACCTGGTTGGGGTTCCCCGATGGCCCGCGCAACACGCCTTCATTGCTCGGAGTGGCCCAGACGCTGCCGATGCATTGGTCAGGCGACCTCGATGAGCTTCAGGATGTGGAAATCACCATCCGTGATATTCAGATAGGATCCGGGTTGATAGAGGGAGAGGCGCATGACACGCTGGGGAGCGCGCACGCCGGCCTCTCTCCGGAACTGGACGCGCTGGCGATGTACATGGCCATACTGGAGATTCCGCCCTCCCCATATGCTGCCAGCCCGGAGCAGCTCTCGCGCGGCGAGGCCGTGTTCAACACACTGGAGTGCCAGAGCTGCCACCCTCCACCGTTGTACACCGACCTACAGCTGCACGATGTTGGCACCGGCAACGCGGCCAAAGAGAAGAACAGCCATGGTCGCGGAACCAACTTCGACACACCCTCGCTGCGCGCCCTGTGGATGACCGCGCCCTACTTCCACGATGGCAGCGCCACCACGCTGCCGGATGCTCTCCACACCGGGAACGAACACAATGTGGCCGCCGGCCTGAGCACCACCGAAATTGAAGACCTTACTGCTTTTCTGCTCGCGCTGCCCTGAGCAGGGTCAGCGCCGCAGCGCCTGCATAATCTCGGCCGCGACCTGATAGCGCCCGAAGGGCAGCATCAGATGGACGCCGCGCACACGCCGGGGGTTTGCGCAGTTCGTCAGGCAGAAAGCGCGGCCTCTTGCTCGATGTACTGCAGCGACTGATGCCGGAAATAGGTATCATAAAGCACCGCGTAATGGCCGCCCGCCGCCATAAGCTGCCCGTGGCTGCCCTGCTCGATAATCTCTCCCTCGCGCAACACGATTATACGGTCGGCCGAGCGCACGGTGGAAAGGCGATGCGCAATCAGGATGGAGGTGCGCTCTCGCAGAATCAAATCCAGCGCCTCTTGAATCTGAGACTCGGTGAAAGGATCGACGCTCGCAGTGGCCTCGTCAAGCAGGAACACGGCCGGGGCCTGCAGCAGCACACGCGTCAGCGCCACCAGCTGCCGTTGCCCCAGCGATAGCCGCGCGCCGCGCTCGCCCACGTCAGTCTGCAGCCCGTCGGGCAGAGTCTGGAGCCATTCGCCCTCCCCGATGCGTTGCGCCACCGAAAGGATTTCTTCCGCGCTCGCGCCCGGGCAGGCATAGCGGATGTTATCAGCCACCGTGCCCGAGAAAAGGAACGGGGACTGTGACACGATGCCGAGCTGGCGGCGGTATAGGCGCAGCTCGAAGCAGCGCACGTCGTGACCGCCGACGCAGATGACCCCGCCTTGGAATTCATAAAAGCGCGCCAGCAGCTTGAGCAGCGACGACTTGCCCGCCCCGGTGTGCCCGACCAGCGCCACGCTCTCGCCCGGCTCAATTTGCAGCGAGAAATCGCGCAGCACGGGCTCATTTTCGCTGTAATAGAAATCCACGCCCTCGAAGGAGATGCCGCCCGGGGTCACGGTGAAAGCATCCTCAGCGGTTTGCAGCACCGATGGCTCGGCGTCAATGAGCGCGAAGACGCGCTCAGCCGCCGCTAGCCCGCTCTGAAACTGGCTCCAGAACGCAGCCAGTTGCATCATCGGAAACCAGAAGCGATCCACCGTGGAGACGAAAAGATACCACGCCCCGACCGAAATCACGTCGATGCCAACCGCACGCCCACCGGCGTACAGAATCAGCGCCACGCCGATTCCGGATAGCGCGTTGAGCACCGGGAAAACGGTGGAGAGCACCAGTCCGCGGCGGAAGTTAATGCGATACGATTCCGCGTTCACCGCCGAAAACTCCTCGTAAATAGCTGCTTCCTGACGGAAATTCTTGGCCACGCTAATGCCGGTGACCGCCTCCTGAATTGCGGCGTTCACGTTGGCCATGGCGCGCGTGCCCTGCCGCGTCGCCTTGCGAGCGATCCGCCGCCAACCCTTGACCAAATAAAAAACCAGCGGTGAGAGCACCAGCTGTAGGCTGGCCAGTCGCCATTCAATCCCGAAAAGCACCACCATGAGCACAAGCACCACCGCCATCTGGTTGAGCACATCCCCAACCAAGCGCATAGTCTGTCCGAACTCGTGAGTGTCGGAGGTGACGCGGCTGATAACGCGGCCGGAGCGGTGCTCGTCATAGAATGACAAATCGTGGCGCACCGCGGCGCTGAAGGCGTCACTACGCATCTGCAGCACGATGTCTCCAATCAGCGTGGCGAAGCCCCTGAAGCGCACGTAGTTCAGACCCCAGATCAGTACCCCGATTGCCAGAATGAACGCGACCAGCCGGAGCAGCAGCGCTTCCTCACCGCCAACCGCCAGCCGGTCCACGCCGCGCGCCACCAGCACTGGAAAAGCGGCGCTCAGCACGGCCAATGTCAACAGCGCAAGCGTGACAACCAGCAGCCTACGCGCGTGTGGGCGCATATAAGCGGCGATGCGGCGCACCAGCTCCCGGTCGCTGTAAGTGCGGTCGTAAGCCTCGGTGGCGAGGCCGCCGAAGATGGAAGCCATCTCAGTCCGCTTCCCCGTCCAGCTGCTCCCAGCGGCGATAGCGGGAGAAAATGCGCCGATATGCGGTCGAGCTTTGCAGCAGCTGCGCGTGGTCGCCCACGGCGGCCACCTGGCCATTTTGCAGCACCACGATTAAATCCGCCCAGCGAATCTGCGAGAGCCGATGCGTAATCAGAAAGGTGGTGCGCCCCTGCGCCGCCTTGCGAATGGCGCGTTGAATCTGGTCTTCGGTGGCGCTGTCAATCGCGCTGGTGGAATCATCCAGAACCAGAATACGCGGGTCGGTCAGAAAAGCGCGCGCCAGCGCCAACCGCTGGCGCTGACCGCCCGAAAGCGTCACCCCGCGCTCGCCGATGACGGTCTCGTAGCCATCGTTGAACGCCATGATGAAATCATGCGCCTGCGCCGCGCGCGCGGCCGCTTCAATCTGCTGCTGCGTGGCTCCGGGGTAGCCGAAGGCGATGTTGTCCGCCACACTGCGCGAAAAGAGGAACAGGTCCTGCTCGATAATGGAAATCTGCCGCCGTAGGGCTGCCAGCTGCCAGTCGCGCACATCCACACCATCCACCAGCACACGCCCGCGCTGCACGTCATAGATGCGGTTGATCAGCTTCACCACGCTGGTCTTTCCTGCGCCGGTCTGCCCTACCAATGCAACGGTCTGCCCGGGCTCAACCCGAAAGGTCACTTCCTGAAGCACCTCAGCGTCCGGCGTGTATCCAAAGGTAACATTTTCAAAAGCGACACTTCCCTTAACCGTACCTGTGTGGCCCTGCACGTTTTCGTCAAGCTTGGTCTCGCCCGTGATCAGTTCCAGCATGCGCCGTGCGCCAGCCATGCCCAGCGCCACCTGTGAGTAGGAGAAAAGCGATACAAAGACCGGAAAACCGAAGAGGGAGAGGAGACTCATGAATGCGACCACATCGCCCACCGAGATTGCGCCGGCTCTGAAAAGGTTTATCGCATGCCAGAACCCGAAAGCGTTGGCCAGCCCCATCAGCAGCAGCGGCAGGAAGCGCGCCTCGACGCGTCCCTGATGCACGAAGGCATCACGGTAGGCGCGCGCGCGCTTCAGGAAACGTTCGCTTTCCACAGGCTCCTGTGCCGCCGCTTTCACCATCTCGATGCCGTCAATTGCCTGCGCAAGGTGCGCATTCAGCGCACCAAAAGTTCCGCGCACCCGCTCGGAAATCGGTCGCAGCTCGGCAAGGTATTGCCATAGGGCGGCCACGTAGAGGAGCACGAAAGCCAGCGGCACCAGCATGAGTTGCGGGTGGATTACGTAGGCGAAAACAGCGGGCATTATCAGGAAGCTGGCCGAGCCGATGACCAGATTGAGCCCGGGGTTAAACATCAGGTTGATCTCGCGCACGTCGTTGGTGGCGCGCGCCATCACATCGCCGACGGCGTGCATGTCGTGGAAGGTCATGCTCTTGCCAATCAGGCTGCCGTAGAGTTCGTCGCGCGTATCGCGTTCCAGACGTTGCCCGATGACCTCGGCGGAAGAATTGCGCACAAGCAGCACGAACGCGCGCCCTAGCTGGCTGAGGATGATCATTGCCGCCACCCACAGCAAGCGCTGGTAATCCGGAGGGGCCTGCGAGTGCACCAGCACCTCGAACGCGATGCCAATCAGCAGCGGCACCATCGCTGCCAGCGCCGCGTTGCCCAGCGCCGGCAGCAACACTCCCAGCACCGGCCAGATGTGTCGGCTGGAATGCGAGAGCAGCCAGCGCAACGCCGTGCGCTTGTCGGTGGTGTGCTGGTGTTCTACGGTGAATTCACTCAGGGTCATCATCGGCCAATTTCAGTCGCAACAGAAAAGCGCGCCCGCAATTGGACGCGCAGCGAAGTATATCGCATTCCCGAGTCAGACGGCTAGAGCCACGCGGTATAATCGGCGCAAGTGTCCGCTAAACGATTGCTGCTGCCGCTCACGCTGATTACCCTGGCCGGCGCGGCGCTGCGCTTTTACCAGTTGAACTCAATCCCCGCAGGTTTGCACTACGATATAGCGGCAAACGCGATCCTGGTAGAAGATATCGCTCTGCGCGGCTACCGCCCGGCGTTCATAAGCGCATACACCGGCAAGGAAGTGCTTTTCTTTTATAGCGCTGCCGCGCTCTTCAGGCTAATTGGCTCCTCGGTTTTTGCATTGCGCGCAACCGCCGCGTTCTGGGGGGTGCTGACCATCCCAATCACCTATTTCGCTTTGCGGCAGCTGTTGCGTCACCAGCGGCATTCGCGCTGGTTGGCTGCCTTCGGCGCGGCCATGCTGGCGTTTTCTTTTGCGCATCTGGTCTGGTCACGCTTCGGCCTGCGCGCAATCACGCAGCCAGCGGTTCAGGCAATGGCGGTGGGTTTTATTTTCCGCGCGCTGCGTGCGGGGCGAACGCGCGATTTCTGGCTGGCCGGACTATTCACCGGCCTGAGCGCGCACACCTATCTGGCCGCCCGCGCACTGCCGCTGGCGCTGGCCGCGGGCGCACTGCCGCTACTGCGCTCGCGCTGGCGGGCGAGGCGGTCACAGCAGCTGCCCTCGGGCGCGCAGCTACTTGGCTTCTTGCTGGCGGCCGGTGTCGTAGTCACGCCGCTCACGCTCCACTTTTGGGCCCACCCGCAAGAGTTCTTCACCCGCATCGCTCAGGTCGCTCCACGCGCCTCAGAAGCGGCGCTGCTCTGGCGCGGCGTGGCTGGCGCGCTGGGCATGCTTTTCTTTTCCGGAGAGCCATACCATCGCTTCAACATCCCAGGCAAAGCGCTGCTCGGGCCGCTGCTGGGGACGCTGTTCGTGCTCGGTTTCGCCCTCACCGCATGGCGGCTGCTGCGGCCGCGCGGAGAGAGCACCGCTGATAGACCCATGAATCGCGCCGCCGAGTGGATTTTGCTGGCCTGGATACCGGTCTTCCTGCTCCCCACCGCCCTGGCCGTGCACGAGGTTTCCCCCTCGAACGTGCGCGCCTTCGGGCTATTTCCATTGCTATTCGCTTTCCCGGCGCGGGGGCTGCTGGTCGTGCTCGACCGGTTTTCAGCGCGACGCGCCGTATGGAAGCACCGCTTTTCAATTGCTCTCACAACGCTAGCTGCCCTCACCTTCGTTTTCGCAGCACGCGATTATTTCTCCATTTGGGCAAGATTGAAGACGCAGCATCTCGCCAACGATGGTGACCTCGCGCGCGCGGCGCAATTCCTGAACGCCCGTGACCTGAGCGGAAGCAACGTGTACGTGAGCGCGATTCATCACCGGCACCCGACGATGGCTTATCTCGCGGATGACTATGAGCGCATCCGCTGGCTGCGCGGCGCGCAGGCGCTGGCTATCCCGGCCGACGGGCCGGCCCTGTATCTGTTCCCGCAATCAGCGCCCGCTCCCGCCGAGTGGCTCATTGGATGGGAGGCGGTGCTGGCAGCCGCGCCGCTCGACCCGGTGGGAAAGGTGGATTTCCGCGCGTACCAGTTCGCCCGCGCGGACGCCGTTCCGCAGCCCGAGTTCCAGCGCGCGTACGCGAACTTCGGTCACATCGCCGAACTGACCGGGTTCCGCGTTGTGACAGCGCGCGCCGCGCAGCCGCTGCTAGCCGACCTGCAGTTGCACGTGCTCAACCCGCCCAACCGCGGCGACTATCGCCTGGTGGCCGACCTAGTGGATGCCTGGGGCTATCCATGGGCGCAGGCCTTTAACGAGAGTTTCCCCGCCGAGCAGTGGCGCGTGGGCGACAGCATCATCGCGCGCATGGAAATTCCGCTCCCCACCGGAATCCCGCCGGGGGAATACCGTCTGGCAGTCACGCTCTATTCCCCCGGAAGCCGCCAGAATCTGCCCGCACTGGACGCTGATGGCCGCACCGCGGCCGCTGCACTCGTCGGCCCGCTGCAGTTGGCGCGCGCCACCGAACCGGGCGCGCTACCCGCCCCGGAGCACAATGCTTCGGCGCGGTTCGGCGATATAAAATTGTTGGGGTACGATCTGCCGCTGCGCGCCCTGCGCCCGGGCGAGATGCTCCCGCTGGCGCTTTACTGGCAGGCCGGCGACGCCCCCTCGGAAGATTACATCATCAGCCTGATGCTTGGCGAAACCACGCTCGATTTATCCGCGCCGGTGCGCGGAAGCTACCCCACCGATCGGTGGGAAGCTAGCGAGGTGGTCATCGACCGCCGCAATCCGCGACTGCCGCGCAGCTTCCCTTCCGGCGAGAGAGTGCTGCGCCTTTCCGTGGCCAACTCCGGGCGCGAATTGGGTGGTTTTGCGCTCGGTGAAATTGCGATTGAACGAATCGAACGGCAGTGGGCAGCGCCCGCTGCGCAGTACGCGACCGATTTCACCATCGGTGAGACCTTCCGGCTGATGGGTTACGACCTGACGCCGGGACCTCCGCTCACCGTTCAGCTGCACTGGCAGAGCATCGCCGTGAGCGACAGCGACTTCACCGTGTTCGTGCACGCGCTCAACCAGCAGGAGGCTCTGAGCGCTCAGAGCGATAGCCAGCCGGTGGGCAGCGTTTACCCAACCAGCCTTTGGATGCAATCTGAATTCGTCGCCGATAGCCACACTCTCACGCTTCCGCCCGGCGAATACTCGCTGGCGCTAGGTATGTACTTGCCGGCGACAGGCGAACGCCTCTTGCTGCGCGGCGGCGAGGACGCCATCCGCCTCCCCGCCGTAACAGTTCCCTGACGCGGCCGGTCACACGCCGTTCGTGCCAGACAAAGAATCTGCTACAATCTCACCCACATAATGAGAGAGTGGTATTGATGACAGCCAGACACCAACCGCGTGACCCGCGCCACGCCCCCGAAAAAAGACCGGGCGCAACGCGATGGATTGTCACCGCAGTGGCGGCGCTGGGGCTGCTGGCGCTGCTGTTTTCGCTATCGCGACTAAGTACCAAAACATCACCACAGGAGCTATCCTCAATGCCGCAGATGCAATGGTCAAGCTCGCCGGAAATGGCAATCGACCCGACAAAAAACTACCGCGCCACGCTGCAGACTGAAAAAGGCGACATCGAGTTGCAACTCTTCGCCGCCGAAGCGCCGCTCACAGTCAACAACTTTGTTTTTCTCGCCCGCCAGGGCTACTATGACGGCGTGACCTTTCACCGCGTCATTCCCGATTTCATGGTGCAGGGCGGCGACCCGACCGGGACGGGCGCAGGCGGACCAGGCTACACTTTCGCGGACGAAGTGGACAGCGGCCTCGCGTTTGACCGACCCGGCCTCCTGGCCATGGCGAACGCCGGCCCTGGCACCAACGGCAGCCAGTTCTTCATCACTTATACGCCCACCCCACATCTGAACGGCAAGCACACCATTTTCGGAGAGGTGCTGCAAGGAATGGATGTCGCTCTCGCCATCCCGCCGCGCAACCCGCAGAGCGCCAGCGAGCCTGGAGTGGCCATAGAATCAGTGACCATTAGAGAGGATTAAGACGGTCATACTCTACCCCGCTGCAATCGCGTTGATTGTGCCCCGGAGGCTGTGACTCGCCCCCAGATGAAAACTACGGTTGTGTTACCGACCTACAACGAGGCCCAAAACATAGGGGTTATGACGGCTGCGCTGCTGGAACTCCCGCTCGACGACCTTGCTATCTTGATTGTGGACGATGACTCCCCGGACGGCACCGGGCAGCTCGCAGACGGGCTGGCTGCCGGCCAGCCCGAGCGCGTGCAGGTTCTCCATAGGGTCAATAAAAGAGGCCTCGGGAGCGCCTACGTGGAGGGTTTCAATCATGCGTTGCAGGCTGGCGCGCAGGTTATTATTCAGATGGACGCCGATTTTTCCCACGCGCCGCGCTATATCCCAGAAATGCATACCACGCTGAGCGACTGCGATGTGGTCGTTGGCTCGCGTTACGTGGTAGGCGGCAGGCTGGACGAAGACTGGGGCTGGGGCCGCCGCCTGCTAAGCCTGTTTGCCAACAGCGTGTACACGCGCTCGATTCTCAGGTTGCAAGTACGCGACGTCACCTCCGGCTTCAGGGCGTGGAAGCGCGAGACGCTGCTAGGGCTGGGGTTGCAGCGCGTGCGCTCCAACGGTTATGTTTTTCAGGTTGAGTTGGCCTATCTCACCGAGCGTCTCGGTTACCAGGTGCGCGAGTTTCCCATTTATTTTGAAGACCGCCGCATCGGCCGCTCCAAAATGTCGCAACGGAACATACTAGAGGCGGTGTGGCGTACGCCACTCGTGGCGTACACGCACCGCCGGTTGACCCCGGCCGACCGCCGCCGGTGAGGCCCTTCCCGCTGCGCAGCCGTCTGACCGTTCCAATCGCCCTGCTGCTGCCGCCGCTGGTCTTGTTGGCGACAGTCACGCTCGGCAACAAGACGTTGCTGCCCGTCGACAATCTGACTGCATTCGAGCCTTGGGCTTCCGCGTCGGACAGCTTTAATCTGACGCCCCCACAAGCCCCACACAACGCGCTGCTCTCCGACCTGATTCTGGAGAATTACGCCTGGAAACGCTTCATCCGCCAGGCCATCGCCGCGCGCGAGATTCCGCTCTGGAACCCTTATCTTTTTGGTGGGATTCCGTTTCTCGCCTCCGGACAACACTCGCTGTTTTATCCGTTCAGCCTGATTTTCTACGTACTCCCGCTGGCCAAGGCCTACGGCTGGTTCATGCTATCACAGTACTTTCTCGCCGGCGTGACCATGTATCTCTTTGCGCGAACGTTACGCATCGGGCGCTGGGGCGCGCTGGTGGGAGCCGGCGTCTATCAACTCAGCCTGTTCATGGTGGTCAGCGCCGTGTTTCCCATGATTGTGGCCGGAGCAGTGTGGCTGCCATTATTGCTGCTAGCAGTCGAATCAATACTGCGACAGCGCCGGCTTTTCGGTCGGCCCGCGTCGCTGCCGTGGATGGTGGTGGGCGCGCTGACGATTGGCCTGCAGCTGCTCGCCGGCCACCCAGAAGTAGTGGCGTACTCCGTGCTAATGGCGGCTGCTTACGCGGCCTGGCAGCTGCTCCCGCTGGCGCTTTCCAGCCGAGGGCGCGCCGCGCTGCGCCCGGCGGTATTTATCGGCGGGATGGTAGCTTTCGGGCTTCTGCTGGGCGCGCTGCAATTCCTGCCGCTGCTGGAAGCGGCCGGCAGCAACTTCCGCGCCGATGCTGCCAGCCTGGCCGAGGTGCGCGGATGGGGTTATCCGCCTCGGCGGTTGATTACACTGCTGGCGCCGAACTTCTTCGGCAATCCCAGCCACCACCGCTATTTTGACTGGTTCACGCGGAGCTGGACGCCGGTCAGCGTCAACGCGCTCGGGGAGCGCATCACCGCCATCGACTGGGGCATAAAGAATTATGTGGAAGGCGGAATGTACGTTGGCGTGCTGCCGCTATTGCTTTCCGGGGTCGCTCTGCTGAGTCCCGGAACCGGGCGCAATGCGAGCGCACGCCTGCGACCGCTCAAATGGTTCTTCGCGCTGCTGGCTGCGCTCAGCCTAGCTTTCGCCTTCGGCACGCCGCTTTATGCTCTGGTCTATCACCTACCCGGTTTGAGCCAGCTGCATTCGCCGTTCCGCTGGGTGTGGCCGTTCAGTCTGTGCATGGCCACGCTAGCGGCACTGGGAGCGGATTCGCTGGCCGCCGGAAACCGCAACGGTCGAAGCGCGGCTGCCGGCGGGCTGGCGCGACTGGCCATGGTCGCCGGGTCAGGCCTGATTCTCACCGTGGCGCTGGCGTCCACCTTTTACCCGCGCGCCGAACCAGTAATCCAGCGCGCATTCTGGCAGCTGGCGCGGGCCCACAGCGCGTTCGCAGATGCGCGCATGTTCTTCTCGTATCAGGCACGCTGGCTGGTGCAACTGGGGTTGTTGCTGCTGCTGAGCGGGCTGGCGCTTTGGAAAGCCGCGCGCTCTCATGGCCGCCACTGGCGGGCGGCGCTGCTGGGGTTGCTTCTCGCCGATTTGCTCATCGCGGGCTACGGCTTCAATCCCAGCAGCGACCCGGCCCCGCTGGAGTACACCCCACCGGTGGTGGAGTTCCTGCAGCAGGACAAGAGCGCCTGGCGCTTCACCACCTACGACCCGGCCGGTCAAAAGCCGTTGAACGCCAACTCCGGTTGGCTGTTCGACCTGCAGGACGTGCGCGGCTACGACTCCATTATCCCGCGCCAGTACGCCGACTACATGACCCTGATTGAGCCACAGCATGAGCTGGCTTACAACCGCATTGCCCCCATCGGCAGCCAGCAGGGCCTGCATTCGCCGCTGCTGGATTTGCTCAATGTCAAGTACGTTATCAGCCAACAGGAAATCGATTACCCACAGAAATACACGCTGGTGTATCAAGGCGAACTGCGCGTGTACCGCAACGAGGCAGTGAGTCCGCGCGCGTTCACGCTGCCGGAGGGCTGCGCCTTCACCGCGGCGGGTTTTGCGGCCACGCTGCGCGATTATGACCCGCGACGATTCATCGTACTGCCGCCCGGCGCTTCCGACCGCCCTTCCCGACCCACCGAACCTGAGCGGGAATGTCGGCCAGAACCAGCCAAAATTACAGCTTCGTCTCTGAACGAGGTGCACATACAGGCAGACTTGCGGCAACCCGGTTATCTACTGCTGGCCGATTCATATGCCCCGGGCTGGCAAGCTTTTGTACGCACCGAGGCGGTACCGGAAGAGCGGGAGCCTATGCTGCGCGCCAACGGAAACTTCCGCGCCGTGCGGCTGAATGCCGGCCGGCAGCAGGTACGTTTCAAGTATAGCCCGACCTCCTTTCGCCTCGGCGGAATGGCCTCGGCGCTTTCCGTCCTGACCCTGCTGCTTCTCATCACCGTGTGGGCGTGGCGCGCTTTCTACCGCGAGCAATCCGCCTCGCCAGTGAGCAGAGTGGCGAAAAACAGCCTTGCGCCGATGGGATTCAACTTGCTTAATCGCGCCATCGATTTCATCTTCGCCATGTTCTATCTGCGCGTGCTCGGCCCGGCTGAGGCGGGCAACTACGCCACCGCAATCGTTATTATCGGCTGGTTCGAAATCTGGACGAATTTCGGCCTGAACACCTGGCTCAGCCGCGAGGCGTCGCGCGACCGCGCCCACGCAAACCGCTTCCTCTCAAACACCACCATCTTCCGGTTGCTGCTGGGCGGCGTCACTCTGCCGGTCCTTCTCGGCGGCATCGCGCTTTACCAGCGGCACACCGGCGCACTGGGGAGTGATACGGTGCTGGCAATCGCCCTGCTGGCCGTGGGGATGCTCTTCTCCTCTGTTTCGACCGGCCTGACCGCGCTCTTTTATGCCTATGAAAAAGCCGAATACCCGGCCGTCGTCAGCAGCCTGACCACGGTGCTAAAAGTTGCCTTCGGCTTGGGCGCGCTGCTGCTGGGCTACGGGTTCGTCGGCCTGGCCGGGGTGACCATCGTGGTCAACGCCATCACCATGACTGTTCTGGCAATGATGGTCTGGCGGTTTTTCTTCCGCCCACGCTCGGAATTCGACCTCGCACTGCAGCGTGAGATGGTCTCAGAATCATTCCCGCTGATGCTCAACCACCTGCTGGCAACGCTCTTCTTCAAAATCGACATCCCCATGATTCGCGCCATGCGCGGAGAGGCCGAAATCGGGCGCTATGGAACTGCATACAAATTCGTGGACGCGTTCAATATCATTCCGGCCTTCTTCACCTTCGCCCTGTTCCCGCTGATGAGCCGCCAGGCGGCGGCCGACCGCCCGGCGCTGACGCGCACATATCACCTCGCCATCAAACTGCTGGTGGCGGTCGCGCTGCCGCTGGCCATGGTGACCACCTTTCTTGCCGCTCCGCTGGTGGGGTTGCTCGGCGGGCACGAGTTTTTGCCGGACGGCGCGTTGGCGTTACAACTGATTATCTGGTCGATTCCCTTCGGGTGGATAAACAGCGTGACCAATTATCTGCTGGTGGCCATCGGGCAGCAACGGGCACTAACGCGCGCTTTTGTAATCGCTGTTGCTTTCAATATTGCAATCAATGCCATGTTCATTCCGCGCTACGGTTTCCGTGCGGCGGCAATTTCCACTATTCTGTCCGAGATTGTGGTGGGCGCGGCTTTCCAATGGTATGTCTTTCGTCACCTGAACCCGACGCCATGGCGGCGTCTGTTCTGGCGTCTGGGAGCAGCTGCGCTGCTCATGGCGGCCACCACCTGGCTGGGGGCACAGCTGCATGTGTTGCTCGGGTTGCTACTGGGCGGCTGTGTTTATCTGGCAGCCACCATCATTCTCGGGGTGTTCGCCGTTCCGGAACGGAAATTGCTTGCCGAACTGCTGCCGGGGCCGGTCCGAAACCGAATTACTGCCTTGAGGCGCGAATAGTCAGGAAGGTTGCCAATGTTAATTCGCATTGAGAACATCGCCGATTATGTAGGCCGGGAAGTCACTTTACAGGGCTGGGTGTACGCCAGAACGGGCAAGGGGAAGCTGCACTTTGTGCAGTTACGCGATGGCACCGGCACGGTGCAATGCGTGGCCTTCCAAAAGGAGGCGCCAGAGGCTGTCTTTGAAACCGCGCGGCAATTGACGCAGGAATCAGCCGTGGCGGTGACCGGCACGGTGCGCGCCGACGAGCGCGCGCCCGGCGTGCCCGGCGGCTACGAGGTCGGCGTCGCGGATATTCAATTGCTGCAGGCGGTGGAAGAATACCCCATCACGCCCAAAGAACACGGCATCGAATTCCTGCTCGACCGCCGCCATTTATGGATTCGCTCATCGCGCCAATGGGCGATTCTACGCGTGCGCGCTACCATTATGCGAGCGATTCGCGCATGGCTGCACGAAAACGGATTTGTGGAAATCAGCACGCCCATTATCACTCCGGCGGCCGCTGAGGGCACTTCCACCCTGTTTGAGATTGACTACTTTGGCCAACGCGCTTTTCTGGCGCAGACCGGACAGCTCTACAACGAAGCCAACATCGCCGCCTTCGGCAAGGTGTATTGTTTCGGCCCCACCTTCCGCGCCGAAAAATCAAAAACCCGCCGCCATCTGACCGAGTTCTGGATGGTGGAGCCAGAAATTGCCCATTGTGATTTGAGCCAACTTCTGGAAATCGAGGAGCAGTTTGTCAGCCACATCGTGCAGACCTGCCTACGCGAACGGGCAGCCGAACTAGCCCTGCTGCAGCGCGACCTGAGCCATCTAGAGAATATCGCGCCGCCTTTCGCGCGCATCACCTATGACGAGGCCATTGAGCGCCTGCAAGCGCTTCAAGCACAATGTGATGACCCGGAGCAGAATGCGCTGCTGGAGATTGAATGGGGCAGCGACTTTGGCGCACCGCATGAAACCGCGCTGACCGAAATGTTCACTGGGCCGGTTTTTGTTACCCATTACCCCGCGGCGGTGAAAGCTTTCTACATGACGCTGGTGGAAGACCGTCCGGAAGTGTGTTATTCGGCCGACCTACTCGCTCCGGAAGGTTACGGTGAAATCATCGGCGGCTCGGAACGCATCCATGAGCACGCGACCCTGTTGGAACGCATCCGGGCGCACGATCTTCCCCGCGAGAATTACGGTTGGTATCTGGATTTACGCAAATATGGCAGCGTGCCCCATTCCGGGTTTGGCCTCGGCGTGGAGCGCACCGTCGCCTGGATCTGTGGCATTGAGCATATCCGCGAAACCAGCCCCTACCCGCGCATGCTCAACAGGAGCACGCCCTAGAAATGCCAGGTATCAGGCCATGATTTGCGCCCGGGGAAAAGGTGACAAATGTCACTTGTCGCGTGGTGGAAGGAGATGCTGCGATGGCTGCAATCAAGTCGCCGACCGGTCGGGTCGGGCGCAGAGGCCAACACCAACTGCATTAGACTGGTTGTTCTAGAGCCGGGCCTCTAGGGCAACCGGCCTGAACACCCACAGATTTTCCTCCCCCGACCTCTGTCCGCCGCCTACCGGCGGCGGCTTACTTTAAGCGTGATATACTCGCCTCACCATGCCCGATATAGCCACCAAACGGGCGCGCGTGCAGGCGCTGCTGAGCGCGCACTCTCCCGCCGACGCGATTGCGACTTATTACGCATTGCACCACGACCCGGCACGCACTCGTCTCTTTTTGCACCACGACGCAGCCGGGCACGCCGACGGTTTCCTGGTGCGCGCACAGACCGGAATGGATCTTTTCACCCCGACAGTTATCGCGCGTGCGCCCAGCGAGCAGGCCGCCGCCACGCTCTTCCAGAGCGGCCTGATTGCTGGCCGGCCCTACTTTCTCTTGCTGCCGCCCGAACTCGAAGCAGTGGCTTTTCGCGATTTAGAGGTGAGCGCTGCGGAGAGGCTGCACGTGTATTGCCTTGAGCCAAAGCACTTCCGGCCAGTAATTAACGCGTTGGTGCAGCCCGGCGCTGGGCAAAACGGCATGCCCCGTTTCGAGATTCGCTCCGAGCAGCGCGCGCTTTCTACCGCCGCAGTGATCTGGCGCTCGCCGCACTTCGCCGAAATCTCTGTTTCCACAGCTCCGGAAGCGCGCGGCCGCGGCTGGGGGCGCTCCGTGGTTTCGGCTTTGGCGAACGAAATTTTGACCATGGACGTGCAGCCCCTCTATATCACCGCCGGGGACAACCAGGCCTCCATCCGCGTGGCCAAAGCATTGGGTTTTGACGACACCGACGCGCGCATTTTCTCTGGAAGCGCCACTCGGCCGCCCACGAGCTGACCATGAACGCGTCGGCCGCGCTCCAGTTTCCAGGTTGAACGGCGATGCCTTTCCAGCTGCATGACGGCATCCCGGTCTGGGGCGACCTGCAGGAAAACGCGCTTGCGCAGATGCGCAATTGCCTGCAGCATGACCGCTCGGTGACAGCCGCGCTAATGGCAGACCATCACCTCGGTTACGCACAGCCCATCGGTGGCGTACTGGCCTATCAGAACGCAGTCTCTCCCTCCGGCGTGGGCTACGACATCGCCTGCGGAAACAAGGCCGTGCAGCTGGACCTGCCCGCGGCTGAAGCGCGCGCGAACATCAGCACGATAATGACTGACATCTGGGATACGCTGGCTTTTGGGGTAGGACGCAAGAGCAAACAACCGGTCGACCACGCGCTCTTCGACGAGCCCACCTGGCGGCTCAAGCCGCTGGCGGCGCTGAAGAGCTTGGCCGCAGCGCAACTCGGCAGCATCGGCAGCGGAAACCACTATGTCGACCTCTTCGTGGACGACGCAGAGCACGTGTGGGTGGGGGTACACTTCGGTTCGCGCGGCTTCGGGCACAGGGTGGCCACTCATTTCATCAAGGAAGGCGGCGGCAAACCGAATGACGTCTTTCCGGTGGTGCTGCCGGTGAACGGAAATCTTGGCGAGGATTACCTGCGTGCCATGAAACTGGCGGGGGAATACGCCTACGCCGGAAGAGATTGGGTATGCCAGCGCGTGGCCCGTTTGCTGGGCGCAGAAATCCTGGAAGAGGTGCACAATCACCACAACTTCGCCTGGCGCGAGCGGCACCGGGGCGCAGACCTCTGGGTGGTACGTAAAGGCGCAACCCCGGCTTACCCCGGGCAGCGCAGCTTCATCGGCGGCAGCATGGGCGATGTCTCTGTGATTGTCGAGGGGGTTGAGTCGCATGAAAGCAAGCGCGCTCTTTACAGCACTATTCACGGGGCCGGGCGCATCATGTCGCGCACGCAGGCAGCCGGCAGACGCCGCAAGGGCAAACGCCACGGCGGAAAGGTTTCGCGCCGGATGATGCTGGACTGGGTTGCTGAGCAGGGCGTCGAGCTGCGCGGCGCAGGCACGGACGAATCGCCCCACTGCTATCGCCGGCTACCGCAGGTGGTGGAGCACCACGCCTCCACCCTGCGCATTTTGCACACGCTGCGGCCCATCGGCGTGGCCATGGCCGAGCCATTTGAATCCGGGCGTAATCGCAAATGACGCCAGAAGCCACCGCGCCCGGCAGAACTGCTTCGGAGCACTCCGCGCTGCCGTTTGCAGTGGAGTTGGCGCGCGCGGCCGGAAAGCGGCTGCTGGACTGGTTCGGCAACACCGAGCCGCAAACCAAAGCGGACGGCACCACACTGACGCAGGCCGACACCGCCGTGGACGCCTTCATCTGCGCAGAGATTGAAGCTAACTTTCCGGGTGACCTGATTATCAGCGAGGAACTGAACCATTCTCACCATAAAGAGAACGCCGATGTCTGGGTGATTGACCCGCTGGACGGAAGCACCAACTTCAGCCAGGGCTTTCCGCTCTGGGGGGTGTCCATCGCGCTGTTGGAGCGCGGTAGGCCGGCCATGGCGGTGCTGTACTTTCCGGTGCTCGACATTCTCTGCCACGCGTGCGCGGGTGCGGGCGCGTTCGAAGACGGTCGCGCGATTTCCGCGCGCAGGCCCGCCGAAGTGGCGCGTCACTCAATCTTCACGTGCAGCGCCGGCGCGGAGCAGTGGTATTGGCCGCGGCTGCGCGCAAAACGGCGCACGTTCGGCTCCACAATTTACGAGCTGTACTTGGTGGCGCGCGGGCAGGCGCTCTTCAGCATCGTCTCCGAGCCGAAACTTTGGGATTTAGCGGCTGCGTGGCTGCTGATTGAGGCGGCCGGGGGGGCAATCGACACGCTGGACGGCTCCGCGCCCTTCCCGCTGACGGGCGCGGAGGACCACTCGCGCCCGCATTTCCCGCTGCTGGCAGCCGCCAGCCCGGAGCTGTGGCAGCGCGTGCGGGAAAGCATGCTGCCGGAACAGGGGCCTCGCTGCCGGAGAGGGCGGTAGCTACGGATACGGAATCACCAGTTTGCTGCCCACTTGGATCGTGGCGTGGTTGGTGATATGGTTGCGGTCAATAATCATCTGCATCGGCACCTCATACTGAATTGAAATGCCAATCAAGGTTTCGCCCGGTTGTACCACGTGCATGCGCTGCGTTGGGGTGGCGGTGGGCGGTGGCCCGGGCGTGGGCCGCGGGGTCAGCGGGGGCGGCAGAGTGGGCATGGCCACGGTCTCATCGAAATAACGCGCGATGACCAGTTGCGGGTATTCGTCCGCGTAGCGCCGCAGCGTGTTGAAGAATTCATCCCCGCTTACCAATTTGAAAGCGCCATTGCGGAACAGGTCGCGCGTGAAACGCCGGAAGTCTGCCGGCCCCATTCCGGTGCGCAGCTCATGCAGGAAGCGCGCGCCCGCGCGGTAGGTGTTTTGCAGCAACCCCTCCGTGCTCTCAAGGTCATAAGCCGTCAGATTAAGCGCGCCCTCCGGATGCCAGTAGTCAATGCGGTCGCGCCAGTACCAATCTTTCATATCCGGCTGGTAACGCTCAAGGTACAGATATTCCGAGTACATGGCGAGCGAGGCCCCCAGCCAGGGCTCGGCAATGGGATTGTAGCCAACCACCTGCCCCCACCAAAGGTGGGCCATCGTCAACGGCAGCAGCGCCATCAGCAGCGTGTCGGGCTGGCCGGTGTAATCCTCGAATCCCTGGCCGCTGTGCAGCATCAATCCACCGGCGGTCACGCTGGAGAGGTAGGCATCCTGCGCTATGACCAGGCTGCGGTACGGATAGTGCCCAAACTGGTCGTTGAAGAGCACTAGCGCGCGCGTGGCGGCCTCAAGCACGGCCTCAGCCGCGAAGACATGCTCGCGTAGATGAAAAACGTAGAGGGTCACCCCGGCTTCGGTGCGGGTTTTCAGTTCGTAGTCCGGGCTGGCGCTGAAGGCGATGCTGCGCGCATTCTGCATCTGGAACTGCCATTCATTGCCCCGGCGCTCCACCGGGCCACCGCCGGCAACCACAATCCCTTCTGGCGCGCGCACCTGCAGCTGGTAATCGGCCACCTCGGCCAACAGCGGGGGGCCCACATCGGTCGGCGCCCAGCGCTCCCAGCCGCGCCCACGTTGATAAGGAACCAGTCGGGGATACCAGTTGATGAACTGGAGCACGTCCTTCCCGTAGCCCACATCGCCCGCAGGCCGGCGGGTGGCCAGCCCGATCTCAGCGGCCTCCAGCCCATAGGTGATGCTCACGAGGCGCGATTCATGTGGGTTCAGCCCTTGTGGAAGCCGGAGGGCGAGAAAGCCATCGGGCGTGAAATGAAGCTGCATGCCGGCAGTTTCGACCTGTTCTTGCAGGCGCACCGTGCTCAAAGTAAATCGCGCGGTTTGCAGATCGCCCGGCAAAAAGAAGACTAGCTCGGTCCACACGTCCGGGCCGGGGTTGATTACCTCCACCAGCTGCGATACCTGCACCCGATGGCCGGCATAATCCAGCACCACGTCGAAATGGTAATTGGCAATCGCGCCCAATTTCGGGCCACCCGGAGCAGGCGTGCCCGCCGCGCCCGGCGCGAGCGGGTTTTCACTCATCCCCGGCGGCACGAAGGTGGGCAACGCCGGGGCGGTTGGTTGCCCAGCGCCCGAACAAGCCGCTAGCAGCGCCGCCGCCAGCAGCAGGCGCATGTCGCCCACAGCCGGCCGCATCATGGGGCGGGTCGCCACGCGAGCGTGGGCCGGGGCGCTGCCGTTCATTGCTCAGGCCTGTTCCGCTTTTAGCACGACCGCTCCCAGCGGCGGCAGCGTGAGCGCCAGCGACTGCGGGTAGCCATCGCATGCCACCGCTGTGGTCGCAACCACCCCGAGATTGCAGAGATCGGAGCCGCCATAAATAGCCGCATCGGTATTGAGCAGCTCACGGTAGCACCCGGCCTGTGGCACGCCAATGCAGCGGTCATCCCGCGAAGTCTGTGTGAAATTAAAGGCCGCCAGCAGCCAATCGCCGGAGTCGCGGGCGCGGCGCATGAACGCCAGCACGCCGGATTCCGCGTCCTGAAAGCAAATCCATTCAAAGCCGCCCGATTCGCTGTCCAGTTCGTGCAACGCGGGCTGCGCGCGATACAACCGATTTAGGTCACCTAGCAGCCGTTTCAGCTGCCGGTGCGGGTCGGCCACAGCCCGTTCCCAGTCCAGCGCGTTGTCATGATCCCATTCGCGCACCTGTCCGAATTCATTGCCCATGAAGAGCAGTTTCTTTCCCGGATGGGTGTACATGTATGCAAAAAGCAGGCGCAAATTAGCGAACTGCTGCCGGCGGTTGCCGGGCATGCGCGCCAGCAGTGAGCCTTTCCCGTGCACCACTTCATCATGCGAAAAAGGGAGCATAAAGCTCTCGTTGAACGCGTGAAGAAGCGCGAACGTGAGCTTGTCGTAATGGTGACGCCGATGCGCCGGCTCTCTGCCGAAAAATTCGAGCGTGTCGTGCATCCAGCCAAGATTCCATTTCAGATCGAACCCTAGGCCGCCCTCGGAAAGCGGGCCGGTGACCTTCGGCCAAGTGGTGGATTCTTCCGCGATTATCAACACGCCCGCATGGCGCTCGTGCATAAGCTGGTTGAGGCGACGGGCAAAGGCGACCGCCTCCAGATTCTCACGTCCGCCCTGCTCGTTGGGCAGCCACTCGTCCTCTTTTCGCGAATAATCGAGGTAAAGCATCGAAGAGACCGCGTCCACGCGCAGCCCGTCGATATGGTACTTTTCCAGCCAGAACAGGGCCGAATTAAGCAAGAATTGAACCACCTCGCAACGACCGTAATCGAAAATAAGCGTGCCCCAGTCCGGGTGCGTGCCACGGCGTGGGTCGGCATGCTCGTAAAGATGAGTGCCATCGAATAAGCTCAACCCGTGTTCATCGTGGGGGAAGTGCGCGGGCACCCAATCGAGGATGACGCCAATGCCAGCGCGGTGCAGCCTGTCCACGAACGCCATGAAGTCATGCGGACTTCCGTGCCGACTGGTGGGTGCGAAAAAACCGAGCGTCTGGTAGCCCCACGAGCCGTCAAAGGGATGCTCGGTGACGGGCATCAATTCCACGTGGGTGAAGCCCATTTCAAGCACGTACTGCACCAGTTTCTGCGCCAGCTCACGATAACTAAGCAGGCCGCCGTCGGCCGCGCGCCGCCACGAAGCCGGGTGCACTTCATACACCGAGATTGGCGCTGTGGGAGACTGCCGCTCAGAGCGCGCCGCCATCCACTCACAGTCGCCCCAGTGGAAGCCCGGCAGCGCGCACACCACCGAAGCGGTTTGCGGCCGCAATTCGCAGGCGAAACCGTGCGGGTCAGCTTTCAGCACCGGACCGTAACCGTCCGCTCCAGTGATTTCGTATTTGTACAACTCCCCGGCACGCAGCTCGGGTACAAACAGCTCCCAGATTCCGGAAGCGCCGCGCACGCGCATAGGGTGGCGACCACCATCCCACTGATTGAAATCACCGACCACGCTGACGCGGCGCGCGTTGGGCGCCCATACGGCGAAACCCACGCCCTCCACACCCTGATGCCAGAGCGGATGCGCGCCCAGTTTCTCGTATAGGCGAGTGTGATTGCCCTGCGTGAAGAGATTCAGGTCATCGTCAGAAAGCACAGGCGAAAACCGAGTTGAATTGGTCATATCAGGACGAGCGCCTACGGCCTGCGGGCATTATACCGGTTTCTGTGCGCAAACCGCCCGACGCCGCGATGGTATAATCACTGGCGGAGGGTCAACTCATGGAAATCGCATGGTACGGGCATTCATGTTTTCGGATGATGGAGCGCAACGCCGCCGCAATCGTCACCGACCCGTTTGACAAAAGCATCGGTTTCGCGCCCCCGCGCCTGAAAGCGGATGTGGTCACTGTGAGCCACGACGCGCCCGGGCACAGCAATCTCTCCATAGTGAAAGGCGCGCGCGCCATCACCGGGCCGGGCGAATATGAAATCGGGGGCGCATTCATCACCGGGGTACGCACCTCGGCGGGGGAGCCGGAAAACGGCGCTGAGCCGCCGCCGGAAAACACCGCCTATGTGATCGAGTACGATTCCGCCAGCGTCTGCCATCTGGGAGACCTGAGCGCCATCCCCTCGCAGCCGCAGGTGGAGGCGCTGGGCACAGTGGACGTGCTGCTGGTCCCGGTCGGCGGCGGGAAGGGGTTGAATGCGGCTCAGGCCGCTGAGATAATCAGCCTGATTGAGCCGTCTATTGTGGTGCCGATGCACTTCAGAACGAGCAAAACGAAACTGAAACTGGACCCGCTCAGCCGGTTTCTGAAAGAAATGGGCCTCGGCAAGCCGCCGCCCGAGCAAAGCCTGAAGGTGGCCAAGTCCAGCCTTCCGGAGGAGACGCAGGTGGTGGTGCTGGAGCCGAAGGGCGGCTAGCGTCCCCGGCGGGCGACGCCACCGCCAGCGAGCATGGTCAAACTTATCCTTAGCTGGGACATAAAACCGGACCTCGAGCAAGAGTATTTCGAGTTCGTGGTGCGCGAGTTCGTACCCGGCATCACCAAACTGGGCATTAAACCTACAGACGCATGGTACACGCTCTACGGTGATTGCTCGCAGATTCTCACTGGCGGCGTGGCCAAAGACACAAGCGCGGTGCAAGATATCTTGAGCAGCGAGGAGTGGGACGCTCTCGAGAGCCGGTTACTTGAATTTGTGGAGAATCTGGAGCGCAAAGTGGTGCCCGCCCGCCAGGGGTTTCAACTCTAGTTCCGGCCGCACGCTTATAGCTGCATGGCAAAACCAATCTATCTGGACCACGCCGCTACCACGCCGGTGGAGCCCGAGGTTGTCGCGGCGATGCTTCCGTACTTCGCGCAAGAATACGGCAACCCGGCCTCGGTACACCGCTGGGGGCAGTGCGCTGAACACGCGCTCAGTTCGGCGCGAGAGCAAATTGCGGGCGTGCTCAACTGCAGCGCCGACGAAATAATTTTTACCGCGTGCGGCAGCGAGAGCGATAATCTTGCGCTGCGCGGCGCGGCGCTGGCAGCGCGCGCGGCCGGGCGTGGAAATCATCTCATCGTCTCGGCGGTGGAGCACCCAGCCGTGCTTGACACTGCCCGGCAGTTGCGGGAGCGCCACGACTTTGAGTTGTCCGAACTGCCGGTGGACGAACATGGCTTGACCTCTACCGAAGACCTTTCCGCCGCGCTTCGTACCGACACCGTGCTGGTTTCAATTATGTACGCCAACAATGAAATCGGCGTGATAGCGCCCATCGCAGCGCTGGCGCGCGCGGCACACGAGAAGGGGGCGCTCTTCCACACCGATGCTGTGCAGGCGGGCAGCCAACTGCCGCTGGACGTAGAAGCGCTGGGCGTGGACATGCTCTCTCTGGGTGCGCACAAGTTTTATGGACCGAAGGGCGTGGGCCTCCTCTACGCACGGCGCGGCACGGCGCTGCAGCCCGCGCAAACCGGCGGCAGCCAGGAGGCCGGGCGGCGCGCCGGCACGCACAACGTGCCCCTGATTGTGGGCATGGCTGCCGCGCTGCAGCTCACCGAGGAACTCCGAAAACAGGATTGCCGCAACATGAAATCGCAACGCGACAGTTTAATCAGCGCAGTGCTGCGCTCGGTGCCGCACTCGCGTTTGACCGGTCACCCCGCCCGCCGGCTACCCAACAGCGCCAGCTTCGTGTTCGCCGGCATCGACGGCAACGAGCTGCTCATGCATCTCGATCTGGCCGGGGTGGCCGCCAGCTCCGGCTCCGCCTGCAAAACCGGCAGCCCGGAGCCGTCCACAGTGCTGCGCGCGCTCGGGCTGCCCCCGCGTTGGGCGCTGGGTTCATTGCGCTTAAGCGTCGGCCGACACACCGAGAGTGATGACATCGAACACACGGTTTCGGTGCTCCCCGATATCATCGAGCGAATGAGGGCGGCAGGTGATTGACGGGCAGCGCGTGGCGGTGGCGATGAGCGGCGGAGTGGATAGCTCGGTCGCGGCCGCGCTGCTGCGTGAGCAGGGTCACGCAGTTTTCGGGCTGATGCTGCGCCTGTGGAGCGAGCCCGGCCAGATCGGGAACGGCCACAACCGCTGTTGCACGCCGGACGCGGTGGAGCGGGCGCGGCAGGTGGCGGCGCTGCTCGACATCCCCTTTTATGTGCTCGACGCGCGCGCGGTCTTCCATCACGCAGTGGTCGAGTTCTTTCTAGGCGGGTACACTTCCGGCGTGACGCCCAACCCGTGCCTCGAATGCAATCGCCATATCCGTTGGGGCTTCCTGCTCGATAAAGCGCTGCGAATAGGCGCCACGCATCTGGCAAGCGGGCATTACGCGCGCGTGCGCAAAAAGGGCGCGCAGCATCAATTGCTGCGCGGGGTTGACGCGCGCAAAGACCAGTCGTATGCGCTCAACATGCTCGCCCAGCGCCAGCTGGCGCGCACGCTTTTTCCGCTAGGCGCTTTCACCAAAACCGAAACGCGATCACTGGCGCAACGCTTCGGGCTGCCGGTGACGCAGCGCCCCGAAAGCCAAGACCTTTGCTTCCTCGCCGACAACGACTACCGGCGCTATGTGCGCGAACATGCGCCGGAAGCGCTGCGGCCCGGCCCGATTGTGAACCGGCAGGGAGAGCGCATCGGCGAACACCGCGGCCTTCCGCTCTACACCATCGGCCAGCGCAAGGGCATCGGCATCGCGGCGCCCGAGCCGCTGTACGTGCTTGCCGCCAAGCACGAGGCAAACACGCTGGTGGTCGGCCGCCGTGCCGAGCTGGGCAAAAACCGTCTGCGCGCCGGAAATGTCAACTGGATAAGCGGGGAGCCGCCGGGCAGCGCGCTGCGCGCCGGAGTGCAAATCCGCTACCGCGCCAGACCAGCCTCGGCCAGCATCACCCCGGTTGGCGCGGACGAAGTGAATGTGGAATTCGAGCGGCCGCTGCGCGACATCACGCCCGGGCAGGCGGCCGTGTTCTACCGCGACGAAATCTGCCTCGGTGGGGGGGTAATTCAGTCATGACCACGCCCGCGTACCTGCTCGCTATCATTTTACCGACATTGTACGGGGCGCTCTTCCACCTGTTCCGGGGTGGCGACGCGCGCCGACTGCTGCTCTATCTGTCCGCCAGCTGGGTGGGCTTTATCATCGGCCATAACCTGAGCCCGATGGTGCAGGCGCGTATTTACGCCATCGGACCGCTCAACGTCGGCATGGCCACGTTCGGTTCCGCGCTGGCGCTGCTGCTGGCGCACTGGCTGGCCGCGCGCGAACCGGCCGCCGGGCGTTAGCGCCTGAGAGCTACTTCCAGATTCGCCACGGATAGCCTATAATCGCGCTGATGGCTGAAACAGCGGATGCTTCCGTGTCCGAAAACGGCGCAAACGGCTCATCGGCATGGAAACTCCCCGCCATACTGGGCGTAATCGTGCTGCTGTTGGCAGCGGGTCTGGCGCTGCTGGGCGTTTTCCTGCTGCGCAATCCGGGCCTGACGCGCACGCTGCGCGACCTGGTCATCATCGCGTTCGCGCTGGAGATATTGGTAGTCGGCGTGGCGCTGATTGTGGTCGCGGTGCAGCTGGCGCGGTTGCTGCATTTGCTGCGCCACGAAATCAAACCGATTCTGGAGCAGGCAAGTGATACAATAGGGGCGCTGCGCGGCACTGCGCGGCTGGTGAGCGAAAACGTGGCCGCGCCGGTCGTGAAGTTGAGCGGCGCGCTGGCGGGCGCGCTGCGCTTTTTGAAAATGCTTTGGCCCGAGCGGGGCCGGGGCGGAAAGTAATGCTGAAGGACAGTCGAAAGGAGTGAAGCATGGCGGACAACAACGGTGATTTTGGGGCGTTCTTTTCCGGATTCGTTATCGGCGGGCTTGTGGGCGCGGCCGTCGCGCTGATACTGGCCCCGCAGAGCGGAGAGGAGACTCGCGCGCAGATGCGCGAAAAAGGGATTGAGTTGAAAGAGCGGGGCGAGGCCGGATGGCACGAGGCGCAGGAGCGCGCCAGACACGCCGCCGAAGATGCC
>Ga0187833_10001120_pt1 | contig 31132 bp, 26 predicted proteins | sample ETNtaG_37_FD_167968 | JGI IMG/M metagenome (GOLD analysis project Ga0187833, IMG submission 167968) | Marine microbial and viral communities from oxygen minimum zone, Eastern Pacific Ocean - ETNP2014_SV_400_PacBio MetaG (Illumina Assembly) | ecosystem: Environmental > Aquatic > Marine > Hypoxic...
CTCGGTCGTGGGCAGACACTGCATGCTGTGGATGGCGTTTCACTCCAGATCAGCGAAAACGAGATCCTCGGCCTGGTGGGAGAGAGTGGATCCGGCAAGTCAACTTTCGGAAAAGCACTGATCGGACTGCATGAACGGACATCCGGGGAAGCTTTCTACAATGATGAACTGCTGCCAACCAGGTTTTCAGCAGAGGACCATCTAAACTACTCCCGCAACCTGCAGATGATCTTCCAGGACCCTTATTCATCCCTGAATCCGCGGATGACTATCCTGGAGATAGTCGGTGAAGGACTACGCATCCAGGGCAAATACAGGAAATCCGATATCAAGGATCAGGTTGCTGACTGGCTGAACAAAGTGGGTCTCAATGCAGACCACATGTCACGCTATCCACATGAATTTTCGGGCGGCCAGAGACAACGCATTGGTATAGCACGAGCTATGATCATAGGACCTAAATTCGTTGTTTGTGACGAACCCATTTCCGCACTGGATGTTTCCGTCCAGGCCCAAGTGATCAACCTACTTGAGGATCTGAAGCAATCCATGGGGTTAACACTTTTGTTCATCGCTCACGACCTTTCAATGGTGCGCTATGTTTCAGACAGGATGGCGGTCATGTATCTCGGTACAGTGATCGAGACGGGTCCAGCCAATGACGTCTTCTTTGAACCAAAGCATCCCTATACGCAACTCCTCATCGAATCCAACCCGGAGCCGGACCCACGACTGGAAAAAACCAGGGATCACATTCCCATCAAGGGTGAAATCACTTCACCTGTAAACATTGAAGCTGGATGCCGTTTTGCAGACCGTTGCCCGAAGACGATGGAAGAGTGCAAGACGGTCACGCCGGCGACAACATCCCTCACCGATTCTCATTCTGTGTCCTGTCATCTGTATCAGTGACTATTCCCACTTCATGATGTTGAGTTGTATGTCAGCCGTCTGAGCTGGTTTTGAACAAGATTGACCGAGTCTTACTCCTCCGCTGCTCGCGGCCTTCCAGGCTTCCTTCACTTGTTCGAGAGCCCTTTCAGGTCTCCCTCCGGCGTTCAGCGCTTCGCTTGACGGCTTCGGCGAAAGACTCGGTCAATCTTGTTCTGAGCCTCTGAGACCACTGCGTTCCAGCCAAATGCTATTGGACTAGCACCTAAGGAAATATCAACTGGGTGATTTTGCTGAAGCTATAAAAGCGCCGCGCCGAATAACGAGTGAGATCCGTAGGAGCTCAGGAGGCAGTGAGGGAAGCCGGGAGGGCCGCAAGCCAGCGGAAGCAAGAGCACCCAGTTGATATTTCCTGCCCTGGTGAGTACAGAAACGGTTTTCGAGATCAGAGGATTTTGAATTCGGGTACTAATACTACTGATCTAGGTCATTTTGCGGAACACAACAAGGCTCGCCGACCCGTGTCTGCTAGAACCTAAGCAACCGGCCTCAATGATTTGAGGTTTTGATTGCTTTCTTCATCGAACAAGTCAACCAACTGCTCGGTCATGGCATCGCCCAACTGTTCAGCATCAGTAATGGTGACAGCCCGTCTATAGTGATGCGTTACATCGTGGCCAATACCAATCGCCACAAGTTCTACTTTCGAGTGATTCTCGATTCTGTCGATGGCAAATTTGAGATGTTGTTCCAGGTAGTTACTCGGGTTCACCAGCAACGTGCTGTTATCCACCGGTAAACCATCTGAGATCACCATCAGAATCTTTCTGTCTTCCTGTCTGCCCGCCATGCGGTTATGGGCCCAGAGCAAGGCCTCGCCATCAATGTTTTCCTTCAGCAGTTCCTCTCGCATCATCAAGCCAAGATTACGCCTGCATCTTCTCCAGGGCATATCCGCGGCCTTATATATGATGTGACGCAAATCATTCAGTCGCCCCGGTTGTGCTGGCTTTCCCTGCTGCAACCACAGTTCCCGTGCCTGTCCACCGCGCCAGGCTCGAGTGGTAAAGCCTAGTATCTCTACTTTTACCGTGCAGCGTTCAAGCGTCCGCCCAAGAATATCTGCACACATGGCAGCAATAGTGATGGAACGCCCTCGCATGGAACCTGAACTATCAATGAGCAGGGACACGACCGTATCCCTGAACTTCATATTCTTTTCCTGCTTGAAGGCCAACGGGCTGAATGGATCCATAATGACACTCGGTAACCTTGAGCAATCAAGGGTGCCTTCTTCAAGATCGAACTCCCAGGTCCTGTTCTGTTGCGCCATCAATTTGCGCTGCAGGCGATTTGCCAATTTGCTGATTATGATCTGTGAGCTTTGCAGATGTTTGTCCAGCACGCCACGCAACCGCTCAAGTTCTACGGGCTCGCATAATTCATCTGCGAATACCACTTCATCAAATGCTTCAGAGAATGCCTTGTACTGGCTTTCCTTCGGGCGAAGCCAGTTCTTGTCAGACAACATATCCGGTGGAGCACCCGCCTCGTCCTCATCGCCTTCGGCCTCAGCCATGTCCATAGCATCCATGTCAGCAGGAACTTCGCCTTCAATGGCATCCGTCATATCGCCATCAGCTGACATTTCCTGATCTGATGTTTCATCACCGGCTTCGGATTCTGAATCTTCTTCCTGGGCCTCCTCGGATTCAGCATCTGAGTTTTGCTCTCCCCAGTCATCTGTCAACCCAAGGTCCGAGATTATCCTGCGGCTGATAGTTGAGAATTCTTCCTGATCAAAAATCGATGCATCAAGATCATCGAGCTTATCGCCTATTCGCTCTTCGATATGGTCTCGCCAGAATTCCAGTACTTTTTGACCACCGGGTGGCGGTGGTTCACCAATTATCTTTTCTCGGATGAGCATACCAACCGCCTCACCAAGTGGTGCCTGGTCCTGGTGCTCAATACGATCATACCCATGGTTGACGCAGTGCTGATTCAGTTGTGCCTGCAGATTATTTTGTACACCCTTCATCAGGTAGGAGCCGATTGAGGCAAGACGTGCCTCCTCCACCCAATCAAAAACCTCCTGTGCAACTCCGCTATAGGGGCGACGTCCGTTATGAAAGGCTTCATCGTGAAACCGGGTTCGCAGCGAAAAGCGATCTGCCGTCCCCCTGAGGGCAGCAAGCTGAGCTTCCGTTAAGCCTGAGTCCGGCAGGGAAATCCTTGCCTGGTTACCCTGCAGGTAGGGTTTGCCACGACCAAAACTGACATTCAGTTCATCGTTACCGGAAATAGCCCGCATGGTTGCGGTGGTGGCTTGCTTAAATAACTCTGTCGCGTCTTCTAGGTGAGGCACATCAAGGATCCTGGTATAGCAGGGTCAGGCGAGAACCACATTGGCGCTCGATTCAGGCAGTTCCTCACCCATACAGCGCTGGTAATACTCAGCAACAATCGACCTTTCCGTTTCATCACACTTATTTAGGAACGTCAGGCGAAATGCAAAGCCCAGGTCAGAAAAAATGTTCGCATTTTCCGCCCACATGATGACCGTCCTGGGCGACATGACAATAGAAATGTCTCCATTGATAAATCCCTGCCTAGTGAGATCAGCGACGGACACCATGTTCGCCACTGTCTTGCGGTCCATATCTGGAAGTTTTGACATAACGATATCTATTTCTTTCTCGCGCTCCAGGTAGTTCAGCGTGGTGACAATATTCCACCTGTCCATCTGCCCCTGATTGATCTGCTGGGTTCCATGATAGAGCCCGGTTGGGTCACCAAGACCAATCGTGTTGGTGGTTGCAAACAATCTGAATGAGGGGTGTGGGCTAATCACCTTACTCTGGTCAAGCAGTGTCAGTTTCCCTTCAACTTCCAATACCCGCTGAATAACGAACATTACATCGGGTCTGCCCGCATCATACTCATCAAATACTATGGCACATGCGCGCTGCAGGGCCCAGGGGAGCAAGCCTTCCTTGAATTCAGTGATCTGTTTCCCATCTTCAAGAACAATGGCATCCTTGCCAATCAAATCGATACGACTGATATGACTGTCCAGGTTAATACGAATGCAAGGCCAGTTCAGTCTCGCAGCAACCTGCTCAATGTGTGTGGATTTGCCAGTGCCATGGTATCCCTGGATCATACACCTGCGATTGTGGGAAAAACCCGCGAGGATGGCTAACGTCGTCTCATGATTAAAAATGTAGCTCTCGTCAATCAGTGGAACATGTTCAGACGGTAACGAGAATGCCGGTACCTGCAGATCAACATCCAGCCCAAATACTTCTCTTGCGTCAACTTTTGTGTCGGGTATCCCCGATCCTTCCAACGCATTTATTTTTTCTTCCATTACAACAACACCTTATACCAGTTCAAACGACTTAAACCCGACACCCGCATCGCTCTAGAAAACCAGCCAGACAACCTAGATGGGTACCAGTAAATACTCAATCTATCCTGGGAGCCTTGCGGCGTGATTTTAATCGAGGCTTAGCGGGGACGCAAAGAATAGCCTTTATATGCAAAAAATGCCATCGCTGGACAGGCCCGGGCGCTTGATATAATCACCTACCACAAAGCCCATGGAGCAGCATATGGCGATCATTTACATGGCCCGACACGGACGTGCAGCAGGATCGTATTCCGATGATCTGGACCCGGGTCTCGATGAACTGGGACACACCCAGGCAACACGGGCTGGCGAGCAACTAGGCGGAAACCAACCCCTGTCGATTCTGTCCAGCCCGTTACGAAGGGCACGGGAAACAGCCGCCCCCCTGGCGTTGTCACTAGATGCGGAAGTATCCATCGAAGATCGCGTATCAGAGATACCATCACCGGGATTGTCCCTTCAGGAGCGGGGACCCTGGCTTCAGACCGTAATGCAGGGGAAATGGCAGGACCAGACAGAGGAACTACAGCAATGGCAACAGAATATGGTGAACTGCCTGCTCGCACTAAAGCAGGATACGGTGATATTTACACATTTTGTCGCCATCAATGCCATGGTGGCAGCAGCAACTAACAGTAGCGAGGTCCTGATATTCAGACCCGACAATGGATCCATCACCCAATTTGATACCAGGGGTGGAAAACTCCAACTACTCGACCTTGGAGATGAAGCGGTAACCAGTGTGAACTAGCCAGGCTAGCCGATTTGCCTTGGAGTCACCGCGGCACCGGCCAACGCCATGACAACCGAGGTAAGTTCATCCCACGGATTGCCGTTCAAAATTCCCTTTACCATTTGATCGATATCACTGAGCCTGGACAACAGTTCCTGAAATTCGCGCGCAGGATGATCGCACAAACACCTGGACACAGGTTCCCTGCGTTTGGCCCAGACCCGGCCTTTCTTCAAGGCGGCATCCAGGGAAGTTGCTTTCAGTTCCCCTGCCATGGATGCCAGACTTCGGAGTTCACGGCTAAGCATCGCCAAAATATATAACACGTCAACACCTTCAAGTTTCAGCCCCTGAACAATCTTTAGCGTTCTTCTGGTATCACCAGCTACGGCAGCATCCAACAAGGTAAATACGTCATACCGGGAGCTATTGGCGACACCTTCCACTACATCTGCTACATCAATAGTGCCATCAGAAGAGAGCAGTTTTAATCGCTCGATTTCCTGTACCGCAGCGAGCAGGTTGCCTTCGATTCGTTCAGCCATGATTGCCACGGCTTCCCTTGATGCCTTCAGCCCAGCCTTCCCAAAACGGGTATTTATCCAGCCCGGCAAATCCTTCAATTCTATGGGCCAGATCTGAACAAGTGCTCCGGCCTGCTCAATGGCTTTGAACCATTTGGTCGCCGACACCTTTTTTTCCAGCCGCGGCATGACCAGCAGAATTATGGTTCCCGGCGCTGGATTTTCAACGTACGCCTGCAGTGCGGCGCCCTTGTCTCCAGGTCTTATTGAGGACATCCGGATCTCAATAAGCTTTTGTTCAGCAAATAACGACATACTGCTGGCGCTGAATAAAACCTGCTGCCAGTCAAAGTTTGCCTCCGCGTGAAATAATTCTCGCTCCGTATATCCCGCATCTTTAAGACCGGAACGGATCTGATCACATGCTTCCTGCACCAGCAGTGGTTCATCGCCACTGACGATATAAATTGGTGAATCAGTATTTTTAAGATGGGAAGCGAGTTTTTCAGGGTAAACCTTCACCTGCTTGCCTCAAAAGAGCGGACCGATGCATCAACCCTGCGCACAATCTGCAGCACCAGATCTGATCTCATCTCTTCCAGCAATGTAGCCTGTTCTTCATTGCTGCCAACCAGGCTGCTATTGTTAAATGTGAAAATGCGTTCAGTCACGACTGCGGTGGATGGAATGACTGGTTCACCCAGCGCGTTTACAAGCGTTATATCCACTTCGAGCCTGAGCTCATATTCAGCAACACTGATCGTGCTGGTCGTGGACACTGGCCGCCGAGAATACTCCTCCGCTTCAATAGCGAGAATATAATCAGCGCTGACTGATGCGCCTACTACGGAGACACCAGACTGAGTGAAGCCGCGCTCCAGGTTCTGGTGCAGATCCCCGTACCTATTCCCGGCCGTGATTTGAAGTGTAGACAGCGCTGATTCAAAACTGCCACTACCTCGCAATTGAAATCCGCAGCTACTGACGCCAATACATATCAGCCAAACTAATAAAGTAAGTCGCATGGTCTCTTTACCCAACTACAAAATTGACGAGCTTGCCAGGGACATGAATTATTTTGCGAATTGATTTTCCCGTAAGAAACTTCTCAACATTTTCCAGCGCCCTTGCCTGCTGTTCAATTTCTTCATTGTCCGACCCGGTCCCAATAGCAAGTTTTCCTCTCAATTTGCCATTAACCTGGATGACAATCTCAACCAGCGATTTTTCAAGTGCACTTTCATCCACCGGCAGCCACTTGGCATTCTCCAGACTCTCGTGGTGCAGTTTCTCCCACAGCAAATGAGAGATATGTGGCGTTATCGGTGACATTATCAGTACTGCCGCGCTCAGGGCCTCGCGCATTACAGCTCGCCCCTGGTTTGAACTATCATCGAACTTATGGACCTTATTCATCAGCGACATGACAGCGGCTACAACCGTATTAAAAGTCAATCTCCGGCCATAATCATCGAATGCTTTGGCTATCGTTTCGTGGGTGGTCCTGCGAATATCTTTCTGCTCCTGGTTCAAGCTCGCACTATCGATAGGCGGCACATCGCCCTCCTCGAGATGCTCAACTACCGGTTTCCACAATCTTGTGCGCAGCCAGCGGTTGGCAGATTCCACACCATTTTCAGACCACTCGAATGATTGTTCAGGTGGTGCAGCAAACATCATCGCCATACGCACCGCGTCTGCACCAAACCTCTCCAAAAGATGCTGTGGATCACCCGCATCACCAGCCGACTTCGACATCTTCACCCCATTCTGGAGCACCATGCCAAGCATCAGTAATTTCTCAAACGGCTCATCGGAAGTTACCATCCCTTCATCACGCATTACCTTGTGAAAGAATCGGGCATACAACAGATGCAGAATGGCGTGTTCTTCACCACCAACGTAGTGGTCCACAGAATTCCAGTACTTGGCACGATCATCCAGCATTCCACTTGCACAATCACTCGATGCAAATCTCGCGTAGTACCAGGAAGACTCCATAAAGGTGTCAAACGTATCGGTTTCCCTCATCGCCTCTCCACCACATTCCGGGCACCTGGCCTCATACCACTCAGGCATATTCTTTATGGGAGACGCTACACCATCAAATTCGACTTCAGTTGGAAGAACGACCGGCAGTTGATCTTCCGGTACCGCCACAGCCCCACACCGCTCACAGTTGATGATGGGAATCGGACACCCCCAGTATCGTTGCCTTGACACGCCCCAGTCCCGTAACCGGTAGTTAACCTGCCGTGAGCCAAGTCCCTTTTCCTCCAGCGCATCGGCTATTGCATCAAATGCGGTCTTGAAATCGAACCCATCAAATTGGCCAGAGTTCACGAGAACTCCATAGTCTACAAATGCCTCAACATCCAGATCGCATAGCGCTTCACTTTCGGGTGACGGTGCAATCACCTGCTTGATCTGCAATTGGTAGTTTCTGGCGAATTCCCAATCCCGCTGGTCATGGCCGGGCACAGACATGACAGCCCCGGAACCATATTCCATGAGCACAAAGTTGGCCACCCAGACGGGTATATCTTCACCTGTCAGAGGATGCCGAACCAGCAGCCCGGTAGCCATCCCCTTTTTTTCGAGCTTGGCCATATCCGCTTCGGCAACCTTCACCTGATTACATTCTTCCAGAAAGTTTTGCAGTTCAGGGTTATTTTCTGCCGCCCTGACAGCCAGTTCGTGCTGCGGCGCCAACGCAAGGTAGGTGACGCCCATCAATGTATCGGGACGAGTGGTATAGACAGTTAGTGCATTTGTTTCTGGTCCAGCATCAGCCAGCGGGAACGAGATCTGCACACCTTCAGAGCGGCCTATCCAGTTTCGCTGCATGGTTTTTATCTTTTCCGGCCAGCCCGGCAGCTTGTCCAGGTTTTCCAGTAGTTCTTCCGCATAATCTGTAATTCGTATAAACCATTGAGTCAATTCACGACGTTCAACCAGGGCATCAGAGCGCCAGCCACGACCATCAATAACCTGCTCATTAGCAAGGACCGTCTGGTCGACCGGATCCCAGTTCACCCATGCCTCTTTCTTATACACCAGTCCTTTTTTGAACATCCGTGTGAAGAACCACTGCTCCCAACGATAGTAATCCGGGTCGCAGGTTGCCAGTTCACGAGTCCAGTCGTAGGCAAACCCCATGCTTTTGATCTGCCTGCGCATGTGCTCAATGTTTTGCAAGGTCCATTGTGAGGCCGGAATCTTGTGCTTGATAGCGGCATTTTCTGCGGGCAGACCAAATGCGTCCCAGCCCATCGGCTGCAGCACATTCTTCCCATGCAGCCTCTGGAAGCGACCTATGACATCCCCCAGCGTATAGGTTCTTACGTGGCCCATATGTAATTGCCCGCTGGGATAGGGGAACATGGCAAGGCAATAGAATTTTGGTTTCTGGCTGTTTTCAGAAACCTCGAAGGTTCCGTTTTCCGCCCAATAGTCCTGTACACCCTGTTCCGATACCGAAGGGTTGTATGTCTGGCTCTGCGTCTTTTCGTCCATCATTAATGCTTTAGAAAACTCAAACCGCAATTCTACATGAACGCCGGCCAGGGGAGTAAACAACCGGTTCATTTAGGGAGCCTGTACCAGGCAAAATAGCCCCCACTGGCATCCGTGCAGAAAGCTAACCCGGATTGGGTGACTCCATACTTTTCCAATACGCATGGATACCCGCTAGGACAAGCAACAGCAGCAGGCTCAAAGCCAATACGGGTGCATGACCGTACCGATGGAAAGGCGTCATTCCGGTCATGACCACCGCATCTCCTCGCAGCACACCGGCTTCTGATTGGGGCAGTGACTTAACTATCGCACCCTTGTGATCAATCAATGCCGTAATACCATTATTAGTTGCACGAACCAGGTAACGCGCATTCTCCGCGGCGCGCATCTGCGCCATCTGCAAATGCTGGGCAGGTCCAATGGATGTCCCGAACCAGGTGTCGTTGCTGATGGTGACAAACAAGTCGGGCGAACCTGTCGTCGAACGCACCAGCTCTGCATAGACGACCTCATAACATATTGATAATGACAGGGTAAGATCCCCTGCCCTTAATGCTGGCTGTAGAGGTTCTCCCGCCTCGTTGTGGGACATGGGCAGATCAAAGAAGGTGATGATACCGCGCAACCAGTTTTCCAGGGGAACATATTCACCAAATGGTACCAGTCGCCGCTTGTGGTATATCCCTTCCCCTTCGCCGACCGCTATAGCGGTATTCAGGAATTTCCCTTCGTCGTCGCGATCAGGAATTCCCAGTACAAGTGTGGATCCAGACTCCTTGCCCTTTCGATCAAGCTGTTGCAAATACCATGTAGCCTTATCCCGAAATAGGGTGATGGCAGCCTCTGGCCAGACAATCAGTTCAGCCCCCCATTCCGGCTCTGTTAGGTCAGTGTAGGTTTTTAGTATTGGCATCACTGATTCACGACGCCACTTGGTATGCTGATCAATATTTCCCTGCACTGCCACCACGGAGACCCTGTCATCAGGGCTTACATACTCTAGGTGTGACAGGCCGTAGCCTGATAACCAGATGGCTGTAACAGCAATCAGGTACCAGTGTCTCCCATGGCGCAGAGAGTGATAGAGGAGGCTCGCCGTCAGCACAGCAAAAAAGCTAATGGCAAATACACCTGCCAAGGGGGCAAACCCAAGCAGAGGTGACGACAAGTGGCCGTAGCCGAGGAATAACCAGGGAAAGCCAGTCAGGAACCAGCCACGAAACCACTCATCGAGCACCCACATTGCAGGGAATCCCAATACCAGGCCAAGGGGCAAGCGTGAAATAAACTTCCCGTAGACATACCCATGCAGCAAGCCAATAAGTGACCACCACATGACAAACAGGGCAACAAGGGAAACCGCAAGCACCGGCGATGCACCACCATAAACATTAATGCTGACATAAATCCAGGAAGCCCCCACACCAAACATGCCGAGGTTGTACATATAGAAGCGCAACACCACTTTCTTTGTTGATTCGCCATCTATACAGGCGAGCAACAACAGCACACTCAGGATCCCCAGGGGCCACCAGTTAAATGGAGCGAGCGTGAAAGGAACAAGTGCGCCACCGGCAAGCGCGACGACATGGCCAGCAGACGGGTACTTCCGCAGCAGGCTGTCTATTTTCAGCAAATTACTTTTCCCCACTCCGGGTCATCTGCAACAGTTTAATCTTTCGACCGTCCGCACTCACTACCTTGAAGTCAAAGCCACCCACCTGAGCCTGTTCACCCTGTTCAGGCAAATGCCCAAGATGGTGAATGATCATTCCACCGATCGTATCAAATTCCTCGTGGCTAAATTTACAATGGAAGTGATCATTGAAATCGATAATAGGCATCAGTGCCTTGATGTTGAAACTGTTTTCAGAATGCTGCTTGATAAAGTCTTCTTCATCAAAATCATACTCATCCTCAATATCACCGACGATTTGTTCCAGCACATCTTCAATAGTAATGATGCCCGATACGCCACCATATTCATCATAAACGACAGCCAGATGGTTACGAGTTGTCCTGAACTCTTCCAGCAAAACATTCAGTCGTTTACTCTCTGGAATAGCGGTGCATGGTCTTAGCAAATCACGCATTTTAAAACGCGTCCCTTTCTCCTTCATGGCAAGAGGCAGCAGATCTTTAGCCATCAAGATACCAACAACATCATCCGGATTTTCAGTCACAACCGGAAAACGTGAATGACCTGATTCAATGACCACCGGGAGAACTTCATCGAAGTTCATTTCCTGCTGGACAAATACGACCTGGGTTCTCGGTACCATGATCTCACGCGCCTGCATATCCGAGACAAGAAGAGCACCTTCAATAATTCCAAGGGCCTCAGCATCCAAGAGGTTCCTTTGTTCAGAAGCTCGCAACAGCTCAATGAGTTCTGCTCTTGAACCAGGCTCACCACTCAAGACAAGCGAAAGTTTCTCAAACCATGAACGGGATCCCTCTTCACTCATAGGGGTTGCCATAGCCAAGATTTTCCATCAAATCAATTTCAATCCGTTCCATTCTATCAGCCTGATCATCTAAGAAGTGGTCATGTCCCTGCAAGTGTAGAATCCCATGTATCAGTAGATGAGCGAAATGGGCTTCAACTGATTTCCCCTGTTGTTTTGACTCAGTAGCGACGACCTCCTGGCAAATCACTATATCACCAAGCAGGATACGGCCATTTTCATCCAGGCTGTCATTGGGGAAAGATATTACATTGGTTGCCTCATCCCTGCCCCTGTATGTCAGATTAATAGATCGAATCTCACTCACATCTACAATTCGCAGACAGACTTCAGCATCCCCGTCTATAAGCTCCCTGAGACAAACATTGGCCCAGTGTCGAATGAGGTCTTCACCCGGCAGTTGTGTGTGCTCTGCCACACACCATTGAATATCAAGCTGATGGTCAGGCATGGGTACTAGCCTGGACTTATCTCTATATTTGGCCTCTTGTGATCACCACCGGCTTCTTCATGGCTGTCATAAGCCTCAACAATCCTTTGCACCAGCGGGTGCCTTACGACATCTTTTGGGCTAAAGCGGGTAAACGAAATACCCTTTACCCCCTTCAAGACATCCACGACCTGCTTTAACCCTGATTTGGTACGATGTGGCAGATCAACCTGTGTGATATCACCGGTAACAACCACATTTGATCCAAAGCCGATTCGAGTCAGGAACATCTTCATTTGCTCAACCGTCGTGTTCTGGCTTTCATCGAGGATGATAAATGAATCATTCAGGGTACGGCCCCTCATGTAGGCAAGTGGTGCTACTTCAATGATGTTCTTTTCGATCAGTTTCTCGACCCTTTCAAACCCGAGCAGTTCGTACAAAGCATCATATAAGGGCCGAAGGTATGGATCGATCTTCTGGCTAAGATCCCCAGGTAGGAATCCAAGTTTCTCACCGGCTTCAACGGCTGGTCGAACCAGCAGGATTCTCCTTACCCTTTCCTGCTCAAAAGCTTCAACGCCACAGGCAACTGCAAGATAAGTCTTGCCGGTCCCGGCAGGACCAATACCGAAGTTGATGTCATGGGAACGGATACAGCGAACATAGCTAACCTGATTGCGCCCCCTGGGTTTGACGCTCTTCCTGTGGGTGTTGATCAAGTCTTCAGCATTGTCTGCTTCCTGATTCATCATCGCATCAACACCAGATTCCTGCAGAAACAGGTGTACAGTATCCGCTGTCAAACCGGTTCCGCTATTCACTTCCCGGTACAGGTGGACAAGTATTTCGCCTGCCGCCAGCGTCCTTGCATCCTCACCCATAAGTTGGAAATTATTACCACGATTCTTAATCGTGATTTCCAGCCTCTTTTCAATCTGTCGCAGGTGCTCGTCGAAAGGCCCGCATAAACTTGCAAGCTTTTGGCTGTCGTTCGGTTCCAGCTTTATCTGGTGGGGTTGAGCGTTCGCTTCTTGATTCATATTTTATCTATCACAGAAAATTCAGGATATACCCTCGCCACAGTGAGTGAAAGTGAAGTTTTATAAGCCTACGGAACAACCAGCAAACCGCGTAAGGAGTTCGGCAGTGCTTCAACAATCTTCACCCGTACAAAATTGCCGATCAGTGCCGCATCATTGGATGGGAAATTAACCACCCTATTATTCTCGGTTCTGCCCTGCAATTGGCCCGGATCCCTCTTGGAGACCCCAGACACCAGGATTGTATGTTCCCTGTCAACCATCGCCCGGCTAATGGTCATTGCCTGCTGACTAATTCGGGTTTGCAGTATTTGCAATCTCTCCTTTTTCACTTCCATTGGTGTGTCGTCCGGCAATTTCATTGCTGGGGTTCCGGGCCGGGCACTGAAAATGAAGCTGAATGACTGGTCGAACCCTATCTCCTGAATCAGGTTCATCGTCGCCTTAAAATCATCGTTAGTCTCGCCAGGAAAACCAACGATGAAATCAGAAGACAGGCTAATATCCGGGCGAACGGCCTTTAGCTTCCTGATTGTGGACTTGTATTCCAGAACCGTATGGCGGCGCTTCATTCTGGACAGGACCCTGTCAGCGCCACTTTGTACCGGCAGGTGAAGGTGGCTAACCAATTCAGGCACCCGGGCATACGCTTCAACCAGACTGTCTGAAAATTCAACCGGGTGGGATGTAGTGAACCGAATTCTGTCGATGCCCTCTATATTGGCAACAACTGTAATGAGGTGGGCCAGATCTGCAGTTCCCGGGTCCCCCGCAGATAGATCACCCCGATAGGCATTGACGTTCTGCCCCAGGAGGTTAACCTCACGAACACCCTGCTCAGCAAGGTGTCGAACCTCTTTCAATACATCTTCCAGGGGACGGGAAACTTCTAGGCCCCTGGTATAGGGGACAACGCAAAAGGTACAAAACTTGTTGCATCCTTCAATCACGGATACAAATGCAGAGGAACCTCTTACGGCTGGATCAGGCAGGCAGTCAAACTTTTCAATCTTCGGGAAACTAATATCCACAACGGTTGACGCAGTCTTTGCTGAGCCCGCAATCATTTCCGGCAACCGGTGTAATGTCTGAGGGCCAAAAATGACATCGACATAGGGAGCCCGACTGCTGATCGCCTCTCCCTCCTGGCTCGCCACACAACCACCTACCGCGATGAGTACACCAGGGTTATCAACCTTAAGCCGGCGCCAGCGGCCCAACTGGTGGAAAACCTTCTCCTGCGCCCTTTCACGAATCGAACAGGTGTTGAGGAGCAATAAATCCGCGTCTTCCTCCCGGTCCGTGATCTCATATCCATGAATTTCTTTCAGCAAATCGACTATTCTTGATGAATCATACTCATTCATCTGGCAGCCATAGGTCTTGATAAACAGCTTGCTACTCACGTGGTCTTTAACTGTGATCCTAAAAAGGGGCGCCATTATAGACATCGATTAACCTGCCGGATAGCCGAAACCACTTGAAATTTGGATTCCCGCTACCATATGAATATCTTCAGCCCGTCATGTTGACAATGTCTGCTGAAAACCCAAAACTCCCAACTCAAATGGCCCCGGTAGGGTCTTTACCACAGCGAAAAAGAAGTATTTATGTCCAGCACCCCAATATACAAAATTATTTTTTTCAATCAGGGACAGATCTTTGAGATTTACGCCCGGCAGATTTACCAGTCTGATCTCTATGGATTCATCGAAATAGAGGAACTCGTCTTTGGTGAACGATCACAACTGCTGGTCGACCCAAGCGAAGAAAAGCTCAAGTCTGAATTTGAGGGTGTCAGCAGAAGTTACATTCCAATGCACGCAGTGGTCAGAATAGATGAAGTGGCCAAAGAAGGTATTGGCAAAATCTCTGAGGCAAAAGCTGGCAACGTTTCGCCCTTACCAATTCCGGCCTTCCCAAAAAATTCTGACTAGCATTTCTAGTTCATGACGGACCAGAACTCTCCTGACTGGTCCATAGAGCCGATCAAATGCATTTAGGAGTTCATCGCCAAAGTCAACCCAGCAAGGTTGCATACTACATGGTCGGCAGAGGTGTGGCCGGCGGAGGCGTGGCCGGCCGAGGTGAATCCGTCACTTATCTGCAGTTGGATGAACGCTCAAACCAGGCTTCCCATCATTTTCAGCATCTCGGCCTGCGGCCCCGCGATGGGATTGCTGTCTTGCTTGGTAACCACATAAGTTATCTTCAGATCTGCTGGGCAGCACAAAGATCAGGTCTCTACTACACACCTATAAGTGTCCTGTTCCAGCAAGATGAAATAGAACACATCCTTATCAATTCCGATGCACGCGTCCTAATAACATCCAGCGAATATCTTTCGAAGCTCAAGTCAGAAAACCTCGGTCAATTGCAAATCTTCCTGGTCGATGAAGGTGAGTACCCGAACTGGGGTGAAGCCATCTCGAGCTTCCCAACCACGCCCGTTGCCAATGCCTGTGAAGGGGCGGAAATGATCTATTCGTCCGGAACCACCGGGAGGCCAAAGGGTGTTCGTTTTCAACTGGATCTATCACCACCCGGTACGGTCTCAACCCTGTTTAAGACCCGGCTAAAAATGCACCAGGTAGACGATTCAACTCGATACCTTTCAACTGCACCCCTGTATCACTCAGCACCGCTTCGCTACAACCTCATGGTAACCCGCATGGGTGGCACCGCTGTGATCATGGAAAAATTCGATGCCGAGACAGCTCTGAGTTTAATCGAGCAGTTTGCCATTACTCACAGCCAGTGGGTTCCCACCATGTTTGTTCGTCTACTCAAATTGCCAGCATCAGTCAGAGGGTCCTTTAGCCTTTCCTCCCTCAAGTTCGCAATTCACGCAGCCGCCCCATGCCCTGTGGAGATAAAGCAGGCCATGATCGACTGGTGGGGTCCGATTCTATTCGAGTACTACTCGGGCACTGAAGCCAACGGTTCGACAGCGATTACCAGCCATGAATGGCTAAACCACAAGGGAAGTGTAGGTCGAGCCATACATGGCGAACTGCGAATCGTCGACGAGGATGACCAGGAACTTCCAGCCAACAGTATCGGCACGGTCTACTTCGCTAACGGTTCCGATTTCGCTTACTACAAGGATCCGGAACAGACGGCGGCAGCCATGAACGACAGGGGTTGGTCAACCTTGGGTGACCTGGGATACCTTGATGAAGAGGGATTCCTTTACCTTCGTGATCGTAAGTCATTCATGATCATTTCCGGGGGTGTGAATATCTATCCACAGGAAATCGAAAACACCCTGATTAATCATGAAGAGGTTGCTGACGTGGCGGTTTTCGGCGTACCCAATGATGAGTTTGGAGAAGAAGTTAAAGCGGTTGTACAGCTTAACGATAATACAAAGGCATCCCCAGGGACGGCGGACCTTCTAATCAACTACTGCCGCGAGAAGATTTCCCATGCCAAGTGCCCCCGGTCCATAGACTTTGTTGATTTACTGCCCCGGCATCCTACGGGTAAGCTCTACAAGCGGGAACTGCGCGAACAATACTGGAAGAATCACCAGTCACGCATAATCTAGGCCATACATTTCATTGATTGTGCTGCCATGACCTGATTGCCATTTCTGGCGCCTGGTCAATGAGCTGCTGCAAAGATTCAGCCCGATCGGCGAATTGAAAGCCGGGATCTATTTCCTGAAGGGGTAACAGCACAAACAACCTTTCAAAGGCTCGGGGATGGGGTACCTGGAGATCGCCCTCGGCGATCAGCCTGTCCCCGAACGAAATAATATCCAGGTCAAGGGTTCTCGATTCATAGGCGTGCGATCCATCCATCCTCGAGCCTGCTGTCTGCCGAACACGTCCAAATCTTTGCTCAAGCGTCTGCAGACGCTTCAACAGCATCATAGGTTCAAACTCACATTCAAACTGGGCAACAGCATTGGCAAAATCACTCGCGTCGTTTCCCAGGCCGACCGGCTCAGATCGGTAAATATTCGACACGACTATTTCACCAACCGCAAGCTTCCCGAGTTCATCTAGAGCACTGGACAGTGTAGCTACAGGATCGCCCATATTTCCGCCAACCCCGATAACAACCCTTTCACCAGTCATTTTTGTTCTGCTTCTAAGTTCGTGATGGCTCGATGCACATGGCATTTCGCTTCAAAATCATGATAGTTTTGTCATCCAGCCTTTTTGTTGGCTATGTTTATACACCTTTACGACTGAGGATTACCATGAAAGCAGCTGTCTTGCGCGAACAGAATACACCACTTGAGATCGAAGAGGTCCAGGTCTCAAAACCGGGACCGCGAGAGGTCCTCGTGCGACCGGTCGCAGCCGGAGTCTGCCATAGCGACCTGCACTTTCTCGATGGTTCCTACCCCTATATGCTGCCAACGATTCTTGGCCATGAAAGTGCCGGAATTGTTGAGGAGGTGGGCAGTGATGTCACTTATGTCAGTAAAGGGGATCACGTCATTACATGCCTGTCTGCGTTTTGTGGTCATTGCGACAAGTGTCTGACAGGGCATCTCGCCCTGTGCCAGAGCCCCGAAGTTTCACGGGAAGCAGACCAGGAACCGAGGCTGCACCAGAACAGCCAGCCTATTCACCAGTTCCTGAACCTGTCCTCCTTCGCTGAACTTATGCTGATACATGAACATGCCCTGGTCAAAGTCCGGAAGGACATGCCAATGGACCGCGCGGCCCTGATAGGCTGTTCAACCACAACCGGGGTTGGTGCCGTATTTCATACCGCGAAAGTTGAACCTGGATCGAAAGTAGCGGTCATCGGCTGTGGTGGCGTAGGACTGGCTGCAATTAACGGCGCAGCGATTGCTGGAGCCGGACAGATAATTGCCGTAGACATGGTGGATTCCAAGCTGGAGATAGCCAAGGCTCTGGGTGCAACCCATACCGTGAACGCGAGTTCAGGTAACGTGGTGGGCGAAATCATCGAGATGACACAAGGTGGTTGTGACTATACATTCGAAGCTATCGGTCTGAAGGCGACGGCAGAACAGTCATTCCAGATGCTTGGAGCTGGCGGTACCGCAACCGTTATTGGCATGATCCCCGTTGGTACCATGGTTGAACTCCACGGAGTGGATTTCCTGGCGGAGAAAAAGATTCAGGGTTCAAATATGGGTTCGAATCGCTTCCGCATAGATATGCCAAGGTTCATCGAATTTTATCTCGCAGGGAAATTGCACCTTGATGAAATGATTTCAAAGCATATCAAGTTGGAAGAAGTTAACGATGCGCTCGAAGCACTGAAATCTGGTAAGGAAGCGCGCCACATTATTATGTTTGATTCATAGAAATTGAATATGAGCCGCTTAGAGATAAGATCCGAAGTCACCGGAAATGTCTGGAAGGTCGAGGTTGCCGTTGGTGACCATGTCGATGCTGAGGACGCGTTGTTGATCCTTGAATCCATGAAGATGGAAATACCCGTTGAGACGCCCTGCGCAGGTGTTGTTTCAGAGCTTCTGGTCAAGGAAGAAGATGCTATCGAGGAGGGCCAGGTGGTGGTGATTATCGAGGCAGATACATAGTTCCGTTCCTGGGTTTTTTGACCGTTTTGACCCAGGTCATCGACAACCATTTCAAACACCGCGTAAACTCTCGCGACCTCCATAAATAGATGCCTCAGGAGAACAATAGCCATGTCATCCACTAATCCACTAGCAAACCTGTTTGGCAAGTCCCCGTTCAAGGGGCTGCAGGTCCATATGCGTGCCGTCCTCAATTGTGTCCACGAAATCCCGATTCTGTTTGCAGCCCTGGAAGCAGGTGACCAGGAGAAGGTGGTGGCCGCCAAGGACAAGATTTTCGAGCATGAGTCAGAGGCTGACCAAATCAAGAATGAGATGCGCGGTGCCCTGCCAAAAAGCCTGTTCATGCCCGTGGACCGGCGTGACCTGTTGGAAATCCTGCAGATGCAGGATTCAATCGCCGACACGGCCCAGGATATAGCAGGAATGCTGGTTGAGCGTCGTATGGAAGTTCCAGATTTCATGCAGGAGCCGATGAAGGCGCTGGTCATGCGCTGTGTCGATGCATGCGAACAGTCCGCAAAAATTATTGAAGAGCTGGACGAACTACTGGCGACGGGGTTTCGAGGTCGCGAAGCAACCCTGGTTGAGGAAATGGTCGAAGCCCTCAACCTGGTTGAAGACGACACCGACGAACTTGGCATTGCCCTGACCAGGCTTCTGTTTGAGCATGAAGATGAGATGAAACCTGTTTCGGTAATGATGTGGTATCAGCTGATCGAGTGGATCGGCGACCTGGCGGACTATGCCGAAAAGGTAGGAGACAGACTACGCTTACTGATAGCCAGGTGAACATTAGATTATGCAGAGGAGAATGGAGATCGGCTGTTTTTTTGGAACGCTAATACAGCCGATAGCACCTATAAACAGAAACTGATTCTGGAATAAGTCAATGGAAATTATCGAAACATACGGTTTTATCTTTATGGTTATGGCAATCGTCTTCGGCCTCTACATGACCTGGGGTATTGGTGCCAATGATGTCGCAAACGCAATGGGAACATCCGTAGGGTCCGGTGCAATTACTGTCAAACAGGCGATTGTGATCGCTGCGATTTTTGAGTTTACCGGTGCCTTTATCGCTGGTGGAAATGTTACACAGACGATCCGCAAAGGCATTATTGACCCCTCATCAATTACCAATAGTCCCGAGATCCTGGTCTTTGGCATGCTGTCTGCCCTGTTGGCAGCGGGTATCTGGCTAATGATTGCCTCAACCAAAGGGTGGCCGGTATCGACGACCCACACCATCGTCGGCGCAGTCATTGGTTTCGCAATAGTGGGTATAGGCCCCGATGCGGTGGAGTGGGGCAAGGTGATGCAGATTGCCGCCAGTTGGGTGGTGTCACCGGTGCTGGGAGGGGCTATTGCCTTCATGCTGATGATGAGTATCCGCAGACTAATCTTGAACACAGAAAACCCATTTCAGAACGCGAAACGCTGGGGCCCAGCTTATATATTCCTGGTCGGTTTCATTATATCCCTCGTTACCCTGTTCAAGGGCTTGAAGCATCTGAACATCGAGCTAACGGTCGGTATGAGTTTCCTATCGGCTTTTGTATTCGGACTGGTCCTGGCCGGAATTGGGAAAGTACTGATTAACCGGGTTGAAGTTGACGAGGAGTCTGACCGCGAGTTTCACTTTGCCAGTGTAGAAAAAGTATTCACTCCCATGATGATTTTCACCGCTTGTGCCATGGCCTTCGCACATGGTTCCAACGATGTCGCTAACGGTATCGCGCCCCTTGCTGCTGTCGTCAGTATCGTGCAGTCCGGTGGTGAAGTTGCCCAAGAATCTGCCCTGCCGATTTGGATACTTGTTCTTGGTGGAATCGGTATCGTGGTTGGCCTCGCAACAATGGGTTACAGGGTCATGAAAACGATCGGCAGCGGTATCACCCAGCTAACCCCGAGCCGTGGCTATTGTGCGACTCTGGCAGCAGCGGCGACCGTCGTGCTTGCGTCACGAACCGGCCTGCCTGTCTCAACCACACATATCGCCGTGGGCGCAGTCATTGGCGTTGGCCTGGCACGTGGAGTCGGCGCAATTGATTTGCGGGTAATTGGTGGTATTGTCATTTCATGGTTGGTAACACTTCCCGCCGGTGCAGCGCTGGCGGCACTGTTCTTTTTCACCCTCAAGGGTATGTTTTCGTAGGCATTTTCGTGCTCTAAAGGGTGACATTGTCTTTATGTCACCCCTTCCCCTCAACTAGTGCATACTAGTGGTATTTGTGTGTTTTAGAGGCAGACTACTTGATCAACTGGCTCAATATCCTATTGTCGATCACTACAACTGGTGATATTCCACCTTGTCTAGCTGTTTCCTTCATAAAGTTTAGCCGTAAGGACTGAAGCAGATGTCTGATGCCGTTGAATAGTATTGAGGTTGAAACTATCGGCTGGGTCAAGGGTTATGCCATTCCCTCGGATACCAAATTTCGCCAGATTGTCGTTACCGGCCCGCCAGCCAGTGGCAAATCGACACTTATCCAGAAAATTGGTGGATGGCCGGAAGAGGGTTGCATTGATCTCTCAGAGGATAACTGGTGGCAGAACCGGCTCCTTTCATACCGACCCAGAGAGGTCCATTTCTGTATTCCGTTCAAGGAAGTTCGTGGAGGTTGTACCGTATTCGACCGGGGTTGGCTTGCATCGCCAACAGAGATCAACCTGGAACGAATCCAGATCCCTCCATTGAATAAGTGGTTTTTCTCTACCGACTGGCGAGCGCAATATGTATTCGACTTCCTGCTTCCACCCGCCAGGAAAATTTATGAAGTACGGCAGCACCGTGCTGCTGACCAAAGTCATCCGGTCGACAAAAACTTCACACTGGCCGAAGTTGAAATCCAATGTTCGGTTTATGAATTGCTGGCACTGCACTTTCACCGAAGTGGCCTGCAGGTTCTCATACGCAACGATTTCGATAGTATGCCACGAAGAATTATTGGCGAGGATGATTCACCCGGCAAAACATAATGGTGCAACATCTACCTGCACACGCATCATGTAGGTGAAACTTTCACGCTGTGGAAGCCTGCTCGTTCATCCATTGTGTTAGAGCTGCAGCTGGATAGATCTGCGGTATCATCTTGCCATCAACGCAGGTAAATAGACCCACTTGATCAGATCGAGAACTGATCACAACGTGGTGTCGCTTAATATCACCGACATTTAGCCACAGCGTTCCTTCACTGGAACACATATTGTGGCCAACCATGAAGGGAGTATCACTCTCGAGGTCAAGCGACTTGCGAAACTGGCGGACATCACTACTTGTATAGCCTGCGGGGAATGCTGTTGTTCTGACCCTGTTCCAGGTCATATCATGGACTATTTCAGGAAACTTGCGAACATCCACAAGCATCTGTCGGGAGACCTTCTTGCGTGGAGGTCCCGCGTGACAGGCCACAAAATGATTTGACAGCGCCAGCAAAGGCGCCTGGCGGTAAAAGAGTTGCATTTCAGACCGGTAGTCTTCACCTCGAACCGAAACCACATGCTTGTCCCAGAGCAAGCCCTGGGGAATTCCCCGCTTCATAACCTCATCAAAAAAGCTATCATGGTTGCCGATGAGGTAGTGAACATTATCTGGAAAGCGCAGTTTTAGCTTGAAAATCAGATCCATCATCAAAAGAGAACGATCCATTTCTTTGAGCCTGTCGGAATCTTCCTCATGCACAGCATCACCAAGAATGATGAGAGCAGCTGTGCCACTTTCAAGGCAGTCAAGGAACGCATTCTCGCTTAGGACCGTTAACAGATTATCAACACTGGCATGCAGATCACCAACCAGGATAGGCGTAACACTATCCGGTAGTTCTATGATCCCTCCGGGGTTCCCTTCAGCGTCCCTGGGGTGGCCTGATGCATTCTTGAGGAGAGCATTTACTTCTCTTAGGGCTGCCGTTGCCATTTCAGGATTCAAGGGAGCAAGAGGACCGCCAAAAATTTCCCGGACCCGCTGCAGGGCAGCCCTTCGACGAGTGTCAATTCTCGGGTTGTCTTCTCCAGTACCCGTTAGTGTAAGGTAGGTGCCATGCTCCGAGACAGGGTCCTGAAATATCAGACCATCTCCCGTGTGGGAGATTGAAAGTTTGCGGCGAAATACTTCCCGGGGAGAACTGAACACATATTTCTGGTTATAAACGTTTTTCTCCAGCGCAAGCGTATTACCGGGAGCCAGTCTTTGAAAGTGTCCTATCTGGCTGATATATCGTCCCGCATCGAACAACAGGAAGTCGCAGGGTGATTCCCCACTGCTGGCACCAATACCAGGATCCGCGGTCAGAATGAGCTCTTGCTCGCCCATTTCAATCCTGAACTCCGGATATCCATTGATTGGAATCCGCAGTGCCATGCCTGACAGACGGATCTTTTGGGAATGTTCAGGGACAACGGTTTCCAGGGTGGGTTGGAAATAGCGCCTGATATTTCCCCATATCGAGTTGCTGCTCATACCATACGATTCCGTTTTTGATAGCTGAAATACATTGTTTCAGCTTGGATTTTGCATGTCCAGCACAGCACAGTCGATACCCAAATTGGGACAAAAACTAACCAGTGCTTGCCCGGATTTGGATATCGAGCGGGTTAGTCCCGGGCGGTCCGACACCTCCCTAAGCAACTGTCTTATATGCCTAACGTTATTGTCGTATCGTGACATTTGGCAAAATTCACCTTTTGGGGACAGGAACTAACTGCTTATATTGCAAACTTGATATCGAGCAGGTTAGTTCCTTCATAACTGATCAATTCTCCACTATACAGACAGGAACTAACTGCTTATTTTGCAAACTTGATATCGAGCAGGTTAGTTCCTTCATAACTGATCAATTCTCCACTATACAGACAGGAACTAACTTGTACTCGTCAGTTCCTCTGGTTGGTCCTTATCGTTGAAATCATTGGCAGCCAATTTCAAGACCTTGCTCTCTGACTCGTCAGATATCGCTTGAGCCTCACCTTCCTCTTCCTCCAGACCTTCCAGATTCTCCATCTCATCATGGATATCAGTTCCCTGGTATTCGAACTGCACCTTGACGATCCTGTGCTTATCCATCTCCAGGACTCTTAAACATGCTCCTTCAAGCTGAACGAGGTCTCCAACCTTTGCCAGGCGACCAAGGTGTTGATTTATAAGCCCTCCCAGCGTTACATAGTCCCCCGTGGGGAACGGGAAATTCAATTTGGGTTCCAGCTCAGTTACGCGCACACCTGCACTAATATTAAAGTGATGCTTATCCTCGATCTTGATATGCCGGTTCCTTGGGGAGAACTCATCCTCATAGTCACCGACGATCTCTTCGAGTATATCTTCCAACGTAATAAGACCATCGGTTCCGCCGTATTCATCCAGCACAATGGCAATCTGTCGACGGTTATTGGTGAAATCCTTCAGGAGCTTGCTCAGTGGCATGGTATCGGGAATGTAATACGCCGGCATCATCACCTCCGTTACAGGGCTGGCGATAGTTTCTGCTATCAATTCAGGACTCTCAGAAGATGCCATCCTATTGAGTAGTTGCTTGACGGAAACAATGCCAATGATGTTATCAAGAGATGTTTGGTAGACAGGATAACGCTCACGTAGCTCTTCTTTAAACAGTGTAAGCACGTCGGCAACGACGGCCGTATGTGGAATCGCATCTACTTCGGTACGCGGAATCATGGCATCCCGGGCCGTGTGCTCATCAAGATCGAAAACACCACGAAGCATCATGGTCAACTGCGGATTAAGGACACCCTCCTGCTCACTGGCGCTGAGGATGGTACGAATCTCCTCCCCTGTCATTGAGAAGTGACCCTCGCCGTTCATCGCCAGATCACGTTGCCCGAATAACCACAGCAGACCGTATGAAGACTTATTCATGACCCAGATGAGGGGGCGCAATATGGTATGAAGCGACTTAATAATCCTGGCGACCGCCAGACTCATAGCTTCCGCCCTGTGAAAGGCTAGCACTTTGGGCGCCAACTCACCCCCTACCACGTGCAGAAAAGAAATAATGATAAAGGCCACGGCATAGGAGAATGTGTGAGCCCAACGCATCATCTCCTCACCTTCACTCAACAGACCAAAGGTTACCTCAAACCCGGGAGCCATCACCTCCGTAAGCGTTACAATACCGATTGCACCCAGCGCAAGTGAAACCAGAGTAATGCCGATCTGAGTAACCGAATAAAAACGCTCAGGTTCATCATGGAGAATCTGGACAATCTTGGCAGAACTGTTGCCAGTACTGGCCAGCTGTTTGATGCGACTGCGGCGAGCAGATGTCAGAGCAATCTCTGAAGCGACAAAAAATGCATTACCAACAATGAGAAACAGGATCAAAAACAGTTTACCTATTAACAACCAGTCCATTTGTCGCTCCTGTTTAACTTAAAGGGCCGAAGCCAAAAACCGAACCTCTTATTGTACGGCTATTTGCAGTTTTTTCCACAAGCCGAAGGTCTCCCTTACGCCCTAACATTGCATGAATTGTTAGAATTCGCTGACATTAGCAGAAGCCAGGTCAACGAAATATCAGCCGCTGCCTTAATACTTCCGTTAGTGGTCATCCATATCCGCCTGGCAGGCCAGCTTCACCCTGACCCCGGGCTGAATACTTCACGCGCAATCCGGTTGATTGGTTAGACAATATCAACAGGTGTCCTGCGGGGTCAGAAAACGTCCTTCGCCGCTCTATCGAAATCCTTCTCAAGTGTCTCTATGACGATGGACATAATGTCATTGAATACTGTATTTTTATCACTGTTAACGACAACAGGTATGTTGGATTTTTCGGCCCCGGACAAAAGATAAGATTGCAGTCGCCAGATTTCATCAAAATGCCTCAAATAGCGTTCGCTTCGACGCTGGGGCGCATCAACTCCCCGGCCACGTATTCTTTGATGCAACTGTTTGCGCTTCAGTACTCCAAGCATGATGGGCACAATGATTGCCTCATCACTATCTACAAGTTGCTCCATAAATGCCGGCTGGACATGGACTCCTTCAAGAATCAGCGATACCCGTTCACGCAAGGCACGCTTTATTACTGCCTCAATTGCAACAGTGAGCAAATCTGCCTGACCCCTGAACCCGCTAATCAGCAGATTATCCGAGACCTCTGCCATTTCTGCCCCAGTACCAGGAAGAACTGTCCAGGCTCTAAAGGAGGATGTGTGCAGTATTGGCAGGAGTTGCTCAGGCATCATGGTGCGCATAACTTCACGCAACATGTCGGTTGACTGGCTACGAACAATATCCAGGCGATTTGCCAACATTGTCGCTATGGTGCTCTTGCCACAACCAGAGGTGCCACCGAGCAGAATAATCAGCGGCCTGTCGTCATTAACAAAATCTCGCCATACCAGCCATCGTTTGGCGACATCTTCTCCGAGTTCACTCGACTGGCGCAGGTACCTGTAAGTTAGCCTGCCGAGGTGCCTTGAGGTAATAACTTCAATGCGCCGATCAACCAGGTGTTTGTATACGGTGGCTACAATTTCCATTGCCTCGGCACTGGTAAGAGCGATAGTTTCAAGACCCTGTTGATATTCGAACCTGGAAAAAGGTATCAGCTGCCCATCACGTTGTTCTACCTGGATAGTCAAACTTTCTTTCAGTTTCTTATAGCGCTCGGCTACTTCGCTTCCCTCCCGACTCTGTAGCAGGTTGACAACCCGCCGGCGCAACTCATCAGACGCAATCACCTCTATGCCTTCCAGCTCATGGCGGATATCCGTTGCGATTTCAAAGGCAGCATCGAATGACAGCCCTGCCTCCTGCAAAGAGTGAATCAGAATGCCACGCAAAAGTGGAACTCTTGTATTTTCCTCCGGATCTTCAACTAAAATCTTTGCCATTTAATATCACTCCCGTGAGTGATCTCCGACCCTGGTCTGCGGTTAACAGATTAGACTAGCGGTTCACAAGAATTTAAGATACGTGTCCCTTTAGCATGGGGCGATGCTCGTTAACAATCTGAATGAGCGGGACGCGCCTCTACTCATTAAGAATTAAGGGAAGATCAAGGCCGTGACGCAGGTATCATCAGGCATTTTCACCCCGTTCATAGAGTTCTTTTGCAGGACCCACTACCAGAGAATTTGGTTCGGTGGCGACTTTGTGATCTTTTCCTGTGTAGTCCAGGTTATACAAAAAGTGACGGATACAATTGAGTCGCCCGCGTTTCTTGTCGTCAGAGCGGATCATCGTCCAGGGCGCATCTCTGGTATCAGTGTAGAAAATCATCGCATCTTTTGCCTTGCTGTAATCGCTCCAGCGTGACATCGACTCCCTGTCAACAGGACTGAGTTTCCACTGTTTCAGCGGATCGGTCTGGCGGGCTATAAGTCGGCAAAACTGTTCCTCACGACTTACTGAAAACCAGTATTTGAATAACCGGATCCCACTATTAATCAACATGCGCTCCAGCTCAGGCGTCTGCCTGAGAAACTCCAGGTACTCCTCATCAGAGCAGAAGCCCATTACTTTCTCAACACCGGCCCGGTTGTACCAGGAACGATCGAACAAGATTATTTCACCCCTGCTCGGCAGGTGTTGAATATATCGCTGGAAGTACCATTCATTTTGTTCGCGATCACTGGGTTTTTCCAAGGCAACAATTTTTGCCCCACGAGGGTTAAGATGCTCCATGAAACGCTTGATGGTTCCACCTTTACCTGCCGCATCTCTGCCTTCAAAAATGATGACTATGCGTTCCCCGCTTTGTTTCGCCCACTCCTGCACTTTGAGCAGTTCCACCTGCAACAGTACTTTATGCTGCTCATATTTCTCATTGGAGATCTTCTCTTTAAAGGGGTATCCGCCATCTGCGTTCCATTTAATCTTTTTGTTCTTTGCATCAAGATCAAAAATGATTTCTCCAGAATATTCCTTTCGCCCCTTACTGATAGCGGCTTCATCTACCTCCAGGGTAGATTCTTTAGCTGTTTTTGCCGCTGACGCTTTCTTTCTGGCCATGTCAACTCTCCCTATTGAAATGTCGGGTTGTGTAAGATTTTACTAGCAACCTTTCATCTAGTGCAAATATCTGGGATGCTCATAGTGCAGGCTATTTCTGACTCTGGTATTACATTGTTGGGCAGCTGGCTGATCTACACAGGGGATATGCACTGTCTTATGCTGGTCAAGCTGGATACGAAAACCGTATTTCTCAGTCTGGGATCCGGCGCTCTATTCACGCCACTGTGAATACGGATTCGCCGTCAGGTTGGCATTGTAGTAGCGGGGGTCACCAGTAACTTCTTCTCCAACCCAATCAGGCATGTGAACCGCCTGATTTTCGTCTTCAAGTTCTACTTCCGCAATATTCAGTCCTGCATTGTCCCCTTTGAATTCATCAATCTCCCAGACCATGTCCTGGTATTCAACCCGGTATCGTGTTTTTTCAATCAGGGGATGCTCGCATAGATTGTCCAGCATTTCGCTGGCCTCACCAGCTGGTATCTCATACTCGTACTCTGCTCGCCTCGCGCCAACGGGGATTCCCTTAATAGTGAGAAAACCTTGATCATTGATAAGTCTGATACGCACAGTACGCTCCGATACGGTGGAAAGGTATCCCTGTCGATACAGGGTTCCGGAACCCTCGACACGCCAGCTATCATTTTTGAGCAGAAATTTCCTTTCTATTTCCTGGGGCACTACTAGGTCTCCCAGACCTTCTCATCTGGCCGTGGAGGAAAAGCTTTCATCAATTGCTCGACAACATGATCGAGTGCCGCACGCACAGTATCCGCGACGTGCAGATTTTCAATAATAGGTATTCCGACCTTATCCGCCTCATCAAGCAACCAGGATTGTAATTCCCAGATGTTGTCGAAATTTTCCAGGTTGTGCGCAACCTGCTGTTTATTTCCCTCTGGCAAACGCCTCTTAAGCTGGGCTCGAAGCATTCCCTTTTTCATGTTTGCCAGCATCATAGGAACGACAACCGCCTCTCCCTTTTGAACTTTAACATTCATTTCTGACGGAACCACATGTGTCCCCTCCAGGATAAGGTCGTACCTTTCTTCAATGGCACTGCCGATGGTCGATTCCATCGCCGGCCTCATGGCTGCAAACTGTGACTGGAAACCTGTAATCACTGAATTCTTAGTTTCTTGTCGTACACCGTCAATTGAAGTGGGCACGCCCTGCCATGCATCGAAACTCGAATAGGCCAGGCTTGGTACCATCTGCGGGGACAAGTAGTTGCGTATAATCTCACGCATCAGCCCTGTGGACTGATGATGAGTAATGTTCAGCCGATAAGCCAGGTCTGATGATACTGTGCCCTTGCCAATCCCGCTGGTACCACCGATTAATATAATCAGGGGAATATCACTGTTTTCAAACTGACGCCAGGACAGGTACCGGTCTGCCACCTGATGCGTACAGTGTCTACGTAAGCATTTGTATATGTACTTGCGCAGGGTCAGGTGGTCAACTTCACGAAGACCTTTACTCCTCATGTTCTCCAAAACCATCCGTGCACCAAACAGCGCGACTTCTGGAGCGATAGCGCAGGTCTCGAGAGAGTGGGCAAGCATGCCAACAGAGAAGGGGGCATCACGTGTGCGAGTATGTACGATGAGATCAGGCTCAACTTGATAGCCTTTTTCATACTGCTCGCGTTGCTTGCTGCCGTAACGTTCATCGAGTAATTCGCCTACCCTGGCCCTTAATTCAGTGCTGGTCGTCTGCCGCTTCTCCTGAAGTTCATCTCGCAGCACCTGAGCCAGTTCCAGAGCATCATCAAAGGTCAGACCCGCTTGTACCAGGGAGTGCACGAGAACCCCCCGCAGGAAGGGGGAACGTTCATTCTCCGGCTTTCTCACTACCGTTAACTTTGGCATACCTTCATCATAGGGTTGTCGTGTGAGCGATGCAAAAAATTGCCAATCATTTTTCAGCCACCAGGTAGCAAATCCAAACAGGATCAGCATCCCCTTCGGTAGCCGGCGAATAAACGTCGATTCCTTCTCCAGTCTTCGGATCAGTCTCTTCCCAGTAAACTGTAATTCTGGAAAAACCTGCCGCATCAAGAAGTTCCTGCAACTCGGGCAAGGTCCAAAGTCGCCAGTCATAAGTGAATGCTTTCTTTAACCTTGACCCATCAGGAAAACTGAAGTGAATATGACAACGCATACTGCCATCAATGGGATTGTAGCGTGCATGCTCCCAGGTATAGCTAAAACCCTTGTACTTACGTTTGTCCTTGAATTCCAGGTATGCATCAGAGCCACCGAAAACGTCCATGAAAAAAATGCCGTCTTTGACCAGCGCCTTACGCACGCCACGAAAGTAATCCCGCAGTTTCTTTCGAGTCATAAAAATCTGGTAGCTGAAATTCATGGCCAGAATCACGTCTGCGGGCGGTTCGATTTTTACACTACATACATCATCCTGAACCAGGCTGACACGTAACCTCTCTTGGGCTTTCAGACGAGAAAGGTTGTGTTTTCGCCCCCACGAAAGTACCTGCGGGTCTATATCCACGCCCACGGCAAAATTACCCTTGCCGTGCCTGACCCATTCACAACACATACTGGCGGTACCACAAAAATCCTCACGCAGATAAGAAGGGCGTCGCGCACGCAGTTTGCGAAAGGTCTTATTAATGAACTTATATTCAAATGCAACATTCTGCACAGACCGTTCATAGAGAGTATGGCGATCTGCTCGGTCCGCCATGGTTTTTTTCCTGCGGGACTTCTTACCTTTCCTATTCTTGACCGCTGCTTTTCCTGCACTCATATCACACGATTATGACAGATTGATTAGAATTGCAAAATACAGCACATACTCGATGGTCTAAAACAGCATCTAATATCACGCAGATGCTACCAATCAGGCACTCCCGTCAAATGAAGGTAAAAAACTGGCAAAATACTGGAAAAAGTTAACATTTGTTTGATCCTGGTCCTATGAGCCGCAAATACAAGCTGATATCTTTACGCTTCCGGCCAGTGGAGACAATGGAAATGACCAAGCCAGCTGAAATCAAAAGCCATTCTACGGTGGAGAATCCACAAAATGGCAGTGAGCCAGAGACAACCAGGAACCCGGCGTCGAAGGTGGAAACAAAAAAATTACAAACAGCCCGCACCAAACCAACTGCGGCTATCGACCTGGACGATCCTGCACTTTACCTCAACCGCGAGCTGACCTGGCTTGAATTCAACAGCCGTGTACTGCACATGGCATCGAAGACTGATATTCCACTGCTTGAGCGGGTCAAGTTTCTCGCCATCGTGAGTAACAACCTCGATGAATTTTTCATGAAGCGTATTGGTGGCCTTAAACAGCAGATCGCCGCCGGCATCCGCTCCCCTTCCATCGACGGTCTGACACCTCAGGAACAACTAGCGGAATGCCTGTCCATCGTACGGAATACACACCAGAGGCAGAACCAGATTTTTGCGGAAGTGGATGAGTTACTGAAAGTTGAGGGAATACAGTTCGTTAACTATGTCGACCTCAACAAGGAAGAAAAAACCGCCTTGCGCGAGCAGTTTGTTTCCAACATTTTTCCATTGCTGACGCCGCTTGCCATGGATCCGGGACATCCAGTATCA
>Ga0187833_10001123_pt1 | contig 31039 bp, 28 predicted proteins | sample ETNtaG_37_FD_167968 | JGI IMG/M metagenome (GOLD analysis project Ga0187833, IMG submission 167968) | Marine microbial and viral communities from oxygen minimum zone, Eastern Pacific Ocean - ETNP2014_SV_400_PacBio MetaG (Illumina Assembly) | ecosystem: Environmental > Aquatic > Marine > Hypoxic...
ATGGTTATGGCGTTACAACAATGAACGACCTAATATGGCTATTGGAGGTATTACCCCAATACAAAAGTTGAATGAAGCAGCATAAGAAATTCTACCGCTGAGAACCATTATTAATGGGGGGATTACCGAATGTTTGTAAAATACCAACTATTGAGTGGGAGTGAAGAAAGGTGAAGGTATGGAACAAAGATCTAAAGTTATAGGTTGGAAATATTAACTATGAAAGGGTTTTTGCTCGCCATTGCCTATTTGTGTATTTGGACTACCCCGTTTCAAATAGCACTCTTTCTTTGGGGTTTGGGAGTCGTATTTACTTCTGAAGCCACAGTGCTTTCCCTAACTAATACGGCCTTCATGAGTGAATTCTTGCCCTGGTTTTACTCATGGCTGAAACCTATGACTTATTTTATTTTTCCCGATGTTTTTGCCGGCTTTATTTGGGCTTTACCTTTCACTATTCATGTATTTTTAAAAGGATTTTTCAGCACATGGTTGGGACTATGGCTACTACCGATCGCCAAAAAAATGAAAGGATCCTGAACCTGATTTTGAAGAAAATAACTAACAAAATTGGGTAAGTGCATGTGATGACTCATTCCCACATCGTGTAACAAGAGAATGGAAGTTTGTTGATATTAAAGAGGATTTTTAAGAGAAGATTTTGATTGCGGTAGATAAAAAGTTACACGCTTTTATTTTCGTGCTTGTAGCCCCCTATCTACAAGGGTTTGTAAATCAGCAACTATTGAGTGGGAATGATTGAAACTAATTGAAAACTTCCTTCAATTTTATTTTTTGTCGTTTTGACTTAGCAAATTCCACAGCCAGATCAAGTTTGATCACATCTTCGTTACTTAGCCTGTAGGAAAGAATAAACTTATTGTCAGTGATGTCTATGAAAGAGGCGTATACAGTTCCTCCAACTCGATTATTTTCGTCTTTCCTGGCAGGCTGAACCGCTTGCCCAAAAGTATTTCCAATCTTATTCAGATTAATCTCCTCTCCACTGGACTCTAATTCATCAATTCTGTCGAGAATACTTTTGTATCTGAAGTCTGGATAATTTCCCGCGTTTGATTCAGATAAAAGAAAATTCGTCATAACCAGTTTGTTGTCTACTATCCAATGCAATTTTCTTTCTCCCTTAACCCACTCTACGACAACAGCTCGTCCTTTTTTGTCTCCGAATAACAAATGACTCTTATTCAATGCTATTTTTTCATTCTCTAAAATTTCCAAAGCTTCTTCAACTGTCGAGGCATACGCAAGAATCTTGTCCCCCAAATTTCTTTTTGGGTTTCCATATCCTTTAATTTTTTCTTGTTCTGGAGTTACAGCGGCGTCAAAAAATAGTCCTTCTTCATTAATCCCGCCTTGTGCGAAGTTGTTCCACCCATACCACAATCGTGCAAATTTCTTTCTAGACTTAGGTTCAATTTGAATGTATGCATCAACATCCAAAAAATAATCTTCTGCATTGACTGCATATATTTTACCTGTCACTAAGTCTTTATAATAAAGAACGGAGCAAGCTTCTGATTTGCTTGGATTCAATAGGATCCCAAGAAAAAGTGTCAGAATCAGTGTGTTTAGTCTCAATGTTCTCTTAGCCTTCATGAGTGGTTTGGACTTTGAATTTGTAAAATAGTTACTGTATGTCATATACAATATTTGTAACTGTGTATGACTATATCATCGTAAAAACAAGAGGTTAGAAGTGGACCCCATTTCTTGAACAGCGCTATAAGTGTCTTCCATTAGTTCACGCAGCCTTCCTGGTTACGTTCTCATAGTAAACTTGATCTGGTGTTTGCCGGTCAAGTGATTGATGTCGCCGCTCCGTATTGTAGAAGTCAAAATATATGCCGAGTGACTTCCTGGCGCCTCTGATGTCATCGTATGCTTTCAGATAGACCTCTTCATATTTCACGCTGCGCCATAGTCGTTCAACAAATACATTATCTATCCAGCAGCCCTTGCCATCCATGCTGATTCGAATGTCATTCTCTTTCAGTACATTCGTAAAATCATCACTGGTGAACTGGCTACCTTGGTCCGTATTAAATATCTCTGGAACGCCATGATTTTCTATTGCCTCCTCAAGAGCATCGATACAAAAACTGGCATCCAATGTATTTGAGACTCGCCATGAGAGCACTCGCCTTGAATGCCAATCCATCACAGCAACAAGGTACACAAAACCATGTGCCATGGGCACGAAGGTGATATCCGTTGACCAAACCTGATTTGGCCGATCAATTACAAGATCCCTCAGCAGGTATGGATAAACTTTGTGAGCCTGGTTAGCAAGACTAAGATTACGCTTTGGATACAGGGCTACAAGGCCCATTGTTCTCATCAGTCGCTGTATCCGCTTTCTATTTATCTTATGCCCTTGATCTTCTAGCCAATCACGAACACGTCTACTCCCATAAAATGGATGTTCCAAATGACAGCGATCTATAAGCTGCATCAGTTCCAGCCCTTCATCAGTCACCGACTTCGGAACGTGATAAAAAGTTGATCGTGGTAGCTCCAGCAGCTCGCATTGGCGTGACACTGGCAATGGATCCCTTCCTGTCTACCATTTCTTTCCTCTGGGGCCGTGAATCCGTTCGAGCCCGCGTTCTAAAAAATCATTCTCCATTGTCAGCTGACCGATCTTGGCATGAAGTTCCTGGATGGTTTCTTCTGCCGCTTCAGTTTTACTAACACCATCCCCGAACACATCCGATGCGCCGCTAAGCAATTGCTTTTTCCATTCAGTGATCTGATTCGCATGTACATCAAATTTCTTGACCATTTCTGCCATTGTCAATTCACCCTGGACTGCGGTCATCGCAACCTTGGCTTTAAACTCAGGTTTATGGGTGCGTCTCTTTCTTCTCATGGTTTTTCTCCATAGCTTGATGCTAATAGTGGAGGAAAACACTTATTATCGTCCAGTTACGGTCTAATCAATGGGGTCCACTTCTGTTAGATAAAGGTGACATTAACAGAGATAGGTAAAGAGTTACAAAAAGTTACAAAGTTATGCTTGATAGCCTATAAACTATTGAATTTATGGGGTTTAAATATAGGTAACTATTGAGTGGGAATGATAAGAGAAGCTCAAGAATCTGATTTAGAAGAAGTCTTTAATTTAATTCATTCCTCTTTTTCTAACAAAGCGGAATCTGATTTAGTTAAACAACTAATTTCTGATGAGGACGTGCTGATCAATCTTGTTGTTGAATCATCAGATACCATTATAGGTAATATCGTAGTTTCCAAAGTAACTATGGAACCAGATACAGGTTTGTTCTGTGGAGGGGTTGCACCTCTTTCAGTATTGGCTGTTCATCAATCCTCTGGGGTAGGCTCTCAACTAATGAAAGAAGCCATCAAAAAGAGTAAAGAAATGGGAATGGATGCTTTATTTCTTTTAGGGGATCCAAATTACTATAAGAGATTTGGTTTTAATGCTTCAAACTTGGAGAGTGATTACAGCGTTGAACATTTCCAGGAACTAGAGTTAACTAAAGACTGTTTAGCTAATCTGAAGTCTAAAGTTACTTATGCAAATGCATTTTTGAGCTTATAGTGATGAGAAAAGAGTTACAAAGCAGTTACAAAGCAAAAAATACCTCTGAAACCCTTTAATTATAGGGGTTTAAAATTAGGTTACTATTGAGAGGGAACAGGAATCAGTCATGAAGCGCAATCTTGTCATCAGCTTTATTGGTGTTGATCAGCCTGGCCTGGTGCGCAGCATTGCTGATGTCGTCAGCAGTAACCACGGTAACTGGCTCGAAAGCAGGATGAGTCAGCTGGCAAGTCAGTTTGCCGGTGTCGCAGTGGTAGAAGTCGATGAAGGACATATGGATGCATTGAAGAATGCGCTGACGAATCTCGAAGGGATCTCCTCTATGGTCCAGGAGACGGAACCCAGAACTGAAATAAAGAATCCGCGAGTGCTTGGCTTGAATATCGTGGGACCCGATCGACCTGGTATTCTGCATGACGTTACGATGGCGCTCGAAAGCAATGTAGCCAACGTGGTTGAGATGGAGACAAATATCTCTGCCGCCCCCATGAGTGGGGACCTTACGTTTTCAGCTGACGCGAGGATCGAGGTCCCTTATGAAATGGATTGGGGCGTGATTGCGGATCAGCTGGACGAGGTCGCGATCAAACTGGGTGTGGATATTCTGCTGGATGATGACTCCTATCAATGAGGTCTGATGAGTACTGGATGCAGCAGGCATTGATACTGGCTGACAGGGCCAACGAGTTTGGTGAGGTGCCCGTGGGTGCGGTTGTTGTCAGGGACGATGCCATTGTTGGCAAGGGGTTTAACCAGACTATTTCAGCCAGGGATCCAACGGCGCATGCAGAAATAGTTGCTTTGAGAGATGCGGCGCAGATCCTTGATAACTATAGACTTGTGGATTCGGATCTGTTTGTCACTATCGAGCCTTGTACGATGTGCACAGGTGCGCTGGTTCACGCACGTATCAGAAGATTGATTTATGGTGCGAGAGAACCAAGGGCTGGTGCGGTAGATTCGAGTATCCATGCACTGTCGAACCCATCATTGAATCACCAGGTAGAAGTTGTATCGGGTGTTTGTGAAGATGAAGCAGCCAAGAAGTTGTCTGTATTTTTTAAGGCCAAACGAAATTAGATTTTAAGGAGACAAACGATGTTGCGTTTGCCTGGCGCACCCGCATTATCTGAATTCAGAATTCAGAAGTTGCTGGATGACATTCAGCTGGATCAGATTACTGCCATCAAAACCCGCTTCATCCACTTTTGTGACTTATCCGATGACCTGAATGATCAGGAGCTGACACTGCTGAAAACAACCCTGACCTATGGTCCTTCCGCAGACCAAAAAGATGAGACCAGTGGCGGCTTGTTTCGACTGGTTGTGCCCCGGCCCGGCACCATATCGCCATGGAGTTCCAAGGCGACGGACATTATCAGAATATGCGGTCTGTCGAAGTTGGTGAGGGTTGAACGTGGTATTGCATTTTATATTGAGACCAGCGGCGAATTAACTGAAGACGATCAGGCCAGGGTCGATGCGCTTATTCATGATCGCATGGTGGAGGCTGTGCTTAACGACATGCAGGCGGCGCAGGCTTTGTTTAGCGTCGAAAAAGCCAGGCCTCTGGCGACCATTGCTGTGCTGACAGAAGGAACCGAAGCGCTGGTTAAGGCCAACGCCGAACTGGGGATGGCCCTGGCAGAAGATGAGATTGACTATCTGGTTGATGCATTCAGAACCCTGGGCAGGGATCCGACGGATGTTGAACTCATGATGTTTGCCCAGGCCAATTCCGAACACTGTCGACACAAGACCTTTCGAGCCAGCTGGACCCTCGATGGTGAAGATCAGACCTATTCATTGATGGACATGATCCAGAACACTTACAAGAACACCAATGGTGAAGGGGTCTTAAGTGCCTACGAGGACAATGCCTCGGTCATCGTCGGCAATAAGGGTTCACGATTCTTTCCCGATCCGGATTCCAGGCACTACCGGTATAAAGAAGAAGATATCCATATCCTGATGAAGGTCGAGACCCATAATCACCCGACAGCCATCGCGCCGTTTCCCGGTGCAGCCACAGGTTCTGGTGGCGAGATTCGGGATGAGGGTGCGGTTGGTCGGGGATCGAAACCGAAAGTGGGTCTGACGGGTTACAGTGTGTCGAATCTGCAGATCCCAGGCCACCCTGAGCCCTGGGAAATTGATAACGGAAAACCGGACCGTATCGCCAGCGCTCTTGAAATCATGATCGAGGGGCCCATTGGGGGTGCGGCGTTCAACAATGAGTTTGGTCGACCGAATATCGCAGGTTACTTCCGTACATTCGAGATGAATTTCGATAATGAAGTCAGGGGGTATCACAAACCTATCATGATCGCTGGTGGCCTGGGTAATATCAGTGCCGAACATGTCGAGCAGAAACATATTGATCCCGGCGCCAAACTGATCGTGCTGGGCGGTCCTGCCATGCTGATCGGACTGGGTGGTGGTGCAGCGTCTTCGATGGCAACCGGGGCCAGTGATGCTGAACTCGACTTCGCCAGTGTGCAGCGTGGCAATGCTGAAATCGAACATCGGTGCCAGGAGGTCATTGACCAGTGCTGGCAGATGGGAGCCGATAATCCTATCCAGTTTATTCATGATGTTGGCGCGGGTGGTTTGTCCAATGCGCTGCCGGAACTGGTTAAGGATGGCGGCGTTGGCGGCAGCTTTGAACTTCGGGATGTACCCAACGATGAACCGGGGATGTCACCACTGGAAATATGGTGCAACGAGGCTCAGGAGCGATATGTTTTGGCCGTTGCCAGCGATGACCTTGAATGGTTTACGGGTATCTGTGAGCGTGAGCGATGTCCGTTTGCGGTGGTTGGGACGGCAATTGATGAATCACATCTGTTGCTGAATGACGCCTTGCTTAACTCAACACCGGTTGATCTGCCCATGTCGATCCTCTTTGGTAAACCGCCCCGTATGCACAAGAATGTGTTGAGTCGGAAGATCGTCAGTAGAGAATTTAACGCCGAAAGAGACCTGGCGGATACGGTTGATCGAGTCCTCGGACATCCTGCGGTCGCCAGTAAGAATTTCCTCATTACCATCGGGGATCGTACCGTTGGCGGGATGGTTTCAAGGGACCAGATGATCGGACCCTGGCAGGTGCCGGTTTCGGATGTTGCCATCACAACCAACAGCTATGCCGGTTACTTCGGTGAAGCCATGTCCATGGGGGAGCGCACCCCTGTTGCCCTGTTAGATAGTGCTGCCTCTGGAAAGATGGCAATTGGTGAGGCAATTACCAATATCGTTGCTGCGAGAATAGAACGCCTCGAAGATATCAAACTGTCAGCAAACTGGATGGCGGCTGTGGGGCATCCTGGCGAAGATTCAAATCTGTACGAGACGGTGGCGGCAGTTGGCCTGGACCTTTGTCCTGAACTGGGAATCTGTATTCCGGTCGGCAAGGATTCGATGTCGATGCAGACGAGGTGGCAGGAAGATAATGTAGATAAAGCGGTTACCTCACCCATGTCCCTGATTATCTCGGCTTTTGCACCGGTGTCTGATGTTCGCGAAACCCTGACGCCCGAGTTCGATATGTCAGAAGATTCTGTATTGTTACTGGTTGATCTTGGTAAAAACCGACTCGGTGGATCGATTGTAGCCCAGTGTTACGGTGAACTGGGAGAGTCGGTAGCTGATGTGGACAGCGCCCGGCAGCTAAAAGCTTTCTTTGAATTGATGCAGTCAGATGAACTACGCGGCAAGGTCAAGGCCTATCATGATCGATCTGATGGCGGTGTTTTTGTCAGCCTGGTCGAAATGGCCTTTGCTTCAAGATGCGGTGTTGAGATAGAAGTAGATGCTGATGGGGGGCTGATTGAAAAACTGTTCAACGAGGAACTGGGCGCTGTTCTGCAGGTGGCCCTGGCGGATCAGCAAGAGATAATCAATGCCTTTGGCGCACAGGCAATCAACTGCGAACCTGTTGCCAGGCCCACAGCCGATCAGCTCGTGGTCATCAAAAAGGCAGGTGAGACCGTTTTCTCGGCGCAGCGCTCGGACCTCCAGCAACGATGGAGCCAGGCGAGTTTTCATGTTCAGCGTCTGAGAGACAACCCTGATTGTGCGAAAGAGGAGTTCCAGCGAATCGAAGATGACAAGGACCCTGGTCTGTCAGTGAAGCTGTCTTTTGATATCAATGAGGATATTGCTGCGCCTTATATCTCATCGGGTGTAAAGCCCAGTCTCGCGATTCTGAGGGAACAAGGCGTCAACAGCCAGGTGGAAATGGCCGCGGTATTTCATAGTGCCGGATTCGACACAGTCGATGTGCATATGTCTGAGATACTAAGTGGTGCGGTGCAGCTTGATCAGTTTAAAGGACTGGTAGCCTGCGGCGGATTTTCCTATGGAGACGTTTTAGGTGCCGGAGAAGGATGGGCTAAATCAATTCTGTTCCATTCCCAGGCGAGAGATGAATTTCAACACTTCTTCAATCGGGAAGATAGCTTCGGACTCGGTGTCTGCAATGGCTGTCAGATGATGGCGTCGTTGAAAGATCTGATACCTGGTGCCGAATTGTGGCCAAAATTCGTGACTAATCGATCAGAACAGTTTGAAGCCAGGTTTTCACTTGTTCAGATTCAGGAAACCAGTTCCGTGTTGTTTCACGGAATGACAGGATCGCATATGCCAATCGCTGTATCGCATGGCGAGGGCAGAGCAGAAGTCGATGCGAAATCCGCTGATGACCTGATTACAAGCCAGCAGGTCACAGTGAGATTCGTCGATCACTATCTGAACTTCACCGAAACCTACCCGACCAATCCAAATGGCTCCCCACAGGGAATCGCCGGACTCACCAACAAAGATGGCCGCTTCACCATCATGATGCCTCACCCGGAACGAGTTTACCGCACCGTACAGAACTCCTGGCGACCTGAAGAATGGGACGAAGACAGCCCCTGGATGCGGGTATTCAGGAATGCGCGGGTTTGGGTTGGGTGAGTTGTATTAATGTCAAGTGAGTTGGTAGGGAACGACCACTATCCCGGCCGCCGCTCAAAAAAAATATCACGATAATAAACCCCAAACTGCTGCACCTTCCGATCTTCAAAGTAATGCTCCAGCGTCTGGGTAATCACCGGGAAGGCCAGTTCGTCCCAGGGAATTTCTGATTCCGCGAAGAGTTGTACATCCAGGGATTCATGGCCGGCACTGAAATCGAGATCCAGCAGTCTTGCTCTGAAGAACATGTAGGCCTGGGAGATATGGGGCAGGCTGAATACGGTGTAGAGACTGTCAATTTCGGCGTTGGCATTTGCTTCTTCACGAGTTTCCCGAAGTGCGCCATCTGCGACGGTTTCACCGTTCTCAAGAAATCCGGCAGGTAGTGTCCAGAGGCCTTTTCTGGGGTCGATGGCTCGTTTGCACAACAGCACCTTTTCCTCGGAGGAATCCAAGTAGAGAGGTAAGCAACCCGCGATGATTCGAGGATTCTGATAGTGGATCTTGTTACAGGAGTCACAGACAAAGCGCGGTCTGTTATCACCATCAGGGATAATGTGCGTGATGTTGCTGCCGCAGTCGCTACAGAATTTCATCTGCCAAGTATATACAGATAGTCCTTTCTGAGGTACCGGGTTAGAAACGCGTTTTATTCAGGAGTAGCTGTGAAAGGGCAGTATCTCTGCGCTGGGTGGTTTGCTGGTATCCGGCTTTGCTGCTTCGGGGGTGTTTCGAGCGTATGAACCAGCACTGGTCACGGCCGTTGCAGTGATTCGTGCATTATTCGAGAAATTCTAATACAGCCATCAAGGCCAGATTTGGATCGTCTGAGCTCCATATCGATTTGAATCTGCAAACCATTTAGTTGATTTTGCAGATATTCAGAGGCACTGCTAACCAGTGCCTGCGATGCTTCCTGTTTAATTCTATCCAGTGCATCAGGGTCAGTTCTTGAAAGTGCCAGCAACTCGTCAAAATCTGGGGGCTTGTAATTCATAAGTTGATCCTGCGGTAATATGTACAAGTCGAGTTGAAACCAAATTCTGAGGAAACTAACTCGATCTTCAGTGTCCCCTTAGATTTTCTGTTGGGTGACTCAAGATCAGAGAGTCATTTGATCGAACGCTATAGCGAGCGCCATATAGTACCGGTCTACTATGACGAGGGATACAGAATCTGGGGCTTAACCGCGATGATCCTGCTCGAGTTCATGCAACATGGAGTTGGTGTGGTGATATCGGAGGAATCGGGTTAGGTCCTCCGCTTTTTAGCACTAAGCGGTAGTGGAATATTGCCAAAAAACGGCCTGTTTGCTTGGCAATCGTAGTCTAACGAGCTATATTTGCATCACCAAAACCTGACCTAATTAATGATAATCAGATGAAGATTTGCAAAGCGTCATTACAAATCTCCAGAACCGGCACACTTGATGATGAATTAAGACTGCCGGGGTTATCTGCTGCGGATCTATTGCTAAGACTGCCGTTGTAGGCGGCCTGTCCAAAATTCCTACATCGTTCTCGATTATATCTCCCGAAGCTTTAGATAAGCTTTCCCTGTCTGTAACAGGAGCGGGGGGAGATTTCAGAATAACCGACTTAAAGACAGAATTATCATGAACGCAGAAAACGAATCGATAAACAAAAATGCCGAAGCGGTGAAGAAGATGCCGTTTCATAAATACAAACCTTTTAAACCTTTCCCGTTGACCGATCGCACCTGGCCGGATCAGGTGATTACCGAAGCACCCCGCTGGTGCAGTGTCGATCTTCGGGATGGTAATCAGGCACTGGTCGAACCGATGACGCCAGACGAGAAATTGAAAATGTGGAACCTGCTGCTTGAAATTGGCTTCAAGGAGATAGAGGTGGGTTTCCCCGCGGCATCCCAGACAGATTTTGACTTTGTGCGTATGATTATTGAGGAAGATCGCATCCCTGACGACGTTACTATTCAGATCTTGTGTCAGGCTCGCGAAGAACTGATCGCCAGATCCTGCGAGGCAGTCCAGGGTGCGAAGAACATCATCTTTCATTTGTATAATTCAACTTCTAAGCTGCAGCGAAAAGTCGTCTTCAATATGAGCCGCGAGGAAGTTATCAAGCTGGCTACTGATGCTACTGAGATTGTGAAGACTCACACAGACAGGCTTGAGGCGGATGGTTCGAATATTACATTTGAATATTCGCCAGAGAGTTATACCGCGACCGAAATGGATTTTGCAGTCGAAATCTGTGGCGCCGTCGTGGATGTCTGGCAGCCAACAGTTGAGCAGAAGTTGATATTAAACCTGCCCTCAACAGTTGAAATGGCTACCCCAAACGTCTACGCGGATCAGTTGGAGTGGTTTGCCCGAAATCTGGCTGAACGAGATAAAGTAGTCATCAGCTTGCATACACACAATGATCGCGGCACGGGTGTTGCAGCCTCGGAATTAGGGTTGATGGCAGGGGCTGATCGAATTGAAGGCACCTTGTTCGGCAACGGTGAGAGGACAGGGAACTGTGATGTTATTACGATGGCCATGAATATGTTCTCTCAGGGTATTGATCCAAAATTGTACCTGGCAGATATGGCGAGAATAGTGGCCGTCTCGGAAGTCTGTACCAAAATGTCTGTTCACGAGAGACAACCCTATGCTGGTGAGTTGGTATTCACAGCCTTCTCGGGTTCTCATCAGGATGCGATTCGTAAAGGCATGTCATTTGTTGAGAAAGACAGTGACGGCGAATGGGAAGTTCCTTATCTGCCGATTGATCCCGGAGACGTTGGCGGTTCTTACCGTGAAACGGTTCGTGTCAACAGCCAGTCGGGAAAGGGTGGCGTTGCCTTCATTCTTGAGAACTATTTTGGTGTTTCCCTGCCAAGACCGTTACTGCTTGAGTTCAGCCCCATCATACAGAAGCTCTCTGAAGCTGACGGTGGGGAACTGAAGCCAGAAGAAATATGGAAGGCGTTTGTTGCTGAGTTCATTGAGGTTGAAGGGCCGTATCAGTTAGTTGATTACAAAATCAATTCCATTGCTGGTGACCAGGAGAGTTGCACGGCTAATATCAAAGTTGCGGAAAACAATCTGGCGGTTTCGGGTCAGGGTTCAGGACCCATTGATGCATTCATAGCCGGTCTGGTTGAAACACTGAACGAGCCGCTGAACGTGGTGGAATATCAGGAGTATGCGCTCAACGAGGGCAGTGAAGCGCAGGCAATCTGCATCCTGGCAATCACTGATGAAAAGCAGAACAAGTACTATGGTGTTGGCATCAGCCAGAATACGACCACTGCGGCATTTAAGTCGATTATTGCTTCGATTAACAGGAAGTGGCGCTGATACGGGGTCAGTCTTTAGCGCTGTTCTGATCGGGCTCACATCTGAGCGCGTGAAGTTTCCGGCGATCACGGCACACACACCTTCACAGGTCATGCACTGAGGGATCAATTGACCATCGGTCCTTCTCTGCTGCCGATGATGAAAAATCAAGGGCGTTACCTCGTCAAAAGGCTTCCGGCTCTTCCCAGACTTTCGCGACACGAACAACATTGTCCTGTATCTGAACAATTTCAATTCGATACCCATCAAGAACGATACAGACGTTGGAATCGGGGATGGTCTCAAGGTATTCAATAATCAGACCGTTCAGTGTCTTCGGGCCATCTTGTGGCATTTCCCAGCCCAGTCTTCTGTTAATCAGCCTGATGTGTGTACCACCATCAATAATGTAGGAGCCATCACCCTGAGGGAAAATATCGACATTGGTTTCAGCAATATCAGTCGTGAATTCGCCAACAATTTCTTCGAGGATATCCTCAAGGGCAACGATACCCATGATGTCACCGTATTCGTCGACCACGAGTCCGAGCCTTTCCTTCTGTTTCTGAAAATTGACCAGTTGAGTCTGTAATGTCGTGTATTCAGGCACAAAGTAGGGTTCGTCCGTGGCCTGAAGTATGGTCTCCTTAGAGAAATTGTCATCCGAGAGAAATTTCGCTGCATTCCTTAGATGCAGGACGCCGATGACTTTATCAATATCTTCTTTGAAGACAGGGACGCGGGTGTGCTGGGAAGATCTTATCTGGGCGATGATTTCGTCTACATCACCTTCAATGTCGATACCATAGATTTCAGTTCTCGGTACCATAATATCTTCGACCGTCACGTTCACGAGATCCAGAACTCCCAGCATCATATGCTGCGGATGTGAGGCAATTCGGGATCCTTCAAATACAACCGTTCGCAGTTCTTCCGGACTCAGTTCATCCGTTGAAGCCTCTTCACCTTTAATGCCAATAAGTCTCAGTACTGCATTGGAAAAACCGTTCACCAACCAGACTAAGGGGAAAAAAATCAGAAGGAGAGGTCTCAAAATGTAGGAAGACGGCAGTGCCACCTTCTCTGGATAAGCTGCGGATATGGTTTTTGGTGCGACCTCGGCAAATATGAGAAACACCATGGTACAAACGATAGGTGCAATTGCCACACCGCTGTCACCGAATACTTCCAATGCAATGAGTGTTGCAATTGATGCTGCAGAGAAGTTAACCAGGTTGTTGCCAATCAGAATGACACCCAGCAGCCTGTCAGGGCGTTCCAGCAGTTTCGATGCATATCGTGCGCTTGAGTGACCTTCATTGGCCAGATGTTTCAGCCGATAACGGTTGAGCGCCATCATGGCAGTTTCGGAACCTGAGAAATATGCAGAAAGAACTAACAGAAGAAAAATGAACCCAAATAAGAGTTCAAGCGAGGGATCGTCCAAAGAGGGATGACCTCCAACTAGAGTCGGATTACCGTTTTATCTAATTGTGGGCTCGAGTGTCAAGAATTGTTTGAGCGGAATATTGATGGTTTTGTCCCCCTTACCCGCGATCGAGGTAAATCGCAGCTTACCCCCGGCACCGATAGTCAGGCACTGATCCTGAATCTCTAAACACGTCCCAGTATGATTTCCAGTACCACCTTGCTGCCGAAGTAACCAACCAGCAACAGGCAAAACCCGGCCAGTGTCCAGCGCGATGCCAGTGAGCCACGCCAGCCAAGTTGATAACGACCCCAGAGGAGAACGGCGAATACAATCCAGGCTGCAAATGTGATCGAAGTATGATGAATCAGGCCACTTTTGGAAATATCGTCGAGGAAATAGAATCCACTCACAATTGAACAGCTGAGAAAGATCAAACCTGCAGAGAGCAGCTCAAACATCAGGCTTTCCATGGTCTGCAGTGGCGGCATGCGTTTTAGCACCGAGAGATTGCGATGTTTCATTTCGTAATCGCCGAAAGATAAAAATGCTGCCTGAAAAGCAGCGATGGTTAATAAGCCATAGGCAACCACAGATAAAGCGATATGCAGGAAGATGCCCACTGAAATATCCGTTCTGGGTGTATAAGAACCCTCCTGTAGCAGTGACATAATGATGGTCAGGGTGGCAAGCGGCAGGAGTACGATCAGAAGGTTGTCGACCGGTCGCCTGATACTGCTGAGGATGACGATGGCTGCAATCGCAAGAGAAGTCAGCGATGCCATGGGGTAGATGCCGAAGTTTATTCCCTGGGAAGAATAGATATCGGCATAGGTGAACAGTCCATGCAAACAGACCGCAAGCACTGAGGTCACAATGACAATCGTCCGCCTCGAAGAGATTTCGCGATTGAGACTGATAAATTGTACGGCCGCGCTCAGCATGTAGAGTAAAGAGGCCAAACTGCCGGTGACGACTGCATCCATGGTAATTCTGCACAATTCGAAATGGGTCAGATAAATATTGTTACACAATGTGTGATTCTGTTGTAGCGACCAGAGGAGTTTTCTAAGGTGCCTGCCTCCTAATCAGGTATAATTCGCGACCGAACTATTTAAGTCAGGTCAGGTTGTGTTTGACTCTTTAACAGAACGGTTAAGCGCCTCGCTCAGCAGCATATCCGGCAAGGCCAAGCTTAACGAAGAGAATATCCAGGACACGCTTCGTGAAGTGCGAATGGCACTGCTCGAAGCCGACGTTGCATTGTCCGTCGTCAAGGACTTTATCGATCAGGTGCGGATTCGGGCGGTTGGTCAGGAAGTAGCACGGTCACTCTCGCCAGGCCAGGTCTTTGTTCAGATCGTAAATGATGAGCTCGTCAAGGTCATGGGTGCCGAGAACGATTCACTGAATCTCTCGACTCAACCGCCTGGTGTGATTCTGATGGCGGGGCTGCAAGGTGCGGGTAAAACCACGTCAACTGCCAAGTTGGCACTCTGGCTGAAAAACCGTGAAAAGAAAAAGGTCATGGTTGTCAGTACAGACGTCTACAGACCTGCAGCCATAGATCAGCTTCGTACACTGGCCAGTGAAGCAGAAATTGACTTCTTCGAAAGCAGCACCGATCAAAAACCCGATGAAATCGCGAAGCAGGCGCTTGAAGCCGCCAGGAAACAGTTTGCAGATGTGCTGATAGTAGATACCGCAGGTCGGCTGCATATCGATGAAGACATGATGAGTGAAATCAAGGCACTTCATGGCAGGCTGAATCCCATTGAAACACTGTTCGTCGTCGATGCCATGACGGGTCAGGACGCTGCAAATACCGCCAGGTCCTTTGGTGAAGTGTTGCCGTTGACCGGTGTCATTCTTACCAAGGCTGATGGCGATGCCAGAGGTGGTGCTGCGCTCTCGGTCAGATCCATTACCAACAAGCCTGTCAAATTTATGGCGGTGGGTGAAAAAATCGATGCCCTTGAAGTCTTCTACCCGGATCGAATTGCCTCACGAATTCTGGGTATGGGTGATGTACTGAGCCTGATCGAGGAAGCTGAGCAGAAAATAGACAAGAAGAAGGCCAACAAACTTGCCAGGAAGATCAAGAAGGGTAAGAAGTTTGACCTGGAGGACTTCCGTGATCAGATCCAGCAGATGAGCAATATGGGCGGAATCACCGGTATGCTGGATAAGTTACCTGGCATGGGAGGAATGGCGAAGGCGGCTGAAGAGAAACTGAGTGCAAATCCTTTTGGGCAGATGGAGGCAATCATTAACTCCATGACACCGGGTGAGCGCCGGTATCCCGATGTAGTCAACGGCTCGAGAAAAAAGCGTATCGCCACGGGTTCCGGGACGCAGATTCAGGATGTTAATCGTCTCCTGAAGCAGCACAAACAGATGCAAAAGATGATGAAGAAGATGAGCAGGAAAGGCGGTATGGCCAACATGATGCGAGGCATGGACAGCATGATGAAGGGACCGGGCGGCGGGTTTCCGGGCGCCTGATACAGATCTCCCTGTCCGTGCGCAGGCACTGCAACATCGTCTATAAATAACAGTAGAGATATCAATAACTTGCCGATTGGTTCGGTCAAAGGAAAGGGTTTAAATGTCTCATCCTTTCCCGTACAATAGCGCCCCTTTCGACGGCTGATCCTCTCACAGACCGCTCGTTATCATAGAATTATTTAAGGAAATAAAAAACATGGTAATCATTCGGTTATCCAGAGGTGGCAGTAAGAAGCGGCCTTTTTATCACATTACGGTTGCAGACAGCCGCGTGTCACGTGATGGTCGATTCATTGAGCGCATTGGTTTCTTTAATCCTATAGCACGCGGTGCTGAGGAAGGAACACGGCTGGATCTGGCGCGTTTTGACTATTGGACCAGCCAGGGTGCACAGGTCAGTGATCGCGTAAAACAGATCTCAAAGAAATACCGAAAAGCAGCGATTCAGGAAACTGCGGCGTAAGCCAATCAGGTGGCTGAAAAACTCCTGGTCGGAAAGATCAATGGCGTGTACGGAGTTAAGGGTTGGGTGAAGGTATATTCCTATACTGAACCATCGGAGCAAATTTTGAATTACCTCCCCTGGTACCTGAAGAAGGGGGCGAAACAGCACAGCGTTAAAGTAGTTGAGGGTAAGAAACAAGGGAAAGGGCTCGTCGCTCTGACAGACGGAATTGAGGATCGAACCCAGGCAGAGGAGCTGATCGGAAGTGAAATCTGGGTTGACAAAGACCAGTTACCCAATCTGGAGAAAGGGGATTACTACTGGCACCAGTTAGAAGGATTGGAGGTTTTCAACGAAGCAGGTGAGTTCCTCGGCGAAGTCTCACATTTGTTTGAAACCGGCGCAAATGACGTACTGGTCGTGAAGGCAAGTGAAAAGAGTATTGACGACATGGAGCGGTTGATACCGTATGTCGAAAAAGAGATCGTGTTAGAGATCGATCTTGAAGAAAGAAGAATCCTTGTGGCCTGGGGTTCTGATCTCTAAGAGGGAATTCTGATGTGGGTAGGAGTCGTGACACTTTTCCCTGAGATGTTTCAGGCGATCACGGCATCAGGAATCACCCGGCGTGCAGTAGACTCAGGTCTTTTGCAGCTGGCGTTCTGGAATCCGAGGGACTTCACCACAGACCGACACAGAACGGTGGATGATAAACCCTACGGCGGCGGACCTGGCATGTTGATGAAGGTTGAGCCTCTGAAAGCTGCAATTCAAGCCGCAAGAGCACAGGCGGGTGAGAATTGCAAAGTGGTCTACCTCTCGCCACAGGGTAAGAAGCTGGACCAGGAGTCGATCCGCGATCTGAGCAGCGAGACGGCGCTGATCCTGGTGGCAGGCAGGTACGAGGGTATCGATGAACGTCTGATCGCCAGTGAGATCGACGAGGAATATTCAATCGGTGATTATGTGTTATCCGGTGGAGAGCTACCGGCGATGGTACTGATTGACGCTATGACAAGATTGCAGCCTGGTGCGGTGGGAGATGCAGAATCGGTACGGGCAGACTCATTTGCGGATGGAATCCTGGATTTTCCGCAATACACCAGACCAGAAGTGGTCGATGGGGTCGGGGTACCGGAAGTATTGATTAGCGGTAATCATAAACAGATTAATCGCTGGCGCCTGAAGCAGGCTTTGGGACGAACGTATGAAAAGCGTCCTGACCTTCTGGCAGGCCGCAGATTGACAGAGACAGAACAGCATTTGCTGGATGAGTATCGCGCAGAACTTATCCAGAACGATAAAAACGAGGATTGAACCATGAAAAGTAAAGTGATCGCCGATATTGAAGCAGCCCAGCTCAAGAATGTGCCAGAATTTGGATCCGGTGATACGTTGATCGTCCAGGTCAAAGTAAAAGAAGGTTCACGTGAGAGACTTCAGGCATTTGAAGGCGTTGTTATCGGCAAACGCAATCGCGGTATTAACTCAGCATTTACGCTGCGAAAGATTTCTCATGGGGTTGGTGTCGAAAGAACATTCCAGACCCACAGCACTCTTATCGACAGTATTAAGGTCAAGCGCAGCGGTGATGTGCGTCAGGCGAAACTCTATTATCTGCGAGAAAGAAGCGGTCGGACTGCCCGAATCAAGGAGAAGCTGGCCAAGTCCTGAGCGATTTTCAGTCTGGGATTAGTGGCGGCGGTTTAGGCGCTCTTACAAGGAGCTCTCACGACGTTTCGAACCCGGGCTCTACATTCGCTACCCCGTCTTTCGCAGGACTGTTAGTTGCAAGGTGTTCCTTAAGTAAGCATCATTCTGGTCTGGGGTCACTCTTTTATTTGTGCATTCCCTGTTTGCCTATTAAGGTATAGCTATCTGCGAAACAACCTCTCGTGGCGGTCACCAAAATGTCGTCTGATCAGGAAATTGTAGAGAAATTTCTGGATAGTCTCTGGCTGGAGAAAGGGCTCAGCCAGAACACACTTGATTCCTATCGAAGGGATCTGAAAGCCTTCACACTTTGGTTGCAAGATCGAAACGGAAATATCTGTAAGGTCAGACGCGATGAACTGCTTCAATACCTGGCCGATCGGATGGGTATGGGGATTAAAGTCCGCTCTACAGCCAGATCCCTGTCATGCCTGCGCAGTCTGTACCGGTACCTTTTGCGTGAGAAGCGGGTTCAGGAAGATCCGACATTGAGGATAGAGAATCCAAAAATGGGTCGTCCGCTGCCGGATACCTTGACAGAGTCTGATGTTGAAAAACTCCTTAAGGCGCCAGATTTGAACACTGCTGTGGGATTCAGAGATCGCGCTATGCTCGAAGTGTTGTACGCCAGTGGCCTTCGTGTAACCGAATTGGTAACGCTTAAGCTGACTGATGTTAACCTGCGCCAGGGTGTTGTCAGGGTAATGGGAAAAGGTAGCAAAGAGCGCCTGGTACCCTTAGGTGAAGAGGCAATCAGCTGGATTCAGCGTTACCTGCAGGAAGTGAGAAATGACCTTCTGAAGAAGAACCTTCATCAGGATGTGGTCTTCCCCAGTAATCATGGTAAAGAGATGACGCGTCAGACCTTCTGGCATCGCATAAAGATACATGCTCAAACTGCCGGAATCGTAAAGAAACTTTCGCCGCACACGTTGCGTCATGCCTTCGCGACTCATCTGATTAACCATGGTGCTGATTTACGTGTAGTACAGTTGCTGCTGGGTCACAGTGACCTGTCAACCACACAGATCTATACCCATGTGGCTCAACATCGTCTGAAGGAATTGCATTCGCAACATCATCCACGAGGGTGAGGGAGGACCTTAATTACAGATCCTGCTGCGCTGATCCGTTGACAATAATTCTGCTGCATATTTTGTTGCCATGGCCAGGTATCTCTATGGAGATACTCTCATTAGTGCCGTGAAACGTCGCAATATCTTTTTGATTGAGCGTCACCAGACTTTCCGATACTCTCAGATGGAGATCTGGCGGTACCAAAGAACTAGGCCTGTTACACATAAAGGGTGGATTGGGCGGACGTGATATTCCGAGACCTTTGTGATCGAGGGTGGCCTGATCAGGAGGAGATCTGACAGACAACTGGCGAGTCAGACTTCGTGCTGGCGATCTTCTTGAAGTCGTTCTGGGTCTCGCCAGGTCTTGGAGTTCTCTAAATTTTATTCGCCCGGTTTATCGCCAGTGCGTTGACTGGTTTAGCCTCACCCAGGTATCGGGCTGTGGCGCGGATATCCGCCAGACCAAGCATGATGCGAACGGCTTCCATGTTACCTGTTTTGTTGAGGAGGTAAATAGAGCGTGTTCTTCGCAGGGATTCAGTGCCATAAAGGGTTTCATCCAGTCCGACGCCAGACGTCCAGTTTTTGACGAGACGGTTCAGCTGACGGGCAGACATGGGCTTCGAACCACCGCTGACTCTTCCCGAGAACAGGTAATCGCCTGGCTTCTTTGCGGATTGTTTAATCCAACTGTCAAGCGACTTTATGGTGGTCTGAGAAAGCACGCACTGGACGCTTTGCCCGAATTTGGCTGTCGTCAGTTCCAGTGTGCTGCGGACGCCGCGATTGCCTGTCCTCAGGTCTTTGACCTTTAATCTCAGCAGGTCTTGTGCGCGCAGCATGGTATCAATTGCGGTTGAGAACAGGGCGAGGTCTCTAACGCCCGCAACGCCGCGTTTTGTAAGTGACTTCTTAATACGGGTTACTTCTGAAAGGCTTAACGGGGCTCTTTGTCCCACTTCGCGCCCCTTGTTCCAGGGAAGGTGCTTGCCTTTTGCTTTCTTTCTAGCCACGGATTCTGGTTTCTCCAAAATATAGTTATAAATCAGTGAGTGTCTTGACACCCCACCTTTGTAATGCGGCGGCATTATACCTTGGTTCCCAGTGCTGCGCCGAGATTTTCTCTTTTTTACTTTCGACCTCATCAGCCTTTTCAGATGATGGCCTCGGTCTGCCGACTGCAGAACCAGAATCCCTGGGTATGTCTTCCAAGAAACTCGATGAGACTAAAACTAAACTGCAACCTCTGATCGATGAAAAGAAGGTGTCAGGATTTGTTACGGTGGTCGCTCATCAAGGGAAAGTCGTCCATTTTGAAGCTTTCGGCAGCATGGATGTAGAACGTAAGAAAGCCATGCAAGCGGATACAATCTTAAGGATCCCGTCTCGAAGTACATTCCCGAATTTGCTGATATGAAAGTCCTTGTTCAAAACGAAAAAGGTGCGGCCAGTACGTTCCCGGCCCATAGACCTATCATCATTGAGCATCTCTTAACCCATACGTCAGGTCTGACCTACAATTTCTTCGGCAACGCGGTATCAAAAATCTATGCCGCCAACGGCGTGGACAGTGACGGTGGCAGCGTAGACACTCGAGGAAAATTTCGTGTACCGGATCAGGGTCTGCACTTCTATTACGCCATCAACCTGGAATTGATGGTATACCGACGTTTGCATCGATACGTGCATTGTTGCAAAGTGCTCTCATTCGTTCCATTAAGGATAGACAATTGAATCCAATCCCATATAACTCAAAGCTAATGACTTTGATGAGAAAACCCCTGACCGCAGTATTCCTGGTCTGTAGTGTGGTTCCCGGTCAAGTGTTCGCAGAGCAGGCAGAGGATCCAGCATCAGTTATCAGGCAGCGACTGCTCCAGGTAAGACCCGATCTGCCAGTTGGTGAAATAGTTCCTGGCGCCTTCCCTGGATTCTATTCGGTAGTTCTCGAGGGCGGACAGGTGTTGCATTTCACAGAAGATGGTCGCTATTTCTTCGCCGGTGATCTGTATGAAGTGACCAGTAATCAACTCGTGAATGTTTCCGAACAGGGACGAACCGAAAAGAGAAAGCAGCAGATGAGCCTGCTCGATGAATCGCAGATGCTGGTTTTTGCGCCATCGAAGGAAAGGATAAAGGCAACCATTACTGTTTTTACAGATATTGATTGTGGGTTTTGCCGCAAGCTTCACAAGGAAGTGCCCGAATTGAACAGATTGGGCATCGCGGTTCGCTATCTTGCGTATCCAAGAGCCGGAATGGGTTCAGACTCCTATGATAAATACGTTTCAGCATGGTGCGCCGACAATCCGAAGATTGCTTTTACCAAAGCCAAGGCCGGACAGGAAATAGAAGAGCGAACCTGTGCCAACCCGGTGGCGGAACAATTTCAACTCGGTGGATTAATGGGTATCAATTCTACCCCATCATTGATTTACGACGACGGCAGACTTGACCCTGGCTACCTGCCCGCAGAGAAATTAGCGGCAAAACTTGGGGTCCTTTAGTAAGTACCGGGTTTGATACAGGTCTGCCGATCGGCAACACTGACCAACTAATCGATAAAGGCGCAATCGTCGATAGCAGGCAGATTTAGTCAGCTCATTATCCGACAAGGGGTCTGATTAAAAATTTCACACCTCCCAGGGAAGTTAAGGTAAGATTCAGCCTCGTAGCGAGAGACCGGATCGCCGGACAGATAAGAATGCAGCAACTAAGCATGCAGCAAACAGTCAGGACAACGATGACCGAATTCATCATGATTGCGACAGCAATTGTGGCGAACTGTGCTGCAATAGGCTAACGTAAATTAGAGTGCCGGGTTCGCACTCTAAGTGCGAACCCGGTTTTTTTTTGGACAGAAGAAAATGGATGACTTTCCTCGAATAAGACGACTGCCTCCCTATATCTTTAGCATCACAGATGCGCTGAAGAGAGAGGCGCGAGGGAGAGGCGAAGACATTATCGACTTTGGTATGGGCAATCCGGACCAGCCAACACCGCCGCATATTGTCGAAAAGCTTATCGAAACAGTACAGCGTGGTGACACACACCGATATTCACAGTCAAAAGGTATACCGAGATTACGGCGAGCGATCTGCAACTGGTATAAAGATCGCTTTGATGTTGACCTTGATCAGGAGACAGAAGCCATTGTCACGCTGGGGTCCAAAGAAGGTATTGCTCATTTGGCAATGGCAGTCCTGGCGCCGGGTGATACGGTTCTCGTGCCTAATCCATCGTATCCGGTACATCCCTACGGTTTTGTGATCGCAGATGCGGATGTGCGGCACGTTCCCCTGACCCCGGATGTGGATTTCTTTGAAGAACTGGAGCAGGCGATTTCCACTACCTGGCCCACACCTAAAGTCCTGATCATCAATTTTCCCGGCAACCCGACCGCACAATGTGTCGAGCTTGATTTTTTCGAGAAGGTTATCATGATCGCCAAAGAGCACGGCATCTGGGTGATTCAGGATCTTGCCTATGCAGATCTTGTTTTTGATGGATATAAGGTTCCGTCAATACTTCAGGTACCGGGTGCCAAAGATATTGCAGTTGAATTCTTCTCCATGTCAAAGAGTTACAATATGCCGGGCTGGCGAATTGGTTTTTGTGTCGGTAATCCGACCCTGGTGGGTGCACTGTCGAGAATCAAGTCATATCTGGACTATGGAAATTTCACACCCATTCAGGTCGCGGCGATTGCAGCGCTTGAAGGCGATCAGACATGTGTTGGCGAAATACGGGATATGTACTGCAATCGGCGTGATGTCCTCTGCGATGGTTTAGCTGCAGCGGGATGGCAGATAGAGAAACCGAAGGCAACCATGTTCGTGTGGGCAAAGATTCCGGCGCAGTTTCAGAATATGGGTTCTCTTGAGTTCAGTAAGTTCCTGCTAAAAGAGGCAAAGGTCGCCGTTTCACCTGGTATTGGATTTGGCCAGTATGGAGATGATCACGTCAGATTTGCCCTGATAGAAAATGAACATCGGACCCGTCAGGCGATTCGAGGGGTCAAGCAGATGTTTAAGAATGCAACTAAACTGGTTGGAGAATAAACGAGTGCAGCAGATTGGGGTGGGGATTTGTGGATTGGGTACGGTGGGCTCAGGTGCCTACAACCTGATTTCAGGTAACAGCGAGGAAATCAGCAGAAAGACCGGGCGCGTTGTTAAGATCACGCAGGTTGGTTGCAGGCGGGATCACCCGGACTGCGATCTCGCCACAACTAATGTCACCCGCGACATATTTGATGTAGTAAAGAATCCGGAGGTCGATGTTGTTCTTGAACTGATCGGCGGTACTGATGTCGCGCTGCGACTTGTTAAAGAGGCGATAGCCAACCGGAAACATGTGGTAACTGCCAACAAGGCCTTGATTGCGATTCATGGTGAAGAATTGTTTAAACTTGCCAATGATGCTGGTGTCTGCCTCAAGTTTGAGGCCGCCATTGCAGGCGGCATCCCTATTGTTAAGGCCATCCGTGAGGGACTGGCGGCAAACGAAGTACAATTCCTGGCCGGTGTCATCAACGGGACCACCAACTACATTCTGACCGAGATGGAAACAGCCGGTAACAGGGACTTTACCGACGTTTTATCTGAGGCGCAGGAACTCGGTTACGCGGAAGCTGATCCAACCTTCGATGTTGAAGGCATCGATGCGGCTCACAAATTAACTATCCTGTCTTCCATCGCTTTTGGAGTGCCTCTTAAATTCGATTCGATGTACGCCGAAGGTATCTCAGAAATCACTGTTGAAGACATCAGGTATGCAGGTGAACTGGGGTTTCGAATCAAGCATCTCGGTATCACAGCCAGGACAAATCGTGGCATTGAATTACGGGTTCATCCAACGCTGATCAAAAAAACAGAAATGCTTGCCCAGGTTGATGGCGTGATGAATGCCGTGCTGGTAGGAAGTGATGCTGCTGGTCAGACCATGTATTACGGAGTCGGGGCTGGCGCAGGACCGACGGCATCATCAGTGGTTGCTGATGTTATCGATGTGTTGCGCTCTGGTGAGACTGATCAGATTCCCAATCTCGGTTTCGTGGCGGAAGCAATACAGGCAATTCCGGTTCTGGATATCACGAATATTGAGTCAGCTTATTACCTGCGACTCAAGGTGATTGATGTGCCAGGTGTTATGGCAAAAATATCAACCATTTTGAGCGAGCACACCATCAGTATTGAATCGTTGATCCAGAAAGATACCGGGCAGGGTGAGGTGCCAATCGTCATTGTGACCAATCGGGTACTCGAACGGTCGGTGAATGACGCAATCCGGGAGTTGGAAGGCCTTAAACAGGTAGAAGGTCCACTGGCCCGGATTCGGGTCGAAACCTTCTCGTAAATGCCCAGGGTACTCAAGCGTCGAGTTGCTGTTTCTACCCTCCCGGGACTGTCCCCCCTGTTGTCTCGTCTGTACGTCGGTCGTGGCGTCGTCAGTAAAGACGAAGTGGACCATTCTCTCAAAAACCTTTTACCACCGGATTTACTTAAAGGCATGGGAGCCGCGGTTGAGTTGCTGGCTGGTCTGATTCGCCAACAGGCGCGAATTCTCATCATTGGCGATTTTGATGCCGATGGTGCAACCAGCTCAGTTCTCATGGTCCATGGATTGCGCAGTCTCGGCGCGGAACAGGTCGACTACCTGGTACCGAATCGTTTTGAGTACGGGTATGGTTTAACTCCTGAGATCGTTGAGGTTGCATTGCAACGAAATCCTGATCTTATCGTCACGGTGGACAATGGCATTTCCAGTCATGAAGGCGTGGATTTCGCGCGTGAAAATGGAATTAAGACTCTGATCACGGATCATCATCTGCCCGGGAATCAGGTACCGAAGGCAGATGCCATTCTTAATCCCAACCAGCAGGGCTGCGACTTTCCCAGCAAGAACCTTGCTGGTGTGGGTGTCGCCTTCTATTTACTGTCCGGGGTTCGACGCGAGCTTCGAGAAAGCCACTGGTTCGAGCATCGATCTGAACCCAATATGGCTGACTATCTTGATCTGGTTGCACTGGGAACTATTGCCGATGTCGTACCGATGGACTACAACAACAGAATAATGGTGCAGGAAGGCATTCGCCGAATACGTGCAGGTCGATTGAGACCCGGGTTGAAAGCACTATCGGCTTTGTCTGGTAATCGAATTCAGACAATCACCTCAAGTGATCTGGCCTTTGGTGTTGCGCCAAGAGTGAATGCAGCGGGTCGCCTCGAAGACATTTCTCTTGGTATAGAGTGCCTGTTGGCGGACGATGAGAATCGGGCACAGGAACTTGCATCCCGGCTGGACAAGCTGAATCTTGAGCGACGTGAAATTGAAAACGAGATGAAGCAGCAAGCACTGAATTTTCTTTCCGCTCTCAAGCTGACGAAGGATACCGAGGAGAAAGTAGGCATCTGTTTGTATGATGAAGGTTGGCACCAGGGTGTGGTGGGTGTCGTCGCATCGCGGATCAAAGACGAGTTTCATCGACCTGTCGTCGCCTTCGCCAAGGTTTCTGACTCTGAATTGAAAGGATCAGCCAGATCAATTTCCGGTCTGCATATGCGAGATGTCTTTGAGACTATAGCCGCGAGAAATCCCGACCTGCTCCAGAAATTTGGTGGACATGCCATGGCTGCTGGACTCACACTGCATCCTGCTAACCTGACGACATTTGCTGAACAGTTTGATATAGAAGCAAAGCGCTGGTTGACGGAGGAGGACCTGACGCAGACGGTAATAACCGATGGCAATCTTGGGGAAGATTATAGTATTTCACTTGCCCGTGAGATCGGTCAGATCTGTCCATGGGGTCAGGGATTTCCGGAACCCCTGTTTGATGATGACTTTGAGATCGTTGATCAGCGGATCGTGGGTGGAAGACACCTGAAAATGAAATTGCGCCCGCTCGACGGCGCCGACTCAATCGATGCAATCGCATTCAATCATGATCGACTGGTCGAAGGCAGGGTAAAGCGAATTGCCTATCGGCTGGACGTGAACGAGTATCGAGGGATGGAATCCCTGCAACTGATTGTGGATTGTGTTGATATTAAGCTGGACCAGGAACGCTGAAACGTTAGTAATAATCTTCACTCTGCTGAACTATTTGGTCGTCTGTAAGAAACAGTCATCGATTCACCCGTCTACGAAAACTTACATTGGTAGCACTGGGATGGGTCCGGCCTGGTGCGAGATGTACCTGGAAATTCCATCAAACCTGAGCAGCAATTGATTCAGACATCATCTGAACCAGCCGGTCAATCTCATCTTTGCTGATTGTAAGAGGCGGTGATATCGCAAGAGTAGCAACGGTGGCGAGGGGCCTGATGATAACGCCTTTTTCCAGCATCAGTTTCGTCACATTCATGGGTATCTTGGCAGCCGCATCCGGCAAGGTTCTGCTACTCTTGTCAGCAACAAGTTGAACTCCAGCGATGAGACCCTCACCTCTTATTTCACCCACATTGGGTAGATTCAGGAGTGATTGCAGTTGCTCGTGAAGATAGATCCCGTTCTCCTTTGCCCGTGCAATCAGGTTTTCTTTTTCAAATATTTCCAGATTGGCAAGCCCCACTGCTGCACCCACTGGATGACCGCTGTAGGTATAGCCATGGAAGAATGCGCCCAGCTTCTGTGATCCTTCCTTTAACACTTCCCATATCGGTTGAGAGATATACGCTGCTGAAAGTGGAAAGTAACCACTGGTCAGTCCCTTCGCGGATGCCATCATGTCGGGTTCAATACCCAGCTGGGGTGAGCCGAACCAGTTGCCCAGTCGGCCGTAGCCGCAGATAACCTCGTCGGCGACAAACAGGATATCATTATCTTTAAGTATCTTCGTCAGCCTTGGGTAGTAGCCTGGCGGCGGCACAATGACGCCACCGGCACCCATGATCGGTTCGGCAAAAAAGGCAGCTATCGTGTCTGCACTTTCCTTTTCGATGAGTTGCTCAATGTTACCTATCAGTCTGTCACAGAATTCTTCTTCAGTTTCATCCTCCAGGGCACCGGTATAGTAGTGAGGGCAATCGGTGCGCAGCACAAAATTCAACGGGATTGGAAAATCCGAATGGAAATGCGTTAGTCCGGTGAGACTGGCGGAACTGATCGACGTGCCATGGTAGGCCTGTTCCCTGGCGATAATCTTGATCTTTTTGCTGTTGCCTCTTAATACATGATAGTGCCAGGCAATTTTAATCAAGGTGTCATTGCAGTCACTGCCGGATGTGCCAAAGAATACTTTGCTTAGTCCTTCCGGTGCCAGGCTGACGAGTTTTTCTGCAAGCTCAACCTGCCAGGGGTTCGATGAGTTGGCAAAACTGTGATAGTAGCCCAGTTTCTCAGCAGCATTCTTCATCGCGTCAGCAAGTTCGGTGCGACCATAGCCAGTATTGACGCACCACAGTCCTGCAACAGCATCTAAGAGTTCGCGCCCATCGGAGTCGATAACGTTGCAGCCCTTTGCCTCAACGATCATCTGAGGTCCATCTTCCAGCAGAGCAGTGATAGAGGATGCCGGGTGCAGAACAACATCAGCGTCTTTTTTGATCAGACGATCAATATTCTGTGACATTTCTTTTTCCTTAAGTTGGCTTTAAGCGGGAGTCTACATGTTGCAGAATGGCGTGAAAAGATAAGGGAGCCTGTTGATGAAAATGATAATGACACTCTTCACATCTCTGGTTGTCATGGCAACAACCGCAGTAAGTGCTGATCAGCTGATTGGATTTGATAAAAAAGCCAGCAGTGAGCAACGCCAGCTGGAGGCGTTTTTTGACAGGAATATCAAAGCAACCGAACAAGCAGAGTGGTTGAAACAGTTCTCAAAAGCGCCTCACCACGCGGGTTCCCGTGCGGGTAAAGAAGTGGCTCGCTCAATTGCTGAACTATTTTCTTCCTGGGGTTACGACACGCAGATTGAAGAATATGAAATTCTGCTGCCGACCCCTTTGACTCGACATCTGGAAATGGTTTCACCCACGATGTTCACCGCGAGCCTTCGAGAAGATTCCCTGGTTGATGATCCAAGTACTTCTGTTCGAGAGGGTTTGCTTCCTCCCTATAATGCGTTCTCGACAGATGGCAATGTCGAAGGCGAACTTGTCTTTATCAACTATGGCCGACCGGAAGATCATGAACTGCTGGAGAGATATGGAATTGATCTCAAGGGCAAGATTGCCATCGCCAAGTATGGTAAATCCTGGCGGGGCATCAAACCCAAGCTTGCTGCCGAAAAAGGAGCCATCGGCACGATTATATATTCGGACCCGGCCGATGACGGTTATGGGCAGGGGGATGTTTATCCGGCGGGTCCGTTCAAGCATGAAACCGGGGTGCAGCGAGGTTCGGTGATGGACATGCCGACCTATCCTGGTGATGTGCTCACTCCCGGTACCGGCGCCACCAAAAAAGCGAAACGACTTAAAATAAAAAATGCACCGACGATTACCAGAATCCCTGTCCTGCCGATTTCCTACAAAGATGCGCTGCCGCTCCTGTCAGCGATGTCCGGGTCAACAGTACCAGCAGAGTGGGTCGGTGGTTTACCCATCACCTACCACCTTGGGCCCGGACCTGCCAGGGTCAGACTTGAAGTCAGATTCAACTGGGATACGGTGACTGCCTACAACGTTATTGCCAGAATGGAAGGGGCTCGCTATCCCGATGAGTGGGTTGTCCGTGGTAATCATCATGATGGTTGGAATCATGGTGCCGCAGATCCCCTCAGCGGCCTGGTGGCCCTGTTGGCGGAAGCGAAATCAGTGGCTGAACTGGCAAGATCCGGTAGTCCCCCCGCGAGATCCATCGTTTATGCGGCATGGGACGCCGAAGAACCCGGATTGATTGGATCGACTGAATGGGCAGAGCATCATGCAAAAGTGCTCAAAAAGCATGCAGTCGCTTATCTTAATACCGACGGCAACAGTCGTGGATTTGTCCGGATTGGTGGCAGCCATACTCTCGAACGCTTCTTTGATCAGGTTATCTCTGATGTTGAGGATCCGCAGACGGGTGTCAGTTTGAAGGATCGATTAAAGGCTTGGTTGTCAGTGTTCGGCACTGAACAACAAAAAAAGAACAATGCAGACAGAAAGAATATTCGTTTGTACCCACTGGGTTCGGGATCGGATTACACACCGTTCCTGCAGCACCTGGGGATTGCCTCTGCCAACCTGGGATTCTCAGGGGAGGGTAGTGGCGGCAGTTATCACACCTTGTACGACACCTATGAGCACTACACTACCTGGCGGGATCCCGATCTGGTCTATGGTGTGACGTTGTCACAGGTTGCGGGTCACGCAACCCTGCGACTGGCCAACGCCCGGGTGTTGCCTTTCGACTTTGTCAATCTGGTGGATAATATTGCCCTGTATGTCGATGAGCTCGAAGAACTGGCTGTAAAAATGCGAACAGACACTGCCAGGATCAATAAACTGATCGATGAAGATGTTTACGTTGTTGCCCTCGATCCGAGCAAGGCGTTTGGTCCTCCTTTGAGAAAAACCGATGTGCCCTACTTTAACTTTGCACCCCTGAAAAACTCGTTGGAACAGCTGGCGAAATCAGCCGATTCCCTGGACGGGCTGCTCGCAAACGATGAAGGTATCTCGGATCGAAAACTGACTCAGTTAAATCGACTCCTGTATATGAGCGAACGACAACTGACTCGCGATAACGGACTGACCGGCCGACCCTGGTATAAGCACCATATTTACGCGCCGGGTTTCTATACTGGATATGGTGTTAAGACTATCCCTGGGGTGAGAGAGGCCATTGAGATTCGCGAGTTTGACGAGGTATCAGAACAGATTGAGATTGCTGCCAGCGTGCTTGATTCCCTGACGGCTCAACTTGAACTCGTCGTGACTTTGCTGACAGATTAGTCTTCAGGGAGGACGTACAGGTGTTACGCCCACAGCTTTTCGTAAAGTCCGACTATCTCGTCAGCGGATGGAATTCTTGGGTTATTTGCCGGCGATCCTGAAGCCAGTGCCTGTTTGGCCATCGTCTGGCAGACTTCACTGAAGCGGTCCTTGTCAACTCCGAATTCTGCCAGTGTCGGAACACTGAGTTCATCGTTGATTGCGATCAGTTCTTTGATCAGTATCTGGTTGGCCGTATCGTCGGAATCATCCTTGCCAGCGATCTGCATGGCTCGTGCACAGTCCGCATAGCGCTCTGACGCCGCTGGTATCGAGTACTCGGTGACATCCGGCAACAGCATTGCGTTGGATAACCCGTGGGGAACATGGAAGAAAGCACCAATGGGACGACTCATGCCGTGGACCAGTGCGACAGAAGCGTTAGAGAACGCAACCCCGGCAAGAGTGGCGCCCAGCATCATCGCTTCTCTTGCTTCTTTGTCTTCACCATCGTGGTAGGCACGGCGAAGATTGGGGGCGAGGAGCCCCATCGCCTGAATTGCCTGACTGTCTGAATAGAGATTGGCTTTCCCAGAGACGTAAGCCTCGATTGCATGAGTCAGTGCATCAATGCCCGTATCGGCAGTCGTTCGCGGTGGCAGACTCAATGTCAGTTCGAAATCAACCAGTGCAGCTGTCGGCATAAAACCCATTCCCATGCACAGCATTTTCTCATCGACTTTCTCATCGGTAATGATGGTGACCCTGGTAACCTCTGATCCGGTACCCGCCGTTGTTGGAATGGCAACAATGGGTAACCCGGGTTCATTGACGATACGCGGCACCATGTAATCCCTCATTTCACCGCCATTCTTCCCCAAAACGGAAATAGCCTTGGCACTGTCAATCGGACTCCCGCCGCCGATTGCGATGATGCAGTCATAGTCACCTTGCTGGACTTTCTTCACACCGGCTAGTATTGATGCTTCGGTTGGCTCCGGGACCGTGTCATCATACACATCGCTCGCAGGCAGGCGTTCCTGGATGCGATTAACATAACCCAGCTGCATCATCATCTTGTCGGTCACAATCAGTGGCTTCGAACATCCCAGCCCCTCGATGATGTTACCAATTTCTTTTGATGCACC
>Ga0187833_10001127_pt1 | contig 31007 bp, 29 predicted proteins | sample ETNtaG_37_FD_167968 | JGI IMG/M metagenome (GOLD analysis project Ga0187833, IMG submission 167968) | Marine microbial and viral communities from oxygen minimum zone, Eastern Pacific Ocean - ETNP2014_SV_400_PacBio MetaG (Illumina Assembly) | ecosystem: Environmental > Aquatic > Marine > Hypoxic...
TCAGTCCTAAGCCCGGGTCGCCAAGCGGGCGGCGATGATGGCCGGGCGCTACGCTCACGCCAAGCAGTTCAAACGCATGAACCGGCGGATCAAGTTCCTGCGCACCCGCCTTGGCCGACTGATCCGCGACATCGGGCGGAAGATCGACGGCGACAACGATCTGCAAGAGGCCTTCGCCGTGGCCTTGAGCCGGGCCTCGCAAATCCGCGGCCAGAAGCACCGCCAACGCGGCTGGAAACTCTATTCCTGGCATGCCCCGGAGAGCGAATGCATCGGCAAGGGCAAAGCCCGTACACCCTACGAGTTCGGCGTCAAAGCTTCCCTCACCACCACCAACAAACGTTGCAAGGACGGCCAGTTCATCCTGCACGCCAAGGCGCTGCCCGGAAATCCTTATGACGGCCACACCCTGAAAGAGGTCATCGAGGAAACCGAGACGCTAACCGGCCGCGAGATCGAGCGGGCCTATGTCGACAAGGGCTATGTGGGCCACGATGCGGCGAAACCCAACCGGGTCTTCAAATCAGGTCAAAAGCGTGGCGTTCATGGACAGATCAAAAAGGAACTCCGACGACGATCCGCCATCGAAGCCGTCATCGGCCATTGCAAAACCGACGGCCACATGGCGCGAAACTTCCTCAAAGGCCGCCTCGGTGACCAGATCAACGCCGTCATGACCGCCGTCGGCTACAACTTCCGCCTCATCCTCAAGTGGTTGAGGAAACTTTTGTGCAAAATCATCGCCGCAATATGGGCCGCGCTAACCCCGATCTCAATGCTCAAAACGGCTTCTTAACAGGGGACTAACTAGGAATTTTTTTCGTTTAAAAATAAACTGTTGGAGTGCAGCGGGATTTGCTCTCGGGTGGCCGGGTTAGGAAGAGTCAGCGCCGCTCAATCAGGCGCCGCGCCTTGCCGCCGACCTCTGGCGGCAGGCGCGCCACGGCGCTATTCAGGCTCCTCGAACGGCGTCTCCTCGAACACCGAAAGGCTGGGCGGCGGGCCCTCGAAGCCGAGTTCCTGCCAGCGCCCGACGGCCGCCCCGTAGGCCCGCTCGGAGAGCTTGCTGCGCGGTGCGAAGTCGTTCAAGTAGCGAAATTCCATGCAGGCGTTGATCAGGCACTTGGAGCCGATGGGCCGGATCTCGGGCGGGTTCTGGCTGGGATCGAGGAAAGTCGACCAGGTCTCGCGCAGAATGTCGATCGACTGGGCCGGGCGCGACCGCGTCACCATGGCCCAGACCACTTCGGCCAGGCTGGTGGCGTCGACGTCGTGGTCGACGACGACGATGTATTTCGAAAAATAAGCCCCGCCCATGCACTGGGCCGCCAGCGCCATGACCTGGGCCGCGTGGCCGGGGTAGGCCTGTTCTATCGACACCACCGTCATGCCCCAGCCGGCGGCCTCGGGCGGCGACCAGACGGTGCGGATGCCGGGCACGCCCATCTTGTCGAGGTCGTTCCAGATCTTGGCGGCCCGGGCCATGGCCCAGAAGAGGCCGCATTCGTTGGAAGGCCAATCCGCCATCAGGGCGCAGGTCAGCGTGGGATTGTCGCGGTGCCGCACGGTGTCGATGCGGATGTAGGGCGTCGGCGCCTCGGGCCGCCCGTAATAGCCGGTGAACTCGCCAAACGGCCCCTCGTCGAAGGTCTCGTCGGGATAGCAAAAGCCCTCGACGATGATCTCGGCCCGGGCCGGCAGCAGGAGGCCGGTGACGTCGGACTCGAAGACCTCGATGGGGTCGCCGTTGATGCCGCTGTAGTAGTCGTATTCCGATTCGCCCTTGGGAAAGCTGGTGGCGGCGACGATAAAAAGCAGCGGATCGAGGCCGTAGACCGCCGCCACCGGGGCCGGCTTGCCCAGCTTCCACCATTTCTCGCGATCGAGCAGCGCATCCTTCCCCGGTGAGACATAGAAACCCACCTCGTTCGGCCCCTTGATCATCTGGCGGTAGGTGCCCAGGTTGATGCGCCCGCTTTCCGGATCGCGCGTGATCACGGCATCGGCGGTGCCGATGTAGCGCCCGCCGTCCAAGGGCCACATGCGCGGGGCGGGAAACTTGCCCACGTCGATATCGTCGCCGCGTTCGATGTTCTGGTTGACCAGCGCGCCTTCGGCCGCCACGACGCGCGGCGCCTCTTTCCTGTGCATCTTTTCCTTGAGCACCCGCACCAGCGCCACGGCATCGTCGCTGGGCTCCTCGCCGATGGCCAGCGCCAGGCGGTTGAGGCTCGAGCCCAGCATGTTGAAAAGCGCCCGGTAGCCCTCGTGGCCTTCGATGTTCTCGAAGAGGATCGCCGGGCTACCCACTTCGCGGCCCGACATATAGGCCACGGTGGCGGCTTCCAGGTCGGCGTTGACCGGCGCCTCGATGCGCTTGATCTCGCCCAAAGCCTCGGCCTTTTCCAGCCAGACGTCGAGATCGCTCAACTGTTCGGTGTTGCTTGTCGGCTTCGTCATCGGATTCCCTCATCAACAACATTGCGGCGCAATACTATCCTCGTCATCGGCGACCGGCGGCTCCTGCGGCGCGTTGTAGGCCGGACGGAAGAGGCGCTTGTGGGGCACCGGCAACTGGTAGAGCCGCGCCGCGTTGCCACCTAAAATCAAATTCAGATCGTCCTGCACGATGTCGAGGCGCCAGAGCTGCTTCAAGCTCCAGCCCCAGACGTCGATCTGGTGGCGCACCAGCTTTTGCTTGCGCACCTGCACGGCGTAGGCCGGCGGCTGCGAATCGTATTGCGCATGGAAGGGAATGGACGCTCCCCAATCGCAGCCCCACAGGAGTTTCTCGGCACCGATGTTGGGATCCATCAGCGCCTTCTTGTAGAGCTCCGACCACCAGAGGCCGGTTTCGAGGAAAACGTTGTCGTTGGCCGCAGCGACGCAAAGCGCCTCTTCCACCAGGCGTTCCGACCACCAGCCCTGCAGGCCGCCGTGCTCCAGGATGATGGGCACGTCGGGAAACTCGACGGCCAAGTCGGTGGCCCACATGGGATTGAGGGTTTCGGGCCAGAAGTGATGCGTCAGCGGATAGCCCATGATGACGCCCGTGTGCATGCGCACGGGCACGCCGTGCTTTTGCGCCACCGCCATGGTGGGACGGATCTGGTCCAGGCGCTCGACCTGGCCCACGGTCTTGCGATTGCCGGCATCGGCGGGAAAGCCCTCGCCCAGCCCGACGAACTTGCCACTGGCGAGCAGTTCATCGCATTCCGCCGCCGCCGCCTCGGGTGTCCAGGGGGCTTCGCCGCGGGCCGCCTTCTGGGCCGTGTCCGTGGCGGAGCAGACGGCGACGAAGCGGTCGGGGTGGCGCTCGACAAGCTCGGCATTCAGCTCGTTGGTCATGCCGAAAGCCGGCAGCAGCACGCACATGTCGACGCTGTAGACGTCCATGTCATAGAGCAACCGGGGCGAATTGTCGTAGGGCTCCAAGAGCGCCATGGTGCCGGCCAGGTCGGTATACGACGCCTTCTCGGTATCCTTGCCGATCTTCTCCTGGAAGGCCTTGCCGGCGGCGAAGCGCTGGGCATGCACATGGCTGTCGACGATGAAGCGGCCGAGTTTCATGGCGGTCTCCCGACTAGTCGAGCAGTGCGATGACGCGGCTGGGGGCGCCGTCGGATTCGGGGAGCTTGAGCGGCAGTGCCACCAGCATGACGCGGTCCTGCTCCAGCGCGCCCATGTTGCAAAGGTATTCGATCAGGATGACGCCATTCCTGAGCAAAACGTCGTGGCTGACGTATTCGCTGGTCGGTGCCATTTCGCCGCTGAGCAGGCCGCGGATCGGGTAGTCCTGGGGGAAATCGACGCCCAGCGCCCGGATGCCGCGTTCCAGCAGCCATTCGCAGGCACCCCGCGAGAGGTATGGTGCCGTGGTCCAGAACTCGGGCGTGTGGAATTCGCGTTGCTCGTCCCAGCAGGTCTTGAGCAGCACGATGTCGCCCTCGCCCACGTGCCCGGCCCGCGCCGCCAACGCCTCGGTCGTGATTTCGGTGTTCTCGGCGATGGGCCGGAGATCGACCATGGCCGCCTCGCCCACGGTTTTCTCCAGCGCCACCTCGCTGCTGGTCGCCCCGCCGGCCACGAAATGGATCGGTGCATCCATGTGAGTGAAGCCGTGCACGGCGCCGCCCACATAGGTCACCTGGAAATTCGAGCCTTCGTCATGCGAGGCCAGCAGCTTGCGGTCCACGGGCCAGCGCAAATGGTCCTCGATGGCCACGGAAAGGTCGACGATCTTGGTCATGGGCTTGTCTTGGGCATGGCGGGTCCTCCGGCCACCAGTCTACACTGTGCGGCGCGGTTGGGGAGCAGCGGGGGCGTTCATGCGTTTGATCGACTATTTCGACCGGGGTTGCGAGATCAACCCGGATGGCGACTGCCTGGTCAGCGACGACGACGGCAGCCGGCATACCTATGCCGAGGTCCGCGAGATGACGCTCAAGGCGGCCCAGGCGCTGAAGGCCGCCGGCTTCGAGTCGGGGAAAGGTGCTGTGCTCAGCCTCAACCACCCGCTTTCGGTCAGCGCCACGCTCTCGCTGATGCGGGCCGGGCTGACCTGGGTGCCGCTCAATCCCCGCGACGCCGCCGACAACCACGCCTACGTGCTGGAAAATTTTCACTGCGACGTGCTGTTTTACCAAAGCCGGTTCGCCGATAGCGTGACGGAATTTCGCGCCCGCATACCCGGCATAAAACTTCTCGTCTGCCTCGACGAGCCCGACGGCGGCCCGGCATTCCTGGACTGGATCGCCGAGCACCCGGCAGCCGAGCTGCCGCACGATTACGACCCCGAAGGCATCGTCATGATGGCCGGCACCGGCGGCACCACGGGCACGCCCAAGGGCGTCGAGCAGACCCACCGGGCCACGGCGGTCCAGACCCTGGTGCTCTCGGCCACGCTGCCGTTCAGGAAACGCCCGGTCTATTTCGCCGTGGCGCCGCTGACCCACGCGGCGGGCTACATCACGTATGCCATCTACGCCGCCGGCGGCACGCTGGTGCTGCAGGGCGTGCCCGAGCCCAAGAACATCCTGGCCGCCATCCCGCGCCACGGCGTGAGTTCGCTCTTTCTGCCGCCGACGCTGATCTACCTCATGCTGGCCGTGCCGGAGGTGCGCGACTTCGACTACTCCAGCCTGGAATTCTTCATGTACGGCGCCTCGCCCATGTCACCGACGCGGCTCAGGGAAGCCATCGACGTTTTCGGCCCCGTCATGACCCAGATGTTCGGCCAGACGGAAACGCTGTTTCCGCTGACGTACCTGCCCCCCGCCGAACATTTCGTCGGCAACGAGATCGGCAATGAAATCGCCCCTGACGACCGCCTCCGCGGCTGCGGCCGCGCCGCGCCGCGCCGGGTGTCGAACTCGCCATCATGGCCGAAGACGGCCGCCTGCTGGGCGAAGGCGAAACCGGCGAGATCGTGGTGCGCTCGCTGATGGTCATGAAAGGCTACTACCAAAGCCCCGAAGCCACGGAAGAAGCCTTCGCCTTTGGTTGGTACCACACCGGCGACGTGGGCTTTTGCGACCCGGACGGCTACTACACGCTGGTCGACCGGGCCAAGGACATGATCATAAGCGGCGGCTTCAACGTCTACTCGACGGAGGTCGAGGCAGCGATCCTGGCCCACGAGGCGGTCCAGGAATGCGCCGTCATCGGCGTGCCGGATGAAAAATGGGGCGAGGCGATCAAGGCGATCGTCGAGCTCAAACCCGGCCATGAAGCCAGCGCCGACGACATCATCGCTCTTTGCAAACAGAAGATCGGCAGCGTCAAAGCGCCAAAGACGGTGGATTTCACGAACGCCATACCGCGAAGCGCCGTGGGCAAGGTGCTGAAGCGGGAGTTGCGGGCGCCCTATTGGGCCGGGCGGGAGAGGTTGGTGGGGTGAGGGGATTGTCGGGGGCGAAAGCAGACCCCGCCCGATTCGGCCAAATCCTTGGATTGGCCGGGGGGAAGTTCACGGACTCTTGCAATGTCCAATGGAGAACCAAGATTGTCTAACTGATTCTCCGTGTCGGTGAAGCCGTTTGGCCCAGCCGATCACCCTCACACCGCGCTCACGCCGCCATGGCCATTTGCAGGGCCGGCCGGTTTTTCAGGCGCTCGACATAGGCTTTGACGTTGGGCAGCTCCGCGAGATCCGCCCCCAGCCGTTCGGCAACGACGCAGGCGTGCCCCGTCATGATATCGGCCCCGGAAAACCCGCCGGCGACGTAGTCGCGTCCCTCAAGGCCCGTCTCGACCGCTTGCAGGCTCTTGTTCAGGAGCTTTTGCGCCCGGGCGAGATTGACTGGATTGCGTTTTTCCTCGGGTAGGAACAGGGTCTCGACGATGATGATGTTGACCTGCGGCATGATCATGCCTTCGGCGTAGTGCAGCCACTGGAGGTAATCAGCGAATTCCGGCGAGGCGCTATCGGGAACCATTCTCCCCCCGCCATGCCTGGCCAGGACGTATTCGACGATGGCCCCGGATTCGAAAATCGTGACGTCGCCGTCCTGCAAGGTGGGAACCCGGCCCATGGGGTTTAGCCGCAGATACTCGGGCTCGCGCATGGCCTTGTCACCCAGCTTGAAGCCGACCAGTTCGTACTCGAGACCCAGTTCCTCAAGCAACCAGACGATGCGCATGGAACGCGAATTCGGGGCGTGAAAAAGCTTCATGATGGTTTCCTCTCATACTGCCGCCTACGGCTAGTTGCTCCGTAGCAACCGTTCCGGCGCCTATGCCAAATCTCCTGCCCACCGCCCTATAGCCCGCCTCACGACAAAAGCCATCCGCCGTCAACGTCCACGGTGGTCCCGGTCATGAAGTCGTTTTGCACCACCAGCATGATCGCCTGGGCCACTTCGTCGGCCGTGCCGGCGCGGGGAATGAGGTGGCTGGCGGTATTCTTTTTGTAAAGCGCTTCGCGCTCGGCGCCCTCGAGCGGCACCATCGGTGTGTCGATTTGGCCGGGCGAGACAACGTTGATGCGGCGGGGCGCGAGTTCGGGAGCGACACCGCGTACGAAGGCCTCGACAGCGCCGCCGACCGATCCAATGGCGATCTGGCCGGGTTTCATGCGGCGTGCCGGGGCACCGGAGACCAGCACGATATTGCCCTCCGCCGACAGATGCTCGGCCCCGAAACGCACGATATTGGCATAGCCCCACAGCTTGTCGAAAGAACGCTGATAGCCATCCATGTCCATTTCCAGGAACGGGCCGACGGCGCGCCCACCACCGGTGGCGGCGCTTATTAGAATGTCGAAGGGCGCCAGCTTCTGAAATAACGCCGGCAGCGCCTCGCGATCACGAACGTCGCATTGCTCCAAGGTTATGCCCGGGCCGGGATCGCCGGCTTTCTCGGGTTCGCGGCTGATGGCGATCACATCGCTTCCGGCATCCGCGAGCTGCCGCGCGGTGGCCAACCCGATCCCGGATGTGCCCCCGAAGACGATGGCCTTCTTGCTCTTCACGTCCATTTTTTCCTCCCTCGGCTGGTATCGCGGATCCGTCGTTCGGCGGACGATGCGTCCCTGCGCCTTTTGATGCAAGCGGAAAGCAGGCCGCAACCGACACCCCGGCCATGACAACGGAGATAACGACCCGCCGGCAAATCACGGCTGACGTTTTCGGGCCTGAGGAATGAGATCCCGGACCATTATTGACCGCGGCGCGCCCGCGGTCGCAAGCAGCGACAGGGAGAAACGACCCGTGCCCCTCTCCACTCACCCCGGTGAAATCCTCAAGGACGAGCTTGCCGCCCGGAGGCTGAGCGCGCATCGTTTCGCCCTCGAATTGGGTGTGCCGCCGACGCGCATTGCGGCGATCCTGAAAATGAGCCGCGCCGTTTCGCCCGAAACCGCGTTGCGCCTGGCTGCCTACTTGGGCGGCAGTGCCAAGGTCTGGCTCAGGTTGCAGGCCGATTTCGATCTGGCCCGGGCGGAAAAGAAGCACGGCGCCGAGATCAGGCGCGCCGTCAGGGCGGCCTAGGCAATCCCCACCATCTCCGTGCCACTGGTGAATATCAGCAGCCGCTCGTAATCGACCCACTCTTGCATGCCGTCGGGTTTGATGTGTTCGCGGTAGCGGGCCCAGCCCGAGGCGTTGGCAAAATACAATTCCGCCATGCCGGCATAGGGTTCCGTCTCCGGCTGCAGGCTGTGGCTGACGGCGTAGCGAAAGCCGCCAATGCCTTCCATGCTGTGGCGCACGTTGGGGATGTGAACCTCGAGCCAGTGGGCGAATAGCGCCTCGCGGTCGCCGCCTGCTTGCATGGGAACCAGGAACGTGACCTTGAAGAAACCGCTTCGCGTGCAGGGAAACGGCGGGTCCAGCGTCGGCGGCTCGAGCGGCAGTGCGCCGTCCATGGCCAGGTACTCGCGCGTCGCCCAGGGGTGGTAGGGCTCGGCCATTTCCTGGAAGGTATCGCTGGGCTCCGTGCCATGGGGAAGGGGCGGCGGCGGCGGCACCTCCGGGTACCAGAGATGTGCCATGCCGTCCCAAACGTGGGGTTTGCCGGCCCGGAGATCGAAAAGCGTCGCCACGTAACGGCTGGCATGCAGCTTGCCGGATTTTTTGTTCTTCTCCATGCGCGCGATCGTGGGCGGCATGTGGTTGGCGAACCAGTGCGCGATCAGCTCCTCGTGCGAAGCCCTCGAGCGGCGCTTGATCAGGTAGACCATCTTGGCGCCGGGCGTCTCCACGTATGTCGGTGATGCCATGCTCCCGCCTTTCCGCTGCCCCCAACCATATGCTGCACGATAGCGGCAAGTGCGACAAACGCGAAGTAGCGTTCGCGGGAACAGGTTTTCCGCTTGGCGTATAGCGCTTTGCGATATACGCATAACGTTTGAAACAGAGCTGTCGGAACGCCAATATCCGGCGCCTTCACGACACCGGTGCGGCACACAGATCCACGCCGCGGGCCTTGATGGGGCGCGAGGTCTAGCCTCTATTCGGCGGCATCGAGGCTGCGGACCGGCGACAAGCCGTAAGCCCGGACCAGGTCCAGCTCACGCACGATATCCAGGCCGCGTTGCAAGGCCTCGCCGCGAAGTGCGTTCAGCGGTTTGCGCAGCGGCCCGGCCGGCAAGCCCAGCGCCGCCATCAGCGACTTCATCGGCACCGGATTGATGGCCGAATAGGCGTAGTGGAGCATGGGCAAATTGCGCAGATAGGCGGCGCGGAAATTCTCCGCGTCTTCCTGGCTTTGCCAGGGCTTGGAGATCACCGCCATCTCGCGGGGGATGAGGTTGCCGGTCATGTTGGCCGTGCCGTGTCCGCCCAAGGACATGGTCGGCACGATCAGGCCCAGGTTGGGGGAACAGCAGCACATCAGGCTGATCTCGGGTTTGGCACGGGCGAGCTGTGCCACCTGAGCCACCCGGGCGGTGGATTCCTTCAAGACCCGGATCATGGGATGTTCGGCCAGGCGCAGGATCTCCTCGGCCGTCAAGTCCGTCTTGACCCGGGGCGGGTTGTTGTAGACGCCCAGCGCAATGGGCGAGGCATCGGCCACTTCGAGGAAGTATTCGACGATGTCTTGGTTGGCGGCGCAAATGTAGGCAGGCGCGGCGATCACCGCACCGTCGGCGCCTTCGGCCGCCGCCTGCTTGACGTAGGCGATGGTGGCTTCGGTGGTGGGGCCGGTACAGCCGTACCACATCTCCAGGCCCGGCTGCTTGTGCTTCACGGTCTGGCGGACGATGGCGTGGCGTTCCTCCGGCGTCAGCATGGAAACCTCGCCCGATGATCCCATGATCAGGACCCCGGACGAGCCGTTCCGGCGCTGGAACTCGATCAGCGTGCCAAAGCCGCCGAAGTCGATGGAATAGTCTTGGTTCATGGGCGTGATCAGGGCCACGAAAGAGCCGGTCAACAGAGCTTTCGGCACGTTGTCTCTCCTCTTCAGCCTGGCCACCCAAAAACTAGGCCACCATTGCCATCATTGGCAACCGAGGGCAACCGAGGGCAACCGGGGAGAGCCAGTTGGTGAATCGCCGCCCAAGATCGCCAAATGGCAGTCTCGGTGCCGCAATTTTCGTCAAGCCGTTGTCGTCAGCCGGCCGTGACGATATGCCACGGCGACAGGGTACACCTCATGGCATAGCCTGAACGCGGTGGAGTTTGTCGCCCGCACCGTCGACGTATCGGCGGCACGCCCGCCGATTGGCGCTACGCCTCCGCCGCGGCTGCGGGCAGGTAGGGCTCGGCCGGATTCGGTCGCCCGGAATTGGCCCTGCATGGTTCAAACCCTCCACCGCGAAAGGGGGTTGGACATGCCTTGCATCGGAAGGAACGGCCTTTTCGCCATCGTGTCGGCGTTGCTGTGGTGGCCGGCGGCGCTGGCGGCGGAAGTGGTCAGCTTCGAACACGACGTCTTTCCCATCCTCGAGTTGCGCTGCCTGGAGTGCCACCAGCCGGGTGAAAAGGGCTACGAGCAAAGCGGTCTCGATTTGAGGACCTACCAAAGCCTCATGAAAGGCACCAAGCACGGCCCCATCGTGGTGCCGCGCAGCGCCTTCACGAGCAACCTGGTGGTCGTCATCGATCATCGCGCCGAGGCCAGCATCCGCATGCCGCACGAAGGCAAGCGCTTGTCCAAGTGCGAAAGGCTGCTGGTGAGGTTCTGGATCAACCAGGGCGCCCGCGACAACTGACAGCGAAACCGAACGATCAATTCGAGACGCCGTGACGCCTTGGCCCGTGACGCCTTGGCCCTCCCCGTTGCTGAAGCGTGGCTTGAGGTCGCAAACCCGGGTAAACTGCTCCCGTTCGCGGAATTTTCCGGACACGACCGACGGGAGGAACGCTGCCATGGTAGGCCAGGAACACCTGATGCCGACGATCACCATCACGGCCGAGATGTTGACCGAGAAGGCCAAGACTTTCGTCAAGAATTGCGGCGCCTCGGCGGTCGGGATCACGACGCTCGAAACCCTGGAAGGCGGGCCGCCGTCGACCGATCTCGAATACGTGCTGCCCGGTGCCAAATCGGCCGTGACCTTCGCCCTGCCGCTCGACCAGGACAAGATCCGCGACTACCTGGCCAAGCAGGACAGGGACGGCCACCAGGTCGACTACAACGATACCAACACCATGGCCACCGGGGTGGCCTCGCAGCTGGCCTCCTTCTTCCAGGAATGCGGGTTCGAAGCCGTCGGCGTCCAGGCCAACCAGGTATACCGCAACGACGACCAATCGGTGCCCTGGGAGCAACATCCCGACATTTCCCACCGCCTGCTCGCGGCGCGTGGTGGGGTCGGTTGGTTCGGCCTCTCGGGCAACGTGCTGACGCTGGAGCACGGCGCCAACGTGGTGCTCGGCACCATGGTGACGAAGGCCGAACTGGGGGCGACGGAGCCCTTGCCGGCAGAACAGAGTTTCTGCGATTGCGACAAGATGGAATGCGTGGCCGCCTGCCCCTCGGGTTTTTTGGGCGAAGCCAAAAAACAGCGCGTATCCGTGACCATGGGCGGCCTCGAGTTCAGCTATGGCGAACGCACCAGCTATGAGCGCTGTTCCTATGTCTGCGGCGGCTTCACCGGCCTGCATCCCTCGGGCCGCTGGTCGACCTGGTCACCGGGCCGCTTTCCCATTCCCAAGAAGGACGAGGATCTCAAGCCGGCCACGGCCTGGGCCTACGATTCATGGGCGGAGAGGCCCTATTTGCCGGGCCACACCCTGCAGGCACCGCTGATTTACGCCTCCAAGGGAAAAGACGTTCAACTGACCTGCGGCACTTGCATGCTGGTCTGTACGCCCGACGACGAGGAACGGGCCCGCCGGCTGAAGACGCTGCAACAAAGCGGCGTCGCCATGCAGCGCCCGGACGGCACAGTGGAGGCCATGTCGCCACAACAGGCGCAACACTATCTGGGCGGCCTGGACGATCAGACCCGGGCCCTTTACGAGCCGGAAAATCCCGAGCTCTACAAAGACATGGAGATCATGGGCGGCCGCGACCGGAGGTAAGCGCCCCTCCCCCACCCCTGCCCGCCCCATCAACGGCAAGGGGTTATTTTGTTGGGGCCTGTTGATTCATGCCTTGGATCGGATCTCCCAATCCTTGACTGGGCTGGCGGAGAGAAAGGCATTCTGGATGGCATTCGTTACCACCGCCGGATCGTCAAGCATGGTGTAGTGACCGGCGTTCGGTACCCTCTTGATGTATGCCTGCGCCTGTCGAGACCATGCATCCAGCCAACGCGACGTCGCCAATTCGGCAATACGAAACCTTGGCAGGGATGTATCTTCTGCAAGTGAGGTGGACTGCAGCACGGTGACTTTTGCCTGCACCCCCGCCGTGGCGGCATCGAATCCCTGGCCATCCCATTGCGCCATACTTGCCAAATACGTAATGGCCACTTTCGGATCGAGCAGAAGATTGGAAGCAAGCAGGGATCGCTGATCTTTTGCCGGCAGCTGATCGACCAAATATCCGTTCAGAGTCTTCCGGGCGAACTGCTCGTAACCAAGGCGGGAAATCTCCTGTTCCGCCCCCCGCGCGATGGCCTTCGGATCGTCGGGCGCACAACTGCCGTCGACAAGAACCAGTTCGCTGACACGGTTCGGCGCCGTCATGGCCACTTGCAGTGCTATTCGGGCTCCCATGCTGTGCCCGACAACGACCATGGGTGATTTGCCGGCCACCTCCTGGGATACCGCCAATGCGTCATTGGCGGCGACCTCGATATTGCACCCTGTCAGGAAAGACCGGCTCCTTCCATGGCCACGCAAATCGAATGAAACGCATGAGGTTACCCTGGACAAAGCCTCGATTTGGTGCCGCCAATGGCGAGCATCGCCACCATAGCCATGGATAAAGAGGATAGCCGGTCGACCGCTTCCCACAGCTTTGTGGTGGAGCCGAGTGGGGCCGTTTTCGACCGCAATATTGCCGTTATCCATGATGCACCCGATGAACAGGCAATCGGGCGGAAATCTTGTCTTCCATCTCTTTTGAAATTTGCGGTTCGGCCGCTGCAAGAATTTCGCGTGCCCGAACTTTGGCTCCCTCCCGCAAAGAGGGCCTGCCCGCCTCATCCCATGCCTCCACGGTTTCCCGACTGGCCAGCGTCGGATATCGATATTCCGTCTTCATCAACTCCAGCGTTTGCGCATGGTCGAGATAATGCCCCTGGTCCATCGTACAGACATCGCGAATGACGTCGACCGACAGGGTTTCGTCATTTATTTCGATTCCCTTGATTGTTTGGCGAGCGGCACCGAGCATTTCGTTGTCGAGCACGAAATTTTCCAAGGCGCAGCCAATGATCGACCCGATCATCCCGACACTTTCGTATATGACGTCGGCTCCCGCCAGCCCCGCCGCGAGATCGGTCATGCCCTTTTCATAACCGTACTGTGCATCCATTTCCTTGGCGTCGGTCATGCCGCCCGCCACACTGTTTGGAAAACCATACCAGCGCGCTATTTGGGCCGAAGCGGCGTTCAGAACGGTGATTTCACCACCACCGCCAGTGAAAGCTCCCGTCCGCAAATCCGATACAAATGGCCAGTTGGCCCAGATCACCGGGGCGCCCGCCTTGGCCAGTTGTACCAGAGCCATTCCAGCCAGTGTCTCGGCCACGGTTTGGGCCAAGGTCCCCGCCAGGACGGCCGGGGCGGTGGCGCCTGCCTGGGCCGCATTGACCATTTTGACAGGGAAGCCCAACCGCGCCGCTTGCAGGGCGACAACCGTGTTTTCCTCGCCATAGGTCAACGGCGGCACGACGGCGCAGGTATTGCAGGTCGCGAAAGGCCGGTCTGCAAAGCGGCCATCGCCACCAAGAATGACATCAAACATCTCCCGACACTCGCCGACATGGGCCGGATGACTGAAACCGATACCGAGAGGCTTGGTGGTTCCGGCCACGCAGGCATAGGCGATGGCGAGGTCGAATTCGCGCGGATTGGATATATCCGAGGGTACACAGGTACGGTTGAATACCTGGATATTTTCCAGCGCGTTGACCACGCGGGCGCAATCGTAAAGGTCCTTCAGTGTTGAGGCTCGATAGTCCCCTGTATCGAGATCAACCATTTGCACAGCCATACCGCCGGTGGCAAAATGGGTCTGCCCGACACCAAGCTGCACATCCAGCGCTTCCGTTCGACCACATAGGGTAATTTGTTTCGGCATTGCGGCAATCAGGTCGTCAATCCACGAACGGGGAAACTGAAGGCGTCCGCCAGCGCTGGCGATACACCCCGATTCGACGGCCAGGGCACGGACTTCGTCTGTGGCCCCAGCCATGCCAACCGTTTCGAGAATTTCCAGTGCCGCGTCATGGATTTTGCTCACGTCAGCATCGCTGAGCGGCTTGTATTGACCTCCGCGCACCGCTTTCACTGATGCCGCTTCATGCTGCGTCTTTCCAGCGCGCTTTGCCGCTCTGCCACCGACACGACGTGCCATTTTGTATTTCCCGATTAACTACAACATATGTCCCGTTTTCATGCCTTCGAGAATTGCCTCCTCTGCCGTGCGCGGAGCCAGGCAATCACCGATCACATGAATTTCAAACGGGTAGCCCGCCAGACTGTTTTCCAACTCGGTGCGAGCGATGTGCCCTTGCGCCAGAACTACCGTGTCTATTTCGCCGATCTCAGATATCTCGCCCGAAACGGTATGTTGCAGATAAGCGCTACCCACGTCGGCGCCAACCAGCCGCATATAGGGAATTACCTTCACACCGAGAGAATGCAGAATGCCGTTCCATTTATCCCGAACATAAGGCTGTATGAACTCGCCGGCGGCAATGCCCGAAACACAAAGCCTGACCTGACAACCCTCGCGAACCAGCTTTTCCGCGATGCCCAATCCGACCCAGTCGCAGCGCCAATCCGCGATGACGACCGATGCGCCGACCTGTGCGCTGCCATCAATAACGGACCATCCCTCAACAACAGACGCATCATCGCTGAGCTCCAGAGGGGGGCGATAGGGCAACGCCCCGGTAGCCAAGACGATGGCATCGGGTTGTTGCTGTTCGATGGTGGCGATGTCCACCAGCGTGGCGGTCTGGACCTTGACGCCCGCGCTCTCGATCTCGCGCTCCAGATTGCTTATAAGGCCACCGAATTCGGCCCGCCCCGGGAGCTGTTGCGCGAGCAGAGCCTGGCCGCCCAGCCGCCGCGTGGCTTCATAAAGCGTTACGGCATGCCCCCTTCTGCTAGCCTCGATAGAGGCTTTCATCCCCGCCGGCCCGCCGCCGACAACCATGATCTTGCGGGAGGTGGGCGCAGGCCTCAAGGTGCCGTAAATCAGCTCGCGCCCAGTTTCCGGCCGCTGGATACAGGAAATGGGATAGCCCACCTGTTCATGGCCAATGCAGGCCTGATTGCAAGCAATACAGGCCCGGATATCGTCTGTCTCTCCCGCCGCTGCCTTGTTGGGCATGTTTGGGTCGCAGATCGTGGCGCGTGTCATGCCGCACATATCGGCTTGCCCACGATCGAGAATGGCCTCCGCGTCTTGCGGCTGGTTTATGCGCCCAGCCAAAAAAATCGGTGTGTTCAACAGCCCACGCAAATGACCGGCCGGTGCCGCCAGGTAAGCGTTTTCAACAACCATGGGCGGAGCTATGTGAATGGCCCCGGCGGCATCTGAAGAAGATCCAGCAATGATGTTCAGGTAGTCGAGTGTCCTATCCTTGTCCAAGGCCTGACAGATTTTCGTAGATACAGTACTGTCTAGCCCGTCGTGAGTCATTTCTTCGATAGAGATACGTACCCCAAGCAGAAAAGTGTTTTTGGTCTTATCGCGAATATTGGCGATCACTTCGCGTAAGAACCGCAAACGGTTTTCGAAATTGCCGCCGTATTCATCGCACCGTTGATTGACGTTCGGATTGAGAAACTGTGACGGCAGGTATCCCATGCTAGCGACTATTTCAGTCCCAGCCAGACCGGCGTTTTCGAGGCGCCTGGCCGCATCGCCATAGCCGGAAACGATTTCATGGATCAGGGATTCAGGCAACGCACGCGGCATCACCCGGAAACGTTCGTTTGGCACGGCTGACGGTGCGTACGCGACCTGGCGCGAGCCGTCCGGGGCCAGGGTCATTTCCCGGCCCGGATGGAACAGCTGAGCAATAACCGGACAGTCGTACTCGGCGCAGGCTTCAGCGACAAGCGAATAGCCGGGGATGCAGGCATCGTCGGAAGCGTCAATGACGCTGCCACCTCTCAGGGCCGTCTTGTGAACGGCCGCCGCCTCCATGACGATCAATCCGACGCCGCCCCGCGCGCGCTCTTTGTAGTAAGCGACCTGCTGATCATTGGGCACACCGCCGGTAACCATCATGGTCATGTGGCCGGTTACGAATATGCGATTTCGAAATCGGTAACGACCGAGATCAAAGGCGGAAAACAGGTTGGGGAATACCGTTTGGGTCATGGCAGCATGGCTTGCGGTGTAGGTGCTACGGATCCTTCACTTCGCCAACGTCTCGGCCACCGCCGCCACCACGTCGGCGACCTTCATCTCGGCCGTGAAGACACCGGCCGCGCCGGCCGCGGCCAAGGCCGCGTGGTCGGTCTGCGGTATGGTGCCGCCGACGAAAAGCGCCACCTCAGCGCCCTGGTCGGCCAACGCCTTGACGGTCTCGGCCACCAGCTCCAGGTGGCTGCCGCTGAGGATCGAGAGCCCCACGGCATCGACGTCCTCCTCGATGGCGACGCGCACGATGTATTCGGGCGACTTGCGCAGCCCCGTGTAGATGACCTCGGCCCCGGCGTCACGCAAGGCGAGCGCAATGATCTTGGCGCCCACGTCGTGGCCATCGAGCCCCGGCTTGGCGATGAGAATGCGTTTGCCGTTTAATGCCATCATCCCCCTCAGAACTTCACCGGTTCCTGGAACTCGCCCCAGCGCGCCTTCAGCACCGCCACCATCTCTCCCACCGTGGCGTAGGCGTGGCAGCACTCGATCAGGTAGGGCAGCAGGTTTTCCCCATCCTCCCCGGCCGCCTCGTCGAGGGCCCCGAGCGCCGCCTCGGCGGCGGCGTTGTCGCGACTGTCGAGTATCGCCTGATACTTCTCCAGCACCCGGGCACTGACTTCGGGGTCGAGGCGGAAGACCTCGCCAAAATCGTTCGTGCCGTCGTCGCGGCGGAAGTGGTTCTGGCCCACCACCACGGTTTCGCCCTCGTCGATCTTTTCCTTGCGCCGCTTGGCCGCCTGGGCCGTGCGGCTTTGCAGATAACCCTCCTCGATGGCCTTGACGGCACCGCCATAGGCTTCGATCTCGTCGATCACCTGGCGCATGCCGGTTTCCATCTCGTCGGTCAGCCACTCGACGTAGTGGCTGCCGCCCAGGGGATCGACGGTGCGCGCGGCGCCGCTCTCGTAGGCCACGATCTGCTGCGTACGTACGGCGATCTCGGCGCTGGTTTCGGTGGGGATCTGGAAGGCTTCGTCGTAGGCGCAGGTGAATATCGACTGCGCCCCCCCCAGCACCGCCGCCAGGTTCTCGATGCCGACGCGGACGATGTTGTTGTAGGGCTGCGAGGCGATCAGGGAGGAGCCGCCGCAGACCACGCCGAAACGGAACATCAGCGCCTTGGGGTCGGTGACGCCGTAGCGTTCGCGCAAGAGCTTGGCCCAGAGGCGCCGCCCGGCGCGGAATTTTGCGACTTCCTCGAACAGGTCCATGTGGACGTAGAAGAAAAAGCTCAGCCGCCGGGCAAAGTGCGTGACGTCGCCGCCGCGTGCCAGCAATTCGTCGACGTAGGCCAGGCCGTCGGCCAGCGTGAAGCCCATCTCCTCGATGGCGCTGACGCCGGCGTCGCGAAAGTGCGCGCCGGCGATGCTGATGGGATTGAAACGCGGCGTCTGCCGGTTGGCATAAAGGATGGTATCGGCGATCAGGCGCATCGAGGGCTTTACCGGGAAGATCCAGGTGCCGCGGGCGACGTATTCCTTGAGGATGTCGTTCTGGATGGTGCCGGTAAGGCGGTCGCGGGCCACGCCCTTCTTGTCGGCCGCGGCGACGTACATGGCGTAGATGATGGGCGCCGTGCCGTTGATGGTGAACGAGGTCGAGATGGCGCCGGGATCGATGCCGTCAAAGAGCAACTCCATCTCGGAAAGGCTCGAGAGCGAAACCCCCACCTTGCCGATCTCGGGCCGCGCCATGGGATGGGTGGGGTCATAGCCGCACTGGGTGGGCAGATCGAGCGCCACGGAAAGCCCGGTCTGGCCCTGGTCGAGCAGGAACTTGTAGCGCGCGTTGGTTTCCTCGGCGCTGCCGAAGCCGGAATACTGGCGGATGGTCCAGAGCCGGCCGCGGTAGCCGTTGGGGAAGATGCCGCGGGTGAAGGGGTAAACTCCCGGGCGCTCGCCCGATCCCTCGACCATGTCGCCGGTGACCACCTCCGGCACCTCGATGCCCGATGGGATCTCGGGGCCCAGCGTGGGGCCGGGGTTCGCTTTGGCGTCGCTCATGAGCTATCTCCTGCCAGCAGCTTGTCGACCGCCGCCCAGTGGTCGTCATGGATCCAGGTATCGGCGAAGTTCTCGGTTTCCAGCCGCTCCAGCGCGGCCCGTCCCAGCCCGCCGGCCACCCCCAGCGCCAGGGCCTTGAAGGCCCGCATGACCTGCGGTGCCTGGCGCCGCATGGCCGCGAGAACGGGCGCCAAGGCAGCGTCGAGGGTTTCGCCCTGGGTTGCCACGACCTCGGCCAAACCCAGCTCCAGGGCCCTCTCGCCGCCCACCAGATCGCGCCCCGCCAGCAGCCAAAGCCCCGTGGTCAGGCCGACCTTCTGCAAAAGATCGATACCGCCGCCCCAGGCCGTGGAAATGTTCAGCCGTCCCTGCAAAAAGCCGATGCGCGCATGAACCGCCAGCACACGGAAATCGCAGGCCAGCGCCAACTCGGCGCCACCGCCCAAGGCATCGCCGTTGAGCGCGGCAATGACCGGCAGGGGAAACTGGCGCACGGCATCGAGGGCGCGCTTGGCGTCATCGGCCATTTCAGCGGCCTGGGCCCGGCTGCGCACGGAATCCAGATCCTTGAGGTCGCCGCCGGCGGCGAAGCTCTTGTCGCCGGCACCACGCAGCACGGCAGCCACAAGATCCTGGTTGCCGGCCGCCTGGCGAAAGGTCTGGCCCAACTCGGTCAGCACGGCGCGGCTCAGCGCGTTGCGTTTTTCCGGGCGCTCGATGGTGACCCGCAGGACAGCATCGTCAACCTCGACGCGTAGCTGGCTTCCCTCGCTCATGGACGGCATGGTCGGAAGGCTGGCGCAGACTGTCAAGCGGGGCCAACCCCACAAAGACACCCCGTGGGTGTCAGCTCAGTCCCAGCAGGCGCTCGCGCAACATCGTCTCGGCCGCCTCGTCGAAGTCGATCTCGCCGCGCTGCACGCGGTCGCAAAGAGCGTCGAAATCGCCATCCGAGATGGTCTTGGCGCGTTCTCTGATGAGATTTCCGGCGGCCTCGGCGACCAGGCGGCGGATGCGCACCCGGGGGTCGCGGCGGCGCTCGGCGGTGGCGAAGATCTCGCCGTGGGCCTCGACGGCATCGGCCAGTTCCGCCATGCCGTCCCCTGTGGTCGCCGTGGTCGAGACGATGGGCACCTCGGGGGCGTCGTGGTCACGCAAGCCCAGCATGGCGCTCAAATGCCGCACCGTGTGGTCGGCCAGCGGCAGGTCGCTCTTGTTGACCACGAGGATGTCGGCGATCTCCAGGATTCCGGCCTTGATGGCCTGGATGTCGTCGCCCAGCCCGGGCGCGCAGACCACCACTTTCGTGTGGGCGATCTCGGCGATTTCGACCTCGGACTGGCCGGCACCCACGGTCTCGATGACCACGATGTCGCGGCCGGCCGCGTCCATCACGTCGATGACGTGGGCGGCGGTGCGCGAAAGCCCGCCCAGGTGGCCGCGCGAGGCCAGCGAGCGCACGAAAACGCCGGGGTCGAAGGTGTGGGTCGACATGCGGATGCGGTCGCCCAGGATGGCGCCGCCGGTGATCGGGCTGGAGGGATCGACGGCGACGATGCCGACGGATTTGTCGCGCCGTCTGAGTTCCTCGACGAAGGTGTTGATCAGCGTCGACTTGCCGGCACCGGGCGGGCCGGTGAAGCCGATCACCGAGGCCGTACCCAGGTGCGGGTGGATGGCGGCCATGATCTCGGCGGCACGCTCGGTCTGGTTCTCGACCGCCGTGATGGCGCGGGCCAGCGCCACCGGCTCGCCGCCCAGCAGACGCTCGACCAGGCTGGCCTCGGTGTTGGCGGCCTTTTGCCGTTTCTTGGTTTTCTTGGCCTTCTGGGCCTGCTGTGGGTCCTGTGGATCCTGTGAATCCTGTGGGTCCTGTGGGTCCTGTGGCTTCTGGGCCTGGGCTGTCTTGTTCATGCGGCTACCAAAGGTTGGCCGAAGCCCAACTCGCGGCGCAGGCAGGCGACCATCTCGCCATGCGTGGCGCCGGCCCGGGCGGCGGCGATGGTGTGTTCGAAGATGTTCATGCTTTCGTCGTTGGCGGCCCGTGCCAGGTCGTCCATGGCGCGGCGCAGCGCACCCTGGTCCCTGTTCTGGCGAAAGCGTTTGAGCCTGGCGATCTGGTATTCGATCTGATCCAGGGCGGGGCGGTCCTGGCCGGTCTCGGCCGCGCTTTCGGCCGCACCGTGCTGGTAGGCGGTGACGCCGACGATGGTCTCCTGGCCCTTGTCCAGGCGCTGCTGGAAGGCCACCGCCGAACGCCCGATGCGATCCTGCACCAGGCCCTGCTCAACGGCCGCGTACATGCCGCCGGCCGCCTCGATCTCATTCATGATGGCGCTGATTTCCGCTTCCATCCCGTCGGTCAAGGTTTCGACGTAGTAGGAGCCGCCGAGCGGATCTATCACGTCTTCCAGGTGTGCCTCCTGGCCCAGGATGGCCTGGGTCGCCACGGCCACCCGCGCCGCTTCCTCGGCCGGCGTGCCGTGGGCCTCGTCATAGGCGTCGGTGTGCATGCTTTGCAGGCCGCCGAAGATGCCGGCCATGGCCTGCACGGCGACCCGGGCGATGTTGTTCAAGGGCTGCTGGCGGGTGAGGTCGGAGCCCGAGGTCTGGGCGTGGAACTTGAAGCGCCAGGACCGCGGATCCTCGGCCCCGAACTCCTCAGCTGCGAGGCGGGCCCAGATCCGGCGGCCGGCGCGGAACTTGGCGATCTCCTCGAAGAAGCTCATGGAGATGTCGAAAAAGAAGGTAAAGCGCGGCAGGAAGCTGTCGACTTCCAAACCTCGGGCGACACAGTCGCGGGCGTACTGGCGCGCCGTCGAAAGCGTGAACGCCATGGCCTCGGCCGGCGTCGCTCCGGCCTGCTGCATGTGCTGGCCGACCACGGATATCGGGTTCCAGCCGGGCACGTTCCGGTTGGTGTAGACGATGTGGTCCAAGAGCACGCGGCGCGAGCCGGCCAGCGAGAGGCGGTAGAACATGTGGTTGGCGACGAAGTGGGAGATGTAATCCGACTGGTTCGAAGTGCCGGTAATGGCCGTCCAGGGCACACCGCGGCTTTCCCCCAGCGCCAGCATCTGGGCCAAGAGCGTAAAGGGCAGCGGATCGTTGAGCGCCACCGAAATGCGCTCCAGCGGAATATCGCGGAGCGCAATATCCAGATCCTCCAGCGTGTTGATGGTCGAGCCGCAGGTGCCCACGAGTTCCGGTTCGACCTCGTCGATATCGAAGCCGCGCATGAAGGAATTGCAGGGGATGATGCTGGCCGCACTGGTGCCGGCGTCGATCATCTGCTTGAGGCGGGCGTTGTAATCCTCAGGGAGGCCCAGGCCGACGAGTTGGCGGCGCGACCAGGGCCGGCCCCGGTGCATCGAGGAATAGATGCCGCGGGTCATGGGCAGTTGCCCGGGATAGCCGAGCGCCGCCTCGTGGGCTTCCGCGTTCCGGTCATCGGGGCCGTAGAGCGGCTTGATCTCGATGCCGGAGCGGTTCTGGCGCGGCTCGTCACCGGCCTGGGAGTGGTATTCGCGCTGCCAGCGTTCGCGAGCGTTCTCTTTGCCCATCTTCTTCCCCTCCATTGCTCCTCAGGCCATCACCAGCGGCTCGCCGAAGCCTAATTCGGCCCGCACCGTGGCACAGATCTCGCCATGGGTGACGCCGGCCTTTGAAGCCTCGACCACCCGGGCGAAGGTATTGTCGTCGTCGCTGTTGCAGGCCCGGGCCAGAGCATCCCGAGCCTTCCGCACCGCTTCGGCATCGCGTTCGCGCTTGAAGGCCGCGAGGCGCTCGAGATAGCCGTCCAGGCGGGCCGGCTCCAGGCGTTCCAGCGGCCGAGGCCGCTGACTGGCGTCGTCCTCGACGCTATAGGCGTTGACACCGACCAGGGTTTCACGGCCTGAGTCCAGGCGCTCCTGCCAGGCCTGGGCGGCATCGCCGATCATGGCCTGGACGATGCCCTGCTCGACCGCCGCGTACATGCCGCCGGCGGCATCGATCTTGGCGATAACGGACAGGATCTCGGCTTCCATCTCGTCGGTCAGACTCTCGACATAGAAAGAGCCGCCGAGCGGGTCTATCACGTCATCGAGGTGAGCCTCGTCGCGCAGGACGTTCTGGCTGGCCACGGCGATTTGCGCGGCCGGTACCGTCGGCGTGCCCAGGGCCTCGTCATAGCTGTCGGTGTGCAGCGACTGCAGACCGCCGAAGATGCCGGCCATGGCCTGGACGGCGACGCGGGCGATGTTGTTCAGCGGCTGCTGGCGCGTGAGGTCGGCGCCCGAGGTCTGGGCATGAAAGCGAAAGCGCTGCGAGCGCGGATCCCGGGCCCCGAAGCGCTCGCGCGTGAGCCGGTTCCAAACCCGGCGCCCAGCCCGGAATTTGGCAATTTCCTCGAAAAAGGCGATGGAGATATCGAAAAAGAACGAGAACCGCGGCAGGAAGCTGTCGGGATCATGGCCCCGGGCGCGCAGATCCTCGGCGTACTGGATGGCCGAGGAAATCGTCAAGCCCATGGCCTGGGCCGGTGTCGCTCCGGCCTGCTGCATGTGCTGGCCGACGATGGAGAGCGCGTTCCAGCGCGGCACCTCACGGCCCATCCACTCGATGTGGTCGAGCAGCAGCCGGCGTTGGCCGGAGAGCGCCACGCGGAAGAACATGTGCAAGGCCGCGTAGTGCGAAAGATAGTCGGATTGATTGGAGGTGCCGCTGAGGCTCTTCCAGGGAATGCCGCGCCGTTCGGCCACGCCGAGCAGCATGGACGACAGCGTATAGGGCGCGCAGTCGCCCAGGCTGATGCCGTGGCGCTCGATGGGCAGGTCCTCCATGCACCTGGCCATATCGTCCGTGGTCGAGATCAGCGTGCCGCAGGTGCCGACCAGCTCGCGCTCCATCTCGTCGGGGTCATAGCCCCGCATGTGGGTGTTGCAGGGCGCCAGAAAGAGCCCCGTCAGCCCCACGTCGTAGAGCGAACGCATGCGCGCGTTGTAGTCCTCGGGCAGGCCGTACCCCACCACCAGGCGCGGGCTCCAGGGCCGGCCGCGGTGCATGCTGGCGTGGATGCCGCGGGTGGTGGGCGTCTGCCCCGGGTATCCGAGCTCGGCGTCATGGCGTTGCGCATCCCAGTCCTCGGGCCCGTATAGCGGTTTGATTTCCAGGCCCGAGCGGTTGCGCCGCGTGCCGCTCACTTGCGAGTCGTACTCACGCTGCCAGCGGTCGCGGGGCATCTCGGATGCCGATTCGTCAGGCGCACCCTCCGTGCCGATGTCTAGTGCCGTGTCGGCCATGATTCTTCCCCCTCGTGATCCCCTAGCCCGCGCGCCCGGCCGAGACCAGTTCGCTGACCTTTTCGACGATCTCCTCACGACCGGCGCCGGGATGGAAAACGTGGGCGATGCCGGCTTCCAGCAGCATGCTTTCCTCGCCGTCGGGCACGATGCCGCCGACCACCACGGCGACGTTCTCGAGCCCCGCCTCGGCCAGCGCCGTCACCAGCTTGGGCACGATCAGGTGATCGGTGGCCAGCGACGAGACGCCGATCAGGTCGACGTCTTCTTGTATGGCCAGGTTGACCACGGCCGGGATCTCCTGCCAGGGCCCGGTGTAGACCACCTCCATGCCGGCATCGCGCAGGAAGGTGGCGACCAGGCGGCTGCCGCGGTCGTGGCCGTCGAGGCCGATTTTGGTCAGCAGGATCTTGGCCGGGCGCCCGCCCGTGGCCTCAGTTGCGCTCATGGTGTTGCCTCCGGATCGAGTTGGCTGCGAATGAGATCGACGATGTGCCCGGCAATGGCGGCCGGCGCATCGCCGCCGGGCTGGTACCAGGTGACGACGGAATTGAGCGCGCCCAGGAGCGTGAGCCGCAGGTAGCGCAGATCGCGTCCGCCATTCAACAGCGGCAAGTCCGCCACCATGTCGCCGAACATTGATTCGTAACGGTCGCGATAACCCACCAGGAAATCGCGCAGCTCGTCATCGCGCCCCGGCGGCTGCCGGATCACCACGGCGGCGTAGTCGCCGCCGGTGAGCAGCGCCTCGAGATGGGCCGCCGAGGCCGAGCGCAGCCGCTGCCAGGGCGCGCCGCCGTTCCGCGTGGCGGATCTAACGGCCGCCATGATGCGCTCGACGCCCTCGGCATAGACGGCGGCGAAAAGTTCGTCTTTCGACTTGAAAAAATAGTAGATCGAGCTCGGCTGCATGCCGACGTCGGTGGCGATGTCGCGGATCGAGGTGGCGTCATAGCCGTGCCGGGCAAACAGGCGCGCGGCGGTATCGAGCACCTCGCCGCGCCGGTTGGAAGGTTCGGTCTTGATGGCCGTTGCCGTCATTTTTTTGCCCTATCAGCGCGGTCGAAAGGGGACATGGCTCTGATAACCCGCTACGCCAAACCCGGCGCCGCCAACCGTGTCCCCGCTTGATGGCGCGCCCACGACGCCAGCCACCACAAAGCTACCCAACGAACGCTCGTTCGGTGAAAACATAGCACCGGTCGTTTCGGGATGCAAGCGCTACGTCGCGGCCCGGCGCTAGGCCAAACTTCTTACTTCTGCTCGGGACGAAAAATTATGACCCTCTGAATCAAAAACAGCGCCAAACACAAACCCGCTGGTATCAACAAAAATTTGTATAGAATAACCGGTGTCGAATTTTGCGTTAATGATTGCCGGAGGATCGCCATAACGATGACAAATTGTAGCAAACTCAATTTCACTATCGCGAGTAGATGGGGTAATCCCGATAATTCGTTGTGGAATATCATATTCAAAAGGTGGTTGCCTAAATGGGAGGCGACCTAGTCGATTAATAACGAGAGATATGAGGCGAAGTGCGTCAACGACAGTGGATTTTCCGGCGTTGCTTCGCCCCACCAACACAGACGTGGAACCGAACGGAATTTCATGATCTCGAAAAGCGCGAAAGTTAAGAAGTTGTAGCGTTGTCAACATATCTATCAACACCTTCTACGATTTCTCATTGATTGAACGAATTTACTTTTTGATGCAAATTCACTTCTCGCACGATTTTCTGTCGATCAGTATTTTCGTAGTGCGCCACATTTTATTTCGGTTTGAAATTCGTCTTTGGTGTATTGATGTTCGTGGATGCCGTATCCCAAAGGTCACATTTGCTCTGCATGGCCAGCCAAAGTCGGGACCGTTGCCGCAATAGCGATCGAGCCTCAGAGCCATGGCCGGGGTCACCGGCGCGCGTTCGGCCAAAATGCGTTGGAGCGCCTGGCGCGAAATGCCGAGATTGCGGGCTGCAGCGGCGACGCTGACGCCGAGCGCCGGCAGCACGTCCTGGCGCAGAAGGGCTCCGGGATGCGTGGGTGGGCGTTGGCGGGCCGCGGTCATGGAAATCTCCGAGCGTTTGGCTCTTGGCGACGGAAATGGCGAATTCCGGAGATGATAATTCACCCGGATCGGATTGTCAGGAGAATTCCCCTACCACCGCCACCAGCGCCGTCTTGGCGGGCGGCACCAGATGGCGTCGAGGTCGGCGATCAGCCAGGACGCGGCCAGGGCCAGCAGGCCGGCGATGACCAGCGTCGAGCCGAAACCGAGCGCCCGCTCGGCGACTACGGGATCGGGATGGTGCCTGCCGGTCAGGGTAAATATGCCGAAGACCAGGAAGCCGGCCGCGGTCGCGCTGCTCCAAAGCCGTTTGGCCAGGTCTTTTTTGGCGCCACTATGCCAGGAATCTAGGGCGAACGACGGCCAAAGGAAATCGGCCGGCAGCATCCTGCGACAATGGGACGCGCGCGTTTTTGGGGTGCCGTTTTGCCCGGCCGTTCCCATATGTGGTAGAATAGACAATTGTCTGGATGTTCGGTAATTTCCGTCCCGATCGGGTCCCGTGTTGATTTCCGGGGAGGCCCAACGCTGGGACACGAACGGGCGGCCTCTGAAGGGAGGTGCGTCATGAAAGTCGGTGCCGTCATCAGGAAAAAGGGACAGGACGTGATCACTGTCCTGCCCGACCGCTCGATCGCCGAAACCGCCGATATCATGCGCCACAAGCGCATCGGCTCGCTGGTCGTCTGCGACGCCAAGGACGACATCGTCGGCGTCATCGCCGAACGCGACATCGTCTATGGCCTGGCCGCCCAGGGTGCGGCGCTGCTCGACCTCGAGGTGCGCGACGTGATGTCCGTCCCACGTCGTCACCTGCGATCCCGAGGAGAGCTGCTGGGACGCCATGGCGACGATGCAGAAACACCACGTGCGCCACCTGCCGGTGATGCAGGACGGCGAATTGGTGGGCCTGATCAGCGTCGGCGACGTGGCCAAGGCGCGGGTCGACGACATGCGCCTCGAAGCCCGGGTGCTGCGCGACCAGATCCTGGCGGCGCATTAACTGGTTCTCTTCAGGAGAACCAGTTAATGCTTATTGTCGCTCACGGCAGCGAACCTGAAGGTTCGCGCCCGCGCGGGCGCGCCCGTTGGCTTTTTGTCGCTCACGGCGGCGGACCTACGGTCCGCTGCCTGCGCGGGGCGCGCCGCAGGGGCGGCGGGTCGCGGTCGCTCCCGTTGCACCAAGACCAAGCAGCAATAAAACACACATGGTATCGGCGGTATCGGCTCTAAGCCGCCCCCTTATGGAGGGCGGAGGCCAAGGGCGCGGAGGCGCCCGCCCGGTGAGGGTCCCATAAGACTCGGCGGCGGCTCCCCACGCTTTTCATGCGACCGGAAGCCCCGCTTCCGGTCTGCCTAACGGCGAGTGTCCTTTGCTCAGGGGCGAAGTCCCTTTTTTTCCCCTCACCCCCAAGCACTTGCCAGCACCACGGCAATCAAGCAACAAAGCTCCGCCGCCTGTTGCGACGCCCCCAGCACGTCGCCGGTCTGGCCGCCGATCTGGCGCTTGGCGATGGTGGCAACAAAGAAAGCGCCAATGGCGCTGCCCACGAGAGCCGCTATGGCCAGGCGGGGCTCGAGCGCCAAGAGCGCCACGGCGGCGGCGATGGCGGCGGCGATGAAAACGTTATTGAGTTCGGGCCGGCCGGCGCCGGCGCCGAGGCCATCGGGCCGGACCGGCTCGAGGCTGTGCATCAGCCAGACCATGGCGGCGCGTGAGGCGGCACCGGCGGCCAGCAGGGCGCCCAGTGCCTCGAAGGTGTCGTCGAGCTGCTCCAGCGCCGCGATGCGGCCGGCCAGCATCAGCACCACGGTCACCAAGGCGTAGGTACCGATGCGGCTGTCGCGCATGATTTCGAGTTTTTTCTCCGGCGTGGCGCCGCCGCCGAAGCCGTCGGCCAGGTCGCCCAGGCCATCCTCGTGCAGCGCCCCCGTTATCGCCACCTGAGCCGCCACGGCGGCGATGGCGGCCAGCAACGGGCCCAGGCCGTAGTGCAGCCCGGCGGCGAAGATCAGCCCGGCCGCCAGCCCGATGCCGAGCCCGACCACCGGGAACATGCGGGCGGCGCCGCCCAGGTCGCTGGGCCGGTAGCCCTCCGGCAGGCGGATGGGGAGCCGCGTGAGGAAGGCCGCGGCCACCCGCAAGTCCCAGCGCCAGTCCCGCACCGCAATCCGTTTAGGCTCGTTCATTTTCGTCTTCCGGGCCACATTCGACTGGTATATCACCGCCCGATTCGGTTTATAAGAGCACCTCGTCCGGGGGGGCTCGAGCTTGTGCGTACGCAAGGAGCGATACCCCATGCCCTTCCAGCCCTTCCGCCGGATGATCGCCGACCAGCCCGGCGCCCATGAGCCCAGCGCCGAGGCCGCGAGCCAGCGCAACGCCGAGTTGACCAAACCGCCGGGTGCGCTGGGCCGCCTCGAGGACCTGGCCATCTGGGCCGCCGCCTGGCAGGGCCGCGCCTCGCCCCGGGCCGAGCGCATCCAGGCCCTGGTTTTCGCCGGCAACCACGGCATCACGGCCCAGGGCATCTCGGCCTTTCCCGCCGAGGTGACGGTGCAGATGGTGGCCAACTTCGAGGGCGGCGGCGCCGCCATCAACCAGCTCTGCCAAATCGCCGGGGCGACGCTCGGCGTCCATGCCCTGGAGCTCGAACGCCCGACCGCCGACTTCAGCCAGGGCCCGGCCATGAGCGAGGCGGAGTGCGCCGAGGCGCTGGCGCTGGGGGCGGCCAAGGTCGACATCGGGGCCGATCTCCTGTGCCTGGGCGAGATGGGCATCGGCAACACCACCTCGGCGGCGGCGCTCAGCCAAGCCGTGTTCGGCGGCTCTGCTGCCGACTGGGCCGGGCCCGGCACCGGCCTCGACGACGCCGGCGTGCGCCACAAGGCCGAGGTGCTGGAGGCGGCGCTGGCGCTGCACCGGCCCGAGATGGGCGACGGCTTCGATATCCTGCGCCGTCTCGGCGGGCGCGAGATCGCGGCCATGGCCGGGGCCATATTGGCGGCGCGGGCGCATCGCGTCCCGGTGCTGCTCGACGGCTTCGTCAGCTGCGCCGCGGCGGCGCCCCTGCATGCCCTCGAACCCACCACGCTCGATCATTGCCAGGTGGCCCACCGTTCGGCCGAAACAGCCCACGCCCGCCTGGTCCAGGCCTTGGGCAAAACACCGCTTTTGGATCTCGGCATGCGGCTGGGCGAGGCCTCGGGCGCGGCACTTGCCGCCAACCTGATCAAGGCCGCCGTCGCCACCCACACCGGCATGGCAACCTTCGCCGAAGCCGCGGTCAGCGAAAAGCTAGAAGATTAGGGGCGTCACAGACGCATTGTCGTTCCCGATACGGTTCGTTCGAAAAAACGAGTTCAGCGCTGAACTAGGAATTTAAACCACTAAAAACAATATCTTAGCGAACTGACGATATCCAAAGGGTGACTGGGCTGGCGTTAGGGTTTGCGGGCCAGGACCATGGTGACGCCGGCCCCGGCTTCGTGGTCGGGGGCGGCCAGGCTGTGCAGCAGGGCCTCACGGCTGGCCACGAAGCGGGCCTGGCCGAGGAATTCGCGCATGGCCGTGAGGCGGGCGAAGCGCCGCCGCCAGGCTTCCAGCACGTCGGGTGCCGCCCGGCCCTGGAAAGCAAGCTCGGCGTCGGCCCAGTTCGAGCTCTCCACCGCCTCGAGGCCGGCGGCGGTGCAAAAGCCCGCGAGCTTCGATCCCATGTCGAAATCGTAACGCCCCTGGGCCTGCATCTCGGTGGCGAATTCGGCCAGCGCGGCCCGGGCGTTTTCGTCCAGCGGGCGGTGCTCGAACATGGCTTCGATTTCCACCAGGGCGAGCCAGGCACCGGGTGCGAGATGACTGAGCCAGCGCTGCAATACCGGCCCAAAGTCGGGAAAATAGGCCGCCGCGAAGCTCGACCAAAGGCCGTCGAAAGGTCGCTCAATGAGCTCCAGCGTGGCCAGGTCGGCATTCAAGAACCGGGCCCCGGGGACCCTCTGGCGCGCTTCCTTGAGCGCCAGGTTGTCGCGATCCACGCCCAGCACCTCGGCGCCGCGCACCGCCAGGCGGGCCGCCACCGTGCCGGCAGCGCAACCCAAATCGAGCACGCGCTGGCCATCGCTCAGCGGGATTTTCTCGAGCATGGCGTCGAACGGGCGCCAGGCGTCCTGTCTCAAGCTTTCGTCGGCCAGGCTCATTGTCTACCTCCCGGAGCGAAACTCATTTGTCGAGATCCGCTCCAGTTTTTGCTTCCTGTGGCCAGAATGCCTGCTGGCCCTTGATCCGGAAAGCCCCGATTGCGGCCTGGCCTTCGCTCATCAGCCAGGCCATGAAAGCCCGGCCCTCGGCGGCCTTGACCGGGTGGCGGGCCGGGTTGACCAGCATGACGCCGTAAACGTTCAGCAAGCGCTTGTCGCCGGCCACCAGCAGGCCGAGGCCGCGCCGGTTGCCAAACGCCAGCCAGGTGGCGCGGTCGGCCAGCGCATAGGCGTCCTTGGCGGCGGCCAGATTGAGCGTCGCTCCCATGCCGGAACCGGATTCGAGATACCAAACGCCGGCGGCCGAAGCTGCGCCTGTAGCGCCCCCTGTGGGGTCGAGGCCGGCGGCACGCCAGAGGCCAAGTTCTTTTTTGTGGGTGCCGCTGTCGTCGCCGCGCGAAACAAAGGGCCGGCCGACAATGCGGCGCAAGGCCCGCAGCACGTCCGCGCCGGCGGCCCGGGCCGGATCCCCTACCGGTCCCACGATGACGAAGTCGTTGGTCATCACTTCGCGGCGCTCGACGCCGTGGCCGGCGGCCACGAAATCGAGCTCGGCCCGGCGGCTGTGCACCAGCACGACGTCGGCATCGCCGCGCGCGCCGAGACGTAGCGCCCCCCCCGTGCCGACGGCGACGACGCGCACGGATATGCCGCTGTGGGCCCGGAAGCGGGGCAGGAGGTCGGCCAGCAAGCCTGAGTTTTCGGTCGACGTGGTCGAGGCCAGGACGATGAAGCGATCGGCCGCCAGAGCCGCCCCGGCAGGCCAGGCGAGCAACAGGGCAACCAGGAAAAGTGCCCGCTTCATACCACTTCACCTGCCAGGAAGCGCCGCGCCACCAGGCTGCTGGGCCCAGCGAAGAAGCGTGCCGCCGGCGATTGCTCCAACAACCGGCCCTGGTGGAAGAACAGCACCTCGTCGGCCAGTCTGCGGGCCTGGACCAGGTCGTGGGTGGTC
>Ga0187833_10001135_pt1 | contig 30939 bp, 35 predicted proteins | sample ETNtaG_37_FD_167968 | JGI IMG/M metagenome (GOLD analysis project Ga0187833, IMG submission 167968) | Marine microbial and viral communities from oxygen minimum zone, Eastern Pacific Ocean - ETNP2014_SV_400_PacBio MetaG (Illumina Assembly) | ecosystem: Environmental > Aquatic > Marine > Hypoxic...
AATTTAGAAATTGATTTATGTCTTTTGCAACTTTATTTAATTCTTTTTTCATTTTTTTTACTTAAAATTTTATTGATCTTGTCTTTTGTTTCTAAAGATATTTTTTTTGATGTGTTTTGAAATTTTTTTTCTATAATATTATTAAGTCTAATTAATTTTTGATATTCATCTAATGAATTTTCAAAATTTTTCTCTTTTTCTATCTGTTCTATAATGTTGTTTGCTTCCTGAGTTAGTTCATTCAATGATTTTAAATTAATATCATCTGGTATATTTTTATCTTTCATATAATAGTTGGTAATAATACATGAATAATAATCTTTCAAATATTAAAAAAAGTAAATTCTTTCTGGATAAAGGGCATTGTGTAGCAATTCCAACCGAAACTGTTTATGGATTGGCTGCAAATGCCTATTCAGATACTGCAGTTAAAAAAATATATAAACTTAAAAAAAGGCCAAAAAACAATCCTTCAATTGTTCATTACTTAAATTTGAAAAAATTAAAAAAAGATTGTGAATTAAATAAAAATTTTTTTATTCTTTATAAAAAATTTTGTCCTGGACCAATTACATTTATTCTTAAACTAAAAAAAAATAGTAAAATTTCAAATTATGTTACAAATAACAAAAATACTGTAGCTGTAAGATTTCCAAAGCACAAAGTTGCTAGGGACCTTCTAAAAAAACTAAATTATCCACTTGCTGCGCCAAGCGCAAATATTTCAACAAAAATAAGTGCTGTAAGCCCAGAAGATGTAAAAGATGAATTTGGAAAAAAAATTAAATTTGTTTTAAATGGCGGAAGATCAAAGATTGGCTTGGAATCCACAATTATTAATTTGGTATCTAAACCAGAGATATTAAGACTAGGAGGTATAGAAATTAATAGATTAAGTAAAGTTCTTGGTTTAAAATTAAGATTTAATAACAGTGTAAAAAAACTCATATATCCTGGACAAGGAAAAATTCATTATTCGCCACATATTCCAATTAGGTTAAATATAAAAAATCCAAAAAAAGGTGAGGCATTTATATTAATTAAAAAAAGAAAAAAAATTGATAAAAATTTTTTTTATATAACCAAAAACAAAAATTTAAAAGAGGCAGGAAAAAATTTATACAAAACATTAAGAAATATAAAAAGAAAAAAATATAAATCTATTTCTGTTGAAAAAATTCCAAATAAAGGTTTGGGCCTAACAATAAATGATAGATTAAAAAGAGCATTAAATAAATGACAATTGAAATAAAAAATTTGAACAAACAATATAATAAAATATTGGCGGTTAAAAATATAAATTTTAAAATTAACAAAGGTTCAATAGTTGGTCTTTTAGGACCAAATGGTTGTGGCAAAACAACAACAATAGGTATGATATTAGGATTGATTAAACCTACTTCTGGTACTGTTTTTATTAACGGTCAAAATATTGAAAACGAAAACAATAGAACAAAAGTACTAGAAAAAGTAAATTTTATTTCTCCATATGTTGAACTGCCAAAAAAACTTACTGTTGAAGAAAATCTTAAAGTTTATGGAAAATTATACGGTGTAAATAATTTACAAGACAAAATTTCAGATTTAATAAAACAGTTAAATTTATTTGAGTTTAAAAAAAGAAAAACTGGAGAACTTTCTTCTGGACAAAAAAATAGAGTTTCTCTGGCCAAAGCATTAATTAATGAACCTGAAATACTTCTTTTAGATGAACCAACGGCAAGTCTTGATCCAGATGTAAGCGATTATATTCGAACCTACATAGAAGGTTTTGCATCAAAAAAAGGTACAACTATTCTATTAGCTTCACATAACATGAATGAGGTGGAAAGACTTTGCAATGAAGTAATGATGATGAAGAATGGTGAAATAATAGATAAGGGTACTTGTAGCAGTTTAATAATTAAACATGGAAGAAAAAATTTAGAGGAAACATTTTTAAAAATCGTTAGGGAATAATATGAAATTTCACAGAATATATGCATTGTCTATTCGCCACCTTTATTTGATTAAAGGTTCTTTTCCAAGAATCCTAGATCTAATTTATTGGCCAACAATTCAAATAATTCTCTGGGGATTTATTTCACAATTTTTCACCATGTATAGCGATTATTATAATAATACTATTGGGGTTATTTTGAGCTGTGCAATTCTTTATGATTTTTTATTCCGATCAAGCATAAGCTTCAATATGTTATTTCTAGAAGAAATTTGGAGTAGAAATTTTACCAACTTATTTGTTGCTCCATTAAAAGTGAGTGAAATTATAACTGCACTTACATCTACTGCTTTGCTAAGAACATTAATTGGAATAATTCCCGCAATAATCCTTATGAGTCCGTTATTCGGAGTTTCTTTATTAAAAATGGGACCGCCACTGTTTTTGCTTTTTTTAAGTTTATATCTTTTTGGAACAACTTTAGGCTTGTTGGTTACCTCTGGACTTTTGAGATATGGTCCCGCCTTTGAAAATACAGCATGGTCATCACTTTTTCTTTTAGCTCCGTTAGGCTGTGTTTATTATCCACTATCAATTTTACCAGAATGGTTACAAATATTAGCTAAAGGTTTGCCATTGGTCTATATATTTGAGGAAGCAAGATCTATTTTAGTAAATAATGTGGTAAATTATAAAAACATTATGACTGCACTAGCGTTAAATTTATTTTATTTTGTAGGTGCAATTATTGTTTTCTATTTAGCTTTTTACGGAGCACGAAAAAAAGGCACTTTAGTTAATATGGGAGAATAATTTGGCGCGCCCGCAAGGAGTCGAACCCTGAACCTCCAGAGCCGAAATCTGGCACTCTATCCAGTTGAGCTACGAGCGCATATAGTATTATTATTATAAATTATGAAAAATATCATTAATTTAATCGTCAAAGATGAAGATAAAAAACAAAGAGTTGATGTTTTCATAAATAAAAAAGAAGAATCTCTCAGTAGAACAAGAATTAAAAAACTAATATTAAAAAAAAAACTAACTCTTAATGATTCTGTTTTAAAAGATCCGTCGAAAAAAGTAACTCCAGGAGATGTCTTAAAACTTGAAATTCCAGAACCGGTGAAAGCTTCACTGAAACCATACAATTACAAATTAAATATTATTTATGAAGATGATGATCTGCTAGTAATAAACAAATCAGCAGGCATATCTATGCATCCGGGTGCTGGCAACTATGACAATACAATAGTAAATGCCTTAATAAATTACTGTTATGGAAACCTATCAACTATTGGTGACGAGCTAAGACCTGGAATAGTTCATAGAATAGATAAAGATACCTCTGGTCTAGTAGTAATTGCAAAAAATAATAATACACATGAAAATTTATCAAATCAATTTAACAAACATACAATTAAAAGAGTTTATCAAGCTTTGATTTGGGGAAAACTAAGACCACAATCTGGAATAATTGAAACTTTAATTACAAGGAGTTCAAAAAATAGACAATTAATGGAAGTTGGAATTTCAAAAGGAAAAAAGGCTATTACTAATTATAAAACGTTAGAAATTTTTGAAAATAATAAAACACCAACATTTAGTTTTATTGAATGTGTGCTTGAAACAGGAAGAACTCATCAAATAAGAGTTCATATGAGTTATAAGGGAAATAATATTTTAGGAGATAAAAAATATAAGAAAAGTTTTAAAAAGCTTAAAAACATTAATGAGCAATTAGAAAAATCAATTTTGAAATTAGATAGACAATTTTTGCATGCAAAAATTTTAGGTTTTGCTCATCCAAGAACAGGAAAAGAATTAGAATTTTCCTCAATTTTGCCACAAGAGCTTGAGAACATATTAAAAAAGCTAAGAAATACTAATAAATAAAAAGATTGTATTATTGAGTTTCTTAGCTAAATAAATACTCAAAATGCGCGCAACAACTAACTATAACCTACCAGTTCTCTCTAGCGAAGGTAGTCTTGTGGCATATTTAGCACAAATTAAAAAGTTCCCAATGCTAGATGCTGAAGAAGAATATATGCTTGCTAAAAATTGGCGAGAAACCGGACATTTAAAATCAGCTGAAAAACTCGTGACAAGCCATTTGCGTTTAGTTGCAAAAATTGCAATGGGATACAAAGGATATGGTCTTCCAATCAACGATATGATTTCAGAAGGCAATATTGGTTTAATGCAAGCAGTAAAAAAATTTGAACCTGAAAAAGGTTTTCGATTAGCAACATATGCTATGTGGTGGATTAAAGCAGCAATTCAAGAATACATTTTAAAATCTTGGAGTTTAGTAAAAATTGGAACAACAACAGCTCAAAAAAAATTATTTTTTAACCTAAGAAAAATAAAAAACCAAATTGCACCAAGATCTGAAGGAGACTTAAGAGATGAACATGTCTCTGAGATCGCAGAAAAATTAAATGTTAGTGAAGAAGAAGTTGTTTCTATGAATAGAAGACTTTCTGGTAAAGAACATTCACTAAATGCACCAATAGGAGAAGATGGAGATCAATGGCAAGATTGGGTTGTAGATAAAAACATGGATCAAGAGTTAAGATTCGCCCAACAGGAAGAAATGGAACAAAGAAAAGATCTTTTACAAGACTCCATTAAAATCTTGAATGAAAGAGAGAAGGAAATTCTCTATGCAAGAAGACTTGCTGATGAGCCTCTTACACTGGAAAATTTAAGTAAAAAATACAAAATTAGTAGAGAAAGGATAAGACAAATTGAAAACAAAGCTTTTGAGAAATTACAAAAACATATGTTAAATTCTGCTAAATCAAAAAACCTTTTACCAGCAAATTAAATTTCAAAAGGATTTTCAATTAAGATTGCATCGTTTCTTTCTGGACTTGTAGAAATACTTGATATTTTTGTTTGAACAAACTTTTCCAATTCTGTGATATAAACTTTTGCATTTTGTGGTAAATTTTCAAATTTTTTAATACCATGAGTTGAAGATTTCCATCCTTTAAATATTTCGTATATAGGTTTTACTTTTAATTGATCATCAACTGCTGCTGGAAGATAATCTATTTTTTTACCATTCAACTCATAAGCAATACACATTTTAATTTCATCTAGCTTATCAAGGACATCTAATTTTGTTAATGCAATTCCGTCTATTCCAGAGACTTTGATTGTTTGCCTAACTAACACTCCATCAAACCACCCACATCTTCTTTTTCTACTTGTAACTGTTCCAAATTCTTTACCTCGAGTACCAAGTTGTTCTCCAATATCATTAGTTAATTCTGTTGGAAAAGGCCCTTCACCTACTCTCGTAGTATAGGCTTTTGTAATTCCTAAAACATAATTGATGGTATTTGGACCACAACCAGAACCTGTTGCAGCAGAAGCAGCCACAGTATTAGATGAAGTTACAAATGGATAAGTTCCATGGTCTACGTCAAGCAATATTCCCTGGGCACCTTCAAACAATATTTTTTTGTCTTGCGTTTTAAATTCATCTATTTTTTTCCAAACTGGTTGGGAATATTTTAAAATTTCAGGTGCTATTATTAATAATTCTTTTTTAAGTTTATCTTTCTTATAAATTTCTTTGCCTAATCCTTTTCTTATGACGTTATGATGTAATAATGCTGTTTCCAACCTATGATCTAGATTTTTCTCAGAAACCAAATCCATCACTCTAATAGATCTTCTGCCGACTTTATCCTCGTACGCAGGACCAATTCCTCTTCTTGTGGTTCCTATTTTAGCTTTTCCAGCTGAATCTTCTCTTATTTCGTCCATTTCCCTATGAAATGGCAAAATCAAATTTGCAGCCTCCGAAATAATTAAGTTATTTTGATTAACTTCTATTCCTTTAGATTTTATTTCTTTGATTTCATCTAATAATGCCCAAGGATCAATCACAACACCATTGCCAATAATCGAAATTTTATTTTTTCTGACAATTCCAGAAGGAAGTAATCGAAGTTTATAAGTTATGCCATCTATGACTAAAGTATGACCCGCATTATGGCCTCCTTGAAATCTAATAACAATATCTGCTTGACTTGATAACCAGTCAACAATTTTGCCTTTGCCTTCATCTCCCCACTGCGAACCAACAACTACTACATTTCTCATTATCTAAATTTTTTATTAACTATTATTGAATTTAAATGGTTAATTGGTCCATGACCTTTTCCAAAATTAGGTCTTGTTCCAATTGCTTGGTTAACATATTTAATTCCCATCTCACAAGATTTCTTTAACGTTTTTCCACAACCAAAAAAAGTTGCGATCGCGCTAGATAATGTACAACCCGTTCCATGAGTATTCTTTGTTAAAAATTTATTATTTTTAAAAACAACAATTTCGTTTTTATTAAAAAATAAATCTTGCATAATTTTTGAAGACAAATGGCCTCCTTTAATTAATACATTTTTTGCTCCTAAATTAAGTAATTTATTTGCAGCAAAAATCATATCTTCTTTAGTTTTTATTTTTGTATTTGTTAAAATTTCTGCCTCTGGAATATTTGGGGTAATTAAAGATGCTTTTTTAATTAATGTTGTTTTTAAAATTTCAATCGTTTTATCATTTATAAGTTTGGTGCCACTCTTTGCAACCATTACTGGATCTAAAATGATTTTTTTATTTTTAATTTTATGCAACGATTTAATAACAGCGTTGATAACGCTGATTGAATGCAACATTCCAATTTTTATTGCATCAGGTTTTATATCTTTTGCAGTATATTCAATTTGATTTGAAATTTCTTTTGGGTTAATCGATATAATTGACTTTACTCCGGTTGTATTTTGGGCAGTTATGACCGTCACGGCAGTCATTGCATAAGAGCCTAGCGATGTAACTGTTTTGATGTCTGCTTGAATTCCTGCTCCTCCTGAAGAGTCAGATCCTGCTATGATTAATATTTTCGACTTAGGTTTCAATTTATTTAATAGTTTTTTTTACTATATTTATACATTTTTGAATCAATTTTTTGTTGTCAGATTCTCCCATAATTCTAATCTTTGGTTCTGTTCCAGATTTTCTGACTAACATCCTTCCATTATTTTTAATTAGTTGATTTGCTTTTCTAATTGCTTTTTTACAATTCGGAGAATTGATAATTGATTTATCTCTAACAACAATATTTTCTAGAATCTGTGGAATTGGTTTAAACACATTGAATAACTCACTGGCATTTTTACCTTTTCGCATTGAAAATAAAATTTCCAAAGCAACTAATAAACCATCTCCTGTTGTTGCAAACTTTCCAAGAATAATATGCCCTGATTGCTCTCCACCCAAATTAAATTTATATTTCTGCATTTTTTCTTTTACATATCGATCACCAACATTTGCTCTATAAAATTTTATTTTTATTTTTTTAAAATATTTTTCTAATCCATAGTTGGACATCAATGTACCAATCACTCCGCCTTTTAACATTTTTTTTCTTTTCCACCTGGTTGCCAACATTGCAATAATTTGGTCACCATTAATAATTCTACCTTTTTCATCAGATAAAATTATCCGATCAGCATCACCATCCAATGAAATACCTAGTTTAGCTTTATATTTTTTAACCGCTGACTGAATTTTGTGGGGATAAGTGGATCCACATTTTTCATTGATATTTAAGCCGTTTGGAGAAGTTCCAATTGAAATTACTTTAGCACCTATAGATTTTAACAGTTTAGGACCCAGCTTGTAGCCTGCTCCATTTGCACAATCTATGACTATTTTTAAACCATTTAATTTAAAATTATTAGGAAAATTGCTCTTTAAAATTTTAATATATCTATTGTTACCATTCTCTAATCTTTTTACCCTACCTAATTTTTCTGGTTTAGAAAGATTCTTGATTATTTTTGAATCAATAAGTTTTTCTATTTTTTTTTCTATTTTATCAGAAAGTTTTAAACCATCGGGTCCAAATAGTTTTAAACCATTATCATAAAAAAGATTGTGAGAAGCGGTAATCATTATTCCCATGTTGGCTTTCATAAACTTTGTTAACATTGCAAGACCATTGGTGGGTAAAGGACCCAAAGTATAAACATGCATCCCTGCTGATGCTAGTCCTGAAACTAATGCTGGCTCTAAGGTGTATCCTGATAATCTTGTATCTTTAGCGATTATCGCCGTCTGTTTAGTTTTTCTTAAATTTTTAAAATAAGTTCCGGCTGCCAATCCAAATTTAAAAAACATTTCACCATTAATATTCCCTTTATTAACAGTTCCTCTAATTCCATCTGTTCCAAAATATTTCTTAGTCATTAATTAAATTGGAATGTTTTAAAAACTTTAATACTTTGATTTACTTCGTTAACATTATGCACGCGATATATTTGTACTCCTTGTAACATTCCAAATAAAGCAGAAGAAATAGTTCCTCCTATTCTTTCTTGGCTATCATTAATTCCAGATAAATCTTTAATAAATCTTTTTCTAGAAATTCCAATTAATATAGGAAAACCTAAGCTGTGAAAAAGAGAAATATTTGAAATGAGAGTAATATTATGTTTCAAGTTTTTACCAAAGCCAATACCTGGATCAATAATAATATTATTGTGTGAAATTCCTTTATTTTTAATTAATTTTATTTGCTTTTCAAAAAAATCATAAATATCTAAAAGAACATTTTTATATTTAGGATTTTTTTGCATAGTTTCTGGTGTGCCTTGCATGTGATGTATAACGAAAGGAATTTTATAATGTTTTAATATATTGATTGTTTTTGGATCATGCTTTAATCCCGATACATCGTTAATCATATTTACGCCAAATTTTATTCCCTTTTGCATAATTTCGCTCTTTCTTGTGTCTAATGATAATAAACATTTTTCATATTTTAATTCTTTTAGAGTTGCCTTAATTCTTTGCCATTCTTTTTTAATTTCAAGTTCTTTGGCTCCGGGTCTAGTAGACTCGCCACCAATATCAATTATTGAACTACCAGATTTAATTAATTTCCTAGCATGCAATAATCCTAAATTTTTTTTATTATATTTTCCTCCGTCTGAAAAACTATCGGGAGTAAGATTTAAAACACCCATGATTATTGGATAATTATTTAAGTTTATTTTAGAAAATTTTTTTCTTTTTGTAATTAATTTTAAATCTTTTTTAATTTTTTTTTGAAGAGATAATGAGAGTTTTTTTAATTCTTTTATATTAATTAATTTTTTATTTTTTCTAGATAAGATTTCTATATGATCAAATGAAATATTTGAATTTCCATTTAATGGTAATGAATTTTTTTTTCTAACTAATTTTTTTGAATAACTTCCATAATAAAAATTACACACTCTTGTGTAATATTTTTCCATTATAAATTAGTGTACAATTTTTGGTTTCAATCCAATTGATCCTAAGGCAGAGTCTTGATTATTGTCCTCAACTTTCAAATCTTCTTTATTGGTGGGATAAATGTTTCTGTATATTAAATCCTCAATTTCGTTTCCAGTTAGTGTTTCGTATGTTAAAAGAGCTTTCGCTAACCTATGCAGATCATCTATTTTTTCTGTTAATATTTTCTTTGCTTTTTTATACCCTTCGTCTACTATTTTTTTGACTTCAGTATCGATTTTTTTAGCAGTTTCTTCGGATATTTGTTGATGTCTTGTTATTGATCTTCCAAGAAAAACCTCGTCTTCATTTTCTCCATATGTTAAAGGGCCAAGTTCATTGCTCATTCCAAATCTAGTCACCATATCTTTCGCTAGTTTTGTGGCCATTTGAATATCTGAAGATGCTCCAGAAGTAACTTTTTCATGACCAAAAATTAATTCTTCTGCGATCCGTCCTCCCATTGCTTTCGATATATTTGCTTTTAAATATTCTCTTGTATGAGAATATTTGTCTCTTTCAGGTAAAGTCCAAACCACACCCAAAGCTCTTCCTCTGGGTATAATTGTGGCCTTGTGTATAGGGTCTGATGCTTTTTCATTTAAAGCAACAATAGCATGCCCACCCTCATGATAAGCTGTTAATTTTTTATCCTCTTCAGTCATAACCATTGATTTTCTTTCAGCACCCATCATGACCTTATCTTTCGCATCTTCAAATTCTATGATTGTGATAATTCTTTTGTTATTTCTTGCCGCTAATAATGCCGCCTCATTAACTAAGTTAGCAAGATCTGCCCCTGAAAATCCTGGCGTTCCTTTAGCTATTGTTTTTAATTTTACATCAGGTGCCATTGAAACTTTTTTAGAATGTATTTTTAGTATTTTTTCTCTTCCAAGAATATCAGGCAATGGAACAACTACCTGTCTATCAAACCTGCCGGGCCTTAGTAACGCTGGATCTAATACATCGGGCCTATTAGTTGATGCAAGTATAATTACACCATCATTTGTCTCGAAACCGTCCATTTCAACAAGAATCTGATTAAGTGTTTGTTCTCTTTCATCATTGCCTCCGCCTAACCCTGCGCCTCTACTTCTTCCTACTGCATCTAATTCATCAATAAAAATTATACATGGAGCATTTTTTTTTCCCTGTTCAAACATGTCTCTTACTCTTGCAGCTCCAACACCAACAAACATTTCTACAAAATCTGATCCTGATATTGTAAAGAAAGGTACTCCAGATTCTCCAGCAATTGCTCTTGCTAATAAAGTTTTTCCAGTTCCAGGTAGACCTACAAGCAGTGCCCCTCTAGGTATTTTTCCACCAACTCTCATAAATTTTTTAGGACTTTTTAAAAATTCTACAATTTCCTGCACTTCTTCTTTTGCTTCATCAATGCCAGCAACATCATCGAAGGTTACTTTTTTTCTCGCATCACTCATTAGTTTTGCTTTAGATCTTCCAAATCCCATTGCCCCACCTTTTCCACCTTGCATCTGCCTCATAAAGAAAATCCAAACTGCAATTAATAAAAGCATCGGGAACCAAGATAACAATACACCAAAAAGTGATGGCATTTTTTCATCTAAAGGTGCTGCAGAAATACTAACTCCCTTATCAGACAATTTTTCAATAAGATTTGGATCATTTGGTGAATATGTGGAAAATTTTTGGCCATTTGACATTATGCCGTTTATATTATTTCCTTGTATTTCTACTTGTACAACTCTTCCATTTTCAACTTCTGATAAAAATTCTGAAAATATAATATTATTTTTTTGACTTATAGAACTTTGTGGGTTTTTAAACATATTATAAAGACCAATAGTTAAAAAAACTATTACAGCCCACATTGCTAAATTTTTAAAATTCATATTAATAAAGTAAGAATTATTCTATATTAAACAAGTGGCATTTTGTGGTAATTTTATCTTTTTTTCCTTATTTCTTGATAAATAACTAAGGAATTATTGAGTTTTTCAATTATACAGCCTGACAAAGTCATTTTATTAAAGTTTTTCAATTTAATTTTTTCCAATAATTTATTTAAATTTTTGCCTCTTGAATCATAATACTTTTTTCCAATTATTTTAAGAATATTAGATAAAGATCTAAACACAATCTCATGTGGTTGTTCAAAAAACTCTTTGCCAAGAATATAGGTAGATTTTCTTTTTAAATAATTTGAATTTAAACAAATATTTTGCCGAACATAATGATTAATAGTAAAGTTAGAATCACTTAAGTTGTTGATTGTTAACTTTAGTTTTTTTTCATCAAAACCTTCATTTTTTAAACTATTAATTAAGTTTCTGATTCTAACTCTTTTAAAATTTACGTTCTCGTTTGAAGGGTCCTTAATATAAAAATTAAATATCTTTATTGCTAAAAATACTAAATCTTTTTTGTTTACATTAATTAATGGTCTTAAAATTTTAACTTTATTGTTATACCCAGTATTGACTTGATTAAAAGAAGCCAAACCTTTCAGGCCCGATCCCCTCAATAATCTAATTAAAAAATTTTCATATAAATCATCTAAATGATGCGCAATTAAAAGGTGATTAAATTTATCTTTCGAGATTTGGTTAATGATTAAAAAATATCTTTTTTTTCTTGCTACTGATTGAATATTTGAATTGGGTTTTTTCCCTTTCCAAACCAATATTTTACAATCAATATCAAATTTCTTTAAAACTGATTTTAATTTAATAGCTTCTTTCGTTGAAGTTTTTCTTAATTTATGATCCAAATGATAATAATTAACTTTTAAGTTGTTTAAAATAGAAAAGCATTTTGCAAGATAAGTTAACGCTAAACTATCTGGGCCACCGGAAACTGCAATCGCCAAACTTTTAACTTTATTATCTAATAGTAATAGATTTTCAAAATCTCTATAAATTCTACCAATTATTGGATTCTTTAAATAATTTAATAAATTATTATGAATTGCTTGTTTTGCACTCAAACTTTTTTTCTTCATATTTAGCTCTTTGAAGAATAGATTGATTTGCTTTTGGGTATTGTTTTTGAACACCTGTGATCATCAAGCAACCTTGATCTTTTTCTCCTATTTGGACCAATGATACTCCAAGTTTTAACAAATTTATAGGAGCCTTTGTACTTTTTGGATATTTTTGATATCCTTCAAGATAAGCTGATGCTGCGTCAGTATATAACTCTCTAATTCTGAAAGTTTCTGCATACCAATATTGTGCACTTCCTGCCAGATTGTGTTTTGGGTTTGTTAAAACAAACTCTCTAAATGCTCTTTCAGCAGTGTTATAATCTCCAACTTTTAGAATACTAGTCGCAAATTCATATTGTTTTTCTGGAGAAATATCTGGTAATATTTTTTCTTCTGTTTGAAAAGTTTCTGTTACTATAGTTTGTGTTGAATCAATTGATTGCGTTTGTTGTGTCTCAAGTTGAGTTTCAGTGTCTTTATAAGTTATAGAACCTAAATCTTGAGGTTGGGATGTGCCAGGTAAAATTTTTTCTTTATCCTCTTTTGGTAAAGAAGATAATTGTTGGTCTTTATTTAAATTAATTGTAGATGCTTGATTTTCTAGTTGCTGGAATCTTACTTGATTATCAGCTTGAACTTTTGATAATCTCGTTGAAAGTTTGTCTAATTTAAAATTTATTTCTTCAAATTTATTTGTAAGTTCTTGAAACTGCCTTTCAATTTCCGATAGCTTTAATAAATGCCTAGTTAGAACTTCTTCTGAATTTTGATCAAGAGTATTTGTTGAAACAGTTGATTGTTCGTTAACAGAAAAATTATCTGAATAAACAGCTTTTTCTAAAGTTCTTAAATCTTTTCGTATTAACTCTAATTCTTCATATATATTTTCTGAATAAGAGTTTTCCGGTAAAAATATAAAGAATAAAATTCCAAAAACTAAATAGGGTCTTTTTAGTTTAATCATCAATTTGATTAGTAATTATAATGATGGCAGAAAAAAGACCCTGATACTCATAAAAATATTCAGGGTCTTTAAAATAATTTTAATTTGCCTTAACAGTTACTGATCTTCTATTTTTCGACCATGCTAAAGGAGTAGAACCTGAGTCCACGGGTCTTTCTTTACCATAGCTAATAACTGAAATCCTGTCTGAAGAAACTCCATAAGTCATTAGATAGTCTTTAGCTGCGTTTGCTCTTCTTTCGCCTAATGCTAAATTATACTCTCTTGTTCCTCTTTCATCACAGTGACCTTCTAATACAACAGTTACATCAGAATTTTTTCTTAACCAAGCTGCTTGTTTTCTTAAAGTATCTCTAGAAGCAGTTGTTAAAACTGACTCATTTGTTGCAAAGAATACTCTATCTGGAACACCTTCTGCTAAATATTTAACTGTATCTTTTCCAGCGTAAACATCTCCTTGGATTTGTGCATCTATTTTCTTTATTGCTGTTGCTGTTGTTGTTGTTTTTTGCGTTGCACAAGCTGATAAAACCATGCTTAACAACACAACTAAAAAAGTACTTCTACAAATTTTGCTTAAAATCATTACTGCTCCTTCAATCTTTTTAATAAACCTTTTCACACCTAAATAGATCTTTCAAGCTAAAAAATCAAGACTATTTCTTAAAAATATTGTTAATTACTCAATAAAGATGACCAAGATGGGTCGGATGCGTCGGTTTCTGTCTCAACCATCCTTTCATTATAACCAGTTAAATCTATAGACCATAATTTGGCAGAAAATCCCTCACCTTGATGATCTGATTTTGTCTCTCTATAAAAAATTATAACCCGACCATTCGGAGACCATGATGGGGCTTCTTGGTAGTAATTTTCTGTTAACAATCTTTCACCTTTACCATCTGTTCTCATTACACCAATATAGAATTTTCCTTTGTGTAGTTTTGTGAATGCGATTAAATCTCCTCTTGGAGACCAAACTGGAGTTCCATACAAACCATTTCCAAAAGAAATTCTTTTTACTTTAGATCCGTCACTTTTCATAACATATATCTGTTGATATCCACTTCTATCAGAATTGAATGTGATGTATTTACCATCTGGTGAATAAGATGGCGATGTATCAATGGATGGATGAGTGGTAATTTTTTTTATAATTCTATTTTCAAGATCCATAGTCCAAATATCTGAGTTACCGTCTTTAGCAAAACTCATTATTATTTTTTTTCCATCTGGTGAAAATCTTGGCGCGAAAGTCATGCCTGCAAAATCTCCTACTACTTCTTGAATTCCAGTTTCAATATCTAATATATACACTCTTGGTAAATTTCTAAAGTATGACAGGTAAGTTATCATTTGATTGGTTGGATTAAATCTGGGTGTTAGAACCAATTCATTTCCTAAAGTTAAATATTTAGTATTAAATCCATCTTGATCCATGATAGCTAATTTTTTTATTCTTTTTGTTTTGGGTCCTTTTTCTGAGACATAAATAATTCTTGTATCAAAATATCCTTTTTCTCCAGTTAATCTTTCGTAAACTTTATCTGTAATAATGTGACCAACTCTTCGCCAGTTTTTTGGAACAGTTGTGAATGCTAACGCTAACATCTCTTTTCCTGCTAATACGTCCCATAATCTAAATTCAACTCTTAATTTTTCATCTTGGAGGTCAACCTTTCCAGTAATAAGCGCTTGTGCCTTAATTAAAGCCCAATCTTCAAATCTAGGTTTAAGATGAGCTATATCTGGTTTTTGTAAAAAGGCGTCTTTGATTAATGGATTAAATAAACCTGATTTCTTTAAATTGTTTTCAACTACTTTTGAAATTTCCGCACCAAGGTCTTCAATTTTTAATACTTTTTCTAAAGCTAATTTTGATTTTTGATTATAAGATAAAGGTGATACTGCAACAGGCAAGGGAGTTAAATTTCCTCTAGTAATATCTACTTCAATTAAAGAAAAGGATTTAGTTGGAATAGTTATAAATAATAAAAAAATTAAATATTTTATTTTTTTCATTAACCTCCTCCTAACATCTCTCTAGCATCAAAATTTAATTGTAGATCTTTCCATCTCTCATATCCAGTTGTTGGAACTTCCAGAGGAATGCAATCTGTATTCCTTAAAGCTCTTAATGCGCTCTCTGCTAAAACTTTATAAAAGGCTTGCCCTGGTTTATTCATTCTTGCATGATCAAGTATTTCTGTTTTAGTCACGGTTCCATCTGGTTTTAATTTTAATTTAATTTTCACTAATAAACTTTCATTGTATGGTAACCCTAATGGAATACTCCAACAACCAAATATTTGAGCTTTTAAAGCATCTTCTTCACTTAAAGTTAATCCTGATATATTCATATTCTTATCTTGTGATTGAGTTAATTTATTAGTTTTTTTTATAGTTTCAGCCATTTCTTCTTTGGATTTATCAATTAATGCTGCAATTTTATTTAGATCAAACATCTCTTTCTTTTCAAACTCTGATACTTGTTTTACTTTTGTATCTTTTTTTACTAACTTTTTTTCTTCAGTTATTTCAACTTTTTTTATATCTTCTTTTTCTGGATTTTGTTTTTTTTCCTCAGTCATTTTAATTTTTTCTATTTTTTTTTTAGGTAAAGGAATAGCTTCTGCTTTTTTTTCTTCTATTTTGTTCAACTTTTGATCTGGTGAAGGAACTGCCTTAGGGTTTTCTGCTTGTATTTTTTTCACCTTATCATCTAGCGAAGAAACTGCTTTAGGGTTTTCTGTCTGTATTTTTTTCATCTTATCATCTAGCGAAGAAACTGATTTAGGGTTTTCTTTTTTTACTTTTTTAGGAGGTGCTTGCTCAGAAACTAACTTTTCTTTTTCTTTTTTTATTTTTTCTATAATTTTTTTTGCTTTAGGTGCAAAAGGTATATTGGTAATGTCTGATATTTGAATCAAGTCAATAGAGATCAAAGGAGATAAATCAACTGGTTTTTTAGACAAAAAAGGCAAACTTAATACAGTTAGAATAATCATCACAGTATGAAATCCAAAAGAAATAACAATGCTTCTGTGCACAAATTATCTTTCCTTGTGTGGTTCTGATATTAAAGCTACTTTAGAAAAGCCAGAACCTGACAACATGCCCATGATTTCTAGAACTCTTCCATAGTTTATAGTTTTGTCTCCTCTGATATATATTCTAGTGTCAGTTCTATTTTTTGAAACAGCTAATATTTTTGCAATAATTTTATCAAATTCAACTTTTGATTCTTGAATAAAAATCTCACCTTTGGCATTTATTGTCAGTGTAAGAGGTTCTATATCCTCTGGTAGAGAGTCTGCAGAAGTTTCTGGCAAGTCTACTTGTACACCAACAGTAAGTAGAGGTGCCGTAACCATGAAGATAATTAATAAAACCAGCATTACGTCTACAAATGGAGTTACATTTATTTCACTCATTGGTTCCCTAAGTGAACGTTTTAATTTAAATGCCATTTTAAATTATTAAAATAAATTTTTTAGAAAAGTTTTCTAATTTTTGAGAATATTTTCTTGAGTCACTACTAAATTTATTGAAGGCAACTACTGCAGGAATAGCAGCAAGCAATCCAAGAGCTGTAGCAAATAACGCTTCTGCAATTCCTGGCGCTACAATTGCTAAACTTGTATTTCTTGATATTGCAATTGACTGAAATGAATTCATGATTCCCCAAACAGTTCCAAATAACCCAATAAATGGAGCCGTTGAACCAACCGTTGCAAGGAAAGTATAATTTTTATCAATTATATTCATCTGTTTTTCTATGCTTACTTCCAATATATTTGTCAATTTTTCAGATAGATTGGATCTTGATCTTGATTTAATAACAGCTTGCATAGATCCTTTAAATACATTAGCCATTGGATCGTCTATATTTGCAGGCAAACTATTATAAAAAGATTCAGCAGATTTTGATCTCCAAAATTTATCTTCAAATTCTTCTGAACTTTTATTTATTTTTTTAAAAAGTCTATATTTATCAATTATAATTGCCCAAGAATAAATTGATGCTGCAATTAAAATAATAATTACAGATTTTACAATAATGTCTGCTCTTAAAAACAAGTTAACAATAGAAAAATCTGCACTACTGGCAAATCCTACTGCTTGTGATGTGATATCAGCTTCCATTTTGAAAGGTTTCACACTAAAATGTGTCATCAATTTGACTTGTAAAAATAAAGTTTATTCTGCTCTTTGATAAGTATTGTAAAAAAAACTTGCAATTAAAATTGCATCAGCTTTGTTTGAGTCTTTTTTTCTGGATAATTTCGAAGAAATATAAGGAAAAATTTCAATTACTTTGGTTCTACTAGCGTCCTTTTCACATTTAATTAAACTATAATATTTTTTCCATTTTGTTGGCCTTACAAAGTACATGGATAATTGCATCGCAGAGCATATTCCCTTAATAACGCCAAAGGATTGTCCAAAGTTAAACATGCTTGTAACTCCTTGGCCCGGCATTGCAGAAACTTGCTCCATTACAACCAAAACATCTTTTTTTGGAATATCTTTTATTCTAACTGAAATTTCATTGAAAATCTGAGGGCCATTTATTTGTCTTTTATTTTTTTTTCCGGAAGCCATATTTGGCATTTCAATAATATCTTTGATTTCACCATTTTCAAAAAAGCAAATTGCACCTGAAATTCCTGGATCTATTCCTATTATTAACATTTAATAAAATTAATATTTAAGATTTGTATAAACATTTTGTACATCATCATCGTCTTCTAGTATTTCTAAAAATCTAACTGCATCATCTTTTCTTTCTTTTGAAGTTTCTACATTATTAATTGGTATCCATTCGATGTCCGTAGATAAAAAATTATTAATGTTTTTTTCTATTTTTCTTTTGACATTATATATCTTGCTCTTATCACACAGTATTTCATGATAATCTCCATTTGAAAAACACTCATCAGCTCCTGCCTCAATTGCTACTTCGAATATTTTATCATTAGAAATTTCATATTTATCAATTTTAATTACACCCAATTGCTGAAAATTGTGTGAAGCTGATCCTTGAGCGCCTAAAGTTCCTCCACTTTTTTGAAAAATAGTTCGGATATTTGAAGCTGTTCTATTTTTATTATCGGTGAGTGTTTCAACTATTACTGCAATTTTATTTGGACCAAAGCCCTCGTACCTTATACTTTCAAAATTGGAATCGGTGCTTGCTTCAGACCTGTCTATAGCTCTTTCTATACTTTCTTTGGGCATATTCGCTGATCTTGCTGATTGAATAGCTGATCTTAATCTAGAATTCATATCTGGGTCTTTGTCTCCCAATTTAGCAGCAACTGTTATTTCTCTTGAAAGTTTTGAAAAAATTTTTGAGCGTTGTTTGTCAGCCCTACCTTTTTTATGTTTAATGCCTGACCAATGGGAATGTCCTGCCATAATTTAATGAGTATTTGTTAACCTTCCTCCATAAATAAAATGCTCAATATTTTGTGCTAATCCAGTCTCTTTATTGCCATCAACTATTATTCCACACAAGCTAGCTTCTCCTTTGGCCGGAAAGTGCTTTGTTGATTCTTTTTTCATAAAACGATTTAATGAATTTTCTTTATTCATGCCAATTACTGAATCATAATCTCCACACATCCCTGCATCTGTTTGATATGCGGTCCCAAATTTTAAAATTCTTGCGTCATGGGTAGGAACATGAGTATGCGTTCCAACTACTAAAGTTGCTTTGCCATCAAAAAAATGTCCTATAGCCATTTTTTCACTAGTTATTTCTCCATGAAAATCTACTATAAGAAAATCATAATTTTCTTTCAAAGAGTATTTTTTTATGAAATTAGTTACTGTTTCAAATACATCGTCACATTTTTTCATAAAAATATTTCCCATAAGATTTAAGACTCCAACTTTAAAATTATTTTTTGAATTATAAACACTAAAACCTTTTCCTGGAGAAGGAAAAATTAAATTTTCTGGTCTTAAAAGTCTTTCTTCTCTTTCAATATGTTCTGCAGTTTCTTTTTGATCCCAAACATGGTTACCGGTTGTAATTACATCTACCCCACTATTAAATAAATCTTTGGTTATTTCTTCAGTGATTCCAACGCCTTGGTTAGCCGCATTTTCACCATTAACTACTACAAAATCAATTTTCTTTTCTATAATTAAATTTGGTAAATTTTCTTTAACTGCATCACATCCAGATTGACCAACGACATCACCTAAAAAAAAAATTCTCATTTCAAAATATATTTTTCAGTCATTATTATATCTAATTTCTTATCATATTTATTATTTGGAACTCTGCTTATTTTTTGACAAGAAAGTGCAAGTCCAATAGTAAAAAAACTCTTTTTTTTTAATAGTTTTTCAATGTATCTATCATAAAAACCACCTCCATAACCTAATCTATAAAGTCTCTTATCAAAAGCAACAAGAGGAACCAAAATAATATCTGGATAAACTAATTTTTTTCGTTCCGGCTCAGGAATTCCATATTTGTTTAAATTGAGTGAGTCTTTGAATGACCATTGATAGAAATCCATTTTATTGTTTTTATTAATTACCGGCAAAGAAATCTTTATATTTTTTTTTTCTAGTTCTTTAAGAATATCTAAATCGTCTATTTCATAATTAAAAGGATAATAACCACCTATAAATTTATTTTTTAAGTTATTTTTCTTTAAAATATTAAATAAAGTTGAAAATTGTAATTTAATATTTTTACTATTTTTTAATTTTCTTAAATTAAGAATTTTTTTTCTTATTTTAGATTTTAACACAAAATTTATTGTATTGAATTTTCAGAGCTGGCTTTGTTAAGAAAATCTTCAATTTGATCGGTAGCATGATCAACGATTTTTTCATAATTTTCTTTGCTCTGTTCAATTTCATTTTTCAAATGCAATTGATCATCGTTTAGTCTTTTGATTTCTTGTTCTTTATTTTCTTTATATTCATATATTAATGACTTTAGTTCTTTAAATTTTTCAGTTAAATTTTTAAGTTCTGTTATTTTTTGATCAATTTTTTTTTTTGTTTCAAAGTATTCATCCATTACAGTAATAGATGTGATTAATAGAAGCTTGCTTTCCCCAATATTTCCTAAAGAAGATTTTAGATTATTAAATTTTTCATTTAAGTGAACAGAAAGCTCTTCCAAGTGTTCTTCTTGCCCATTTTCGCAAGATAAAAGAAATTCTTTGCCGTTAAACTTTATATTTACATTTGCCATTTATCTATTTCTTCTAACAAAGTATCCGTTTCTTGATTTAATTCATCTATTTTTTCTGAAAACTCTAACTCTTTTTTATTTTCTGTTTCTCTTTGTTGATTTAATTTTTCCAATTTTAATTTAAGTTGACGATATTCTTCCTGAAGTTCCTCATATTTTGTCTCTAAATCTTTTTTTTCAATTTCTAATTGATTTTTTTCATTATCAAGATTTGAAATAGTCTCTTTTAAATTTGAATTTTGTGGATTTAAAAGATTAAGTTTTTCTAAAGCCTCGTTTAGTTTTTTTTCTTTTTCATAAAGAGTTTTCATATATATATAATTATAATATTAAATTGAGTCATCTAAGTCTAGATAGGATTATTTTTTGAATAAGCTAAATAAAGAATTATCGAACGCAATCAGATTTTTATCAATTGATGCCGTGGAAAAAGCCAATTCCGGTCACCCTGGTATGCCAATGGGAATAGCTGATGTAGTAACTGTATTATTTAAAAATTTCTTAAAATTTAATCCTAAAAATCCTAGTTGGTTAAATAGAGATAGATTCGTTTTATCAGCAGGTCACGGATCTATGTTGCTATATTCTTTGTTATATTTAACTGGGTATAAAAGTATTTCTCTATCAAGCATAAAAAAATTTAGACAACTAAACTCAATTTGTGCAGGACATCCTGAATACTTTCCTAACTCAGGCATTGAAACTACTACGGGACCCTTAGGACAAGGAATTGCTAACGCTGTTGGTTTTGCAATTGCCGAGGAATTATTAAAAAAAAAATTTGGGAAGAAAATAATCAATCACAAAACATATGTATTAGCTGGTGATGGATGCTTAATGGAAGGTATTAGTCACGAAGCTTTGAGTTTAGCAGGTCATTTAAAACTTAAGAACTTAATTTTATTGTTTGATAACAACTCCATTTCAATAGATGGTCCCACACATTTGGCTGTATCAGATAATTTTAAAAAAAGATTTGAGGGATATAACTGGAACTTTATAGAAATTGATGGCCATAATTATAAACAAATATTTAAAGCTTTAAAGAGAACCCAAAATTCAAAAAAGCCAACAGTCATATCTTGTAAAACTAAAATAGGATACGGTTCACCAAATAAAGCAGGCACTGGCTCTGCTCATGGCAGCCCCCTAGGCAAAGAAGAAGTTCAATTAGTGCGAAAAAAATTAAACTGGAGTTATCCGCCATTTATAATTCCAAAAAAAATAATTAATGAGTGGAAAGAAATAGGAGCTAAAGGCTATTCGTTAGAGTCAAAATGGAAAAAATCGTTTAAGAAAAAAAAATCTTTAGTAAATAAATTTTTTAAAACAAGTTTTGACTTAATACTAAATAGAGAGAAAAAAAAGTTATTAAAAAATAATCCTTCAATTGCTACAAGAAAATCAAGTGAACTTATGCTTAATTCATTAATGTTGAAAAAAAATAATTTAATAGGCGGATCAGCTGATCTAACTGGATCAAATAATACAAAAACTAAATTCCATAAAGTTATTAATTCTAAAAGTTTTTATGGAAATTATATTCATTATGGGATTAGAGAACATGCAATGTGCGGAGTAATGAACGGTTTGGCTTTGCATAGCAATCTAATTCCTTATGGTGGAACTTTTTTAATATTTAGTGATTATTGTAAACCTTCCATTAGATTAGCAGCTTTGATGAAACAAAGAGTAATTTACGTAATGACTCACGACTCTATAGGTCTGGGAGAAGATGGCCCAACTCACCAGCCCATTGAACAACTTTCTGGATTAAGATCCATTCCTAACTTAAATGTTTTTAGACCTGCTGATACAACGGAGACTTTTGAGTGTTGGCAGCTTTCTTTAGAAAATGAAAATACTCCCAGTATTCTGGCATTGACAAGACAAAAAATTAATCCAGTAAGAAAAGAATATATTAAAGAAAATAAATGTTCTAATGGAGCCTACGAAATATTAAGGACAAACAATGATATAGAACTAACTATCTTAGCAAGTGGGTCTGAAGTAAATTTAGCAATCGAAATTAGTCATAAATTAGCCACACAAAATATCTATTCAAAAGTTATATCCGTGCCTTGCCATGAATTATTAGACAAACAATCTACTAATTATAAAAAAAAAATTTTAAATGAAACAAAATATAAAATTTCAATCGAAGCTGGTTCAACTGATTGTTGGAAAAAATATATTGGTGAAAAAGGATTAAGTTTCGGCATAGAAGGTTTTGGAAAAAGTGCACCTTATAAAGATATATTTAAGGATTTAGGTTTAACAAGTGAAAATATAATTAAAAAAGTGAAGCAATTAATAAAATAGATAAATATGAGTGTAAAAATTGGAATAAATGGTTTGGGCAGAATAGGAAGAATGGTCATAAGATCATTAATTGAAAATAATAACAAAGACATAAACATTAAACACATCAATAGCAGGTCAAATACAGAAGTTGCGTGCTCATTATTAAAACACGATTCAGTCCATGGAAAATTTAATTGTAAAATAACATTTGATGACAATCATTTAATTCTAAATGGAAAAAAAATTACATTTTCTCAATACACAAGTTTAGATCAAATAAAATGGAAAAATCATGGAATAGATTTTGTTTTAGAATGTACGGGTAAATTTAATTCTAAAGAAAAACTTATTTCTCATTTGAATAATGGCGCCAAAAAAGTAATTGTATCTGGGCCTTGTAAAAATGCCGAAAAGACAATTGTTTTTGGAGTAAATGAAAAAACAATAAGTAAAAATGACAGAATTATTTCGGTCGCATCATGCACAACAAATTGTTTAGCGCCTGTTGCAGACACAATAAATAACAGTTTTATAATTGAAAAAGGATTTATGACAACGATACATGCTTTTACAAGTGATCAAAGACTGCTTGATAACTCACACAAAGATCCAAGAAGAGCAAGATCTGCAAGTCAATCTATAGTGCCCACATCTACGGGGGCATCTAGATCAATTGGAGATATCATTCCTTCTCTCAAAGGAAAGTTAGAGGGTGTGGCAATGAGAGTACCAACACCAAATGTTTCATTAATTGAATTAGTTTTTTGTACACAAAAAGAAATATCTGTTGATAAAATCAACAATGCATTAATTAAAGCATCTAAAGGAAAATTAAAAGGAATTCTTGACGTATGTAAAGAAAAATTGGTTTCCATAGACTTCAATCATAATCCTTTTTCAGCAATAGTTGATGCATCCTTAACTAGTGTTGTTGGAAAAAATATGGGAAAAATTTCAGCTTGGTACGACAATGAATGGGGTTTTTCAAATAGAATGTGTGACCTAACTAAATTCCTTCATAAAAAAATTTAATGAAAGTAATAAATAAAGATCAAGTAAAACTTGATCAAATAAAAGTATTAATCAGACTTGATTTAAATGTGCCCTTAGATAAGGGAGAGATTACTGATACTAACAGAATAGATAAAATTATTCCTACTTTAAAATTTTTATTAAGTAAAAAAGCAAAATTAATACTTATATCTCATGTTGGAAGACCTAAAGGAAAGTGGATTAAAGAACTTTCTTTGAGTCCAATATGTGAAAATATTAGTTTGAAATTAAATGAAAATGTAAGACTTATTAATGAAGATGTATTAACATTGAATAAAAATGAAATATTCAAAAATTCAAAAGAAAGTTTAGTAATGTTAGAAAATATAAGATTCTATATAGAGGAGGAAGAAAACAACCCGAAATTTGCTCAACATTTAGCTGATCTTGGAGATATTTATGTTAATGAAGCTTTTTCTTGTTCTCATAGAGCTCATGCATCTGTAACGGAGATAACAAAATATTTGCCATGCTATGCTGGAATTCAGTTAAACTCAGAAGTAGAGGCTTTAAAAAAAATTACGTCAAATGTATTAAAACCAATCACATGCATTATGGGAGGATCTAAGATTTCTACTAAAATAAATGTAATAAAAAATTTAATTCCAAAATTTAATAACATTATAGTTGTTGGAGGAATGGCAAATAATATTCTAAAATTTAAAGGTTTCAATATTGGAAAATCAATTTATGAAAAGAATTGTAATGATATTGTAGAACAAATATTTTCTCTAGCAAAAACAAATAAATGTGAAATAGTTTATCCTAAAGATGTGGCTATTGGAAAAAATCTGAATGATTTATCAAAAATTAAAAATTTAGATGAAATTGAAAATGATGATTTAATTCTTGATATAGGTCTAAAAACTATCAATAATATTAAATCAATAATCCAAAAATCTAAAACCATTCTTTGGAATGGACCTGCTGGATATTTTGAAAATGAAAATTTTGCCAAAGGAAGTTATGAAATAGCCAAAGAAATATCTAAAAGCACAAAATCAGAAAATATATACTCTGTTGTTGGGGGAGGTGATACTGTAGCACTAATTAATAAATTTAATTTATATAAAGATTTTAATTTTGTTTCAACTGCTGGTGGAGCCTTTTTAGAATTTCTTGAAGGTAAAGAATTACCTGGTATAAAATCGCTAAATTAAATGTCAGAATTAAATAATATTGCATTAAATATAATTTCTACTGGTAAAGGAATTTTAGCTGCAGATGAAAGCACTGGCACAATGACAAAAAGATTAGATAAAGTAAATATAAAATCTACTCCCGAGAACAGACTTAATTTTAGACATACTCTTTTTACATCTAATAGTATGAAAAATTGTATTGGAGGAGTCATTTTGTATGATGAGACAATTAAACAAACTTTCAATTCAAAAACAATTCCTGAAATAATTTCTGAAACTGGAGCAATTCCAGGAATAAAAGTAGACACTGGCGCTAAAGTATTAGCAACCTCACCAAAGGAAAAAATTACAGAAGGCTTAGACGGATTAAGAGAAAGGCTTAAAGAGTATTATAAACTTGGTGCAAGATTTGCTAAATGGAGAGGTGTCTATACGATCACAAATGAATTTCCAAGCAAACTTGCAATACATGATAATGCACATGCGCTTGCAAGATATGCAGCTCTAGCACAGGAAGAAGGAATGGTGCCTATTGTCGAGCCTGAAGTGTTAATGGAAGGTAATCATAATGCAGTGACATGTTTAAAAAAAACTTCCGAGGTAATAAAAAAATGTTTTGATGAACTAATACTTCACAAAATTGAGTTAAAAGGAGTAATTCTAAAACCAAATATGATATTATCAGGATCGGATTCTGATGAAAAAATTTCTAGTGAAGAAATTGCTGAGTTAACTTTAAAGTGCTTAATAGATAGTGTTCCAAGTGAAGTTCCTGGAATTGCTTTTTTATCTGGTGGACAAACTGAAATAGAAGCAACAAAAAATCTTGATTCAATTAATAAGCAAAATAAATCAAATTTTATAATGAGCTACTCTTATGGAAGAGCGCTTCAACAAAATGCTTTGAAATATTGGTCAATAAATACAAACGATATTAATGGCACCCAAAAAATCTTTGACCACAGAGCCAATATGTGCGCCTTAGCGGCACAAGGCAAATGGGCGGAAAAGCTTGAACAAATTTAAAAAGAGTAATAAATTTATTTATATCATTTCACCAAATACTATTAAAAAAGACTCTTTTTATAAAGATTTGGAACTAATTTTCAAAACTAGAAAAGTTTCATATTTTCAATTGAGACTCAAGAAAGAGAAAGAAAGCAGGCATATTTATATTGGAAAAAAAATAAAAAAATTATGTAAAAAATTTAATGTTAAATTATTAATAAATGATAATCCAATTCTTTCCAAAAAGATTGGAGCAGATGGATGTCATTTGGGTCAAAATGATATGAATATCCATGAAGCTAGAAAAATTCTAAAAAATAAAATCATTGGTTTAACTTGCCATAATTCTAAAAGTTTAGTTTTAAAAGCAATCAATGATAAAGTTGATTACATTGCTTTAGGAGCATTTTTTTCAACAAAAACAAAAAAAGTTAAGTACAGAGCAAATATTAAGATATTAAGATACGCAAAGAATATAACAAATATTCCTATTGTTGCTATCGGTGGAATTAAATTAAGCAATTATAGAAAACTTTTGTTGAATAAAGCAAACTTTTTAGCTATTTCAAGTTACATTTGGAATAATAAAAAACTTAAACCTGAAGAGGCAATAAACAAATTGTAATGAAAATATCCTGTAATGAAATAAAGCCTGGAATGCTAATTGAACATAAGGATGACTTGTGGGAAGTTTTAAAAACTCAACATGTAAAACCAGGAAAAGGCGGCGCTTTCAATCAAGTAGAAATGAAGAGTTTTAACAAAAGCACTAAATTAAATGAAAGATTTAGATCAAGTGATACAGTTGAAAAAGCTTCCCTTGATGAAATAAATTATAACTATTTGTATGAAGACAATTCAGATTATTATTTTATTGATCAAAAAACATTTGATCAAATAAACGTAAAAAAAAATGTATTTGGAGAAAAAGGAAATTTTTTAAAAGAAAACTTAGAAGTAAAAATAAGTTTTTATAATGAAAAACCTATTTCAGTTGAATTACCAAATCAAATAAATTGCAAAATAGAAAACACTGACGCAGCTCTGAAAAGACAAACAGTTTCATCCTCTTATAAACCAGCAACTCTAGATAATGGAGTAAAAATTCAAGTTCCGCCTTTTATAGAAAAAGGCGATGAAATAGTTGTTAATACTAGAACAATTGAATACGTAAAAAAAATCTAGATCAATGAATTCAATATCAGCCAATTTAAATATAATGATTAAAGCTGCAGAAAAAGCTTCAAAAGTTTTAATCAGAGATTTTGGAGAAGTTGAAAAATTACAAGTTTCAGTTAAAGGTCCTTCTGACTTTGTATCTAATGCTGACAGAAAATCGGAGAAAATTATTATTAAAGAATTATCTAGATCTAAAAAAAAATATTCTATTCTTAGTGAAGAAACTGGAAAGATCATAAATTCTGATCCTGAAAATACATGGATTATTGATCCTATTGACGGAACAACAAATTTTTTACATGGAATACCTCATTTTGCAATATCTATTGCTTTAAAATCTAAAAATGAAATTGTTTCAGGATTAATATTTGATCCAATAAAAAATGAAATGTTTTATGCTGAAAAAAACAACGGCGCATACTTTAACAATCATAGAATCAAGGTTTCTAAAAAAAAAGATATTGAATACTGTATTTTTGCTACAGGAGGAAAACAAGAAATTAAAACAAATTTAATTACAAGAAAATTCGGTAGTGCTGCACTAGATATGGCTTACGTTGCAGCGGGAAGATATGATGGATATTTTCAAGATAACTTACATTTATGGGATATTGCAGCGGGAATAATTCTGATTAAGGAAGCTGGAGGAAAAATTAATGATATAGATTTTTCATACATAGATAAAATCAAAATTAGAGCTGCAAGCAACTCCATAAACGAAAAAATGCTTGAAAAACTCAATAACTTTTAATTGTTTTTAAAAATTCTTTTGCTATAAGTCCCCCTTATGAAAAAAAAAATACATCCTGATTACCACAAGATTAAAGTTGAAATGACTGATGGCACTCAGTTTGAAACTAGATCCACATGGGGTTCAGAAGATGAAGTTTTAAAACTAGAAATTGATCCAAAATCCCACTCTGCTTGGACAGGTGGTAAACAGAAAATCCTTGATAAAGGTAGAGTTAGTAAATTTAATAAAAAATTCCAAAACTTTAGATCAGTGAAAAAAAATTAATGTCAAACACGCCTTTAATGCCAATGGGTACCGCTGTTTGGTTGATTGAAAATACAACTTTAACCTTCAAACAAATAGCTGATTTTTGTAATTTACATGAAGTAGAAATTCAAGGAATTGCTGATGGAGACGTTGCAAAAGGAATAGTAGGCTATAATCCTATTATATCTGGCCAATTGACTAGGGAAGAAATTGGACTTTCATCAAAAGACAAAAATAGACCTTTAAAAATTAATAATTATGATATTGAAATTTCTAATTCCGAAAAAAAAATAAAGAGATATGTTCCTCTGTCAAAAAGACAGGATAAACCCGACTCTGCTTTGTGGTTAATTAAAAATCACACAATTCTAAAAGATTCTCAGATAGCAAAAATGGTTGGGATAACTAAAAATTCTGTTAAAGCAATAAGAAATAAAAGTTATTGGAATTATAATAACTTGAATCCAAAAGACCCTGTTGCGATGGGTTTGTTTTTACAAAAAGATCTGATTGATGCAATTGAGAAAGCAGAAAGAAGAATAAAAAGGGAAAAAAAAGAAAATGATAAAGAAAAATCAAAACTTTAAAATGGAAACGATTTATAATGGACAAATAAATTTTAAAGTGCTAATTAATTATTTTTTTGGAGGTTATTATTAAAATAGAAGTTAAAGATAATAATGTCGAGCAAGCACTGAGGGTTTTGAAAAGAAAGCTTCAAAGGGATGGTTTTTTTAAAATTATAAAGTTAAAAAATACATACGAAAAACCTTCGGAAAAGAAAAAAAGAATACTTCAAGAAAATATTAAGAGAGTAAAAAAATTAAATAAACTTAAGAATAGATTTTAAATTATCGCGGGGTGGAGCAGCCTGGTAGCTCGCAAGGCTCATAACCTTGAGGTCGACGGTTCAAATCCGTCCCCCGCAACCAAAATTTAAACAATCTATTATGTTTATGGATAAAAATAAATATTTTAATCTAAATTTAAAATCTAATAATATATTATTTATTATTTTCTCTTTTTTTCCAATAGCTTTTTTAATTGGAAATTCTGTAATAAATATTATTTTATTTTTTACTTTTTTATTTTATTTTATTTCTTTATACCAAGCAAAAATTAATTTTAATTTTAAAGACAAAATATTTTTAATATTAATTCTATTTTGGTTATCTTTAATCATTAACCTTATCTTTAGTCAAAATCCAATTTTGAGTTATCCTAGAGTTATTAAGTTTTTTATTATTATTTTTTCAGTTTTATCATTCGTTTATATAATTAATTTAAATAATCACAGATATGAAAATAAAATATATATGTCTTGGACTATAATTTTAGGGATTGTAATTTTAGACCTAATTTTTGAATATGTTTTAGGTTTTAACATTCTTGGATTTCAGTCATATATGCCTGGAAGACTTGCTAGTTTTTTTGGAGACGAATTGATAGTAGGAAATTTTTTTAGTGCATTTTCATTGATTTTTTTGACTTTTATTTTAAATAAATTTTCAAAAAAAAATAATTTAATTTTAGTTTTAGCTACAATTTTAATTCTTGTGTCATTTTTAATTGGCGAGAGAGCAAATTTTATAAAAACTACTTTAATGATATTAGTTTTTATATATTTTGCTGTTGATTACACAAAAAAAATAAAACTTTTATACTTCCTTATTCTAGTTTTTTTTATTTTTTTATTAGTAAATCTTAATCAAAATTATAAATTAAGATATGTATCACAATTAAAAAATATATTTCAAAAAAACGGTATACAAATTTATTTAAAAAAATCTCAATATGGAGCTCATTATAACGTTGCTTATAAAATTTTTAAAGAAAATTTAATTTTCGGTGTTGGAATCAAAAACTTTAGAGTAGAAAGCTTTAAAGATAAATATAAAGATAAATATAAAAATTCAGCATATGGAGGGGGAAGTACTCATCCGCATCAAATACATTTTGAGTTACTCTCAGAAACTGGTTTGTTTGGTTATTTTAGTTTTTTAATATTTATAATTTTTTCAATATATAAAAGTTTAGAATCCAATTTTACTAACAAAAATCTCTATCAATTTTCAGGCATCTTGTATGTTTGTTCCACTTTGTTGCCTGTTTTGCCTTCCGGAAGTTTCTTTAGTACATTTTCATCTGGTTTATTTTGGATTAACTACTCGGTTATGGTGGCTTATATAAAAAATTAATTGATATTGAATTTAGATTTTTTACTATCGACCAAAAATCCTTTAACAGTTTCTACTGTTAATTTTTGAAAAGATTTTCCAAATTTTTCTATTTTTTCAATAATAGAGGGTGGAACTGTAATGATGTGGCATCCTAATTGCTTAGCTTGCAAATAATTATAAGACTCTCTTACACTTGCCCAAAGGATTTCCACATTTTTATATTTTTTTGCAAGTCTAACACATTTTATAAATTCAGGAATTGGATCTTTTCCGGCATCTGCCATTCTTCCAGCAAAAATAGAAATAATAACTTTAGTTTTTTTATTTATTTTCTTTAATATTTTTGAAGTTTGATCAGCAGTATAAACTGCTGTAATATTCAACTTAATATTTTTATTGTTAAGTTTTTTTATTACTTTGCCTAAGAATACACCTTTTGAATTAGTTACCGGAATTTTCACATAAACTTGTTTTCCCCAGCCGCTTATTTTTAGAGCTTGATTAAATATATTTTTATTTTCATCCGCAAACACCTCAAAGGAAATTGGTTTTTTGGTAATCTTTAAAATATTTTTACAGTATTGTGAATAATTTTTCGCACCTGCTTTTCTCATCAAGCTAGGATTTGTTGTA
>Ga0187833_10001136_pt1 | contig 30935 bp, 30 predicted proteins | sample ETNtaG_37_FD_167968 | JGI IMG/M metagenome (GOLD analysis project Ga0187833, IMG submission 167968) | Marine microbial and viral communities from oxygen minimum zone, Eastern Pacific Ocean - ETNP2014_SV_400_PacBio MetaG (Illumina Assembly) | ecosystem: Environmental > Aquatic > Marine > Hypoxic...
GCCGCAATAGTGTCTTCATCCCTCGAAAGTGGCACCACCGGAAAACGCGCATGGTAGGCTCTGAGCTTCAGCCCCTTTTCAATTGCGGCCAGCGCCACAGCTGCGGAATCGATCCCCCCGGAAAGCAGTACGGCGCTAGCCCGACTCCCGGCAACGCTTGCGCACAGAGAAGGCCAAAAAGCCTCGGAAGCATCGGATCGATTCGCGATCCCTGCCGACGGAATCGTCTGCCAGCACTCCTCACCGCTATCGAGATCCTGTCTACAAATCACGCCAGGGGGTACCGACCCAATACCGGCAAGCAGACTCCGAGGCGCAGGTACGAACCCATAACACAGATAGTCCCTTATACCCGCCGCATCCGGCTTACACGGACCATGACGAGCAATGCTTCTCAATCGAGTAGACACAGCCTCTCTGGCAACCGTCCCGTCCGCTCCACGCCGGTAGTAAAGAGGCGTTGAATCTGCTGCTGGCAGCCTATTTCGGCTTCAGCGATATGATCTGTATGAGCCAGATCGGGGTGATTCTGATCGTCGGCGCACTGTGGGTCATGGGTGGCAGTCTGACCGTCGGCACGCTGTTCGCCTTTCTGACTTACGTAGGGATGGTGATCTGGCCCATCAGGCACATGGGCCGGGTGCTCACCGATACCGGCAAGGCGATGGTATCCCTCGGCCGTCTCTGTGAAATACTGCTGGTTGCCGAAGAATCACAGCACGAGCGCATTCCATCCGGTCCACTGTCGGGAGAAATCGAAGTATCGCAGCTGGCTTTTTCCTTTAATGGTGACCAGGAGGTGCTGCGGGACATCAGTTTCCATATCCGTCCGGGAGAAACCCTGGCCCTGATGGGACCGCCCGGCTCGGGCAAGTCCACCCTCGCCCAACTGCTCTTGCGACTTTACGACTACCAGTCCGGTTCCATCCTTCTGGACGGTAATGAACTGAGCAGGCTGAACAGAAAATACGTGCGCTCGCAGATCAGCATCGTGCTGCAGGAGCCATTCCTCTACTCGGCCAGCATCGGCGTCAATCTGCAGGTTGGCCGGTTAGACGCCAGTGATTCGGACCTGACCGACGCCGCATCGGCCGCCTGTATCCACGATTCCATCATGCAGTTTCCCCGTGGCTACAAATCCATAGTCGGTGAACGCGGTGTGACCCTGTCAGGGGGTCAAAGGCAACGAATCGCGTTGGCCCGTGCCCTTCTCAAGGACCCACCCATCCTGATTTTGGATGACGCCTTGAGTGCTGTGGATACGGATACTGAGGCGATGATCCTGAATGCCCTGCGCAGTCGCAGGGGGCGACACACCACCATTGTCATCGCTCACCGGCTGTCTACCGTGATGCACGCGGACCGGATTCTGGTGTTGCACGACGGTCTGGTGCAACAGTCGGGAGATCATCATGAACTGATGAACCAATCGGGGACCTACCGCAGGTTGTGTGAGATCCAGGGAGCGATGGAAGTGGAAATTGAGGACAAGCGGCAACGCATCAGCTCGTAACTAGTGTCCATCCAGAAATAGGTGTTTTTAACCAAATAGGTGCGACAGGGAAAAAATGTTTGTTGTAAAAACAATAACTTGAGTGGGCCGCATTCGGATGGGCACCTGTGGCACGGATTCCAAATGTAGACGGGCACTAACCAGGAACTAACGAAAATGTCAGACGTATTTTTCGACGACGACAACTACAGCGACGGCTTCGATGACGATTCCTTCAAGCAGGGAATGAAACTGAACCTGTGGAAAAAGCTGCTGGGTTACACCCTGGTGTATCGAGTCGAAGTCATCATGCTGGCGACGTTCGCCATCACGACTGCCATCGCAGAAATCGCTTTCCCGCTGATTACGCGCGCAGTCATCGATGCCGTCGATGAATTCGGCACTGACGCTAACCTTTGGGGTTATGCAGGCGCATACTTCGGCTTCGTCCTGCTGATCTGTATCTCCGTTGGTGGATTTATCTGGTACGGCGGCAAGATCAGAACCCATGTCAGCCATGACATCCGAAGAAGTGGATTCGAGAATCTGCAACGCCTGTCATTTTCTTACTACGATTTCAGACCGGTGGGCTGGTTGATGGCGAGAATGACGTCCGACTGCGAACGTCTCTCCAACATTTTAGCTTGGGGGCTGCTGGATCTGATCTGGGGCATCACCATGATGGCCGGCATTGCAGTGGCCATGTTGTATATGGATTTTCTACTGGCCATCGCGGTACTGTCTGTGCTGCCGATTCTTGCCTGGGTCAGCATCACGTTTCAAAAGAGAATATTGAAAAGTGCACGCACGGTCAGAAAGACCAACTCCCGTATCACTGGATCCTTTAACGAGAGCATTATGGGGGTGCAGACCAGCAAGGCATTTGTCAGAGAAGCGGAGAATCTGAACAACTTCAGTCAACTCAGCACGCGGATGTTTGATTCCTCTGTACTCAACGCAGTGCAGGCTGCCGTTTACCTTCCGATCGTGCTGACTCTGGGTGCGCTGGCCAGCGGATTGGCTCTGGTGTTGGGTGGCGTCGAAGTGATTGCAGGATTCGTCACGACCGGTACTTTGATCGCCTTTCTCACCTACACGCGTCACTTCTTCGAACCGATCGAAGAACTTGCCCACTGGTTCGCTGAAATGCAGATGGCTCAGGCATCCGCAGAAAGGACCATCAGCCTGATTGAAGCGGAATCGGAGATCAAGGACTCTCCCCGAATTAACAAGGCTATGAAGGCGCACGAACCTGACCCATCCGGCCTGGTTGCCATCGATGGAATGAAGGATGTGATCGGTCTGATCGAGTTCGAAGACGTCAGCTTCAACTATACAGACGGACCGGCTGTGCTCAAGAATATCAACCTCACCATCCGGCAAGGCGAGAGTATCGCTGTTGTCGGTTCCACAGGTGGCGGCAAGACGACGCTGGTCAATCTGTTGTGCAGATTCTATGAACCGACCTCCGGGAGAATTCTGTTGGATGGAGTCGATTACAGGGACAGGAGTCTGCATTGGCTGCAGTCGAACCTCGGCATCGTACTGCAATCTTCCCATGTCTTTGGCGGCACCATCGCGGACAACATTCGTTACGGGAAGCTCGATGCCAGTGACGAGGAGATCCGGCTGGCAGCTACGCGGGCCGGCGCCGACAGCTTCATTCGGTCCAAGGAAAACGGCTATGATCAGCAGGTTGGCGAGGGAGGCAATCAACTATCAGCGGGGCAGAAACAGCTCATCTCCTTTGCACGCGCCATATTGGCTGATCCACAGATTCTGGTCATGGATGAAGCGACTTCGTCGGTCGACACGGTCACGGAACAGTACATTCAGCAAGGCATGCAGAAACTGCTGCAGGACCGGTTCAGCCTGGTCATCGCACATAGATTGTCCACGATTCGAAATGCCGATCGGATACTGGTCATCGAACAGGGGAACCATGCAGCGCTGCTGGGGCAGGAGGGGCGCTACTACTCACTCTATACGCGGCAGAGCATTCAAGACCTTAGTCGCCGTCAGCACGTCTGGCTGACAGCAAAGTAAGGTGATGCTGAAATCGGCAGCCGATATTGCCCTCTATGAGGCGAAACGTGCCGGCAGGAACATGGATCGCAATGCCGGTTACCTGCAGCTGCACAGATCGGAAGGCAACTCCCGGGGCTGATCGCACAAATTCATCGGCCGCTTCTGGTATACAATGATCTCCCTCCTTTCGCTAAACCGGGTGTCGGCACGTGGCAGAGATCAAGTTCGGTATCATTGGCGCCGGCGCCATTTCCGCCAGCAGTTGTCGTGAAATCAGTTCACACCCCCACGCGCAGATCATAGCTGCCGCAGACGTCAACCGGCAGCGCCTGCGTCAGTTGCAGCAGACATTCAGCATACCCAACATCTACCCGACCGCAGAGGCGTTGCTGCAAAATACCGAGATCAACGCAGTCTACATAGCTGTTCCCAATGCCTATCACGCGCCAATCGCCCTACAGGCACTGGGCGTCGACAAACACGTTATCCTGGATAAACCATTTGCACTGAATCTTCAGCAGGCCAAAGAAGTAACTGACATGGCCCAGCAGCAGGACAGAGTATTTATGTTGGGGATGAATCAGCGCTTCGTGCCGGGCGCTCAGGCAATTAAGACTCTGGCCGACGACGGTGATTTGGGAGAACTCTATCATGGCAAGGCTTTCTGGATGAGAAGAAGCGGTATTCCCAGATTGGGCACCTGGTTTGGCAGCAAGGAACTGGCCGGCGGCGGCTCCCTGCTCGACATAGGTGTGCACCTGCTCGACCTGGTCCTATATATCCTCGACAACTTCGAACCAGTGGCTGTCTCCGGCGCCACCCACAGCAAGTTCGGTTCTCGCGGTCTGGGTGAAGGGGGTTGGGGACTCTCCGATCGTGAGAATATCCCCTTTGACGTGGATGATTTCGCCACTGCTCTGATCAAGTTGAAAGGTGGTGTAACCGTTTCACTGGATGTTTCCTGGGCGCTGCATCAGAGAGACAGCAATGCGATGAACGTCAATCTGTTCGGCACCGAGGCGGGAGCTACGGTGTATCCAGCGGAAGTCTACGCCTATGGCGCAAACAAGGGAGAATATCAATTGCTGCAAAATCCAGCAGCTGCTTCGCAATACGAGCATAGCTCCCGTTTTTTTAACTTCATCAATACTATCCTTGGCGAGGAACAACTTTGTGTCACCATCGAACAGGCGTTGGCGGTACAGAGCATCATCGATGCTATCTACCAATCCAGCCAATCCGGAAAGGAAGTCAGATTCGACTGACCTGCCGCCGACAATCTCATTACTAGAAGGGTATCGTGATGTCTAAACCAATTTCCATACAGCTCTACTCACTACGGGCGGAATCCAGCAAAGATTTTACCAGCGTCCTACAGAGCGTTGCCGAAATCGGTTACCGGGGAGTGGAGCCAGCCGGATTCTATGGACTGTCCATTGTGGAATTTCGTAACATCGTCGAAGACCTGGGCATGCAGGTTTCATCCAGCCACGGCCCCTGGGCTACCCTCGCCAACACCAGCGAGGTGGTCGAAACGGCGGGCATTCTCGGTCTCTCCACCGCCGGCGGCGGCTTCGCCCCGGATGACTTCAAAGACCTTTCTGCAATAAAGAGAACGGCCGACACGGTAAATGAAATGGTTGAGATTCTATCCCGGGCCGGTCTAACTCTGTTTCTCCACAACCACTGGTGGGAGTTCTGTGAAGTCCAAGGCAAGCTTGCCTACGACCACTTTGCTGAGCTCTGCCCCGACGTTCAGTTCGAAATAGATACCTACTGGGCAGCAAATTTCGGTGCCAACGATCCGGTTGAACAGGTCGCCAAATTCCGCCACCGAACTCCCCTGCTGCACATCAAGGACGGTTCGCTGCAACAGGGCAAAGCGATGGTGGCTGTGGGACAGGGAAAAATGGACATCCCAGCAATTATCGACGCGGCCGATCCGGATCTGCTGCGTTGGTTGATCGTTGAGCTGGATGCCTGTGACACGGACATGCTCACTGCGGTCGCCGACAGCTATCGATATCTGACTGAAAACGGATTGGCTGAGGGGAAGTAGTTAGTCCAACCCAAGCAACCGCATATTCAGATTCTCATCCGTATCGGCTGACGCGAAGTCATCAAATGCGCCGGTAGTTACCTCGATAATATACTCGGCAATGAATTGCGCCCCCTCTATGGCACCCACCGCACTGTCTTTGAGACAACACTCCCACTCCAGCACGGCCCAACCATCGAAATCGTTGTGCGCCAGCTTGCTGAATATTGAATTGAAGTCGACCTGGCCATCCCCCAGTGATCTGAAGCGACCCGGGCGATCCACCCAGTTCTGATAGCCGCCGTAGACACCGGATCGGCCGGTAGGATTGAATTCGGCATCCTTGACGTGAAACATCTTGATGCGCTCATGGTAGATGTCGATGTAGGAGAGATAGTCCAGTTGTTGGAGAACGAAGTGGCTGGGATCGTACAACAGATTTGCCCTGGGGTGGTTGTTCACTTCCGCCAGGAATCTCTCATAGGTGACTCCGTCGTGAAGATCTTCACCCGGGTGAATTTCATAGCAGAGATCGACCCCCGCCTCTTCAAAAGCATCGAGGATCGGCGTCCAGCGCTTAGCCAACTCGCGAAATCCCAATTCAACCAGTCCGTCGGGGCGTTGCGGCCAGGGATAGAACGTGTGCCACAGCAGTGCACCGGAAAACGTAGCATGCGCTTTCAGGCCCAGATTGGCACTTGCTTTAGCGGCCTTGATCAACTGTCCCGTCGCCCACTCGGTACGCGCCGATGGATTGCCTTTCACTTCAGGTGGCGCAAAACCATCGAACAGTTCGTTGAAAGACGGATTCACCGCAACCAATTGGCCTTCCAGATGGCTGGCCAGCTCGGTTACCTGGATGCCCATTTCTTCCATCTCGCCGTTTATCGCGTCGCAGTAATCCTTGCTCTCCGCAGCCAGATCGATATCCAGAAATCTGGCATCACCGATCGGCAATTGGATACCTCTATAGCCCAGGCCGGCCGCCCACTCGGAGATGTTCTCCAGATGATTGAACGGTTCTTCATCGCTGATAAACTGTTGCAGAAAAATAGCGGGGCCTTTGATTGTCTTCATCTATTCAATCCTCAGTTATGCGCTAAACACTCGTTTCAACTCTCAAGTATGCAGATACATTTCTCCATGGGGATCATTCATTTAGCCATCGTTTCAAGCCTCAACAATCCTGGTCCACTTTTCCGTACTCTCGGCGCTTTCGATGAGGGCCTCTAGAAACGCCATCCCTCGGACACCGTCGTCGATGGTGGGGAAATCCAGATCATCGGGATCCGGCTCTCTACCCTCAAGTCGTGCCTGCAGCACCCCCGCGAAGTTTCGGTACAGGTTGCCGAATGCTTCCAGATAACCCTCCGGGTGCCCTCCCGGTGTTCGACTGTTATACACGCTCACCGGTGCGAGATCATTGTTGGCGCCGGCGCGAATCACCTGTTCGGGTCGATCCAGCCAATTCAGTACCAGCCTATTCGGCTCCTGCTGCTGCCAGCTCACGGCACCTTGCTCACCGTAGACGCGAATATTCAGGTTGTTTTCCTCTCCTACGGATATCTGACTGGCGAAGAGAATGCCGCGGGCACCATTATCCAGCCTGAGCAGCACATTGCCATCATCCTCGAGCCGCCTCCCCTCTACAAAGGTGGTCAGCTCCGCACTCAGTTCGATTATTCTGAGCCCGGTCATGTATTCCAACAGATTTTCCGCATGGGTCCCTATGTCACCCATGCAACCACAGGCGCCGGACTGGGCTGGATCGGTCCGCCAGGCGGCCTGTTTGTTATCTTCATCCTCGAGTTTGGTGCTGAGCCAACCCTGTGAATACTCAACGACGACCTTTCTGACCTTGCCGATCCGACCCTCGCGAATGATTTTCCTGGCCTCCTTGACCAGGGGATAACCCGTGTAGTTGTGGGTCAATCCATACAGCAGTCCTGTCTCAGTGACGATTGTCTGCAGTGCTCTCGCCTCCTGCAGATTCAGGGTGGCAGGTTTATCCGACATGACGTGAAAACCGGCCCGCAGGGCCTTGCTGGCGATATCAAAGTGAGAATTGTTGGGCGTCACGATGGCGACAAAATCCATCGATTCACTATCAGAGAGTGCCGCTTCCTGGATGAACATCTCTTCGTAGTTCGCGTAGACTCGAGCCGCAGGGAGAAAGAGATCGGCCCCAGAAGCCTTGGACTTCTCCGCAGTACTGCTGAAGGCTCCGCAGACCAGATCGATCTGACCATCCAACGCAGCCGCAGTACGATGCACCGCTCCGATAAACGCATCCCGACCGCCGCCAACCATTCCCATACGGATCTTTCTCATCTCGCTTTCCCTGGCACGCTTGAAGAATTACATTATAAACATGCAAACAACTCCCGTGCGAGGATCCGAGGACACGGTTGCGGGGCAAATGAGGCTTTGGTTATGCTATGGTTGAGGGGAATCAAGATCGGGAACTTACATGAATCACCAGTGGGACTTTCCCTATGCATCTAACAGGGCTCCACTGTTCGCCCGCAATATAGTCGCCACATCGCAGCCACTGGCTGCCCAGGCCGGACTGCAGATGCTGCAACGCGGCGGCAATGCGGTGGATGCCGCGCTGGCAACGGCGATTACCTTGACTGTGGTGGAACCAGCCATGAACGGTCTGGGTAGCGACGCATTCGCCATCGTCTGGGACGGCAGTGAACTGCACGGCCTGAACGCATCCGGCAGGTCGCCCGCTGCCTGGACGCCTGAGCGATTCGCTTCGAGCGTAAAGATGCCGCTGCTGGGATGGGACTCGGTGACGGTCCCGGGTGCTGTCAGCGGCTGGGTGGCTCTTTCCGACAGATTTGGGAACCTTCCGTTTGCAGATCTCTTCGCCGCTGCCATCGGTTATGCTCAGACGGGATTCCAGGTGGGCCATAAGACCGCTGCCGTATGGCAACAGTCAAAGACGGTATATGCAGCGTTCCCCGCATTCATGCAGACGTTTATGCCCAATGGTCGGGCGCCGCAGACCGGCGAACTGGTCAGACTGCCCCACCATGCCGGCACGCTGGCAAAGATAGCGGCAAGCAAAGGTGAAGATTTCTATCGCGGGGAACTTGCTGAAGAGATTATCCGGGACTGCGAACGCCATGGCGGCGCCATGGCCTTGGACGATCTGGCAGAGCATAGGGCGCAATGGGTTACCACGATCTCGCAAGAGTACAGGGGCGTCACGCTGCATGAAATCCCGCCCAACGGGCAGGGGTTGCTGGCATTAATAGCGCTCGGAATCCTGGCATGGCGGGATATCGGCCAATATCCACTCGACTCCGCCGACAGCATCCACCTGCAGATCGAGGCGATTCGTCTGGCTTACGCTGATATAGAGCGCCATCTTGCCGATCCCGACTATATGACCCGGTCGGTGCAGGATCTTCTCGATCGTGAATATCTGAAGGAGAGGTCGAAACAGATCCGCATGAGAAGGGCATCTCCGGCGCTGTCGAAGGTCCCCGCCAGTCCGGACACGGTCTACCTTACTACCGCTGACCAAAGTGGCATGATGGTCTCCTTCATCCAATCCAACTACGTCGGCTTCGGTTCAGGAGTCGTCGTGCCCGATACAGGTATCAGCCTGCAGAATCGCGGCTATGGCTTCACCCTGGAAGAGGGACATCCCAACCAGGTTGGCGGTGGCAAACGTCCCTACCACACCATCATTCCCGGATTTGTAACCCGCAACGATCAGGCACTGATGAGCTTCGGCGTGATGGGAGGACATATGCAGGCACAGGGACATGTGCAGATGATGGTGCGCATATTCGATTACGGGCAGAACCCTCAGACTGCATCGGATGCACCCAGATGGCACCTTTATGAAGATGGTAGAGTGGGCGTCGAATCCGGTTTCGATGCAAAGGTGGCGGCCAAGTTGGCAAGACGTGGTCACGAGATTATCTACGACAACGAGGCACGTGTCTTTGGTGGTGCCCAGTTGATCAGTAGACTTGAAGATGGCTACTGTGGTGCTTCCGACCATCGCAAGGAGGGGCAGGCGGTTGGATACTGAAGAGCATAACGGCCACAGTCTGATTGGCCTCGCCATTGTGTTCACTTCTCCCAATCTTCCGACCGTAAACCGGTGATTCGTGAAAACTCTGCAATGTTATGTGTAACTAACACCGCATCATTGGCACGGGCAATGGCTGCGATTAGCAAATCGTTTGGCCCTATCGGTTTTCCCTGGGCCGCAAGATCTGCCCTAATTAAGCCAGCTTCTTCTGCGGCGCGGTCATCAAAGGCAAGGCTAGCTAAAGGGGCAAAGAACTGAGTCAGTAGTTGTAGGTTTGATTCGACATTTTGACTGTGACGAGCCCCATAGAGTAACTCAGCCTTTACAATGCTGCAGAGCACGAGTTCGTTAGGCTGGTGATGTTGAAACTTCTGGATAATGTTGGATTGAGATTGATTCAAAAGACGGATGCAGACGTTGGTATCCAGAAGAAACATCACTATTCAAACGTTTCTCGTGCTTCGTAATCGCCTACTGTTGAACGCTCGAGCGGTCCCCCCTTCCAGCTACCAAACAACTCAAAATAGCCTTCAGGCCATTGATTCCTAACCTCCCGCTCAACAAGGGCGGCAAGATATTTGGAAACAGACAAATGAGCTTGCTCTGCCTTCTTTTGAAACCGTTTTGCGAGTTCGTCGTTGACATAGCAATGCAGTTGAGACACGGTGAATTCCTCAAATATATTTGGACTATGTGAATTCTAACAGAATGAAGATGCCAGAGGCAAATCTCGGTACATTCCCGTCGAATACAGCCATTTGGGCACTCCACACATGAGCTTTGCCACGGACCACGATACGCTGTCATAACCTTTCGATGCCCATGTTCTACACACAGGTCGGACAAGACCCTGCCGAGTACGATCACTCAGCGTCGATGTTCGAAACACGGGTGGCTTGCATGTAATCGTAACCGAACGAAATGACCCGGGACGGATCGACAGGCAGCTAATCGGTGGATGCGCCCGTCACTTAGCCCTGCGGTGGGATCATATTCGGGAGATCTTTGAGGAGATTGACCTTGGGGCAGATCCTCATCCGAGAGCTGGATCTCTTCTACCTGCGGTGCACCGGGATCTTTAGTCAGGAGTGAATCCGGTTCCTCAGGCGCGCCCAAATCCACTGCCCCCAGCAGGGGATCGCCGGAAAGCAGGATCCGTTGTTCCAGGCTTTCCAATTCGAAAAGGCTCTTGCCTTTGCCGCTCGCCACTCAAGATCCTTGAGTAAACTATCAGGGTGAAAGATATCGATAACTCAAAAAAGCTAGCGTCCGATTTGGATCTTCTTAAAGCACTTTGGATCTTCTTAAAGCATTTAATACGATACGAGACGGCAATGTGGCAGCGAGCTGATGTAATGTCAACAGAAAAACCACAAATTAGAAAGGTCTTGAAACGGGTGCTATAGGAAGAGAGAACAGGTGCCTTTCCAGGTGCTTGAAGCATACTCAGAGATCATGGATAGTTGGTGATGCCAGCGCCAGCGGTATCAGAGCGTCCAAGGAGCAGCACGTTTGAACACAAACGACTCTATAAAAGCACAGTTAGCCGGGCAGTGGGCTGGGTTTGATCCCAACGAACTCGTCAGCGACGCCACCGGCAATCTTATCAGCAACCGGGGAGACTGGGATCCACCTGCCGGCATAGAGCCAAAGCGACCGCTAATACACATGGCGATCGGTATTCCCGATGCCGGTACGCTGCCGAAAGACGACTTTCTGAAATCCACCCGAAAGGTGATAACAAGACCAGGTGAAGCCGCTTTCATCTACGGTTTCGGCATGGGCTACGCCAAGCTGCGAGCGCAACTGGCGGAGCGCTACAGCAGGAATCGGGGACTGCAGGTCGACGAGGAGTGGTTTCAGCTTACCAATGGCTCCTCCGGCGCAATCGATCTCATCTGTCGCACCCTGATCAATCCGGGTGACGTCATCATCACGGAATCACCCACCTATATGGGAACTCTGCGCAACTTCCGCGGCGTGCTGGCACAGATTAAATCCGTACCGATGGATGAAGATGGGATGCTGATGGATGAGCTCGAAGCCGTGATCGTAGCAACGCAGGCGGCGGGCAAAACCATCAAATTCATCTATACCATCTCCACGTTCCAGAACCCCACTGGCGCCACCCTGTCGCAAGAGCGACGCATCGAGTTGCTCAAGCTGGCAGCGAAACACCGCGTCCTCATACTGGATGACGACGCCTACGGGGAGCTCTATTTCGGCGCCAAGCCGCCGACTTCGCTCTCCGCCCTGAGTGCTGGCCACGGGGTCATTACGGTGGGCACTCTGTCCAAAACGCTGGCGACCGGACTGAGGGTGGGCTGGATTCACGGTAGACCGGATCTCATCCGGCTAATGGGCAAGATGCGTTTCGCCATGGGCTTGAATCAGATGGTGGTCCGCTTGATAGCGGACTATATGTCGGACCGTACTCTCGACGACCATACCGATGAAGTGCGCGACCTCTACCGTCGCAAAATGGAAGTACTAACCGGCGCGCTCGAAACCCATGCCGGTGATCTTATAAGCTTCGATCGTCCGCTCGGCGGCTTCTACCTCTGGGTCAAACTTCACCAAGGTTTGACGGCTGATGCAGTCTGGCGCACCGCTACCCACGAAGGTGTTTCCACAACACCAGGGATCTCGTTTTACCCAGCCCGATTCGACCCCTCAGGGGAACACATTCGTATCGCCTTCCCATGGACGCCAATGGAAGATCTGGAAGAGGGAGCCAGACGGTTTGGTCTTGCCTGCAAACGGGTTTCCGAAGGGGAGGGTCTGAAACAGAGGTGAAATCTGGCGCCAAGTCCCCGACCAGATATGCCACGCCCCCATCCGTGACAGAATCCAATGGTGCAAAGAGGACGAGCGCATAGCGTGACGTGAATCGTACGTCTACGGGATCTCGACATCCCATTCACGCATCCTGCCTGCTTTATCTCTCCACTGAATGAGATCTCCCAACAATCTCAGTGAGCCACCCTGAGTCGAAGCCCACCAGACGCTACCTGTGACAAACCTCATAGCCAATTGCGCAGCCATGCAGTAGACTTGGACGTGATCAGGGACGAGTGTACTAACGGGCGTAACAGGGACCGGTGTGCTGAAGGGAGAAGCGCTCCGGTCCTTCCGTGACGGCCCCATTCCAAGCCCAATCTGTACGACGACCCTGTCCAGTACGACATCATACATGCCTGTGTGGGTGATCACTGAGAAGTGTCTCTGTCCGTGCAAGGCGTGTTGACTCGTAATCCGTTAAAGCAATTGCAAGAGGATTCGCTATGACTGTTTACAAAGTGATTGAGATCATTGGAACCAGCGAGAAGTCCTGGGAAGATGCCGCGAAAACAGCCGTGGAGCGTGCGTCCAATACTCTAGAGGATTTGAGAATTGCGGAGGTGACGGCCCAAGACGTGAAGATCGAAGATGGTAAAGTCGTGGCTTACCGGACCAAGGTCAGCTTGTCATTCAAGTTTAGAGAAGAGTAGCTAATAGTCCTGCTCGCAAGCCGTGCCAGCACGCATCCATTTGGGGTGTGTACTCGAACGCGTCGCCCCGACACGAGAGGGTCAGTCGGTCGTTATTTTCCATGAACCAGCTTAGCGATTGTCTCGTAGACGTCTTCAGGTAAAGGTACCAAGAACATCTTCACGGGTCCATCGACCACCCGACTGGTATGTCCGTTGCCTGCAACGGTATCCGGCATAAAGACCTAGCCGGGTCCCCACTGTCGCGTTTCGCCGTCGGTGGTCAGGCACTGTGTCAATCCTGGAATGCACCGACCGGTGCTCCGTAGACCCGGGCGTTCGCACATGCGAACGCTTGACTGGACCTCAACACATTGCCCCAAGCGTCTGTGAACTCCTCCGTTATGGGGAATTCGAATTGGTCAAAGGCGGAACCACCGTCAGCGGTTGTGCAAAAAATGCGTTACCTGCATGCATCCTCCACAAAGACGAGATGAGGCAGTTTAGCCCAGAAGCTCTCCGGCTAGCTCTGATTACGGCTGAAGTACGGGCAGTAATCCTCACACTGCAGCAAACAGATGGTTTATCATCCCTGTCCGGTTTTGCTTCAGGATCGATTCCCATGAGGTCTATTCTTTTCGTCGCGATACTCGCTGTGGGGTGCAGCTCCCAGCCAGTAACTTCCCCCTTAGAGCAGAGAACTATTATGCAAGAATCTCCCGTGGATGGCGTTAAATTCAGGTATATAGAGAGCAATGGAATTCGAATGCGAATTGCAGAGAGCGGGCAAGCTGGCCCGCTGGTGCTGTTCGCGCACGGTTGGCCTGAGTCGTGGTATTCCTGGCGTCACCAGATACCCGTGTTGGCAGAAGCCGGCTTTCGGGTGGTGGTACCGGAAATGAGGGGCTACGGTCAGACCGATGCTCCGGAGCCGGTGGCGGACTATGACATCGAACACCTGGCTGCTGACATGGTCGGTATTCTCGATGCTTTGGGTGAAGACACGGCAACGATCGTGGGACATGATTGGGGTGCTCCCGTAGCAGCGCACAGCGCCCTCAAGTATCCCACCCGCTTCACCAGTCTCGTTTTGATGAGTGTGCCTTACGGTGGGAGGGGAACTGCCTCCCCAATGCAGCGCATGCGATCTCAATTTGACGACAATTTCTTCTACATTCTCTATCACAATGAGCCTGGCGGGGTCGCCGAGGCCGAGTATGACAGTGATCCCCGCGGCATCTTGAGCAGGTTGTATCTTTCACCTGACTCTCCGCGCAAAGCACCCACTGTGACTGATCCGAAACGGGCAGCCGGTGGCTGGATTCCGCGCCTCGGAGAAGCCGAGGGATTACCCGGATGGTTAACAGAGGCAGACCTCGATTACTACGTGGAACAGTTCGAACAATCCGGATTTCGGGGCGGTGTGAATTACTATCGGAACATCGAGCGTAATTGGAATATAACCGAAGACATCACTGACCACCGCATTATGGTGCCGACTCTTTTCCTTACCGGGGAAAAAGACGTGGTGATCGGCGGCGCCACAAAAGCCATGTTGCAGGCCATGATGGCACAGTCCATTCCAAATCTTCGGGATGTCATTCTGATACCGTCGATCGGCCATTGGGTGCAGCAGGAAGCGCCTGCCGAGACCAACAAGGCCCTTCTGGACTTCCTTGGCAGTCTTTGATCCCAGTCTCCGTCGGGCCTAACGGCACGGATGCTGTATCGATTGCCAAATGGGGGAAGAACACGCTGTAACCTGCGACGTTCACCAACAGGTCGCCTCGATTATATGAGTTCGAAGTAACGCCTGTATTCCCAGTCGGAGATATCACGCGACTCCAGGTTGCCCCCTTGAGCATGAAAGGCAAGCCACTCGGAATCCCGCGTCTTTGCCCAATAGTCGATGATGTCTTCCCCCATCACCTCTTTGAGCAGTGCATCATTTCTCAAAGCGTTGACCGCCTTTGATATGGTGTCTGGAAGCCTCTCGTACTTATCCGGCAAGCCCCACGCAATCTTGCGAAATTCTTGCGGCAGTTCAAGTTTGTTCCTGAGTCCTGCGAGACCGCCGGCAATGATAACCGCCATGGCCAGGTAAGGATTCAAATCGGACGCACCGACACGATGCTCAATTCTGGTCGCCTCGGCGCTCTTTGTGATGAGCCGCAGCGCGACGGATCGATTGTCCTCTCCCCAGGTGTGGGTGATTGGCGCCGCTGAAAAGTCGGCGAAGCGCCGGTACGAATTGATCGTCGGACATAGATAGGACACTGCTGCCGGCAGTGTTGTCATGATCCCGGCCAACCAGTTTCGCAGCAGGCTGGAGCGACGGTCCGGGGAGTCGGGGTCATGGAACAAGGGATTAGCTGATGAATCCGTCAGCGAGTGATGGATGTGCATTCCCGAGGCAAGGCTCTTCGAAGGTTTCGCCATGAACGTGACGGCCATGTCCTGGTCCACAGCGACCTCATAGAGGATCTGCTTTGTGAGGACCACATTATCGGCCATTCTGACTGGATCTGACGGCTCGAGATTGAGTTCCAGTTGCCCGACTCCAGCTTCCTCGTTCCAGCTCTCCCAGACTATATCCTTCAGCCCGAGGCGCTTTGTCACCTCACGCATAAAGCTGGTTGCCTGGTAAGCGTTGCGAATCAGGTAGACGGTTGGGTGGGGTATCGTGCCGACGAGACTCAGATCACGGAATTCGTTTTCACGAAGGGCGACATAACTTGCTCGAAACAGGTAAAACTCGAGTTCACACGTTGCTCTTACCCGGAATCCCAAGTCATTTACCTCGGCCACCACACGTTGCAACGTGGACCGAGGGCAAAGCCGCAGTTCCTCCCCGTCAGGGCTTGTGAAGTTGCAGATGCAATGTGCAACCTGGGGGTCGATGCCATCGCTGACAAGCGTTTCCAAATCCGGTTTGAGCAGAAGATCACCGAGATTGTCTTCCCGTTGCGGGTGCCAATGACTTAAGTGCGGGCTTCCGGTGAGATCCATGGACAACGCCGACTCGCAGATGCCGTGCCCCATCGGTAAGGACTTGGTGAATTTGCTGCGACGGATATACTTGCCGACGCCGGGACCATCCAACGTAGTGGCATGGGTGCGTACCACTTCAACGTGATGTCGGTCGAGCCAGTCCTGAATTGCTGCTGCTTCCACTATACCGACCTGCTTAGATACCGAGTTCGCCCATCATGTGTTTCTTCGAGACCTCGGTGAGTACCGCTGTGTGTTCGAGACTGGCCAGGATCTTAATCTCCCCTCGGTACGCTCCCTCCATAAACACCATGGATCCGTTCAGTAATCTAACGAGGTTACTGGCTGCACCGTATATCTCAACATCAATGTGGCCATCGCCCATGACATACTCCCGGTCATCGTCCGTGCACACCAGTTTTACTGTGCCTGGCATGCCCGACTGAGCGTGCACCAGTTCCCAGAAACGTTTGGCCGCATCGGTCCACTTGGGGGTTGGGGGCTTAAGTAACTTTGCCACCTTCAGTGCAAACAAAGGGTGCCGCCAGCGACCATCAACCTTTGTGCTATCGTTGGTGCGGAAGTCTATATGAATGATGATCCCGGCATCGTTGGCGATGCCTCGCGTTAACGTCATCCGATCTCGCGCCAGCGCCACGGTCACCTGCTGCGGATCGGTTGTTGACCGAAGAGCAAAACTGCCTCGCATGGATGTTGCTGTCTTGAGAATGTCCGGATGAGTGAGGGCGCGCCGTAGTTGTGCGCCCATTATTTTCACGATGGGTACGGGGTCTTGTTCAAGTACAACCTGCATGAAACAGTGATTCTGTATTGACGAAGAAGTGCCTTCAGAATAACACAATTAGCAGGTCAGCACAGTTACCCGTTCAACTCACGGTCAGTTGCCAGCCTGTCGACAAAGGAGTCATCATAGGTGAGTTCCGGGTCGGATCGGACCACGCGATCCAGGGCGGCGGCATCGGGACCGATCAGAATTCGCCACTGTTCGTTGCGCACCCCATCGAGGATGATCGCTGCAGCCTGCTCTGCAGTGGTGGTCGCATTATCTCGAAAATTCTCACCCATCTCCTTGACTGCCTGACGGATTTCATCATTCGTCATACCTTCGATTTCAGTGCCCCTACGAGAAAGGCGTACACGCATATTATCGATCTCCGCATCAGGCATATCTAACGGATCGGGCCTGCCCAGGATCTTGCCGGTGTTGATGGCGATCTCGGTGCCGATGTGACCTGGCATCACCACGGACACTTTGACATGAGGGGCATTGAGCTTTAGGTCGATAATGAGCGCTTCCGAAAAGCCCTTAACGGCAAACTTGGCAGCAGAATATGCCGTATGCGGTGTCTGGTTGCCGAGACAAGCCCAGAATCCGTTCACCGAACTGGTGTTTACCATATGCCCTTCGTCACTCGCCAACAGCAGCGGCATGAATGCCCTGGCATTGTAATACACTCCATTCCAGCAGACGGCATAGGTACGTTCCCAATCCTCTCTCGTGTCATGGATAAAACTGCCGCCGCCGCCAATGCCAGCATTGTTGAAGAGCAGGTTGATATAACCCCTCGCATGCTGTTCTTCCACCTCATTCCTAAAACGCAGGACCTCTTCTTCATCGGAGACGTCACACACATGCGTGCTGATCTGAATCCCCTGGGGGGCTTCAGCCTGACAGAGCGACAGGGTTTTCTGCATATTCTCCTCGATTACATCGCACATGGCGACGTCACAGCCCTCTGCCACCAACTGCCTCGCCAGTGCTCGACCCATACCGGTTCCACCGCCTGTTACGACCGCCAGTTTTCCGCCAAAACTCTTCATATCCAACTCCTGCTGATTGTTCGGATTAAGTTGTCACATGGAAATCTTCAGGTAAAGGTATAAAGAACATCGAGACCGGTCCTTCGATCACACGGCTTGTGTGCCCCTTACCTTCGACGGTGTCCGGCATAAACACCTCGCCCGGTCCCCAGTGTCGAGTCTCGGCATCGGTGGTTCCGACCTCCCAGATTCCCTGCATCATTACACATAGCTGTCGCGCCGGTGCATTGTGCCAATCCTGGAACGCACCGACCGGTGCTTCGTATACCCGCACGCTTGCGCATGGGAACGATTTGCTGAATCGCAAGGCATTGCCCCAGGCGTCGGTAACTTCCTCGGTGATGGGGAACACGAATTCGTCAAAGGCGGAGCCGCCGTCATCGGTTGTGTAAAAGCGCGTTACCTGCATGCCTCCTCCAAAAAGTCGAGGTGAGGGTGAACGTACCTGACTAGCGGTCCAAGAGAATTAGACTGACTTCCGGTACGTAGGTGATGATGAGAAGGGCCACCAACAGCACCAGCATAAAGGGTATGGTAGCCTGGTAAAGCTCAGTGATGGATTTGTCGAATCGGTAGCTGGCGATAAATAGGTTCATGCCGATCGGTGGGGTGAAGTATCCGATCTGCATATTGGCCAGGAAGATGATCCCCAGATGGATGGGATCGATTCCGTATCCAAGCGCCAGTGGCACGATGAGCGGGATCATGATGACGAGCGCGGAGAAGATATCCAATATAGCGCCGAGCAGCAACAACAGCAGGTTCAACAGAATCAGGAAGGTCAGCTTTCCTTCGATGTAGGTCCTGATCCATGTAAACAGCTTCTGCGGCACCTCGGCGTCGACCAGAAAGTTGGTGAAGGCAAGGGATACGCCCAGAATCACCAATATGCCGCCCACCATCACCATCGCTTCGCGGGTAATGCGCGGCAACTCCGGCAAGGGTACCTCTTTCAGAATCACCACCTCGACCACCAGTACGTATACTGCTGTGACAGCCGCTGCCTCAGAAATGGCGAACAGACCGCTGTAGATGCCTCCGAGGACAAAAAACGGCAGTGGGATTTCCCACTTACTCTCGTTGATGGCTGCCTTCGCTTCCTGCCATGAGAAAGACCCTTGAGCCAGTTCGATACCCCGATTCATCCAGATACTGTGCGCCGTCAACAGCAGGATCATCAGCAGCGCCGGCAACACGCCGGCAATGAACAACTCCTGAATGGTGAATGACTCAGGCAGGTTCATCTGTTGAACCAAAACGCCGTAGAGTATGAGGGGCAGCGACGGTGCTAACAGTAATCCTAAGCTGCCGGAGGTGGTCACGAGGCCGAGAGAATACTTCTGAGGATATCCCGCTTCCATCAAGGCAGGATATAGCAGAGCACCCACTGCTACGATGGTGACGCCGGACGCACCAGTGAAGGCGGTGAAGAAAGCACAGGTAACCAGGGCAACGACCGCGAGTCCGCCAGGCATCCAGGACAGAAATATCTTGGTGATGCGCACCAGCCGCGATGAAACCTGGCTCTCTGCCAGCAGGTATCCGGCAAAGGTAAAAAGTGGCAACGCCATTAAGAGTGGTTGACCAACCAGGCGATAGATCTCAATAGCGATAACGGTGAGGGGAATGTCGGTGAAGTAAAATCCCGCCATAGCAGCTAACAGGATCACAACAAACAGCGGTGTACCCAATAGTGCCAGCAGCACGATGAGAAGAGAGATCGTTACAGCCATCGTGCCCAACTAATCGTCTGCAACGCTGGCGAGGTAACCGTTGACAGTTCCCAACAGGAAACGCAACGACATCACTGCAAATGCAAAGGGTAGTATCAGTTCACAAACCCAGTGTGGTACCTGCGCGAAAGCCATACTTGGATCTTCAGACTCTAACAGAACGAATTGGGCGCAGTACCATGCAACCACCGCGCAAACCACCGAGGCAACCACGCCAACGACGGCACTCAGGTGTCTGTCTATATGCTCCGGAAGATAACGGGACAGCACGTCAATCTTGATGTGGTTGTTCTCTCTGGTGGCGACCATCGCTCCCAGCAGCGCCACCCACAGAACCAGGATCCTGACAAACGAGTCTGCCCAAAACATGCCACTATCAAAAAAGTTCCTGAGGGCGATCTGAACGACCGCAACCGTCATCATGGTCAGCAGAGAAATCACCAGGGCAGAGTCTTCAATAAGATGAATCACCCTGACGGGATGCTTGAGATCCATGATCATGACCGATACCCGTGTTCCTATTCGTTACCGCTAGTACCAACGCCCGCTCTGAATTCAGACAGATGCTTCTGCAGCAACGCGACGATTTTGCTGGACACCAGCCCCGAATTCACCAGTTTACTAATGGCTACCTCCGATTTGGACTGCCACACCAGCATGTCCTCTTCCGACGGTCTGACCACAGCAATCCGCTGGCCGAGAAGCGCATTGTATGCAGCCACATTGGCCTGCCGGACCTGCTTCCCGATTTCTGCAAAAGCCCGGCCCAGTTTGTCCTCGACAGTGCGCTGGTCCGTAGGGCTGATCTTGTTAAAGGGTTTCTGATCCATCATCATCATGGCATAGGTATACATGAAGGGAACTTCAGTGACATATTTAACCCTGGTGTGCCACTGAGCTGCGACCACGAGAACAGGGGGGGACGCGACTGCATCGATCAGTCCGGTCTGCAATCCCGGCAACACATCAGCAAATTTCAGGGGTATGGGGCTGATGCCAAACGTTCTGATGATATTGAGCACAGTTGGATCGCTGTCCGGTACCCAGGCTTTTGACTTAAGCACGTCGGCAACCGATTCAACGGGTGCATTGGAGAAAATATACGCAAAACCCATTTCGCCAAGCCCGAAAGTGATAATTCCGGCATCCTTTAGACCTTTTGCGATAATGCTATCCAGATGTTGCCTGACGTAATCCACCTCATCATAGCTTCTGAAACTTAAGGGCAGATTGTATACCTGTAAGTCGGGATAGAATCTGGTCAGACTACCTGCCGCAACCATCCCGCCGTGCAACTGGCCGATCTTAATCTTCCTCAAGACCGTCTGATCGTCTCCCTGAACGCCACCCGGATAGATCTTGAATTTGACCCGGCCTTCCGTCTCGGATTCGATTAGCGCTGCCGCAGCCCTGACTGTTTTCATAAAGAACAGACCATCCGGAGCTTCTGTGGCTATCTTGAACGTCCTGGCAAAAGCCGTTGCATTGAGTGACGTGCAGATCAAAATAGTCAGCATCAGTTTCGTGATTGCCAATCCTGTTCTGGCTGATATGAATTTCAAATCGTTGCACCCCATAGCTAATCTGTTAACAGGTTGCCAACTGGCTGAATGGTTCTAGAAATAGTCATCCGAGCCTGCCAGCAATTCCTTCGCTTCACGCTGCGCCAATGTGTTGGCCAAGGTCATCTCCGGCGCCGATGGATCAGCCGCAATGACTTCCTTCAACAAGCGGTCATGCAACTCCTTGTTGAATACCAGTCGTGCATACCTCTGCGCAAAGACGACTTTTGTCATCAGGAACTGTCCGCCGGACAGCTCGATGGCCCTCTCAAAGTGCTCTCTGCCCTTCTCCGGTTTACCGCCCAGGGATGCAGGCATGAGGGTCTCCAAACCGCCCAAATAGAGGTGGGTGCCTCCTCTATCATAGGTCTCATCCAGAGCGATCAATGTTTCCAGGATCAGGCGCACCCGGGACAGGTCAGCAATCGCGTTCCAGTCATCGCTATTGGCCTGAATCCAACCCACCCAGTTCACGCCGAGTGTATAGAAAACAGCGACATCGCTCTGCTTGAGCGTTGCCATCAGAGCGCCATAGTCCTCGAAGCTGGTCTGTCTCAGATCACAGAATCTAATGCTGTGCACGCACGCTGCCTGTTCGGCGTATGACAGCGCCTTGCCGGTGAGCAATGATCTCCTATGTTCATCGGCTATCACTTCAGTAAACGCACCGTTGAGGGTCGCTGCGGCCATCAGCATCTCTTCATTGCGGGAATTGCCCTGCAGCAGGCTGTCGATCAGAATCAGATAGGCGGGTATACCGTCTCTGATCGTTTCCGGGTCATTGCTGTTGAGTATGGTGCTGGCGAGATCATTGGCCAATCGGTTGGCGGCCGAAGACATGATGCTGGCACAACCAGTCATTGCGGCAATGACAACTCCCAGGAGGAGCAGGCGCATCGACGGTGGCAGATTCTCTCGCATGACCCAGTAGACCGCGGATTGGTGCTGAATGATACTATCACCCTGTAAACCATCGGTAAATCAAAGCATTTCGCGATTTATCCGCACCTCAATCGGCCTGCCCACGGCTGCAGGCCGGCACTAGCGCATTACCTCGCCAAAGAAGGGATTCATCCTGATCTCATCGCCGATGGAGGTATTCGGGCCATGGCCGGTGATCACTTCTGTCTGCTCATCCAGTGTAAACAGGCTTTCGACGATCGACTTCTCCAGGTGCTTGAAACTGCCCCCGGCAATATCGGTGCGGCCAATGCCGCGGTGAAACAGCGTGTCGCCCGATATCAGCAGCTTATGCTCCTCAAACCATAGGCAGACCGACCCCGGTGTATGTCCGGGGGTATGTAGGACCGCGCCATTGCAGCAGGGCAACCTGTCACTATCGCTCAGCCAGCGTGGCGGAACGGTGCCGGGTATAAAGGAAAACCCCGACCTGCTGAACTGCGCCTCCAGTCGATCCCACAAGAACCTGTCCCCCTTGTGCAGGTAACAGGGCGCAGCCGTGCGTTGCTGGACTTCTCCGAGAGCGATGACATGGTCGATATGGACATGGGTGAGGATGATCGCCTCGACCGAGACGGCCAGTCCCTCTATCTCCCGCAGTATCCGCTCGGCATCCCCACCCGGGTCTACTACCATGCCCAGTCGCGATTCAGGATCAGCGACGATGGTGCAATTGCTGTGCATGGGACCCACCACAAAACTGCTGAGAATGAGATCATCTCTGGATTCAGATGTGTTCAAACGTGATGCCCCCTGGTGATCTGGCGAACAAGCTGAACGCGCGACCCGCTATCATACTCATCATCGGACTGTCTGTGTAAACTCAGTATGCTACAATTTCGAGGCCGAAATGACCCCAACTACTACAGTCTCGACTTGAACGATCGCCATGATTGAGACGATATTCAACCGTACTGTTGCCATAAGTCTGATCGTATTTGTCGTGCTGAGTTCGATGGTGCTGTTTGTGGTAGCGCTGTTAATCTGGATGGCTACGGTCCTGTTCGACCGGCGACTGGTCATCCTGCACCGCTTCACCTGTTTCTGGGCCTACCTCTACCTGTGGATCTTTCCCGCCTGGTCTGTTTCCGTCGAAGGGCGCGAGAAGATCGATCGTGACAAGACTTATATCATGGTTTCGAACCACCAGTCTCTGGTGGATATTCTGGTGGTATTCAGCCTGTTTACTCACTTTAAGTGGGTATCGAAAAACGAGGTCTTCAGAATTCCGCTCATCGGCTGGAACATGGTGCTGAACCGCTATGTGGGACTGGTCAGAGGTGAGCAGGGAAGCATCATCAAGATGTACGAGGAATGTGACAGTCACCTGCAGCAAGGCAGCTCTATCTATATGTTTCCGGAGGGCACCCGCTCCCCCACCGGGCAGCTGCGGGACTTCAAGGAGGGCGCTTTTGTGCTGGCGAAAAAACACCAGCTACCCATCCTAACCCTGGCGATCAACGGATCGAGGGACGCACTGCCCAAAAAAAGCTTAAATTTCCATGGCAGGCACCACATGATCATCACCGTGCTGGGAGAGATTCCCTACAGTGATTTCGCTGAAACACCCGTGAAAGAGCTGGCCTACCTGGTCAGAGACAAGATCAGTCAGCACGTGGTGCCGAATTAGGTTCGGACTAGACCCCAAAGGTAGTCACTCGATCGTTCTGAATTGTACAAGGGCAATACCTTGGGGGGCTAGCAGAAGGGGCTGGGGTGTCCTTCTCGTAGCAATCAGGCGGAGCGCGGAGCGCGCGGAGGGAGACCCGAAGGGGCTCCTGACCAAGTGAGGGTAGCTGGGAGAGCCGCTACGCCGCGAAGAGAAGGACACCCCAGCCCCTTCTGCGAACAGACCTGACTCAAACAAAAGTAAGTATCGTTCGGATCACACCCAACAGCATCAATTACTGATACTGACGATTCCCCTGCAATCGGGAAAGTTTTGACACACCCAGAAGGAACGACCGGCGTTCTTGCCGCGCAACGCTTTTTTCAGGGCCATGCTGGCGCCACATCTGGGGCAGTCTCGGTTCAGGAATGACCGATGCATGACCTTATCCAACTGTTCATCGATTTCCGCGGGAGAATAGTCGGTCTCCAGAGGGAAACTGAGTAGGGGTCGACCGATCTGCGCGAATACGGTCTCCAGTAGCCAACTCCTGTGTCGAGCCCGGGGAGACTTGTCATGCAGCAGGATGCCACAAATCAGGGAGAGATTGCTCTTCTTGCAGATGACGACCGAGACCAGTTCCGCCAGCGCGGGTGCCGGCACTTTGCCCGGTGTCGCCTCCTTGACGATGTCTTTCACGGGAACATTTACATAGGCCCGGTATTGATCATCCAGGACCTCATGCAACGCGATCAGGAAGCTGCGGGTAACATCGTCAAATAGCGCCTCCTTCTGTCGGAAGGAGGCAATGTCCTCGGTTTGATAATCGGTTCCTATGGCAACCACGCGTGCCGGTACCCCAGAGGACCGTCCGACCACTCTTTTTTTGCCCAGCGCCGGAACGCCCCCGGCTGACGACTCAAGGCCCGCTTGTTGCTCACCTGTTGCACTCCAATCGACGAGATCCGCCGCCAGAAAAGCATCGATCTCTCTTCTGCGCTTAATACTGAACGCCACGGCGGCCATACCGATAAGAGCGCAAAAAACAAGGAATCCCGTCATATTGAATCAGCCATAGGAAGACACATTGGCATCCTGTTTCAAAATTATAGCAGACTATTGGGGTTACCAGATAAACATGGCCTTCCGCGCCAACTATCAGTATTCTCAGGCTGAATACGCTGGTGGGACGAGGGCAATGCAATGCGTTTAGAAGACAAGATCGCAGTGGTGGTAGGTGCAGGACAAACTCCCGGGGATACCATCGGCAACGGTCGCGCAACCGCTGTACTGTTCGCCCGGCACGGGGCCAAAGTCCTGCTGGTGGACAACCGCCTGGATTCAGCAGAGGAAACGGCTGACATGATCCGCCAAGAGGATGGTGAATGCATCACCCTGCAGGCAGATGTCACATCAGAATCCGATTGTCAGCGGATCGTTGCAACCTGCGTGGAGAATTACCATCGAATCGACATACTGCACAATAACGTTGGCATAGGACGTGGCGATGCCGGACCCACCAACCTGTCGGAAGAGAACTGGGATCGCATCCATTCGGTCAACCTTAAGGGCATGTTTCTGACCTGCAAACATGTGCTGCCGGTCATGCGAAGTCAGGCAGGCGGCTCCATCATCAACATCTCTTCGGTGGCTGCCATCGCATCCACTGGTATGCTGGCATATAAAACATCAAAGGCGGGGGTGATCGCTTTGACCCAGAATCTTGCTGGTGGCGGCGCGAAATACGGCATTCGGGCCAATTGCATCATGCCCGGACTCATGAATACCCCCATGGCCATTGAAGATTACAGCGCCGCCCGTGGCGCCGACAAACAAACCATCATCGATCAACGGGACGAACGCGTTCCCCTCAGGAAGAAGATGGGCACCGGCTGGGACGTGGCTTATGCAGCCCTGTTCTTGGCCTCCGACGAAGCAGGCTTTATAACCGGCGCAATTCTTCCCGTCGATGGTGGCCAGAGCATCCGCGTTGGTTGAGTACCCATCGATCCCACTTTGATATTCATCAGCAGCAGCTGACTGGATGCCATACCACGGATGGGTAGCGTGGCCGGATCACCGCACAGATCACGCGCGCCTTTGCATAGCAGTCAGCGTCTCGCTATGCAACGCTTTTTCGGCGGCGAGAGTACCCAGCCCATAGGGGGAGCCGAACCTAAATCCGATCGTTATGGCAACAATCGACAGGATGACGCCGGTGGTCATGAAATGGATCATTGGGAAGGCGGTACCGTCGTGGAAGATGGCAACGGTCTGTGAGGCAACTGCTGCTATGGCCATCTGCAGAAATCCGCTCAAGCCGGAGGCAGTCCCCGCCATTTGCGGGAAGACGTTAATGGCACCCGCCTGGGTATTGGGCATCGCCATGCCGTTGCCAAAGATGGTGATCATGACTGGAAGGAACAGAGAAACGGGTGTGAGAATTCCTTGCCACAGGAATGCATAGGCAAACAGCAAGCCAACCGCTGCACAACAGCTGCCGATCACGATCAACCTGTTGATTCCCACCCGTACGGACAAGCGGGAAGTTACAAAATTGCCACACATAAAGCCGAAGGTCACCATGATGAAGTACAGACCGTACTCCGTAGGCGGTCTGCCCATCACATTTACCATCACGTAGGGAGCGGCAGAGATGAAGCTGAAGAACACCATGGATGAAAACGCAGCGTGGAACGCATAGCCACAATAGGCCGGTGACTTGAGCAGCTGGCGGAAGCCGTCGACCATATCCATTACACCCGCAAACGGTATCTGTGTCCTGTTGGTCTCCTGCAACTCCCGGAGGATCAGAACGAAGACGACCAGTGATACCAGGCCCGCGAAGACAAAGGTGGATCGCCAGTCGAACAGATCTTGCAGCACACCGCCGATTGCGGGCGCCAGCATGGGCGCAGACACCAGCACCATAGTCAGGGTAGCGATTACCTTAGCGGCCTCATCCGGTCCATAGATATCACGAATGATTGCCCGACTCAGCACCATGCCCACGGCACCTCCCGCTGCCTGGATAACGCGACCGAAGACCAGCACCCAGATAGTGCCTGCCAGGATACAGATCAAGGTGCCGACAAAGAATATCAGCAAACCGAGGATCATCACGGGACGCCGTCCGTATCGATCCGACAGGGGTCCGTAGGCCAGGGTTGACAGGGCGATGGCAACCATGGAGACACTCAGGGTCATCTGGGCGACGCTGGTACTGACTGCAAAACTCGCCTGAATGGCCGGCAGGGATGGCAGAAAAATCTGCATTGAGAGAGGTCCCAATGCGGCGCAGGCTGCCAGCAGGCCTATAAAGAAGGGGGTCAAGCGTTCTGTCACGTCACTTGCCAACTAAGGACAGGTCTACCGATTGTCCAAGTGAACGGCCTGATTCAGAGTGATGACCGTTCTCTCACCGCTGCTGGCCGCCATGTAGCGATTGATGCTGGTGTAGTCCGGATTAAAGAACAGTCTGGGCTCAAATCCAATCACGTGAGCGGTCCAGACGTTGATGACTCCACCGTGACACACTACGGCAACCTTGCCTCCCTTGTTGTGAGATATGATCTCTTCAACCGTATCGACAACCGCGGTGTGGAATTCTTCAAAACCTGCCTCGTCGTTATAGTTGCCCTGCATCAAGGCCCGCCAGCTTTCATAGTCCTCTTCCTTGAGCTGCTCAACCGGAATGTAGTAACTGGAATCGCGATCATATTCCGCGATGCCGGGTCGAATCTGGATTTCCAGACCGGCAGCAGCAGCCAGCGGCTCCGCTGTCTGGTAAGCGCGCTTCATGGGACTTGCATAGATGTGATCGAAGGCCTCGGATTTCATCCAGGCCGCCATTTTAGCCGCCTGACGTTTTCCTTCTGCGGATAGAGGTGGATCTGCCGCCGTACCATCCTCGTTGACGATGCGTTTCGGCAGTCCGTGTCTGATCAGTATGAGTTCCATGGTCCTTCCGCGTCGTCCGCTGGAATAACGATATGATGGGTGACCCGAAGTGGTGGACCGGCGTAGAGACGTCCACCTTCTATATAGTATGCTGTCCCGCAATCAACTGACCTTACTCGCTGGCCTATTCCGTCCCTGGGCTTCGACTGGGCGTCCCGGTTGCTCCTCCTGGTGGGTGCCCAACCCGCGGCGTCCTCGCGCCTCGCCAGGAACGAAATATGCCGACCGAGTAATGACCACTTAATTGCGGGACAGCATACCAAGAGTCAGATTGCGTCCATCAAGACGCGGCGATAGACACGTTGTAGACACCCGCCTGACGGGCGGAATCCATCACGTGTACCATAACTTCACTGGTGCTATCGGGATGAGGTTGAACGACGACCGGAGCTTCCGGATTTTCGGCATGCAGTCGTTCGATGTTGGCGCGCACAGATCGAAAGTCCACGTCTCTTCCACGAATCCGAATCCTGTCACGACTGGTAATCTGGACGACGATGCTCTGCTTGTCAGCATCTTTGACGTTTTGATTCTTGTCCGGTGAGTTGACGTCGATTCCCAACTCTTTGACAAATGTCGCAGTCACGATGAAGAAAATCAACATGATGAACACCACGTCGAGCATAGGGGTCAGATCTATCTCGGACGGGTCCTGTCTAACATCTAATTTGCGCACTCGGGTGACTCCTGACTTTCTCTGTGACTGTTGTACGACTGGCTAGAATACCTCTGTTGATGCAAGAAAGAAAGATCAAGCTGACGTTCGCCGGGGCTCTAGCCGGAGTCGCCTGTGACCCCCGCAACGCTATGCGTTGATCACTTTGCTAACGGTGGTGTAATGCAGACCGAGGTGGTTGCCGATCTCTTGCAGCGTGTAGGTGTGATCGATATGAGCTTTCTTAATCAATTGGTTGCGTGCGCTCTTGGGTTTGGACTCCACACCCTTGAAGATCGATTTTAGACTTCGTCGTCTGGTGATCTTCTTTGGGCCTCGCCTGACCAGCCCGCCATTCAGAAAGTCCTGCATCTCCTTTCTGAATTCACTCCCACCCAGCAGTATCTGATTACTACGTTGCTGCAAGGGAGAGTCCTTCTTGACGCCGTCGCGCACATACTGCCGGTATTTTTGCTGGGAATCCCTACTGCGCCTGCCGAAGTGGGCGAGGACAGCGTCGGTGTGCAGAAAGTCCGGCGCTTTGACCAAACCTGCCATACCGCGATGACTGCTCCAACGATATCCATCGGTCGACGAGGAGCGCCCTACACGAATCGGATTCAGCACGACATGGCGACACAGAGCCAGCAAATAATTCTCTTTCTCAAACAGGACCCCCTTGAACCTGCCCCGAAACAAGGTCCCTGCCGACTGGTGGGTGCGGTTGAAGTACTGCGTGTAAACGCCGTTGAGCTGACGCATCCCCTGGGAGAGATTCGCTTTGGGAGTTTCCACGATCAAGTGATAGTGATCGTGCATGAGGACATAACTATGCAGCAGCCAATGGCAACGGTGCGCCACCGATCCCAGAGTATTGAGAAAGACCCTTCTGTCGGCATCGTTCCTGACGATGGCGCGCTGGTCAGATCCTCGATTGGACACATGGTACAGCGCACCGGGGAACTCGATACGAATTGGTCTCGACATAAAAACATAGCCCGAATTGGCCGCCCTTGCTTGCCATGGTTTTTTGAATCGTCAAGGGCAGATCAACCTGTTGCGAGGAACGGCGAAAAGTGAGCAGCATCGCAACACCGAAATAATACATGGCGTCATTGCCACTAACAAGGGTTTATGGGGAGGACGGGATTACTTTCCCAGACCTTGACGGTTCGGTTTACGATCTGTAACGTAAACCCACATTTGATGAGGATTAGGAGACGACCGATGGCAGTAGACAAGTTCCCGATCGAAGCTGGGCACGTCATGATGTTCGCCCGTTCAATCGGTGATGAAAACCAGATCTATTATGACGAAGAATACGCCCAGACGACGGAAGTGGAAGCGATCATCGCTCCGCCGACCTTCGTTCAAGCCAGTGCTCAATTCGATCCGGATTACGGCCTCAGACCAAAGATAGGTCAGGAGTGGTTCGGATCTGCCAAAGGCCCGACCGGCATCACCCCGAAAAGTGGCAGTGGTGGCGGCGGTGGTGGTGGCGGAGGAGGAGGCGGCGGCGGTCTGCACGCTGAACAGCACTATGAGTATCACCGGCCGTTACGGGTAGGTGATGTGCTCACAGCCACCGGCAAAGCGGGAGAGAGATGGGAAAAGCAGGGCCGGCGCGGCGGCAAGCTGACATTCAGCGAGTCGATCACCGAATACCGGGATCAGGAAGGCAACCTGGTAGTCACTGCCAAGAGTGTCGGAGTGCAAACTGAAAGGCCTGCAGACGCAGCGACCTCAGACAAGAAAGCTTAGGAGGTAGCCATGGCTTTACAAGCGAGTAAGTTAAAGGTGGGAGACAGCCACGAAGAGCAGGTCGTCAAGAACCTTTCCAGAACCCAGATCGTTCAATATGCAGGCGCCTCAGGCGATTACAACCCGGTACATAGCGACGAGGTCTTCACCACCAAGATCGCAGGCTACCCATCGGTGTTTGCTCACGGCATGCTTTCCATGGGCATGACCGGCAGGATGCTGACGAACTATGTTGGCGACGGGCGATTGACCAAGTATGGGGTACGCTTCACTTCCCAGGTCTTCCCGGGTGATACACTGGTGGCGAAAGCAACCGTCACCGCAATCCGAGAAGAGAACGGCGAGCAGATCGTCGATCTCGATGTTTCCACCAGCAACGAAGAGGGAATTGAGGTGGTCAAGGGATCAGCCTCTGCTCGAATCGATCCCTGATCTTGAAAACTGAAATCCGGAGCAGGTGGCACTCCCGCTTGCTCCCCTTTTCAGATCTCGTTAGTCCTTCTGCCAGACCGGCAATCTGAAGACCAGCCGCTCCGGCGGCAGACAGAGCTTTTCATTGCAGGCTTGCAGGTCCAGAGTGAGCGGCAGGAGTGTATCCACCACCCCATCACTCTTTAAGCGTCCCTTTATTATCGCTGTCCCTGTGTACAGTTGCAGAGCTTCCTGCTGAAACGCCATCTGCGCTGATTCACCGAGTGGATAACTCAACGCCTCAATCTGCCATCTTGCATCCTCCACTGTCACACGAGTGGGCACAAACTCCTCCTGGTCGACCGT
>Ga0187833_10001140_pt1 | contig 30917 bp, 32 predicted proteins | sample ETNtaG_37_FD_167968 | JGI IMG/M metagenome (GOLD analysis project Ga0187833, IMG submission 167968) | Marine microbial and viral communities from oxygen minimum zone, Eastern Pacific Ocean - ETNP2014_SV_400_PacBio MetaG (Illumina Assembly) | ecosystem: Environmental > Aquatic > Marine > Hypoxic...
TTCAGCTTCGATGGCGGCCGGACTACCGGGCGGAGGGGTAGTTGTCCACGTGCCGGTCTCCGAGTCATATTCGGTGTACTGGCATTCGTAGCCGGGCAGATCAACAACACCGCCCTTCGCGTAGATCGCGGCAACCTCTTTTTCGAGTTGTTTCCAGGACTGCAGGTTGTCGTAGTTGACGGGTATGAACGATCGGGAGTCTCCGAACTCGTACCCCTTGAGAATATTCGATGGTCATCCGCATTACGTCTTTCACTTCCCTACGCCCACAATCCTTTCTGTCTGGTCTGGCGGTGACCCACACAATTTCTGCCACCTCTTCCATTATGGGGAGGGGGTGTGACAATCCTTAGGCGTATCGCTTATTTGAGGATTGCTGAGCTGTGGAGCCTCCCCCACTTATCAGGTGAAGCCTCCTCTCCGAGCCCCATCCGACCCCAGTCGCCACACGGGACAACGAGAACTGCGAACACCCCTACGGACTTGGCTGGGTCTAATTGATTCTAAGTTCTTAGACCTTCCGGAATTCGATCCCCAGTGCGGTGGTTGCCGCTTCGAGTTCTCTCCCTCGGAGGCCCGGGAGGAGGGCGGCGTGGTGGGTTGCTCCTGCCAGACACCACGATTGATAAGAGATCTCGACACTTCCCGAATCGAATCGAAACATCCCGTTGGGCCCTTCCATAGCGTCGTGTTTGGAGTCGATGATTGAACCTTCAGCAATTATTAGTGCCCAACCCCCTTTTGCGGATGGAACAGGGGAGAGACTGGTCAGGGTTGCAGGCCCCTTGGCAATGTTGAAAGCAACAGCAACACCGGGACCCTTATCCCCCATGTAGTGCTCCTCAAGGGTGAGTTTGATTGGGTGCCTTGGATCGGCGATAGAGGTATCGCCTTCGCCCCCATTCGCGACCAGTAGCCAATCGGAGGTCAGATCCAGTTGGTACAGTTCGCAGTAGAGCGCGGATCCCGCAACTGCTTTGCCAAGGGCTAGGGCAATTCCGGCTGGCAAATCGCCGGTACAGGCGAAATGCCGGTTTGTCTTTGCCATTTCGGTCACTGCGAGACAGGCAGTAATTCCTATAGCCGGATTGAATCGTAGGGCGGGCCCGTGGCAGTTGACAGCACCTCCCAAAGCATTGTATTTGTTGCAGAGCTGTTTGATGGCCAAGGCGAGTTGGGCAGAGCGTTGAAGTACCTCTGGGTCTAGTGCAGTGGCATCGCAGCCTTCAATCGCCTGTTCACACTCGGTTCGCAATTGTTCTTTTCCGATTTCAGAAAAACTCTGGTTGAGTTCCTCGACTTCTATATGAACAACTGACACTCCTAGACTTTCCAACGCAACTGGACTGGCTTCAACGTCCAAATAACCGGGGACTGGTTCGCCGATGGAGATCAGGGGGTTTGCCCTGATTGCCTTGGCACCCACCAACCCGCGAAGGATTGCCTCAATCTGAGCATGTAGGTCTTTACTGCCTATATCTCCAACGAGGGTAGTGAACTGTCTATTTTCGCGAACAAGGACGTTGGTGAGCATTACCAAACCAACTGGCAGACTCCGGCGTGTTGCTTGCTCGGTGTCGTAGTCGTCGGGGACCAACGCGGATTCCTGGACTCCCAACGCAAGTACGAATGCTTCGGGAACGCTTCGGAGGGCAGTCCACCCATAACTTGGGGGAGAAGCCATTGTTGGAGCGAAAACCACTGCATCGACATCTGCCTTGGCGAAAGCCTTCGCTGCAGACTCTCCTGCAGTTTCTGAGTCGACTAGTCCTGGGTAGATGACCTCACCATGAAGGCTCAGTAATGACCGGAGTGTTTCGCTGAAACGCTCCCGGCCTTTACGGAATTCTGCCGGCATAGCGTCATCGAATAATCCGAAGTACACCGCAAGAAGGCCAATCTTGAGTCGGTCTCCACCCTTTTCCATAAGTACTCCCTTGAGAGATCGAAATAGATTCTGGCACAATTAGCCCTTGGGGGATGTAGGACTGAGTAGGTGGATTTGGGCCGGGGTCAAACGACATGAAACCCCTGGAAAGTTCAGGTGCTTAGTGGTGGCTGGTGGCTGGTGGACAGGTTGAGTCTCTGACGATCAGCCTGGTGGGTAGGATCACATTCCGTGGGTGGTTGCTCGGATCGTTCATCAGGCTGATAAGAAGAGATGCTGATAGTTCGCCAATTCTTGTGGTATCGCGTGCAATGACCGTGATTGGCGGGTCATGAAGTTCGGTCAGGGGAATGTCATCACATGCGATCAGTGCAATATCAGTTCCCACTTTGAGTTCGCGATACTTGAGGGCTCGAAGCACACCGACAAGGATGACATTGCTGCCACAGATAACCGCTGTGGGGGGGTCAGGAGATCCCAATAGCTCAAGCAGAGTCGATGTACCTGCTGCAGCAGAAAAATCGATATGACGACGAAGAAAGCGATCGTGGTGAGCCCCAGTAGCCTCGAATGCGGAGTTGATACCAGAGGCTCGATCCCTGCTCGGTCGGAGTGATTCTGGCCCAGTTAGTAGAGCGATCCGTCGATGCCCCAGTGCTAGGAGATGCTCGGTTCCCGCTCGGACACCTGCACTGTGGTTTGTCAGGATTGCAGAAGCATTTGGCATATCTTCTAACTGACGGTCAACGAGGACTATTGGGATCGAAACATCGTTCAACTCGTTGCTAGTACTTGTAGTTCGATCATCCGCAACTGAAAGAATCAATCCGTCAACGCGACGCTGTTTGAGCAGTCGTATCATTCGAACATCGCGTTCCGGGTCTCCTTCGGAGTTGGCGAGGATCATGGAATAACCCGCAAGATCGAGCGTTCGTTCGGCTCCCCACGTGATATTGCCGAAAAGTGGATTAGATATGTCAGAAATTAGGAAGCCAACAGTGTGGGTCGACCCACTCCGTAGTCCCGAGGCCAGTAGGTTAGGTTTGTAACCAAGTTCAGCAGCTGCGCTAAGAACTCTGTCGCGCATGGAGCTAGATACATCAGCGTGGTTGTTTAGGACTCGGGAGACAGATGACAGCGCGACGCCAGCATGCTTGGCGACTTCCGTAATCGTCGGTTTTGAATAGTCCTTCGCCAAGACCACCCCTAATGTTGGGTAGGCCCATCAGTTCCCGGGTACATATACCGGTTGCAGACAAGGCCCTGCTCGTAGTGAATCTACTCCCAATGTCTGTTTACCTCTAGGGGTCAAGAGAACTTGCAGTTGTCTTTGGATTTGATGATCGTCCTAGATTTCGGGCCTGATCGTAGATCTGACCCGAGTTTGCTCCTCGCAGTATGAACTAATCACTGTCTCCGTTCTTCCTTGCACCTATGACACAAACAGGGTGATCACTGGTAAGGGAAGCCACCGTGGCCACCGTCTCTTTAGATTAGGACTCTTGCTGGATGAGTTATGCTCTTGCAGCAAATCAGGAGGGTTTGATCGAATGTTTGTTTCTGCTTGTACTGCTAGGGGTTGAGTGGGCGAGCAATACCAGATTTCCGTTATCCCCGGTGATGGCGTAGGTCGAGAAGTTGTCCAGGTCGGGATTCAGGTTGCCGAGGTGCTCTCCCGCCGCCACGGTTTTGGCTTGGACATTGTTGAGTACCCGTGGTCGTGTGAGTGGTACACAAGCAATGGAAAGATGATGCCTGATGACGCGTTGGAGTCACTTGCGGGGACAGACGCGATCTATATGGGTGCTGTGGGATATCCCGGAGTACCAGACCACGTTTCATTATGGGGTTTGTTGCTTCCGATCCGTCAGGCCTTTGATCAATACGGAAACTTGCGTCCCATCAAGTCTCTTAAGGGGATCCCGACACCCCTTGATCCGGCCAAGGCGCCAGATTTGGACATCCTGTTGGTACGAGAGAACACTGAGGGGGAGTATGTAGGGATCGGTGGGCGCGGACATCAGGGAACATCTAGTGAGTTAGCAATACAGACGACCGTCTTTACCCGCCAAGGCGTGGATCGGATAGTTAGATATGCCTTCGAACAGGCAAGGAGCCGCTCCGGCCGATTAGCTTCGGCAACTAAATCGAATGCAATGCAATACACGTCGGTCATGTGGGACGAAGTCGTAGAGGAAGTAGCCCGCGAATATCCAGACGTCGTCGTGACCTCTTACCTCATTGATGCCCTCGCAGCTCGATTCATCTCATCCCCACAGACTCTCGATGTGGTCGTCGCGAGCAATTTGTTTGGGGACATCCTTGCCGACATAGGAGCTGTCCTAATGGGCTCGATGGGCATGGCCGCTTCCGCCAACTTGAACCCTGCCAGGACCTCTCCAAGTCTCTTCGAGCCTGTACACGGGTCAGCCCCAGATATTGCTGGGAAAGGAGTGGCTAACCCCATTGGAGCGGTATGGAGCTTGGCGATGATGTTCGATCACTTTGGAGAGTGGGAAGCTTCCCAGAATGTCAGGGATGCAATCGACTTGGTTGCCTTGGAGGGTCCATACACCGCCGACCTTGGAGGCAAGGCAAGAACGGAGGAGGTTGGAGGTGCCATCGTCGAAGCTGTCGGTGGCTAGCCGGATGCTGGCAGAGATGGCTTGTGGTTACTAGAGCTTCACGTGCTTGTACCCCGAGTCAACTTGTTGCCTCTTCTGCGTCAACCCCTAGGCGGGCGAGCAGGTGCAGTCCGTGGGTGGCCGACTCCTTTGATCGGTAAGAGGATTTAGCCATCCAAGACCACCCGTGGAGTGCAGAGCGACATTGAACTAGCCCGCACCTTTCTGCAGGTTGATCATTTCGGCGCAATCGCTCCACTACCACTTTCGACTTGATGCCTTCTTGATCAACTCTTTCTGGCTCCGACCAAGAGCAGCAGTCGCTAGAGCCGTGAAGTCATTACTGGGGCGTGACTCGCTACAAGTGACATGGTTGCCGTGGTATCTATTTTTTGGCAACTCAATCGAGGTGCCACACCTCGTCGGCCCAGTAGAGGTCACCGTTGTCGTCCACCAGACTCAGGATCACGTCCTCGAACCATTTTGACCACCGCTCGTTTACATCCGTTGCGCCGATTTTGCCAAATGCGGTTGCAATGTCGGGGTGGCATTCAACGTAGGCAGTCACCTGATTGTCCCGTCGAAAGAGTGAGTAGTTCTTCAGGCCCGCATTTTCGATCGCTTCGACGAGCTCGGGCCAGATCTCGTCGTGTCGCTGCTTGTATTCATCGGCCTTATCCGGGTAGATCTCAAACGTAAAGCATGCTCGTTCCATGAGTCGCTTCTTTCCAGGTTGGGATTGTGCAGATACAAGACAGTAAAACGTTTTTTTAGATGATTCACCAAACCAGTGTCACGAGGATTCCAATCACTACCAATGATGCTGCTAGGACGGACCGGGTTGATGGGAGCCGACCCTGATGAATGGTTTCCCATCCAATCAGCCACATTGGTGTTGTGGCCATCATGGTCTGGATGACAGTAGGGCTTCCACGTTGCACCCCAAGGATTGAGAGACACCAGCCCAGAGTGATGAAGCCGGAGCGGGCGATGATCATTGGGATTTCGCGCCGAGGGAGGTCGGTAGGTGGGATAAACAGGACGAACAGAACGGCGGCAAGCGCAGTTCTGATTGTGTACGTCTGAACGAGCCCTGCTCCTTCATCGGCCAGTTGCCGTGCGAGGACGGTTGTCATCCCAGTCGTAACCGACGCAACACCAGCGGTGAATAGCGTCCGTCTCTTTTGGAGGTTGGGGAATGAACCCGTGAGAGTGCCTAGTACCCCGAGAATCACCGACGCTGCTACCGCGATCTCAACCCAGTCAAAGGCAGTCGGCACGAGGATTGCAGAGCCAATCGCGGCTGCGATGGGACTTGTGGCCTGTGCGGTTGTTGTTGCCGATGCTGACCCATGGGTGAATAACTCGAAGACCGACAATGCTTGTAGCGATACGACGAGAGCGCTTGTACAGAGCAACACCACAACTGTTTTTGACCACTCCCAGTGGCTAAATGGGATAAGTGGGATCAATATGAGTGCGTTGCACGCGTAGAGAGGTCCGATCAGTTGGCGTGGTGGGAGACGCTGGACCATCTCTCTTGTTATTCCTGATCCAGAAGCGATAGCGATGGCCGCAAGAAGTCCCAGCACGGGTGCGTTCATTTGGAAACGTTATCGTTACCTCTGCTGGAGGGAGAAGGGGTAGCACTCAAGATGACAGAACTCACTTGGTCCGATGAGCTGGGGAAAAGGGTTCGTTCTGGAACCTGGATGGAACAAGCTATGTCGACTGTGGGCCGGATTGAGGAAGCCTTTGTCGAGGAGCGCTGGGAGTCTGCTGCCGAACTTGTGGACTACTTCATGGAAGAGGCCAAGGTGTGCTATGTGATTTACTCGGGCTGGTTTGACAAGTTCTCAGGTTGGCTGCTTAGCAGAGGTATAGCTCATGAGGAATTCGAGAGGCTTTATGAACTACTTTCATTTCCTGATGGTCAGGCCTTTGATGCCACTGGTCGGATACCCAGTGAGCGATGGTCAAACCTTGGAGCTGTCGCTGGGCGGTTGGCTAACGATTCTCGGGCCTTCTCGCTCGAAGCAGGTGAAGCTCTCGAAAGTTTCGAACATCTTCGGGAGTCGTGGAGACAACTTCACGACAGGTGGGTAGATCTACTGTCGGGCTTGATGACGCTCGCGGCTGAATCTGGCGGCGAGACTGCGTTGGAGGAAATGTATCGATTTGCCCTTGAGCCCTACATCGAAGAGCGATATTCCGTTTACGACCTCCGTGAGCGAAGTTATGAAGAAACCCTTCAACGAAACCTCTATACGAGCTTCGAAGCGATGCGCGGACATCTATCCGGACCAGGGCGTCGAGGAGAAATCGACTTCGAAGAGCTGGATGATCGCTGGGTCCTACGCTTCGACCCCTGCGCCTCTGGTGGCCGGGTGGTTCGAGGCGATCCGGACGAGAGAACTGGATCCCGTTGCGAACCGCCGTATTCCTTTGGGGTAACGAAGGAACGCCACGACTGGGCGTGGAACGCAGAAGGTATCTGTTATTACTGTGCTCATTGCTGTCTAGCTCTAGAGAGAATTCCTGCCGAACGTTGGGGTCACCCGGTTCGCGTAGTCGACCCTCCCAGATATCCCGAAGATTCATCCGGAGATCAGCCAAAGAGTTGTTCGTGGACCATTTACAAGAGCCTAGAGGCTATTCCGGACTCGGCTTATCTGAGGATTGGCCTGAAAAAGCCGAACTCCGAGTAATCCGATACGGCTTCAATCGATCAGGAAGCCTCCGTTCACGTCCATTACCTCCCCAGTGATGAACGATGCAGACTCGGCACTGAGGAAAAGGACGGCGCGAGCCACATCGGTGGGCTCACCGAGTCTGCCGACTGGAATCCGGTCGACCAAGTCAGCAATCCCCGTAACCATGTCGGTATTGATGAGCGCGGGCGCAAGAGCGTTTGAGGTGATTCCGTAAGGGGCGTATTCGGTGGCAATCGCCTTCGCTAGCGCGTGAATACCTGCCTTTGAAACACCGTAGGCTGCCGTGTTTTTAGAGCCTCCAGTCTTACCCGCGCTTGATCCGATACTTACGATCCTGCCGTATCCCGCCTCTCGCATTCCAGGAAGAACCCTTTGGGCACAAAGGAAGGCTCCGGTCAGGTTCACCCTAAGCATGCGATCCCATGTCTCGGGACTCGTCTCGGCAAAGGGGAGGATCTCGAAAATCCCAGCATTGTTTACGAGAATCTCGGTGGGTCCGAGATGACGTTCGACCATCGAGAAGGCGTTGTCCACACTTTGGGGGTCAGCTACGTCGCATTGGATGAACCTCTCGGTTGGAGCTGTCAACTCTGGGGGTTCAGAGAGATCCAAATAGGCGGTGAGTGCACCGTGCTTGGTCAGAAGGTCGGCTACTTCTCGTCCGATGCCGCGAGCCGCGCCCGTCACCGCCGCTACTCGGCCTGCGATGCCATCGATGATTGGGTGGGAAGATTCGCTGCTAGTTGCCATGAATTGTGGGTGCTCCTTTGAAGGGCAACTCTTTGACACGGTTTTGCTCGGCTCGTAGCCTTCGGCGGAAACGATACCGGACATGGAACGACTAGGAGGCTTGAAGATGGGCGACGTGAGGATAGGCGTCATCGGAGCTGGATCTTGGGCGGTGAGTAACCATATTCCCGTGCTAGCGGACCGGGATGACGTTGATCTGATAGTGGCCTGCCGAAAGGGTGAGGAACCACTGGCTCTCCTAAAGGACCAGTTTGGCTTTGAGCACACTACTGAGGACTATCTCGAGGCTCTCGAACACGATCTGGACGCGGTCGTGGTAGCAAGCCCGTCGGGATTCCACTTCGAGCATGCCAAGGCCGCTCTCGAGTCAGGAGCAAACGTCCTCTGCGAAAAGCCAGTCACTATCGATCCCAAAGAAGCTTGGGAACTCGACCGGGTGGCGAGAGAACTAGGCCGACACCTCGTGATCTCATTCGGCTGGAACTATCGACCGATCGGCATAGAGGCCAAGCGCCTTATGGATCAACACGGCGTCGGCCAGGTTCAGCATGTGATGGTTGCGATGGCGTCAGGTACCCGTGACCTCCTGACGGCGACCGGATCCTACGAAGGCGCAGCGGCCGATTTCGCGCCCGACTGGGACACTTGGACGGACCCAAAACTCTCAGGCGGGGGGTATGCGCCAGCACAGTTGAGCCATGCGATGGGATTGGCCCTTTGGCTGACCAATGACCGTGCGGATCAGGTCTTTTCTTTCATGAACAACGAAGCTGCTCGAGTGGACTTACATGATGCGATCTCGATTCGGTACCAGTCTGGTGCTACCGGGACCTTGAGCGGCGCAAGTTGTTTCCAAGCAGCCAACGCGGTTGACCTCGAAGGAGAAGAGTGGCCTCGTCACCAGCTCCAGGTCCGAATCTTTGGTGATGAAGGCCAGCTCACCGCAGATCTAGAACGGGACTTCCTCTGGCTATATCGAGAAGATGGGTTGGACGAGAAAGTGGACTTGCCGGACCATGCCGGCCTCTATCGGTGTGATGGTCCGCCCACGACGCTCGTTGACCTGACCCAAGGACTTGAGGTCCCCAATCGGTCGCCTGGAGACCTGGGTGCCAGAACAGTCGAGGTTATTGCCGCTGCTTACGAGAGTGCATCGGCAGGAGGTCCTGTAAGCGCGAGCGTTACATGAGATGCGTGTTGGCGTTGATAGCTATTCGTTTCACCGATTCTTCGGCGAGCTGAGGCCCGGGGAGTCTGATCCAGGGGTACGTTGGACGACAGCAGATTTCATCCGGGTCATCACCGAACTCGGGGTCGACGGCGTCAGTCTCGAGACATGTTTTTTGGATCCAAACGATCTGATCTGGAATAGGTCGAACGACTATGAGGACCTTGAGGTAGTAATCGCTTGGGGTCATCCGGATGGTCTTCGTATGGGTCTTTCGGACTCGGCAGTCGCCGACCTTCGCTCTACTATGGGGCGTGCTTCTTCAGCTGGCTTTTCCCTGGTAAGGATTGTTCTCGGCACTTATAGCCACTGGAAAATTGAACCGCCGAGCACGGTGGTCGAGCGCCTGACCCCGATCGTTGCTGGCCTCTGTAGTGAAGCCATGGACCTGGATCTTGAGTTGGCTATAGAGACCCATTGCGATTTGCCTACCGGTTCACTGATTGACCTAGTGGAACTCATTGATTCGCCGGCGCTAGGAGTAGTTCTCGATACTGCGAATGTGGTCCGGATTGGCGAGGATTTGATCGACGCAACGGAACGACTCAACCCCTATGTGCGGATGGTTCATGCCAAAGACCTCGACTTATCCCACGCAACTCACGGTGATCCAGGTGGCTGGTGGCCGACGCCCTCCCTCGGGAAGGGTGACCTCGACTTGGAGTCGGCTTTCTGTGATCTGATCGATTCCGGTTTTGAAGGTTTGGTTTGTGTGGAGCTTGGCTCGCTTCCCGACGGTTGTGATGAGATTGAGCTTGTCCGACAAGGGGTCCAATGGCTCCGAGATTTGTAGGCGAGAGTGTAGGGACCGGCGTGCGTGGTCGTCGGGGTTGGCGGACAGGTCGAACTCACAACAATCAACCTGCCGGGAAGAACGACTGTTCGGAGAAGGCTGTTCGGCTCGTTCATTAGGTCGACCAGAAGGGCCGCCGGTGATTCACCGACCGTCGTAGTGTTGGTTGCGACAGCCGTGATTAGCGGGTTGTGGAGCCCGGCCAGGGGATGGCCATCGCACGCAATCAGTGCGGTGTCATTTTCGTTATGGCATGACCCAGCCGCCGTTGACGTCGATCGTCGTACCGGTGACATAGGCAGCGCTATCAGTAATGAGAAATGCCACCGTGCTTGCTATTTCCTCGGGCTGGGCCACCCGTCCGACGGGTATTTGTTCTAGGTATGCGTCTAGTTGGTGCTCGTCTACGTGAGAGTTCATGGCAGTCGCTACGAATCCAGGAGCTACAGCGTTGCACGTGACACCTCCGTACGCGAAGTTACGCGCGAAGTTCTTCGTAATTGAGATCAAGGCTGCCTTAGTCGAGTTGTAGACAGTCGAGTGAGAAATACCACCGGTATGCGCACCAATACTCGAGAGGTTGACTATTCGGCCCCAGTGACGTTCCGCCATCTTGGGAGCAAGTGCCTGACAGAAGATAAAGGGCGCCCTTAGGTTCACGGCGATCGTCTGGTCGAATTCCTTAACCGAGAATTCTGCTGTCGGCTTGTGGATGAGAATGGCGGCGTTGTTGACCAGGATGTCTACGTCCGGTAAGAGGCTAAGTACACGAAGGCATTCTTCCGGCTCGCTGATATCGGCCTGGACGATGTCAGCGAACTCGCCGAGGTCTTGTTCCAGAATGTCGACTCCGGTCACGGAGTGGCCTTCAGCACAGAGGCGCATAGCAATCGCTCTGCCAATCCCTTGGGCCGAACCGATTACGGCTGCACTTCGGCTCGTCGCCACCGGGTTCTTCTTCTGACCGGACGCTCGGTTGGACACTTGGGTAGTGGTCTAGATCCGACGGTGAACCTATGGTTAGATCCGGTACACACGCTCTGCATTGGACGAAAAAAGTGCCTCTTGCTCGTCGGAACTGAAGTCGCTTACAAGTTCGCGGTAGGCCTCAATCAGTTGTGCATAACTTGAATACATTCGATCGACTGGCCAGTTGGAGCCAAAGAAAGAGCGCTCGATGCCAAAAACCTCAAAGCACGACTCGACCCAGGGCCTGATCGTTTCGAGGGTCCATTCCCTTCCTGCCATCTGGTCGCCCATGCCAAGGCCTGAGATTTTGATGTAGACGTTGTCCAGTCCAACGAACTCGGCTAGTCCAGCTCGCCAGTTCCAGAAGTACTCAAGGGTCCGCTCTTGCGGGAAGCCCGAATGGTCAACGACGAGCACAATGTTCGGGAACTTCTTCGCCATGGCCGCTGCCTTATGCATATTCTCCCAAAATACGTCCAGGTCGTAGACGAGGTCATATTTCTCTAACAGGGCATAACCGCGATGAAAGTTCTCATCAACCAAATAGTCACCTTCGGCGAAGTCTCGCATTCCCCTGAAGTTTGAGTATTCGCAATGCCGTGCGATGACGGACTCGACATCAGGATCCTGAAGGCGAGCGTCTCCGACTATTGCTTGGGGGCATCCGGTGGTATCGGCCATTTCCTGTAACCAGCGAGTCTCTTCTACTGGGTCTTCAGAGCCGATCGCAGCTTGGATATGGACAGCCTTTGAGACGCTTGAGTCTTTGACATCAGTGAGGTATTCATCGGCTGTGTAGCGACTCATGTCTTTGAGGTATCGGGTCCTCCCCAGTTGAGGATGTGTGAAGTCCTCAGCCAACCAGGCCCAGGTGAGGGTGTCGTGTGGTCGTTCCCAAAAGTGAACGTGAGTGTCTACGAAATCGTGGTCTGTCATGGTGTGCCTTCCTGATTTTGAAATCATGATATTGGGTTTACCGAATCGTTTCCAGAGATCCTGTCGCTTAGGGTTGGACCTTGATCGGCGTCTAGTGGAGCGAACGAGTGCGATTTCGAAGAAGGTTATTGGAGTGGGAGTCTGGTTCATGATGAGGGCGTTGGTTACGGGAAGCGCCCAAGGCATAGGCCGTGCTATAGCTGACACGCTTGTCAGTCGGGGATATGGGGTAGTCGGCGCTGACGTCCAGTTCCAAGAGGGCACAGAATTCGAAGTCCTCGCGCTTGATGTCTCGGACTCAGAGGCCTGTCGGCAGGCCGTGGCCGAACTAGGTCATTTCGATGTCTTGGTGAACAATGCTGGGGTTCTCGTGGAGAAATCCCCAGAGTCGATCAGTGATGAGGAATTCGACTTAACGATGGCAATCAACCTTCGAGCTCCGTTTGTACTTTCGGTTGCTGTATCGGATGGCATGAAGGAGCGAGGATGGGGACGGATTGTAAATATCTCGAGCGTTGGCGCTCGGACTGGAGGGATTTCCCAGTCTTCTGTTTATGCGGCCTCTAAGGCGGGTTTACTGGCTCTGACGAAGAACTTCGCGCGAAATCTTGGGCCCTTCGGGATTACCACCAATGCCGTACTTCCTGGTGCTATCGCATCCCCGATGGCCACGAAGCAGTTCGAGAAGGACGAAGCCCTGAAACGACAGGTGGTTGCTGCGAACCCGACTGGCCGACTAGGTAGCCCGGAGGAAGTTGCATCGGTTGTAGCTTTCCTTGTTTCCGATGAGGCGGCGTACCTCAACGGTGGGTGTATCGATGTGAACGGTGGCTGGGTCATGACGTGAATGAGGAGATTGGATTTCTAGTTAGCGGATAGGTCCTATTGGAGACTGAAGGGACGCGAAGTGGTTGAATCAGTTTGGGCGAATTCATATGAACTTGCACGGCCGAGTCAGGTTCGTCAGGTACTCGAGGATGCGCCTATCGCATTTCTTCCCGTTGGGTGCGTTGAATACCATGGTCCGCATCTACCTCTAGGCGTAGACATGCTTACGGCCAAGGCGTTTTGCCATCGGACAGCAGTCAAGACCGGTGGGCTGGTCCTCCCTCCACTTTGGTTGGCGGCAGGTGTCCTTCCGTTGCCACATGGCGTGGTGTTGGAGCTTGAGCCGCTACGGCAGGTAGTGCGCACAGTTCTTCACCAGTTGGCTGAAGGAGGCTTTGAAGTACTCGTGGTCTTCTCGGGCCACGGAGCCCTGGACCATTTACATGTCCTACGCGAGGAATCGGACCGAGTGATGGATGTGTTCCCCTCGGTCAAAGCGTTCACGACGGTTTGGAACGAACTCAACGCTGGTCTCCAAGGTGACATTCATGACCACGGTGCGAAGGTCGAAACGTCATACATGATGGAATTCTTTCCCGAAACTGTGGACCTGGCCGCGCTTGATTCTGATCCGAGTTCGGAACACTTAGGCGTCTATGGGTCAAACCCTCGTTTCACCGCTAGCCGTGAATGGGGCGCCCACATGGCTGAGAACGCCATCAACCGCCTTACTGGCCTTGTCCGTTCCTTCCTCAGCGGTGAGCGACCCGACAGTTGGGCCCTTCTCCGAGAACTGGTTGAGCGACTTCAAGCAGGCGACTTGCAGGTAGTAGCTGATTCTGGGAGACAAGCCAAGGAGGGAGAGGGAGGAATCCGGTTAGATCTCCACAACCCTCATAGCCAATCGAAATACATCACCGCGCTGGCCAGTTTCAGAATCAACGGGGTAGAAGCCAATCTTGAAGATGGAACATTGTCCAATCCGAGTCCTGGGGAAGGGCACACCGATTCAAGAATCGACGGTCTCGGCCCATTGTCGGGATTATACGTCCGCCGTAATCAGACGATGTCGATATCTTTGCCCCGAGTCGAAGTTGCACCCGGGCAGCACCTTCTCGAGGCATCTTTTCTCTTAGCGGACGTGTTTCAAATAGAAGCATCGGGGGAGTTCGAGCTCCGATAGGTCAGACCACTCAGTGGAGGGGCTGGTCAAACCGTGAACCCCGAAGACACAACCTCGGTTTCGCTTGAGGGGTCCCGCCCAGCCTGGTGGATCAGTTCAGCCTGGCTGACATCCTTCGCCTGATTATGCGCGACAACCCGGCCACGTGACATCACCAGAATGGTGTTGGAAATTCTCGTGACCTCTTCGATATCTGAAGACACAATCAACACAGCCATGCCGCGAGCTGCGAACTCTCTCAGGACTCGGTAGATCTCGGCCCGAGCACCGACGTCCACTCCCCGAGTTGGTTCTGCCATCACCAGAAGCTGTGACTCACGATCTAGCCACCGTCCCAACATCACTTTCTGCTGGTTGCCGCCCGAGAGAGTTTCGACCGTTTGATTTCCTCCCCCCTTTGCTCGAATGTCAAGCACAGTGTGCCACTGGTCGAACACTCCGGATACAAGGTTTCGGGCCAATAACCCCAGTCTTGTCAGCCATGGCCAAGAGGCGACGCTGAGATTCTCCGACACATTCAGAACAGGAAGGAGGCCCTCCTTTTTTCGATCCATCGGAACGTAGCCAATCCCGAAGTTGGCTATGGCGTCACGGGGAGACTTAGGCGGACCCGCTTTCCCGTTAATGGTCATAGATCCACTATCGAGGGCTCGTAGGCCAAAGATGGAATCCGCTATTTCGAGCCCTCCACAACCAATGCGTCCGAAAAGTGAAAGAATTTCGCCTTCGTGGACCTCAAGGTCCACGTCGTAGTAGCCGAGATCACTCGTAGCGGCTGTGAGGGTCAAGACTGGGGCGCCGAAGTCCTTCGGGTCGGTTTGTAGCGCAACCTGGTCTTGAAGCTCATGCCCAACCATCGCGGTGACTATGTCACTCCGGTCGTATTTGCTTATCGGACCTTCCGTTACGACGTCTCCGTCCCGGAAGATAAGGACACGGTCCGCAATCCTCTCGGGCTCGTCGAGACGATGGGTGATGTAGATGATCGCTACGCCCTGACTCCGAAGACGGAGAACAAGATCGAATAGCACCTCGGTCTCTTCAGTCGTAAGAGCGGAGGTTGGTTCGTCGAGGATAAGTAACTTCGCCTCGCCGGCCAGAGCTCTCGTTATCTCTAGTACCTGCCGTTGCGCCACGCCGAGGGTCCCAACAATGGTGTCCGGATCAAGGTCCACACCAAGTGTCCGGAGGCTCTCTTCTGCATGTCCACGGATGGTGGGCCAATCGATGATCCCAGAGGGTCGACGGGGCCACGCACCCAGAACGAGATTTTCCTCAACAGTCAGGTCTGGAGCATCCGAAAACTCTTGGTAGATGACACGGATCCCGTGATGGGAAGCATCGCGAGGGTTCTCGATCTGGATTGTTTGGCCATTGATCTGGATCTCTCCGCTGTCACGGCTGTAATCGCCAGCGAGGATTCTTATCGCCGTCGACTTTCCGGCACCGTTTTCTCCGAGGAGGGCGAGTACCTCTCCACCATCTACCGCTATGTCGACTCCACGAAGGACCTCAACTCCAGAAAAGCTTTTCCGCAGCTCGCTAGCGCGCAGCACAAAGGGCTTGGGTGAAGAAACTACAGGGGCCTCCTCTTTCGCCGTCATCCGGTTCCACTAACTCGGAGCCTCACCTGATCTAGGCCGACGGCGGCGATCAGTACCGTCCCAGTTGCGATGACCCTCCAAAAGGCAGAAATACTAAGGAGGGTGAGGCCATTTTGGAGTACTCCGAGTATTAGCAGGCCCAACAACGTGCCGTGAATCGTTCCGCGGCCACCCTTCAAGCTTGCTCCGCCAAGCAAGACCGCTGCCACGACTTGTAGCTCTAGTCCAGTTGCAGTATTTGGGTTAGCCGCGTTCAGTTGTGACGCAATCACTAGGCCACCGAGGGCGGCGAGAACCCCACTGACGCAGAACATGACGAAAAGGGAGGGCTTCTCGCGTATTCCGGCGAGTCGCGCCGCAGCTGGGTTGCTCCCAATCGCGAAAATAGAACGGCCATATCTCGTATAACGGGAGACGAAGACCCCTAGCCCAAAGACAACCAGGAAGAGCACGATCTGTATTGGCACACCAAATACCCGGTTGGTGATGAAATCGATCTCGCGGTCCATCCGGTGCGACATACCCCCTGAGACCATCAGTGCCACACCACGAACCACCTGCATGGTTCCTAAAGTTACGATTATTGAAGCGATCCCGCAGTACATCGACAAGAAGCCATTCATTGCTCCAACGGCTAAGCCAAGTCCAAGTGCTGCGAGTATTCCCAGGAACGCACCATGCTCGGTCGCGACCATGGCTACTGTTACTGCAGAGAGTGCAGCAGTGCTCGCGACAGCTAGATCGAAGTTTCCCGAGATAAGCAAGAATGTGCCCGGTACGGCCATCAGGCCGAGCACCGCTACCGACATTAACAGATTACGTATATTGAGAACCGTTATGAAGTAGGGACTTCCTTGCCAGAAAATGGTGCCAAGTATGAGGAGAGCCAGGATAAGAACAAACTCGGGAGGCGCATCCGCAAACCTTTGAAGACCTCGCGACCTCGAGGCAAGGGGCTCTTGGGAGACTTCTTCCAGTTCTTCAGATTTAGTAGAATTCATTTATGTGGTTTCCTATAGGTCTGGGTTGTCGAATCAACACTAGAATCAAATGTGGATAGCGGTAGGTGTTATATTCAATTCAAATACTGCTCACGGATATTGATATTCCAAATTAGACATAGTTCACCTTGGTAATAATGGGTGAATGATGGATCCAACCTCAATACATGAGAGATCCACCGCTTACATTGATCGTTGCGCCGTTGATGAAACTAGCATGGTTCGATGCAAGGAATACCACTACGGCCGCTACTTCTTCAGGACGACCGATTCGGCCAAGCGGACAATGCTCTCTCCCGGCTGTAACAACTTCTGGAGGAGTGTCGGTGTGCTGCATCGGTGTGTCAACCTGACCGGGCGCAATCGTGTTGACCAGAACTCCGTGCGGGCCGAATGCCCTCGCGAATCCCTTGCTCATGGCTACGACCCCTGCTTTGCTCGCAACATATGCGTCGCTGCCCCACACAGGACCGGTGAGCCAGGCACTAGAGCTGAAGTTGATGATCCGCCCTCCTTGGCCACTTGCTAACATCGCGTTTCCAGCAGAGCGGTTGAGGAAGAAACCTGCTTTAAGGTTGACATCGTGTTGGGAGTCCCAATCTGTTTCCGTTACCTCGTCGAGTGGTTGGCGGCGGAGGGCAGCGGCGACGTGGGCGAGAGCCCAAAGGTTGCCTGACTTCTTTTCCACTTCCTTGACTAGGTCAGGAATCTCAGATGTGTTGGCAAGATTGAATCTGATCCCAAGATGATTGAGTTCTCCGAGTTGATCCATGGTCTCTTGCAGGCCGGTTTCATTGATATCGACAGCTACCACCCTCGCTCCGGTTTCGGCAAAGGCAAGGGCCGAGGCTTGGCCGATTCCACTTGCAGCTCCGGTAACGAGGACTGTCTTTCCTTCGAGCCCGGCGCCTAGTTCGGGACGGTTGGAACTCACAAGACCATTCCGCCTAGTTCCAAACAGTTCAAGTCGTGTCGCAATGTGGATTTCCTGATTCTGAGCCCAACGGGTATGGCGACTCTATGAGGTTCTTGTCAGAGATCTAAGACGGATGATCTCCGTTGAGTCCTTCAATTGTCAACAGGCGTGCAGGATTCTCTACGAGTAGGGTTGCAACTTTCTCCTCACCCCAGCCTGCGTCCTGAAATAGGGGAATAACGTTTAACAGGGTGTGGGCGTAGCCCCAACCGCCGAAGGCCACAAGACGAGTCTTGACGCCACCCATGTCCTGAGAAACAAAGATCTGCTCGCTATGGCCGCGCTCGGCAAGGGTTACCAGATTCCTTACGACGTCAAAATCGCTGGGTGGGTATTTCCCCAGGCCAATACAGGAGTGGTCAAATCCCATCAGGTCGTAAGCGAGGTTTACACCGCGCTCCAGCAGTTGGATTTGGTAACTCTCGTTGTTGATTGCAGTGTTCATGTGGCCGAGGACCACACGATGGGGGTTGACCCCTTCGGCTTCTAGGGCATTGAGCACCTCGAGCCCCTCATACCCCCAAGGGTGGAGGTGGACACTTATCGCTAAACCAGTTTCAAGATGGGCCCACGCAGCGGCTCGGAGCATCCGGAACTCTTCTGGTTGCACCGGGTCACCAGTGCCGATCTCGCCAATTACGCCAGGACGGATTCCGGTGTCTCCTACCCCGTATTTCCATTCATCGACGAATTCGGCAGCGAGGCTTTCAGTTGAGCGGTCTCTAGTGCCTGCAGGGTGGGAGGGTGCTAGGTAGTAGCCACCTCCCATCACCACCTGAACTCCACTCAGTTCAGCAATATCTCGAAGAATGAGCGGGTCTCGGGACAGGTGGCTCGGCGTTACTTCTACAATGGTCCTTCCTCCCGCCATGGTGAAAGGTTCCAGCTCCGCTACGACTAGCTCGACATCAGTCTGGTGGTAGTTGTCCGGAAAACCTCCGGGGTTCCATCTCGCTTGTGCAGCGTTTTGAATGGTCAGAGGTTCTTCGGAAACCGTCGGGTAGTCGTGGAGTTCGAGAATTGATCTGCAGTCCATGTGGAGATGCTCATGGATATGGGTGGGGCCGAGTTCTGAGACCTGTAGAGGGCCAGAAACTGTCATCGTCCAGCCATCGGTCTTACAGTTGTTAGTGACGGGTTGTTGCATCTCTAACGTTTCCAGGTCAATTGAGCGGGTCGGTACAACTTCTGCAAGTCCAGAATCGAATCCAACTTCTCCTAATGGTTGTGGACTGGCTGGCAGTAGCCGATCTCGCTGAGCCAGTTGTCTAAATCTGACTTGGCTAGATCAATGGTCGCAATAGCTACCACCGAGCCAGCATCAATATTGGGATGCCTATTACTAGCAGTAATTTCCTCACGAGGACCACAAACTTGGAGGATTGTTGCAACACCGGGGTCCCCTGCAGTTCGCAGGATTCCTTTTACTCGAATTACTTGCTTAGGTCGTCGAGCCAACCACTCCTCGAGAAGGTTGACTGATACAGGTTCTCCCTGTTGTACAGATGCTGAATGGTGATCGTCCAGACGAGTGTGGATTGATTGCAAGTTGTTATCGCGGCTTCGGTTAAATCCGATGATCAGTGGCATCGAGACCGGTGTTTGCAAGACAGGAGCCGGCGTGAGCTCTATTAGCCATTCCCTTACATCGTTAACTGTTCTTTGGTCGATGAGATCTGTGTGGGTGAGTAAGATCAGATCAGCAGCTGAAATCTGCCTGCGTATCAGCGGTCCTGCATACCGGTTTTCGGCCCAATTGAGGATTGTTGTTGTATCCGCTAGAACCACTATTCCATCTAGAATGAAGGTAGAGTTTCGAACCCATTCGACAACCTTGTGTGGCTCTCCGATCCCGCTCATTTCGACGATGATTCGGTCGAATTGGTCAGATCGCTTCTCTATTTGTGAAAGTGCCCTGGAAAAATCTTCTGCAAGGGAACAGCAGACGCATCCATTGCTCAGGTTGACCGTATCACTGTCTTGGGACTCTACGAGTTTCGCGTCAATGTTGATCTCGCCGAAGTCGTTTACCAGTAAAGCCAACCGTTGACCGTCATTGTCGGTAAGCATTTGGTTGATGAGAGTGGTCTTTCCTGCCCCGAGATAGCCAGCTATGATCGTCACTGGCAAGGGTTCCACCCTTGTTTCCAGCGTGCACGGGCGGTTAGATGGGGTCGGAGTATTCACTCGATTCGATCACGCACAGCGGCGCTCCAGTTTGGATCTCTGTATCGATCTGAGCCGAAATCGCGATGACTCTGCCACCAACTGGCGCCTCGACCTCAACTTCCACCTTGTCAGTTTCTACGAGTAGAAGAGGATCTCCTTTGGCCACAATCTGGTCGATTCCAACGATCCATTTCAGAATAAGGACTTCATCGACGGTATCCCCCAAACGAGGAAGGTTGACTATTTCTCGCACCACTACCTACTAAGCATTGATGTTTGAAAACATTGCTTGTATACCCGGAACTGGGCTATTTCGGACCGTTAGAACAGCGCTTTCAATCCGTTCTGCAACGCTGTTCAGTATTTGGGTGTTTCTTTTCTCAGAGAGCAGCCCTTCACCTATCAGGACCTCTCGGAGACTGTTGATCGGGTCCCTCTTGTACCAGTCATCAAACTCTCCCTCGGGTCGATAAGAGGCCGTATCAGCGCGCGAGTGACCCGCGTAGCGGTAGGTTTTCATTTCCAGCAAGGAGGGGCCGGATCCAGTTCGTGCTGCAGAGGCCGCATCGGTTACTGCCGCTACTACTTCGTCTAGGTCCTGTCCATCAACCACTAGCCCCGGTATGCCATAGGAGTCAGCTCGCCTAGCGATGTCGGTTATCGGCGTTGTCTTGTTGATTCTGCTGTACTCACCGTATTGGTTGTTCTCACAGATAAAGACAACAGGCAAGTTCCATATTGCCGCAAGGTTTAGGCCTTCGTGGAACGCTCCGATGTTTGTGCTTCCATCACCAAACACCGCCACAGAGATGTCCTTTGTCTCCATCACTTGGTGTCGTAGCGCTGCCCCGGCTGCGACTGGGATACCCGCTCCTACGATCGCGAAGGTAGGTAGGAGGCCAAGCGATGGTTGGGCGAGGTGCATTGAGCCACCGACCCCACCGATCGATCCGATTTCGCGACCCATGATTTCCCCTAATAGTGATTCTGGGGTTAACCCGAGAGCCAAAGCGACACCATGTCCCCGATACGTGCAAGTAACCGTGTCAGATGGGGCTATTGAAGCAGCGATGCCTACAGCGACTGCTTCCTGTCCTTGGCATGTGTGCGTTGTTCCGTGAACTATGCCTTCGGCAAAAAGGTCCTGGACTCTGTCCTCAAAGGCTCGAATCTCGACCATTCGCTCGTAGCGAGAGATTCGGTCATTTCTGACCAGTTCTCGGCGCTCTAGTTCTCTGCTCACAATCAACCAACTCTCTCTTCCTCCCACCAGTGGGGTGGAAGGCGTCCTGTCTCCAGGAGATCTGAGACCTGGGATGCCACATATTCGGCACTTGGGATGTAGCGCGCCTCCAGGTCCTTTGCAAACGGCACCGGCGTGTCCGGGCAAGTGATTCGCAAAATCGGGGCTTCAAGGGTTTCGAAGAGTTCGGAGCCAACAACTGAGGCGATGTCTGTGCCCCAACCGAATGACATTGGGTTTTCTTCAACAAGGACTAGCCGCTTGGTGCGACTGACGGAATCAAGAATCGCCTCTCTATCCCAGGGAATCAGTGTCTGCAGGTCGATTACCTCAGCCGACCAGGATCCGAGTGCCGTGGCTTCTTCAATCGACGACACGGTAGATCCGAGTCCGACGATTGTCACATCTGTTCCCTGTTCGACAGTGCGCGCTGTGCCCAGTTCGATTATCGAATTTTCACCGGTTGTTACATCTGACCGCTGCGAATAGAGAGCGCGGGGCTCAAACACAACGACGGGGTTGTCGTCTCGTATTGCAGACCGGAGGAGGCTGTAAGCACTTTGTGGCCCCGATACGGAAACCAGCTTCACCCCAGGACAGCCGTACATCCAGGACTCGAGAGTTTGAGAGTGTTGCGTGCCGAATCCAAGTCCCGCTCCGACGGAGGCCCTAACAGTCATCGGCACTCGGTAGCGACCACCGGATAGATAGTGAAATTTCGCCGCCTCAGTAACGAGCATATCTAGGGCAACGCCAAGGAATTCGACGAACATAATCTCAACAACAGACCTGAGTCCGGTCGCTGCCGCACCGACCGCCGCGCCGAGGAAACCCATTTCTGAGATAGGAGTGTCACGAACTCGACTTGGCCCGAACTCATCTAACAGTCCATCACTTGTCTTGAATGGGCCACCGGCCTCTGCTACATCCTCTCCAAAAACAACGACAGTCGGATCCTCGCGCATCTCGTCAGCGAGTGCTGACACAATCGCTTGGTTCATCCGCATCTTTGGCATGTCGCCTCCTAGTTGCCGAGGGTAACAAGAACTCTGGAAACATATCCACAGTTTGTTTCTATAAGGAACTTCCCATAGGCCAGTTCGAATCAGCCGAGTTCTCCAGCTCTCCACGCGGCTATGTATCGACCACAAAATTCATCTTGCCCGAGTAAGGCATCTTGAGCGAGGTGAAAGGCAAGTGAAGAACGATCCACCTCCCGTACTCGGCTCATGGGATTCATGACTGGGTCGATGATGCCACTGTCGGCACCGGCTTCTAACGCCAACATGAGAAACATGGTGTTGATTACACTGCGCTTTGGGATCCCAAACGAGACGTTGCTCATCCCCCCAGTTATCCGGATTCCTGGACCGAACCGCTTACGGATGCCGCTGATTGCAGAAAGAGTGTCCAAACCATAGGAGGAGTCAACCGAGATCGGAAACACCAAAGGATCGACGAAAACATCGGCAAGATCGATGCCACACTTTAAAGCTGCTTCGACCATTTGTGAGGCGTTCTCGATTCTTTCGTTCGCACCGTCTGGCATTGCAGATTGACCCGCGGAGGTGACGATGACACTTGTGTTGAACTGGCGCGCTAGGTCTAATCCTTCGATTCGTTCAAGGCTGGCTGAATTGAGCAAGGGTCTTTCAGCCCCATCCCGAATAGCCTTCAAGCCTGTTCGGATCAGGTCAATACTTGACGAATCGATCGATAGTGGCAGTTGGCTCATGTCCTGTACCTGTTCAACCAGCCACCGCATCGCTCTTGTTTGGTGCTCAGGGTCGACCGATATCTCATCTACATTGATGTCTAGATAATGGGCATCGGCTTGCTCTTGGTCGTGCACTATTTTTCGCAAGTACTCGATGCCTACCACAGAAAACTTGTCATCTGACATTCCTGCCTCAACTGCGAGCTTGACATGTTTGATTCGCTTCTGGCGATAGTCCTGTCCAGCCATCAACTCTTCGGACAGAGGCAAGAACAAGTCCGTGCCATTAAGGGCCTTGAACGCTAGTCCCTCCATTCCACCTTGTTTTGTCAAGCGAGAACTCTTTGCAGTGATGGCTCTCGTGGTATGTACGTTTTCACCAATGATGATGAAGTCCGCAGCGGGTTTCTCCATTTGCATTACTCCCTCTATCGATCAAAGCTCGATAGGTCGGTGGGCATGGGTTTCAGTAGGCAGCCTTCGACGAAGATCTCGAAGAACTCAGGCATGGTTTCCAACTCGACGTGCATTACCTCATCTGCGAGCTTCTCCAACCGGGTCCTTGTGGCTAGGGACATGAGTGCCGATCGAGCACCATCGAGAGCTGCATTTCCGACCTTTACGACTCTGCCCAATTCGATCGTTGGCAAAAGGCCGATCTTCATGGCGTTCTCGACATTGATGAAATTTGCAAAGCCACCCGCTAGGTAGAGGGTGTCGATGTCGCTAGGAGCTATCCCCGCAGCTCTCATCAAGATGACTTGACCGCTGTAGTTGGCGGCCTTTGCCTGTGCCAGATTGCTTGCATCTTCCTTAGAGAAAGTAATCCCCCTATCGGGGAGAATCATCAGATCATCACGCCTGGGGTCATCTACGAACACGCTCTTCTCATTGATTAGGTCGTGCCCCCGCAACTCGGCCAACAGGTCGACCAATCCTGAGCCGCAGAGCCCCTCAGGGCGGCCGCCCCCTATTACGGAATAGTCGTAGAGGAGGCCCTGATCTGAGATCTTTGTCGATTCTATGGCCCCCTCGTAGGCCCTCATCCCGTGGGTTACTAAGCCGCCCTCAAAAGCAGGCCCTGCGGGACAAGAGGCTGCAAACAACTGATCGTCGTGTCGTAGGAGGACTTCGGTATTGGTGCCGATGTCCACCAACATGCAGGTCTTACTCTCGTGATCAAGGTCAACAGCGAGGATTCCAGCGGCAGCGTCGGCACCTACATGACTCGCAATTAGGGGTAGGCCGTAAAGTCGCGCTTGGTGGTTGGCCCTGATGCCAATAGAACGAGATAGGGCAATGAGAGCAGTTGAATCCCGACGCCCGTCTCGGTACTCACATTCGACCAGTGATTTGTAGGGTCTCTGCCCAACCGATTGAACGTCAATCCCGAAGAGGATGTCCCGCATCGTGGTGTTGCCAACGACAGCGATCTCATAGATGAGGGGAGGGGAGATACCCGCCTTGGTGCACGTTTCCTGAATTGCGCGGTTAATGCCGCTGACAGCTGCTTTTTGGAGCTCACCTGTGTTGACCTCGCGCGAGTCGTAGGAAATCCGAGCCATTACGTCGCTGCCTCCAAAGCCTTGCGGAGTTTCGAAACTGACAGTTGCTCTTGTCGCCCCATCTTCGAGATCAATGAGATCGATTGCTGCTGTAGTGGTACCGAGATCCACAGTGATTCCAAAACAGCCGCCGCGGTATCGGTCGATGACAGAATCTCCATAGAGGACCTGGTTCCCAACTCGTCTAACCACTGGCTCGAGCAATAATGGTCGATGATCTAATGTCTTCGACTCGAGAATTCTTGGTCGGCGATTAAGAGGGCTGAAAGTGACGTCGCTATCGGTGGAGACAATGATTGCCTGACAAGCCAAGCGGAAATTGTCGGAAAGGAAGGCTTCAGGATCCGAGCGAGAACTCAACGCCGTTTCGCCATTGCTGACTGTCACTATGCATTCGTGACACTGACCAGTTCGTAGGCATGAACTCGCAAGTTTGACCTTGAGAGTGTCAGCGCAGTCAAAGAGGGTTGTTCCTGGAACGACAACTGCAGAATGTGTTCCGGAACTAACGAAGCTCAAGTCGACTCCACCAAGGAGAGTCCTTGCGGTAGGTCGAAGTTTCTTTCTGAATCTCGCCAACCCTCTGCTTCAGTTGGTCCCATGACCTCGGCCTTGGCTATCAGGCCGGGCGGACGTCGAAAGTCCCATCATGGCCACAGATCAGCACCGTCGGCTTGCTCATATCCACCTCTTGGTTTCGACACTTGAAAAGGGCGGTGCAAAGGTCGGAGGCGTTCCTGTAAGGACATCGGGTCAGCGATAAGGTCTCGGCGTGTTCGACTATGTCGGAGAAGATCTCTGATATTCGGTCGAAGCTCTTCTGAACATGCTTCGGGTCCAGACTCATGTTGCACTTTTGGAATGTTGAGTGGCGGCTAAGCCTTTAGCGGCTTCTACGCAGGCCATAGCGTCCTTGCCGTAGGCATCGGCACCAATCGATATTGCGTACTCCTCAGTTACGGGAGCACCGCCAACCATGATTCCTACTTCGGAACGGAGGCCCACATCTCTGAATACCTCGATCGTTCGTTCCATGTTCGGCATGGTGGTCGTTAGCAACGCTGACATCCCTATCACTACCGCTTCGGTTTCTTTCACGGCATTGACGAAATCCTCTGGTGCAGTATCGACTCCGAGATCGATGACAGTGAGCCCGGCCCCTCGGAGCATCATGATGCACAAGTTCTTCCCGATGTCGTGGAGATCTCCCTTAACCGTTCCCATCACAACAGTTTCCTGAGTCATTGCCCCCGATGCCGAGAGAATCGGCTCTATGTGGGCCATGCCTGCTTTCATGGCACGAGCACATACGAGCACTTCAGGAACGAAGATGAAATCCTCCCTGAACTTGATACCTACGATGCCCATGCCAGCGATCAAGCCGTCGTCCATAATCTCAAGGGCGCTAGTGCCATTATCGAGGGCTTGTTGCGTGAGGCTGTCAACATCCTCGTGTTCGCCGATGATGACAGCTTCAGCAATCTCCAGCATTTCCAGGCTTGCGGCAGCGAACAGGTTGACGAAACGCTCAATCTCGGCGGGGTCGACAAGGAACTCCTCGATCTCACCCCGAACCGTTTCGTTGTCGATGTCGCTTAACTCAGCCATTGTTCATTCCCACAGGGTTGGGCCCAGCGGACGGTTAGCCCTCAGGCGACATAGCGTACTGGAAACCTTTCCAGCCAGCAATCACAAGGCAACTCTATGCTCTAGAACCACCGAAGAGGTGCCCAGAAGTGGTGGTTCGCTTATGTTTGAGAGGGGCCAACGGAAGGATTGTGGCGAACAAGGCGACCGTTAGTTCGATGTGCGTTTGAGTAGTCACGGGCCGCATCGGCCATTCCCTTTAGAGTCGCCATCTTGGTGCCAAGAGGAACTGAGCCCTCTGGGGCGAGCCCTTCGATGCCTGCCTCTAATACTTTGACCGATGCCTCGTAGACACTGTCGTAGTCCCCACTAAAGAGTATTTCTGGATTGTTGAGATTCCCCATCAATGACATGCGGTCACCGACAATTTTCTTTGCCTCGTATGGATCAACCTGAGATTCGAAGTGGAAGGTGTCCCAACCAGCCTCAGCGAAGTACTCAATCCGATCGGTTGTTTCTCCACAGCAGTGCAAAATGGAGGGGCCACCAATTTCTGTGGTGATTTCCCGATGCATATCCAGGAGAAAGTCTACGTAGGTCTCGGGGCTGACTAGTTCACGATTGGTGTGGTCAGCCCACATGATGACATCGGCCCCAGCCTCAAACTGGGCTCTGGCTGACATCAGCGATGCTGGCAATAGTACTTCCAAGAATCTGTGGATCTTTGCTGGCTCTGTGATCGTCATCATCAACCAATTCTCGATCCCGACTAATTGGAATCCAACCGACCATGCTCCGTATACCTTTCCGACGACTCCGACCTCGGGATAACGGAGTCTCAATAGGCGGATGGCACCCAGTGCTGCCGCGAAGGAGGGTTGGGTTAGATAGTCATCAGGAATCGAAAAATCCTCTGGATCTTTCAATACGTGACTCTTCGGAGCTGGCCAGTTGTCTTTCTCTCCCCACCACGTGTCGGCGCCGAGAGCGGATGCCTCAAGCTGAGAATGGAACACCGGCATGACCGTGTCGAGTCCTAACTCTTCATGGGCTGTTGCGGCCAAGCGAGCCATCATCTCGGCATCTAGGTGTGCTTCCGGAAAGTGAGCGTCGACGAGATCCATGCCGTCCAGAGTTACAACGGAGCTAAGGGTGGCAGCAGGAATCTTGTCTACACGACCGCCGGTGACCGCTGAAAGAAACCTACGTCTGGGTGTCATCCACTCCCCATCGAGAGGCTCAACGCCGCCCAGACTTGATTCTTCGGTATGCCAACTTGGTTTTTTTCGCACCACGGTTTACCTCCAGCACACACAAAACAACTATCCCAGAATCGTTTCAGCGCATATTGTTTTCTTTGGTTCTTCAAAAGAATAATGGCTTGGACTGCTAGTACATCAGGAAACCTCCACTCACGTTAATAGTCGCCCCGCTGATATAGGAAGCGTGATCGCTCGTCAGGAAGACAACCACGCTGGCGATTTCTTTGGGGTCAGCGACCCTCTGCAGGGGGGTTTGAGATTTCATGGTTTCGAGTGTCGCTTCGGAAAGGTCATCCATGAGCATCGGCGTATCCACTAGTCCTGGGGCGACCGCATTGACAGTGATGCCTGATGGTCCGAGAGTTCGAGCGAGACCTCGAACCATTGATACGACCCCCCCTTTCGAAGCGCAATAGACAACGGATCCACCGAAACCGCCGGACCACCACCCTTGTGACGAAAAAGCAACGATGCGCCCACCCTTGTTGGCCTCATTCATGGCGCCTGCAGCGGCACGACAGAGAAAGAATGACGCCTTTAGATTTATGTCGAGTTGGGCGTCCCAGTCTTCTTCAGTGATCGCATCGATCGAGTCCCTCCGACGTAAGACTGCAGCAAGGTGGGCTAGGGCGTACAGTCCACCGAAAGACTCAATGGCTTGGTGGATGAGGCCACGGTGGGTGCTCAAATCGCTTAGGTCTACTCCTGCTGAGTCGTGGCCTTCACCGGCAAGTTCGTCAGCAGTCTGCCGTGCTTGGTTCTCGTCTAGATCGACAGCGAGAACCCGGGCACCAGCTATGGCAAAGGCTTCTGCAGTTGCTCGTCCGATTCCGCCGGTTGCGCCAGTCACGATGACGCCTTTGCCTTCTAGACCCGCTCCCACGTTCCAAGCCATATTTTCAACTCCCTCTGCCTTGGTCAACTCGCATCTAGATATTCTCTGTCCGGAAGCGATCAACTACTTCTTCAATGACTGTGATTCCCAGGCCAAGTCCAGCCGGTGGGTAGACCCAGCCATCATGATGATGGATCGGATTCTCGACTAGTTCGTGTTGCATCGGATTGTCGAGGGGTTTGAATTCGAACAACTTGCATGCACTGCTACTGAACGACACGGCGAGACTTGCGGCGGTAACGATTGCTGACGACCAGGCGTGGGCGTTTGCTTGCCGGTGCTCCTCCTCAACGAGTGTGGCAATTTTCTGGAAGCCGGTGATTCCTTCAGCGCGACCAGGATCCACCCCCACTACATCCACTGTGCCGGTATCGATCACTCGCTTGTATCCACGGAGTGTCCACTCCTTCTCACCACACGCGATCAGGCATTCCGACTTGGAGCGAAGATTGGCATATCCCTCTGGGTCCCAGTCGCCTAGTGGCTCTTCGATCCAGTCGATCTGGTATTCGTCAAACGCTCTAGTTCGTCGTACTGCGGTCATCACATCCCACTTGACTGCCCATCCAAGGTCGATCATCAACATTTTCTCGGAACCAATCGCCTCTCGCATGGCCCGGACATATTCAACATCCCGACAGTGGTCGAATCCAAGGTTGGCATCACCGCGTTTACCAAAGCCCACCTTCATCCCTTGGAGTCCTGTTGAAAGCCATTCGACCGCCTCGTCAGCCATCGCTGGAATTGACTCGTGGTGGGCATGGGATGAGGCAATTGCGGGCAAGCGGTCGTGTACGGGGCCCCCTAGAAGATTGAGCACGCTTGTGCCTAATGACTTGGCCTTCAAGTCCCAGAGAGCGATGTCGATAGCACTTATTGCGAAACTCGCGATACCTCCTTGATAGCCGTACCACCAGGCTCGCTCTTTAAGGGACTGGTGAATAGCATCAAGATCACTTGGGTTTCGTCCGACGACTAGGTCTGCCATACCTTCGATGAGGGCTTTCGTGGCGAAACTGGCCTCTGGCCACATGGTGACTGATTCGCCCCAGCCGAGTTCTCCATTATCGGTTTCCAGCCTCGTGAGGCACAGATGGCGTAAGGCGTTGAAGTCATTTGGCTCTGGATAACTAACTGGGATTGCTTCTACAGATACGATTTTCACGTCTACCCCTAGGTTGAGAACTTCCGAGATCTTCTGCCCACAACGTGACCCTTTCGATTAGAAGGGCTCCTTAAGCAGGTTCATGGGAACTGCAACAGTTCAAGAGTGATGCCGTCGGGATCCCTTACGTAGCAGCCCCGAGCACCAGCATTCGGCCCTTCGGACACGTCAATCGGCCCAGAGCCGACTGGCTTTGCACCGCAAGAGATAGCACGGTCGAAGAGCGCCTGTATATCGGTCGTTTCGATGCAGATGTGTACATTCCCAGGGTTGGCTGTCGCATCGTCGTTGGGGGCCTTCTCGTCAGCAAGGTAGTTCAGAATTTCGAGTACGATCCCACCAGGCAGATCGATCCAGCAAGCGTCCAGAGAAATGTTGTCGTAGCCGGTTATTTTGCTCAGGTAAGGCCCGTTGATGACTTTGTGAAACCGTGGTTCAATGCCTAGGAAGCTCTTCCAAAAGGCGAGACTCCTGTCCACATCGTCCACACTGATACCCACATGGTGGACTCTGGCCATGGCTTGAGGGAAGGTCGGATTGTTCACCACGTCACCATTCCTCCTCCGAAGTTGATTGCCTGTCCGGTCATATAGCCGCCACCATCTGAGAGGAGAAACCAGATCAGTCTTGCCAACTCCTCTGGCCGTCCAGGGCGCCCCATTGGAACCAAAGCATTGCGGCTGGTCCTCAACTCTTCGGAAGTTGTTCCCCTCTGGGAGGAGACCTGATCTAGGACAGATTCTTGCATTGGGGTGTCAATAATGGCTGGACAAACAGCGTTGACGCGTACGGGGACTTTGCTCAGAGAATATGCAAAGGATCGGGTGATTGACAAAATTGTGGTCTTGGAAGCGGCGTAGACGGCCGCTTCGACCGTCGAAGCTAGTTTCGCTGAACTCGATGAGAGATTTACGATTGCTCCTCCTGCCGGAATTGTGGGCCCGAGCCCCTGACAGAGGAAGAAGATTGCTTCGGCGTTTACAGTTTGGACTTTTCGCCAATCTTCGACTGACACCGAGCCGATGGGTTTTAGCAGAATGATTCCTGCCGCGTTGACTAGATAGGTGGCACCTTCTCCAGCTGCAATAACACGATCTCGGTCTGAAGGATCTCCGAGGTCAACGCACAGTGTGTCTAGTTCGGCTTGGGGTTCTAGGGCCTTGAGGCCTTGTCGATCATTGTCTACGGCGAGCACTCGACAACCTTTGTCCAATAGTAGTTGCGCTGTGGCACGCCCGATTCCGCTGGCCGCTCCGGTAACAACGCCGAGCTCACGATTTCTACTCATGTCAATCCTCGGTGTTTGGGGTAGGAGAGGGCTAGCTCAAATAGAAGCGGTTCGGATGGTTCGTTCTGCTGTGGAGCGTCGGTATCCAGCTTTTTGGTAAATCGGATAGGGGTTAGGGAGTCTCCTTCTCGAAGCAGGTATCTCCTTCCCGAGGGCGCGGATGCTGTGGGCATGAGAGGAGGCATGACTGATTCCTACGTCTGGATTCCAACATCTGGAAACGATAGTCTGATTCGTACTATCGGAAAAACGTTTCCAGAGAACTACTCAGGGAGGTTCTGAGATGAGGTTGTTTGTTCGCGCACTGTTCGCTATGTCGTTATTGTTAGCGATCTCCGCATGTAGCAGTGACGAGGAGGTAACAACCTCGGCTGCGACGACAGCTGCTCCAGCTGCGACGACAGCTGCTCCAGCTGCGACGACAGCTGCTCCGGTTGCTCCGGTAGTTGATGACGTCTGTCAGGGTCAGGATGGTTCGGGTTTGAAGGTTGCCTATGGTGACTTGGCGACGGGTATTCCGTTTGTGACTCAG
>Ga0187833_10001143_pt1 | contig 30853 bp, 25 predicted proteins | sample ETNtaG_37_FD_167968 | JGI IMG/M metagenome (GOLD analysis project Ga0187833, IMG submission 167968) | Marine microbial and viral communities from oxygen minimum zone, Eastern Pacific Ocean - ETNP2014_SV_400_PacBio MetaG (Illumina Assembly) | ecosystem: Environmental > Aquatic > Marine > Hypoxic...
GACTTGCCACGTGAAAAGCGGTGGTCGTTTTCGTCCTTGCTAGCAAAGACCGTGAGGAGTTTCGTATCTTTATCGGCGGCGAGAGCCTCTAACAAACGATAGGCCGCCGGGGCACCCCGGGGTCGCCACACCCCCTCGGCCAGCCCGTCTGCAAACCCGGTGAAGAGCCGCGCCACCACCATCACCCGCATCAGGCCTCACACTCCAGAGGATAGCCGTCATAGGAAAGCCCCTTGCCGGCAAGATATCTCTCCGCATGCCAGCTTGTGGCGTTGCGGTGGCCACGGCGGTCGCGGGCCACCCGGCCATAGGGCACCACGGCGTAATTGCATACCTCGTCCATGACCCAGCCGAAATAGCGTTTTTCGAAACGGTGCCACCGCGCACGACCCAACGGCGCATGCATCAGCTTGGTCGCCAATCGCGCGGGGCGCAACCAAATGGGCGTCACGGTCTGGGGAGATTCCCACTCCGCGCCCCAGACTCCGCCCCAATCGCATTCGGCGAAGGTCTCACGGAACAACCGCCGCCCCGCCTTGGCGGCTAGCGGCGCGGCTGTCCAGAAATCTAGAAAGTCATTATCCCAAAGTGGCAGCCGCCAGTCATAGCCATGCCATTCATAGGTACGCTGGCCAGCCACCACGTATTTGACCTGACGGTTGAGGAATTCCGACATTTCATAAAGGGCGAAATCGTTTGCCGGTTTTCCCAGCCCGCCCCCGACGGCTTCCATCTCCTCTTGCAGGAGCCGGGCGATTTTGGATTCGTTCTCGGGTGTGCGCAGCGCCTTCCACAAGTCGTAATGCTTGTCCATCAGCGTATCCGTAATCCGTGCCCAGCGCGCTTTCTCAGACAAATTCTCAGCCCCGGCGCAAAGAGAAGGAGGAATATGATTGCCGGCGACATAGTCGCCCGACTGGCCGTTGACGATCACCGCCTCTTGTGGAACATTTCCTTCCGATTTCAGCCTGCCCACGGCAAAAAAATCCTGATGGAAGGGAATGGCGTTTAAGGGGTCGGCGAAGGCCTCGAAGGCGCGGCATTCCCCGCTGGTGAAAGTGGTGGCCTGTTGCCGCGGTGTATGCTCCACGAAAATCCATTCATAGCCCAGCTTCGCCGCCACCCGGCGCGCTCCCCCGGCTTCGAAATTGCCGCGGCGGCCATAGGAAAAACAGGTGACGTTTTCCACCCCCAGTTCCTTCAGGGCGCAGGCCACCAGCCGCGAATCGAGCCCCGCCGACAGGGGTACCGCCACCGCACGCTCGTCCAGAGAGGCCACCATTTTTTCGAAGATTCCCATGGTGACATCGGCCAGACGGCGGCGCAGTCCGGGATCGTCGGCGGAGAAACTTTCATCGGGGCGCGGAAGATAGAAGTAATAGCGCTGGCGCTGTGGTTGCTGTCCCGGAGCGAACAGAACCGCCTCTCCAGCCCCCAGCACCTCGATCCCGTCGAGGAGCGTTGCCCGGCCGATGGTGGCGCCGGACATGGCCAGCGCTAGAGCCGCTTCCGGATTAACCTTCGTCGCGCCAAGCTCGGCCGCCAGTCGCCGGACATTACCGTCCACGTGCCAGGCCGCGCCATCTAGCCCATAGAAAACGGGAATGCTGGCGATACTGTCCACGGCGGCGAATACAGTATCGTTCCGCGCGGCAATCAGGGCAAAATGGCCATCGAGCCCGGCTGTCTCCTGCAACCAGTCCTCGCAAGGAAGCACCGCCAGGCGAGAAGCCAAGTCCTCCACGCTATTGCCGTTCAGGTATCCCTTGAACCACAGGACGAGCCCTTGCGCCTGATGCCGGCGCCATCCAGGCACATCGTCCATATGGCAGTGGACCGAGACGGAAAGAGACGTGGCAGACCTCTGTCCGGTTGCCGGCGCAGCCGTCATCCGGCCTCGAGGAACAATTCCCGCACCGGGTCCAGGGTCGTCGGACGTGGTAACAGTGCCGTGCCTTTACCCTTGATCTTGTGGGCCGGGGCGTAGCGGAACACCACCGAGACCCGTTCCCCGGAACGGCAGCGGCTGCCGTAATGAAGACAGGTGGAGGTATCACAGATCGCCCCTGCCCCCTCCGGACCGATCAGGGCGAACAGGTTTTTCTCGCTGCAGTGGCTGAGCATGTTGACGTCGGGAAGACGTCCATCGCCATTATAATAGAGGGATTCATAGTGTGTTTCGAGGCAGGCCTGATGACTCAGGTCCGCCGGAAGCGCCGTTACCGGTCCGTTCTCGAGTGCTACCGGAAAGACATTGATAAACACGGTAACAAAATGCACATCGGGTTTGTCGAGATGGAACAGATTGCTGCCGATATTCGCCTCGTCCGGGGTGGCAATCCATAGGTTGATGTTCTGTAACCGCGGCACCGCACCGAAATAATCGGTTATGATTTCCATCATCGAATCGCTCAGCGCCGCCTCCACGAGTTCGGGATAGGCACCCACTTCCTCGTCGGTGAGGAGAAGGTGAAACGGGTTGCATTCGGTGCGTCCGCGGCCACTCTTGAGAATTTCGTCCTTGCGCTCCTTGTAGATGCGCTGGCCGAGGAGGTGGACGTTTTCGAGACCCGGAATCTCGCCGGGGGCAAAGGCCGCCATGCCTTTTTCCTTTGTAAAGAACCCCCGCCATTTTGACCCCGAGAGTACGGATTTAGCTATACGGCGACGACGGTGCCAGTCGAATGGCCGTTTCAGCGCGTCGAGAAAATCCACCCCGCGTTTTAACAGGGAGAAAGGCAGACGCGCCCGAAGGCCGTAAGCGTAAATATATGCTTTCAGAGGATGATCGGGAAACATGGAGGCCTCCTTCTTTAAGCCACGTCGAGAACATCCGCCTTGCCGTCGGCGAAGCGGCGGAACCAAAGTTCCGTATTGACCCACTGCCAGACGAAAAAGGCATTTTCTGAATCTCCGTCCCGGAACCTTCTCCAGGCGCGGCGCACCTCCGCCACATCAAACAGGCCGCGCTCGCGGAATTCACGACTTTCGATGATATCGGTCACGGCTCCCGCCAGGGGGGCCGCAAGCCATTCGCGCTGTGGCGTAACGACAAATCGCTTGGGCGTTCCACGCACATCTTCTGGCAGATCGCGCCGCATAGCATGACGCAACAAAAACTTGCCTTGGCCAGCGCGAATCTTCTGCCCCCCTGGCAGCCTGAATGCATGTTCCACAAGGCGGTGATCAATAAGCGGCTGTCGGAGCTCGCGGCTATAGGCCATGGAAACTCTATCATTCATACGTAGAACCCGCGGCAACTTAGTAACGCAGAGATCACGGTAGAGGGCATTGCGTAGGTGGTCGGGGAAAGGTGTGGGATAAACGGGTGGTAACGCATTTTTCCGGATATCTCCTGAAATACAATCTACACGCAAATGAGCACTGCCATCATGATAGACCGGATTCTCACGATTTTCTCGTAAAAGCCGCGCCTGCGACAACCAGTCGCAGATCTCTCCCGGGGCTCCTCTTACCTCCCGCCGCACCTCCCGCCAGCCGCCTTCATTCAACAAATCTAGGTAATAAGGCGGACGAAAATAACCATATCCTCCAAACAATTCATCCCCGCCCTGACCTTCCAGAAGAACGGTGACGCCGCGCTCCTTCGCCAGTTCGTGGGTCTGATGGTACAGTAGCGTAGAGATACCGCCGAAGGGAGCTTCCTGGTGCCAGATTGCCTGATCCGTCAGTTTCCATACCTTCTCTACCGGGAAGAAGGCAAAGTTACGCTTCCAGCGAGCCTGGCGTGGTACCCTGTCGGAAAAATCATCCTCGTCATAGCGCGGGTCGCCAAAAACACCGGTAAAGGTCTCGATCTCCCCCCCCTGTGGCAAAAGACGGTCCACCGTAGTCATGACCGCTGCTGAATCGAGACCGCCCGAGAGCATTACCCCCACCGGCACGTCAGCACGAAGACGCAGCCGCACCGAATCTTCCAGAAGCTCCCTCACCACATCTGCGGCCGTGTCGTCATCAGCGTCAAAAGGTTCGGCCGCCCGCTTAGCCAAGTCCCAATAGCGCCATTGCCTCTGCGTCCCGTCAGCAGAAACGGTCATGGCATGAGCCGCGGGAAGGGTCTTTACACTACTGAAAAAACTGCGCCCAGGAAGCTCGTAAACCCCGTGGGTAAGGTAAAGGCTCCAGCTTTCCTCATCAGGCTCCGCCGGAATGCCTACTGCTAATAGCGCTTTTACCTCAGAGGCAAACAGGAACCTCCCGGCGTGGTGTACATAGTGAAAGGGCTTTACTCCCAACCGGTCACGTGCGCAGAAGAGGTGCTTTTCCCCCGTGTCCCAGATAGCGAAGGTGAACATACCAATGAAACGCTCCAGACAGTCCTTGCCCCAGCGCTCATAGGCCGCCAGCACCACCTCTGTATCACTGTCTCCTCGGAATGGATAATTGGAAAGTTTCCGTTTTAGTTCGAGATAATTATAAAGCTCACCGTTGAAGACGATGGTGAACTCGCCGCTCCCGTTAGCCATGGGCTGATGCCCGGCCTCGGACAAGTCGATAATGCTGAGTCGGTTGTGGCCGAGCCCCACGGTGCCGTCTTCGAGGAGCTCCACCCCTCGGTCGTCTGGACCACGATGGTGCTGTATAGCCGTCATGGCGTCGAGCTCCTTAGTCATCACTTTGGAACCGAGGATCCCGCAAATACCGCACATAAGCTAGTCCGCCTCCTCCAAGCGTTCCCGCATTACCATCTCCACCAGCCTGAAATCACTCTCGCTGTCGATGTTATATGAACGCTCTTCCGGCATCACATAGGGGAGAATGACCTCGCCCCAAACGGAATTGTTCTCCATCAGGACATCACGACGGGTGAGGTAGATAGCGCCGTTACGCATATAGGCAGGCGGGTTGTAATCCTGCCGTCGCATACCTTCCTTTTCCTCGATGCAATAGGGAAGAAGGCGGTCATTCTCAATTTTTTTCATCAGGGTCGGATGTTCAGCCAAGACCCGGACAACGCTGATGATAGAATCACAACCGCCTTCCAGCGCCAATTTTAGGGATTTGGAGATGTCGCCGGCGTCGCGTAAAGGCGCGGTGGGCTGAAGCACCAGAACCCAGTCCATGGGAGTCCTTTCCTCCTCCTCCACGAAGGCTACGGCGTGCTGAAACACGGGCAGCCCCGGGGCCGTATCCACAGCCAGCTCCGCCGGCCTCATAAATGGTACCTCGGCTCCTACCATGCGCGCGGCCTCGGCAATCTCGGCATCATCAGTGGAAACAATCACCCGATGCAGATCATCCCCCACCGCCAAAGCTGTCTCTATGGTCCAAGCAATGACCGGCTTACCACATAGGTCGCGGATATTTTTGCGTGGCACGCCTTTCGAACCGCCGCGGGCCGGGATCACGGCCAGAACGCGCTCGTTCATACCGCGCCTTCCGAGGCTATTTGATCCCCTCTAGGCCGCAGGGAACCGTAACTAGCGCGGCCGTGGGCAAAGGCATTGCAATCATGGCGGGGAAGTTCCAACGGCGCGCCCGCCATGTCGTCGGCCGTCACGTCGCGGTGCTCGGCGGTAAAGGCAAGGCAGCATCCCGATTCTTTAAGAAGGCGTACGGTATCGGCGTCATAGGTATGGGAATGGCCGTAGGGGTAACAGAAGATACGCAGGCCCAGCCCGCCCGAAGCCTCTTCCAGAAAATCGAAGGAATCGGTGATCTCCCTCGCCTGCGCTTTAGGCGATAAAGTGCTGAAGACAGAATGGCTAACACTGTGGCTGCCCACGATCATGCCCTTATCCGCGAGCAGGCGGATTTCCACCGGCTTCATGTAGAGCGCCTCGAACAGGGCCGCCTCGTCGCAATATTCCCTCATCAGGGAATCGAGCACGGTCTTGCGCGCGTCGGGAGCCAAGAAATAGTTGAGGATGCGCTTGAACTCGCTGGTGGCGGAATCGTTGTCCTGGTCGGCATAGGTGTTATTGCGGAATTCTTCCCGGTGTTCGTTCACTAGCATGTCCGGGGTGATCCGTCCCTGCAGAGCCGCTAGCATATCCGCCCCGCCATGGCTGCCCAGAAGATGATGCGCCCGGTGCGGAGTCAGAAGCTCACCGCTTTTATAGATGCCGGTGGATATGAAGAACATGGCCCACAACCCCCGGCATTCCAGTTCGGGAAGCACGTAATCCACATGGTCGCGCAACCCGTCATCGAAGGTGAGCACCACGCCACGGAGCACGTTCGCCCTCTCCCGTGCAGCCTCAAGAAAGTCCGCGCGCTCGACGAAGCCATGTTGTTCGCCCAAGTAATCAAGCTGGGCGCGGAAATCCTCCAGGTGGAGATAACGGAAATGGGGCATGTCCGCCGGGGCCGGACGTACGTAATGATAATAGAGAGCCTTCATCACTGTACTGCCTGAGCCGCTCCGGCCACCCTAGCTGTTTCAAGCGTTTCATAAGTGGCCGCCGTGGGACGGTCTAGGTCTAGGTCCTGCTTGGTGACATAAAGCCGGCTGACATCCATCAGCGAAAGCATGTCCTCGCGTGTCCAATAGACCAGCGAGGTGGTGGGGGGGTCGCGCAATTCTGGCGGATGAAAAAGATGGATGAAGCGGAAGCATTCATCGTCTCGGATCGAGAACCAGCCACGTGCATGAAAATGCCGGTTCACACAAGCGCTGGTGCAATAGAAGTCCACCACATGGGCGCCTGTCTTGCGGCAATAATCGTCAATGAAGGTCAACACGGCGGGCATGTCGACATCGTCGCCAAAACAGTCCATCACATGAACGATCTTCATGCCCTCCACCTCGTCGGCGCGGAAGATCACGCCGGCGCCGCTGCCCCCGCCCCGCACCAGATTGGCCTGGTAGGAAAAGACGGGATGCTCCTCATAGCGCCAGCGTAGATGATCGCCGTCGCGCAGAAAAAAGTTAAAACCGCTTTTCATGCTGACGGCGACGCTCGCCAGCTCACGGGCCGGTATGGTTTCCGTCTTGTATTCGCTGCGTTCGGGATCGCGGTATTTCCTGATCAGGGATTTGGCGAGACGGTCCATCCGCGCATAGGGCGCGATGGCCTCGGCGTCGAACACGCGCACGAAACGGGGAATTTGGCACATATAGCCGAAACCGCTGGCGCGGTAGAGAGGTAGGGCCGCGTCGGTGATACCCATGCCCAAAAGCGCCTCGTAGCGTTCCTGGAGATAGGTAATAATTCTCTTGCCGAGGCCGCGGCCTTGCGCTTCTTTTTTTACCACCCAGGTGGTGAGTTCTGCGCCTTCTCTAGCTACGCCGTCAAGCAGGAAGGGCCGCTCATTGAGTCCCATGACACCCAAAATTTCACTGCCGGCCACCGCCACGCAGCATCTGTCCTGGCCTGCGTTGCGCGGCGCTTTCATGAATTGCCAGCGGTAGAAGGAAGGCACTTCAAGGGCGATGCGGCGCTTCCAGTTGTCGCCGTAGAAACTGCACAGGTCTTCGACGGCGATGCCGAGGTCGCCCGCATTACCGACAGTGATGGTGGAGTTCATAGAGCTAGGAGACGGAAAGACAAGTTTTGCAAAAACCCTTTGGTCAGAGTGGTTGGTAAAAAAGAGCGCGCGGGCGGGGCCGGTTTTATGTTTCGGCTGATTCCGGCTCGGCTTCGCCGCCCGTGTTCCAACTGCTGTAGAGGGGCAGTCTGGTTTCGCGCTTGCTTTCTATTTCGTCATCCTTGCCAAGGACAACACCATCCTTTGAGCGCCGTAGGTAATAATAGATACGATCGTGGGAGCTCGGGAAATACTTCATTTTCAGAAGATAAACGGCGTTTTCCAGATCGGAGGCCGCTTTCTCGGCCCTTTCGAAGGCCTCCCACACGCCGTCGCGAAGCTCGATGGAATAGGCGACGGGCTCTAGCAAGGCATACTCCCTTAAGGGCTGTCCTTCGGAATCCAGCCATGCGTCGAGGTCGTAGGGATATGTAACCGCCTTGGTCTGTTTCAATTAGTCATAGCAGCACGCCCGGTCCATGGAAAAATCCAGGGCCGTGGTCCAATCCTCGATATCCTCTTCGGAATTGCCGGGGAAGAACCGGGGGAAAGAGGCCACAAGATAATCCCTGAGCTCTTTCATATTGCTCTTTCTGGCGAACAGAATACACAGGTATAAAGGAATCAGCGCCCGCGCCTTTTTTCTGACCTCTTCGAGGTCTTCTTCGGAAAATTCTGTCTTGAGCTCGTCCACATCGGTGGTAAGGAGTTCATCGCGGCAGGCCTGCTGCAGCTGGAACATGATCTCGCGCCACCGCGGCGGCCAGTTGGCCTCATCCTCCATGATCTTTCCGGCGAGAGTAGCAATCTCAAACCCGTTGTATTTCAGGGCATGGCGAAATTCCTGGAAGAGGCGGGCGGAAAATGTGGCGGCGAGGAAATGCAGCTGGCGCAGGCGGAAATAATCCTTTTGCGACATGGTATGGGTTTCGACCACAACCTCTTCGAATTCGACCGAGGAGATGTCCTGGTACGTGCCTTCGATATCATAGGCGTACCTGAAAGCCGACTTTATCCCATACTTTTCACGGTAGTCACGATTGGCGGATTCCGCACCCAACAATATGGTGTGTTCATAGAGCTGGACAAACTGGCCACTGCGCGTGACCTCCACCATCCCCTGAAGGAAACTTTCGTAGCTTTCTCCGGGAAGTCCGTAGATCAATTCGCAGTCGGTCTGAATCCCTCTCCTTTCTGCCTCGATCCGCAGGTCGTCGTATCTGTCGTGTTTAATGTTGGAGCGGCGAATGTTTTCAAGAACCTGTTTGTTGGTGCTTTGAAGCGACATACTCATGCTGGTGATGGGACTGATGAGCTCACAGGTCTCAATACTGTGGGCTGTCGGGTTTTTCGGAGAATAAAGGGAAAGCCGCTGCGGAAACCCGTAGGTGCTCCGGCACTCCATGATGGTTTCGGCGATCTGCCGGTCGCGTTTGAGTATGCCAAAATTGGAATCGGCGATGTAGAGCACCTTTGTCGGGTTCACCGCGTTCCTGGCGATGTAATAGACCTCGTCAATGATTGTCTGAAGATCATATTTGCGCAGCTTCGCGCCCATGCCTCCCCAGACACAGAAAGAACAGGCATAGGGACATCCGCGGTTGGTCTCGATAATGGGAGACAGATTTTCACAGGCGAGAAACGGGTCAAGCAGGCCGGTCAAATACGGTGAGGGCAAGGTGGCCGGATCTATATTTGCCATGGAATTTCCGGGGTTATGGATCAGCCGCCCCGCTTCATGGTCATAGCCAAAGATATTGGACGACCAGTCCTCAACCTTCGTTTGTTTGAGGTCACATCCGTTTGCGTAAAGAAGCTTGACGATTTTGAGAAACCCACCTTCCCCCTCCTGGGCAATGTGGATGTCCAGGAATGGTCGCTTGCGGAAGAACCATTCGATCCATTCATGATCCCAGTCGTTGAAATTGCATCCGCCCATGATGACCACAAGATCGGGGTGTAGTTCCTTACACCGCTTCATGATCCCGTGATTGAGGTTCGAGTTCCATGCGTAATGGGAAAGGCCCAGTACATCGGGCGGGTTTTGCGCAACAGCATCAAGAAGCAGGTCGGGATGCTTGAATATCTCGATCTCCACATCCGGCAGATGCTTGCGCGTATAGCTGGCCACGCACGCCACGTTAAACGGCACCGGCTGCCGGGTAATCGTGGGATTAATATAAGCAAGATCAGCTAGATAGATTTTCATGCGTCAACGTTCGAAATTGGGAATTTGTAAAAGACACTTACCACTACGGGACCCATAACGGTCACCCTAGGTGCCGCGAATTGCACCGCATTCATATATGAAAGCGCCTCTTCGTATAGCCGGGGAAGTAACAACTCAGTACGTGATCTGTTTGTCGTAACTGGGCCGGATAGTAACAAGAATGTCGACGATACGTTTCCCGGCGCCTCCATCGCCATAGAGTTCCGATGACGGAAATTTTCCATTGGCAAGATGGTTTTCTATGGCGCCTACAATCGCCTTTTCGTCATGGCCCACGTCAATAACGTTTTCCGCCCGCTCACGGCGGCTCTGGCGAGAGCCGATATTGACCGTGGGCACACCCATAAACGAACACTCGCGGATGCCAACGCTGGAATTACCGACAATGCAGCGTGACCGCTTCAGCAATCGTAGGAAATTTTCCGGCGACAGGTTTTTCAGAAAATAAATGTGGTCTGGATCATATTTCTCACGATAGCGGCGGATTGCCGCCGAGGTGGTATCGGACCCGGCGTCCACATTTTCCAGAACCAGAATGAAGGTATTTCCATATGGTGAATAGCGTGCAGAGTTTTCTCCACTTGTTCGGCGGCGGCAGCATGTTCGGTGGTCACCGGGTGCTGCATGACCACAAGAAATCCCTCTGATATGTCAAAGGGATGACCTACCCCGCCACCACCCGCTACGCCATAAACGTCGAACTCGTCCTCATTCTCCTTCATGATCCGCGCCGCAATGTCGATGGAAGGACAGCCAGTAACAAAAACGGATTCGGGATCCTCGCCCATCTTGATCACCCTGTCGGCGGCCTGCTGGTTAGCCACGAAATGCAGGTTGGCGAGCTTGGTCACGGCATGGCGCACTTTCTCGTCGATGGAGCCGGTGACCTCTCCACCCTGAACATGGACCACCGGAATATTGAGATAGGAGGCGGCGATGGCGGTTGCAATAGTCTCATAGCGGTCGGCGATGCTGAGAACCATGTCGGGGACAAGATTATCAAATACAGTCGCCAGCTCGCTGATCCCGGTGCCGGTGGACTTGGCGCTGGTAACAAGGTTTTCGCCCTCCACCTGCATGTAAACGGTGGAGCTTGGATTGAAGCCGTCTTTATGGATAACGTCGATGACTGGCCCATAGCGCTCCAGCAGTGCCGAGGCTGCCACCACCAATTGCAATTCAAGATCGGCATGATCGCGCGCCGCCTCAAGAACCGTCTTGATCCGGGCATAGCTTGCCCGCGCGGTGATGACGACACATATTTTACGGCACTTATTGCTCATTTCCATTCCCTAATCATTTTTTTAATTTCATTCCCCAACGCTCGGACTTCAGGCAGCGCCGCCTTTTCGTGCGACAACGCGGTGGTTGTCATTGATCTGTTCCCCGATGATTTTATCCACCACTGTTTGGTGGAAAATTTCTCCACGCTCGTAGTCTGCCATAACCTTTTCGATCTGATTGTGAAAACTGGTCACCGTCGCCAAACCCTCTTCGGCCAGTTTGAGCGTCTTGGCGTTGGTGGATTTGGCAAGTTCAACAGCCTGGGAAAAAATAAGCACCATCTTCGATACGTCTTTCAGATTGGCATTGGCATCATGATCGTCGCGGCCCCAACGGTTAATCTCGCCATATCCACGGGTCTCGAGTTTGGCGAGAAGGGAATCCCACGTTACGAACTCGACAATGGGGGCAAAAAAATCGTCAAGGAAATGCCTCCGGTTGTTGGCCGGAAGCCTGGTTTTGCCTATAGCTTCATCTATGAAATCAACACCGAGTTCCTGGGCGCAGGGACGTACGGCCATGCTCGCAGCCCATCGCAGTCCCCCGCCTCCATAGAGCATAAGATAGAGATACCCTCCCGGCCGCAAGACCCGGGTCAATTCGTCGAGTCCCCTGTCCGGATCTGTGGTGTGGTGGAGAACGCCAGAACTAAAGACAAAATCGAAGCTCCCATCGGCAAAAGGCAGATCGAGTGCACTGGCCTTTTCAAAACTCACATCGGGTAGCCCCCCGGTGCGCACGCGCGCATCGGCCAGACCATCATCGGAAATGTCGCATCCCACCACCTGACCCGCACCGAGGCGACCCATGGCGATGGAATAGCGGCCGCCGCCACACCCTACGTCCAGGCATTTCTTTCCCTCAAACCAGGAAAGATCGAATCCGTTGGCTTCAAACCGGCTGGCGAACAGCGCCACCGATTGTTCGAACTGTTCATCATCCAGATGGTGCCAGAGATCGCCAAACAGTTCTCCAGTGCGAGTCTCCACCTCACTCATTCCCGTCCCTTCCCTGATTCTAGAAACCGTGCCAGTTTTTGCGCCATGAACACTTCCACCTTTTCCATGGATTCCACCGTGGCACCGCCCATATGCGGCGTGATGATAAGGTTATCGTGGGCGCGGGCGTAGGCTAGAAAAGCCTGCGACGGGCCGCCGGAAAGTTCCTTGGCCACCACATCCAGCCCGGCCCCTGCCAGATGGCCCGAGCCCAACGCTGCCAACAGGGCGGCTTCGTCCACTACCGCCCCGCGCGAGGTATTTATCAAAACCGCGCCCTCGGGCAGCCGCGCCAGCATTGCCCCGTCCATCAACCCCCGTGTCTCGTCATTAAGAGGCACATGGATGCTCAGCACTTGGGTGTCCTCCATCAGGTCTTCGGCGGCGGAGCGGAGATCCACACCTGTCGACCAGTCCGAGACGTAGGGATCATGGGCCGCCACCGCCATGCCAAAGGCGCGGCCGTATTCCGCTACCATGCGCCCGAGACGCCCGAGGCCGAGGATGCCGAGACGCTTGCCGCGAAGCTCGTTTCCCCTGAAGATGTCGCGGTCCCAACCACCCTCCTTCACCGAATCGATAGCCTGGGGAATACGGCGCAACAACGAAAGCAACAACCCCCAGGTCAGTTCCGCCGTGGCTGACAGTTCTTCGAGAAATTCCATCTCGCCCTGCAGGCTAAGAACCGTCACGCCATGGACAGCGGCGGCTTCCAGATCAATATGGTCAAGCCCCGTGGTGGCGCTCACCAGCGCCCGCAGACCCGGCGCGGCGGCAAACAGTTCCTTGTCCATGGGGTGGCCAAAACGGGTGATCAGAACTTCGTATTCCGCTGCTGCATTCAAAAGGCCGTCACGGTCGAGTGGTTTCTCCGTCACCTCGCCAAGGGTGTCGAGAATTTCCCGCGCCCTTGGGGAATAGCCGTCCGGCTCCACATTGAGTATACGGACACCGCTCATGAGAGATCATCCTCGGACAACAGTGTGTCTTTCACCACATTCTGCTTCAGGGTGCGGCCCGTCACCTCATCCAAACGCGCGGCGGGCAGGCCGCTTCCAGGCTTTTTCAGGCACAGATGCTCGGTAGCGAGCACAGTCCCGGCGGCAAGGTCCGTTGCCGCGACGATGCTCTTGTTGAAGATGGCGCGCAGGTCTTCCAACTCACGTGCCTGGGCGTTCTTGTCCAGCGGATGACGGCGCGCGGTTTCCATGAAATGGACACCCTCCATGACCTGACTCAACTCCTCGAAGGTGATGGAGGCCGGCACGTCGGGACCGGACCCATCACGATCGAAGGTAACATGCAGTTCCAGCACATCAATGCCTTCGGCTGCTGCGGCAACCGCCGGGTAAATGACGCCAGAATGGTCCGACAGGCCCACGGCGCAATCGTAGCGGCGGCGTAAATCAGGGATGACGTTGAGCCCCGTTTTCTCCGGTGACGTGGGGTAGACCGACGTGCACTGCATTACCGCAAAGGCCCCCTTGCCGCCACGCAGAATTTCCACCGCAGCGTCAATTTCTGTCCAGGGTGACATGCCGGTGGAAAGCAGCACCGGGTTCCCGGTGGCAGCGATCTTTCCAAGCATGGGCAAGGTGCCCACCTCACCCGAGGCGACCTTCCAGGCGTCCACTCCCACACGCTCCAACAGGCCTACGGCCTCGTCGGAGAAAGGGGAACTGATGAAAAGCAGGCCACTCTCCGCGGCATGGGTTCGCAGTTCGGCCCATTGCATCTCGCTGAACTCCATACGCTTCCAGTAGTCGAAGCGGCTTTCATCCTGGGCATTGAACTTCTCCCGCCATGGCTCGTGGATGGTGCTTTCGGCGGCGGCGATATGGGTCTGGAATTTAACCCCATGGGCGCCGGCCCCGGCGATGGCATCGATATAGTTGTGGGCCGCATCAAGACTGCCCTCATGGGATTGAGCCACCTCGGCGATGACGGCGCAGCCTTCAATGCCGGGAAACAGAGTCACGGGGATCAGGCCACCTTCTTGCGCGAGGCCTCGACGGGAGACAGCCCGAGGCTTCGGCACAATGACGAATACAGAATGGCTGTGTCCTTCTCGTCACTCACATAGCTACCTTTGTGGTCGCGTCCGAATCCTTCCAGGTTCATGGATGACTCTTTCAGGGCGGCGAGAAAGCGGGCGCCGTCTTCGTGTGCCTGATCGGCGTCGAAAGGCCCGAATACCGCCCAGCGCAACAGCGACGGCAGTTCCGACTCGGATTTCACCACACGGGCATGGGGCAGAAACCCCCACTTAATACGCGCGCTAAAGGTGAGAGTGGGCTTGCCCAGAATTGCCGCCTCCATGGAGGCGGTACCGGCAATGCTAGCGGTGGCCACGGCCTGTTTAATGGCCTCGATGGAAGACGTGTCGGGCCGCAACAGGACCACGTTCTTCAACGCAGTGATCTGATCATAAAAGCTTTTCACGCGGCGGCCCACCGCTGTTGCGTTCTCCTTGACTGCCAGAATCACACCCGCCGGCAGATCACGGGCCAGGGAAAGGATGGTGGCGTGCTGGCTGAGATATTCGGGACTCACTTGCATGATAGAGACTTCAGGCTCCTTTAGCAGCGGGTAATAGACAAACGTCTTTCCCGCCAAGTCCTCCAGTCCCGTGGTGGCGAGACGGGCAAGACGGCGCTGTGCGTTGAGGATGCGGAAAGGTGAGGTGATGAGATCGGACGGGAATATCGAATCGCCTTTCTCCATCCCTCGTGCCTTGTAATAGAAATGGCGCAGGATGCTCTCGGGCAAAGTACGAATGATCCGCCGCCCTGCCCTGTCATAGCGCTCGAATTCGTATTTCTGTGTCGCCAAGGTATAACTTTCCCCGATTTCGGCTTCCGGCCAGTCTTCAAGGGCGTCGTAGGTTTCTTTGAGACCGGGATGGTCGAAATTCTGATTCACGGCCCAGTAGCAATAGGTCTCGAAACGGGCCAGGGACAGCCGCCGGTACGGCACGCCCATCGAATGGGCGGTAGCTGCCATGAACTTGCTGCCATCCATGACAAGGTTTAACCCCTTTTCCCTGATCTCCCGCTCCCAGAAAGCCATCGATTCGGTCAGGGCATGCAATAACTGGATGTTGCTGGCGCGCGTCATAAAGGGAGCGACGGGATGACGCCAAGCACCAACGGCAAAGGCGTGCCCCATCTGCCGGTTGGCAAGCGCCAGCCGGTTGATGGGTTCGCCTATCAGTCCTTCCATACGCCGCGCCTGAGCGATCACTTCCCTCTCTTCCAGCCCCTCTTTTTGGAGGGCCGGGATATGGACGTTGTCGTTTGTTACCGTATCCCAGAGGCCATCGGAATTGTTTTTCCTATAGGCGTCCTCTTCCACGCGGCCGCGCACATAGAGATGAATCCGCGAACCGTGCCTTTCCTTCAACAGGCGCGCCAGCGAGGTGAACATGGCGGCCTGGGCGGGTTGAATCTCCATGCCGATATTTTCAAATATGTTCGTAGTGGTAGACATTTTTATAAAAGATATCCCGTGGACTGATACGGAGTTCTCATCCCGCCTCGGAGCCCAGAACCGCCCAGTGCTGTTTACGGAAGGCCTTGGAATACCAGTTATCGGTCTTCATCAGCTCCTCATGGACGTCGATGGTGGAAACGCTTCCCTCCTCAAGAACGATAATCTGATCAGCATTGACCACGCTGGAAAATCCGTGGGCAATGAGAATGATGGTGGTGTCAGTTTCCTCTCTGATTCGAAGCAGGGTCTCCTGGAAGGCTTCCACAGAATCAGCATCGAGGCCGCTGGTGGGTTCATCAAGGATCAGAATCGAGCATTTGCACAACAGGGCGCGCGCTAAGTCGAGGCGTTGCCGCTGCCCGCCCGACAACAAGCCAGCATCTTCTCCCACCAGCGTGTCATAACCTTGGGGAAGCCAGGCGATAAATTCCGCTGCACCGGCCAGCCTTGCGGCCTCGGCCACTTCTGCATCGGGGGCTTCCTGGCGGCCGTAGCGGATGTGCGACGCCACCGTGACATTAAATATATCGGGAGACTGAGGGACAAAGGCGACACCGTTGCGAAGGCTTTCCAGCGTAAAATCCTCCAGCCGGTGATCGTCGAACCAAACTTGGCCGCGGCTTGCCCGCCGCAGCCTCGGCAGGAGATCAATAAGGGTAGATTTTCCCGCGCCGCTAGGCCCCACCAGGGCCGTGAATACTCCCTTGGGAATTTCAAGATTTATAGCTTCCAACGCAGGCACCGTGCCACTTGCATAGGTGAAGAAAACGTCTTCAAAACGAATTCCCCGCTCCAGCCCGGTGAAGGGAACGGTTCCAGTATCCACCTCCTGAGCGGCCGACAGGCTTTCCATACGGCTAAAAATCTTGCGCACGCTCGGCAATGTGGCCATCGTGCCCTGATAGGTAACGATAAGATGCTGGATGACCGGGACCAGCCGCACCATCATACCCACAAAGATCAGCGCCACCGCCGGCTTAATTCCGAACATATCCTGGCTTGTGATGACAAAGCCGAGGAGGGCTAGAATAACGATTGGCTCGAAGAACAATGGAATGCGCGCACGCAGGGTCTGAATGATGGTGTTCTGACACGCAATAGCGGTGGACAGAATCCGCACCTGTTCAGTCTCCCGGGGCTCGCTCTCTGAGAGACGCAACAGCCTTACGAGCCGGAGGCGTTCCACAAGAAAAGAAGTGAGGCCCTTGGAGGCCACGAGACGCTTTTCTCCAGATTCACGGCTTTTGAGAATAAGCCCGCGCATGGACAGGGCAACAAAGACGAAAATTCCCATGGCCATGGCCGTCAACGGCCAAGACAGTAATATCAGCAGCCCACCGTAAACGACGAGCAGGAAGAACGCATTGAGAGAAGCCATCAGGGCAAAAATTATTCCTACGGCGTTCGCTGATTCACAGACCAGATCGTTGACCAGATCGCCCGTGGACCCATGATCGAAATAGGAGATATTTGCACCGAAAACCGAGCGGATGATGGCTATCTGGGCGTTGCGGACATAACCATTGATGAGTCTTGCCCGGAAAACGGCGCTGGCATATTTGAACAGCTGACGCATGATGATAGTGCTAAAGGTGACGATGCCCATGGTCTGCAGCGAAACGTTGAGACCGAGATAAGCAAATCCCTCATTGAGCAGCCGCCAAAAAATAGAGGGATTCTCCAGACTAGCGGGGTCTCCACCGCCAACCAACAGCTCGAAGATGGGCAGAAGCATGGCCACGCTGACGCCTTCGAACACTACCTGCGAGACATCCAAAAGAACCAACAGGGCCATTTGGGGATAGCTGAAGTCAATCAGCTTCAGAAAGCTGAAAAACTTTTTCTGATTTACGAAGATGTTATTTCCCTTATCTTAAAATAGGGGCTGACATAGGATAAGCGGAGTATTGAATATGAGGCTACGGGCGACTGGCCGGCTTGAGACCGGAATAGGCCGTCCGAAGATATTCAAGAGCAGGATAACGGGTTCAAAAAATTGAGGAATCCCGAGAATTCCGATAATTCAGAAATCTATCCGGTCTTGGCCTCCGGAATTGTCGAATCCATATCCAGACTGTCCAATTGCCGTGCCGCTTCTGGAAATTCCTCTTTCATCTCGTCAAGCAGCTTCTGCATGAAACGCAGCTCAAACAGGGCCACATCCTGGGTTCTTTTCTGGATGAAGTTATTTTTCTTCATCTGCGCCTCGATTTCCTGATCTAGCCCGCTCATATACCGCTTCAACAATTCCCTGGCCAGAGGATCCACCGGCCAGATCACGGTTTCGACACGAAGGCGCTCATCAGTTCCTTCAATGCAAGTAACTTTTGAATCGAAGTCGCAGTACATCTGTTCAAAGATCGTACCTTTGATGGGCTGAATAGCAGGAACAATACCGCCCTTGAAAAAGCCATCCTCAAGATATTTGATGCTCCAGTAAACGGAACGCTGAACATCTACCAGCTTGCTTGCCGGGGTCGTCAGTATGATATTGAAGAATACCTGGAAATCGTGTTTCTGGAGGATTTCAAGGCTACGATGTATCTGTGAAATGTTACAACGTTTCCCAATCTCGTCGAGAACTTCCTCAGAAAAACTTTCGAGGCCGATGAACAAAAGACGGAAGTTCGCCTTTTTCAAGGCAATGACTAGTTCTTCGGTAATGTCGGTGATCCGGGAATAACACATGAATGTCAGACCCCCGAACTCCTCCTCACTCAGTTTTTTGCATGTGCGGATGGCGGCCCTTTTATTGATACAGAAATCATCATCGGTGAAGTAGATGGTCCGCACCCTGGGGTGGGAATCAATGATTCTTTTCAACACCTTGACAAGGTTTTCATCCGTGCCGCTGATGACGGGAACAGTCCCCCCCGTCGCCGCGGTCAATTGAAGCGTGGAAATGCAGTATTTACAGCCAATGGGGCAGCGGTTTCTTGCGAAGACACGCACGGTATGAATTTCTTTGTCCAGCTGATCTGAATATTGATCCATGGACTGATAATGATCGACCCAGTAATCCCAAAAGGTTTCGTAATCTATCTTCTCCCATTCGATAGCGCTTGTGGCTTCGTCAAAGAGTTCCTGATTCAGGTTTTCCGCGTGGTTCTTGACAATAGCTCCCGGAATTTCGCCAGGCGGCATCCCCTCGGCAAGTCTAAGCAGAGGAATTTCGCCCTCACCCTGAATAACAATATTGCACGGAGACTTGTCGAGAACGGTCTGATAGTTGAACTGCGCCTCGATCCCGCCGGCCACAAGGGTGGAAAAAGGACAAATCTTTTTAGCCAGATGAAGATTCTGAATGTCACGGGGAAGGGTTTCGTCCAGAACTGAGACGCCGATGATATCCCAAGGTTCCCGCTCCAGCATTTCCTCAAGAGACACCGCCTTGTCGCCCTGAACCAAGCGCATGTTGGTATCAAAATACACGGCGTCATGACCGCGAGCCTTCAGAAAACCCGCCAGCCTGAGCACGCCCACATTGGGGGCCATGAATGAGAGAGCATTTATTTTCTCACTGCTGGTAGGCGGAATAAGAAGTATTTTCTTAGGGGTTTTGGTCACTAGCCTATTGCTCCCACGTCGTACGTCTACACCATTTCCCGTTCGAATGCGTTTTTTATGTTTCAAGGAAGTTTTTACTGCGGCTTCTCAAAGAAGATTTTTTTAGAGTAACAACAAATACTTAACACTATAAAATTTTCACCATTTCAGCAAACTTTGGAGAGAAACTCCAAGGTATATGGGGAATCACTAGCCATGTTTTCCAGCTTAAAATTTCCTTGGGATTTTTTAAAAAATCGGTCTGCGAATGAAACACCTTGATTGAGTCCAGCCCAGAAAATACCGCACGCATCATGAAAACAAAGGCGGCTTTTAACAGCCTCACATGAAGGACTGTCCTCTTGTTGAAATACGTATCCACTTAACTGCCTTTGTTCAAAGGAACACCCCTCTGCCTAAGAACTGAGCCCCGCTAAGAAGTCTGATTCTAAAAACACGTTATAGATTTTTACGAAAAAAGTTATTCAACACTTGATGCCTATCAAACGTAGTTCGCAACCCGCTGAAGAGAAGCCACGCCACCTGGCATACGGCGGATTATTCGCACCAAGCCCTCTGAATCTTTGCCAAACTGTTTATAAAATCTTTTGAAATGTTTCACCTGCTTTTGCGGACGAGAAAATCTGATTTCTAGCCCGTCTGGCGCCCAGTGGTTGTTCGGATTATCCCGGAATTCCGCGCCCTTAAGCTTGACAAAATCATAGTGGAAAATGCGCGGTGCCGGATCGTCCAGGGAAAGAAGATTTCCTTTGGAGAGCAGAATATATTCCTTCAATTCACCCAAATAATATTCGCATATATCATCTAACTTGCCGGCTTTCTCCAGAAGAATCCGTGCAGCGCGGAAGGCGATCTCTGTTACCTCATCAAACAGATCAACAAGCGCCATGGAACGAAAATGAAAAATCTGATGGGTGCCATATTCGCCAGACATATATTTTCCCAGATTATCCGTCTGCTCGAGAAAGGCCTGCAAATCATCTGCACTGTCCCAGAAATTTTTTATCTCATTTTCCCTGAATTCTTTGAAGAGCTGCGGCAGAGTTTCCCCGGCCTGGTGCGCTTTCAATAACTGGCGAAAAAAATCCGCGCGAGAGACACCCATTCTTTCAAGCGTCATCAGAAGTTCGTTGAAGATGTCGCCATTGTTAAAGATGTCCACAATAAGGGTGAAGTCCCGGCAATCTTGATAATCCTCAAACGACATCGAATCGTTTGCCACGCAGACTTCCTGATATTCAAATGAGGTGAAACTTTCTCCATAAGCCTCATAGCGACCAAGATTACGGGGAGAAACGCGAAAACGTGATACGTAGCCAAATCTCTCCCGAGCAATACTGCTTTCCCCCTCGGTGCCCATAAGAAGGATAAATTGGTAAGTGACAATTTCCCTGATACCAAGCTCCAGCATATCAAATGACGACTTTAGGTGTTTTTCCTTTGTATCTCCGGGAAGACAGAGAATGATCTCGGAAAAGCTACTGTTTCCAATTCCGTCGGCATCGGCGGTACGTGTCATGTCCGTGAGCTGGTCCAGAGAAACGTTGTCGCGCTTGATGTTTACGAGAACGTCATTATCCGTCGACTCCACCGACGCACCCACGTCGAGTGCGCCGTTTAAAATCTTTGAAATCTCGACCACACGGTCCTTATGATTTTTAGCAACGCCTGCATCAATGGTTCTGGGCCAGTCGTATTTATCTTGCGACCAAGCAAACTTGCGGGCGGTGTCAATATCCTGCTTGAAGATTCCGAAATTTAGGTCGGCCAGCATCAGGCCCGGAACTTTTGTGCGCGCGGAGATGTATTCGATTTCCGCATCGATCCTTTCCTGACTGAAACGTCTGGTTTTCTTCATATAATCGGCACCATCGTGGCAAAAACTACAGCTATAGGGGCAACCTCGGCTTGTCTGCATGGTGGGAACCAGAAATTCATCAAAAAATTTGTCCACCAATCCTTTCAGATATGGTGACGGAAGGTCGTCAAGGTCCATCACTCGAGGCATCATAGAACCATGGAAGAACTTGTCGCCGCAGGCATACCCTGTGCTCGGGACGACAACGCCGTCAGACTTGAACTTCCCAAGATCAAAATTGTATTCCTCCAGTTTTTTGTAGAGTTCCACAAAAGCAAAATCACCTTCACCATCTATATAGAAGTCGATAGCAGCGTGTTGGCGTAAGAAATCTTCCTGTGCACTTGGTTCGGAGGGATAGTTGGGGCCGCCAAAGATAGTGATCGTTTTCGGAGAGTTCTTTTTTATTTTTTTGGCAAACTCGTGGCTGAGATTCAGATTCCACATGTAATTGGAAAATCCGGCGATATGTGGAGTTTTCCTATCTAAAAATGAGGAAAAGTCCTGGGGATATTTAAAGATTTCGACATCTATTTCTGAACCCAAATGCCTGATCGCATTAGCCGCGACTTGGCACACGCCCAAAGGTGTGCACACCAAAGTATCAATCCCCTTTCCGGTGTGGGTAAGTTCGGCAAAGCTAACGTTCAACGTCATAACATGGTTTCCTGAGGACACTCATTTTCATTAGGCCGAGATTCCCCAGATAGCTCCTCACAGTTGCCTACAGGTGGTAGCACAATGGGCTTCCGAATACGGCCAAATCATCAAATCTGAACTGTCGAATAGCCGTGGTAATAAAGCTATTCCACCGATGGTGGAGTTTGTCTAAAGTCGGCTATGAAATGAAGGCTATTTGGGAAATATCGGTTATAGAAATACAGGATGATTAGGACATGCTTAATCGTAATGAAAAGATATTGAAAGAATCGATAAGTCATTTTCACGCAGCCATATCCAGTGAAAACGAATATAAACAAAAGAAATTAATCCCAGATGACGGAGATATTTGGGGGCGGATAAGACTATTAATTAAAAATGAAATAAGAAATTATAAAAAAGCGGAAGATGCAATTAGCGATTCAATCGACTGTAGATATGACAATAGAAGGTTGGTAGCCCCCCTTGCAAAAATTTTCCCTTTTGTCTTTTCTCACCACATTCCCACAAAGTTACTGAAGTACATATCTCCTGACATCTTACGTGTGCATTTTGCTCAAGAGGTAATCACCAAAACATTTCCCGATCAGATTGATACGATAAAACTTTTAAGCGACAGTAAATTTGCCCCGCCTGGCACAACATTGAAAAAGAATGGCCGGTATTTGTCGAGGGAGCTTTTTTACCATGCAAGCTCAGTGCTTTTGTGCACGTCATATGGAAATTACTCCAACATCTGCGAAATAGGAGGTGGCTACGGGGCCCTTGCTAACATTTATCTGAACAACCCAAAAATCAGGCCGAACAAATACATATTGGTTGATGTTCCTGAAACCCTTTTTCACGCAGAAATATTCTTGGCGGTTTCAAACAACGATATGAATATTGATTACATTTTGGAAAACGGAAATAGTGCCGGAAAGATTAGTGGAGATATTGTGCTTTGTCCGGCTCATCTGGTGCATATGCTTGATGACATCAACTTGGATTTAATAGTCTCTAAAGGCTGCCTTAACGAAATTGGCGTGGATTGGCTGATCTATTATCAAAAATTTATAGCCAAGCATCCCGAAGCCAAATTTTACGTCTGCCAAAATGCATCTGGCCCAGCTAGCAGAGAGTGCAGCCCCATATCCCCACTGCTTCCGGATAAATGGATTGTGGATTACGTCAGAATTGACAGCCCATCACTCATTGCGCGCTGTGATTCGCCAATAATTGAGTTTATTTTTAAAAAAAATAACAGTGTTGATGTAAATACTTTCGACTTCAGAAGAAAAATGTCACTGCATGATTTTTACCTTCACATGTATGACTATTTAGGAATGGTTAAAACAAAAGATATATACAACTTTTCCGTAAAAGCCTTTCAAGACATTCCACGCCCCCCTCCGGAGCTCGCATATTTCTTCTCTAAAATTATTTCTTTGGAGAAAGATTGTGAGCCAAAATACTCACCGGAGGTAAGGAACCTACTTTCAAAGGTGATGGATACGCATGAAAATATATCAGAAGAAACTATCAATAAAATACTGTGATTCAGAATTTATGGTCAGCACTCATTAATTATAAGGCGATTCAAATCATTCCCCAGCCTGGATTAATTGGATAAAACGATCTAGCGCCGGGCTTACGACCGCGGCTGTGCGCACCGGAGTCCGCCTTCCGATAAAATAGATAAGCAGGCCCGGTACGATTCCAAGCAAAAGTCCAAACAAAACCATCCAGAAAAATGCCTTACGCTCTGGAAGGTCATATTTTACAAGGACTTGATATTTTCCTTCACTAATTTTTTTTATCTTCAAGTCTTTCAGCAATAATATCCTTCCTAATAATTTAAATTCTTTATGCTGTAACTTGAAAACTCTTGATTTACTATTTATTGAAAATTCATATTTACCAAGCTCTGGTATTGTCTGCTTTAATTTATCTATAACTTTTTCGATATCCACGTCCGTTCCGGTTTCCAAAACAAACCTTCGGGAATTGCTAGATGTATTTTCCACGGGATGTTCCCGAGATATTTTTATTTTTATATCCTTGATGTTCCCTGTCCCCTTTCCAGTTTCGTTCATAATTATCAACACATTGAACCGCTTCGATGATCTCGTAGACCGTCTTTGAGGAACAAGCTGCCTCTCATGCTTTGGCTTGATATCGAATGAATGCGGGAGAGCCTCTTTGGCCTTTTCCAGTGCTCCCCTGGTCAGAATTCTCCTAAAAAATGTCCTTCGTGCTTGAGTTTACTTGAGCCTCTGGGATAGGTGCTCAAGCTTCCTTCAGCATCACCATCATGCCGTTGGCATTGGGAATCATCATGCGCCGCCAGTTCCGGCAGGAAGCGGCATGGTCCAGAAATGCCTGCACTCCCTGGCCTTTCTCGCTCACTTGAGTATCATTGAAGACATCTCCATTAAAGAAAGTATCATCGACGACGACCACGCCGCCGGAACGTACCAAGGGCGCGGCGTGCTTGAAGTGGTCGGCGTATCTTTCCTTGTTGCCATCGAGAAAAACGAAATCGAAGGGCTCAGAAGTGTCCAGCCGTGGAATTTCCTCGAAGGCATCTCCGCAAATCAACTCGATCTTTCCTTCAAACCCGTTATTGGCGAAATTGCGGCATGCTATTTCGGCGAAATGATCGAATTTTTCGATCGTGGTCAACTTCCCGTCATCGGGCATGGCTTCGGCCATATACATCGTCGATACACCGACAAAAGCGCCGATCTCAAGGACACGCCTGGGTTGGGTCAGGCTGATCAGCCATTGCAGAATACCCAGGGTAACGGGGTTGGAGGCCATGACATCTATGCTGAACATATCCGTCTCCTCGATCTGGAAATGCTTTGCCGGATGTTCGAGCCCACAGGTCTGAAGGATCGTATCATAGATCGCTTTTTCGACACCTCCCTTTCCACGGAAGAGATCGCTGTAATAAGGCTGATTGGGCAGCATCCTCTCCCAGAGGTTCACTTCTTTGATTTCCATATGTTGTCCTATCCTCGCGGCCGGAACTTCCGTGAACGGGCATCGTCACGGTAATTACCGGGAAATTTCATGTTTTTTCTGACGAAAGGATTATTGCGCCACCACCACGGTACGCCCCAAGGTGGGGACTAACCCCCGCGGATGATAAGAGGACTACTGCGCCGCCACCGCGGCACGCCCCAAGATGGAGACAACCCCGCAGATGACAAAAGGACTACTGCGCCGCCATCGTGGCACGCCCCAAGATGGGGACAGCCCTGCGGATAAAGACCCTCAGTTATAAGGGCGCGCGTATAGCTTATCCACCAGCATGGTGAATTCGAGGCTTACTCGGCAGGTCGTTCCGTAGTTATAGGAACCACCGTGAATAATGTCTTCGTTGAAGATGAGCACATTGCCCGGCTTGCATTCCAGAACATTAATATCGAAGTTCTCCAAGTACTCTTCTTCGTTTTCCCACTGAGGCCGGGTATTGCCACATTGATCGATGATCGGTTTGAAGCGTATGGATTCATCATCTCCGTACGCCCCGGGCACGACTCTCAATCCGCATTTCCCCGGCTCGGTATGGACCGAGATCCAGATATTCATGCGCTCCTTACCGGGTGGAATTTTTCCTTCAGTGAGGGTCCAGAACCATTTATCGGAATGCAGACCCCCGAAATCCTCTCTCCGTTCCGGACGCACGATACGCCAGTTCATCTCATCCCAGCCCAGTCCCCTTTGGTCGGTAAGGTCGAAGGGGCCAACGATATCGCGAAGCTGGTTGAAAAATCTCATGCCTTTTACTTTTTCAGTCTCTTTCTTCGGCAGGCGACGGGTGCCTACCACCCAGCTGTTTCCGTGATCGATCAGGTGGCTGAGTTCGTGATACCGCTCCATCGGGATGGCTGCGAATTCATTGGCATGCTCCGGCGAGATCTCTTTGATTCTCTGGTAATAATGCGTGTCAACGATGTCCTCAAGTTCACTAAGCCCCGCGGAATCAAGATTGAGACCCTCATAGTAACCAGGCTCTCCACGCACCTCATCTATAATTTCTGTTGGCATTTTCTCATCATCCTCCGATTTCGATAACACCCTTTTTAATACCCTTTCCCTGACAAGCCATCAACCCCCATGTGACCTTACGCCGCATTAATAAAGGCGGTTACACTATAGTAACAAATTAAAAAATGCGTTAATTCTAGCCGTTTTTATAGCGAATAGTATGTCGTATAAAATAATTTCTAAATGTGGCTCTTCTATTCATCGTTTGTTCAGTATATGCCACATGTACCGATGGGCGGATTTAAGACCGGGAATCAGCTGAAATCCTTCTCTTTTTATAATAGTTACGCACATAGGCCGGCGACAAGTGGGCATTCGCCAACTTAAATCCCGAATAGGGCGGCCACAGGTCTTCCAGATCATGGTCGGTCTCACTACCACCCGGGCTTTCCATTTCCTCCACATAATCGCGTGTGGCCTCGAGAATTTCGTCCGCCGTGTTGTTTTCTACGATGAAGGAGCCGGGAACATCAAACGAGAACGCATACCTTCCCGTCACATCCGAGAAGGGAAGATGATTCCCCTCATGATCGTAGGCATGTTTGTAATAGAGCCACGCATTGCTAACAACGCTGATGAAGTCGAATGTGTTGAGGGCAAGTATTTGGCGGTCCGTAATCAGCCAGGCGAACGCGGTGCCGCCGCCTGGCTCTCCAACAAAGATATCAGTATGCAAGGCTGTATAGACCCTCCAGAGGTGGCGATCCAGCCCCAGCGTCTCGCTGTCCACCACCATGCCTTCAAATTCCTCCGCCACCGATCTGGTCAGGGGACGGTCACCTGTAAGAAGAACCTGAAAACCGCGCGATACCAGAAAACGTATAGCAGGCAGATAGGCCTCAAGGGAACTTCCGCCACAATTGGCCATGCAAGGAGCGTCGTCGGTGTTCGTCCTAAGGTAAAGTCCGCACAGTCGCACTCCTGCATGATCTCTCCGCGCCCGTTCCAACGCACGTTCCACCGTTGCACACAGATCCGGAGGTAGGGACGGTTTCTTCAGCATGAGCTCACGTTGGAGATGGAAATATACGCTGTGCCTCATATAGCCCGGCCACCGGTCCGCCCAAATATCCCGGGGGGTTCGCACCAACATTTCGTCGAGAGCCTTGAGGCAGGTCTCAGGAGGGGGAGCTTCGTTAAAAATTTTACTGTAAGTTCGTAATACGGGGCTATTGCCCAGCCAGTGCGCCAGACGCGACAGAATCCATCTCGCCGCAGGGTCATGCAGGCGGCGGCGGGGAATGACGATGCGGCGCCCGCGAAAATTGAAATCTAGTATAAGCCGCGTCAGGCTTATGAATTCCATATTTTCCACGTCATGCCAGATAACAGGCATAACCGGATTATGGGATGGCTCCAGGAAGGTCACAAAGACAATATGCCGGCCGGGAAAGATATGGCGACAAAAATCCGGGATCTGAATCGTTCCGCCAAAATTGATCTTTTCTGGCAGGATAAGAACTTCCGCCCGCCGCAGACTGGGGAGATGAAACAACAGAATACGCAGGGTAAACAAAACAAGGCCAAAAGGTAGAAGACCCCATCCAATTAGATGGATCCCCCAGTTCTTTGACTCTCGCATAAATGTTTGCATTAGCTGTTCCTTGGATGATGGATTTCTAAATTGAGGGACAGGGAGGATTTAGGCGCCGGTGGAACGAACCATGCGCCGCATTGCTTCGAGATAGTTTTCCTTCTCCTGCGCGTCGTCCTCGTTTCCCGGCGCCCAGTCGGCGAACTGCGCCACGCCGGCTTGAAAGGGGCCGTTGGTGGTTTCATGAAAGACCACCACATCCGATTCGGGAAGCACGGTATGGAATAAACCCTCCGGCAAGCGATAGTAAAAAGGCCGGTCAGACCCCGGCGCCGCCAAGGGAATTACATCCCGCAACGTGCCGTCATCATTGTAAACAAGCACGTTTATGCTGCCTTCGATCATGTGGAAAGATTCGCTCTTGGCCGACTCCTTATGGGGCGGAATATAGCTCGCAGCGCCAAGAACGATCAGCATTTCGTGCACCAGATCGTCCGGTCCGGAATGCGCACACAGCCGCACACGCTTGCGCGGATTGGTGGCCGCCATTGATTTCAGAATCTCTATATCCGAGGCATCAATCCTAGTGATGACGTCCTTGGTATAGAGAACCTCATCATTTATTTTTTCGTAATTCAACATCCTGAAAATCCACTGTCATCCCCACACGCAGACGATATCTTCCCTGGCGCCGATCAGGCGCCGATACAAAGCATTGAGGTTAGGCCACAAGAGGCTGCGTGTAGCCCTTGGGAAGCAGGCCGGGGATATAACGGTTGGAAAATTCCATGGTCTTCAGGTCATCAGGGAAAAGACCAAAAGCGGAAAATCTATCTCTCCAAAATTCCGAACTGTCCAGCTGCTTGGACAAACGCTTAATTATCGAAGCGTCGATCTTGCCAAAGGATTTGTACTGCAGGAATCCCAGGAAATAGAGGGCAAACCCATTCTCGGGCGCGATGACATCGCTGAGATGCTCTAAATTCGCTATCTGCTGCTTGATCTTAGGCGGCCTGTCTTCCCTGAAGATACGATGAAAGTTCAAATGATAATTCATGTAGAACCAGATATCCGTGACCTGCTCACAGGAAGGCACGGCATCCAGGGGAATATTGGAAAACGCCTCCTCGAAATTCAGCGTCGCCATGCGTAACCCCTGTTCAATTTCCGCCTGTTTGCCAAAAGGGCCGCCGGCATATCTCGTCTCTTGGCGGTCACTGTCATCTTCAATCAGCCCCTGCTCGATCATTGAAAGATAAATCGGCGTGCCCGGCAGCGGCTGCAAAGGCGAAATTCTGCACCAATCCATATTCATCTCCAAGGCGGCCTTGACCGTATCCATGACCATACGCATGGTTTCGCCGGGAAAGCCGACAATCAACTGGAGACAGGCATGAATACTTTCATGGTTATGGAGGACTTCCGCCGCCTTGATGAAGTTTTTCACAGTGCCGGGCTTGCGGATCATTTTTAGTATCTCCGGGTTTCCGGATTCCATACCGACATGCAGCGCGATACATCCACTTTCCTCGGCCGCCGCGATGACATCCTCGGTGCAGGATGTGGCAATCACGCCATTTGATGCATCCCATGTCATATTCAGATTGCGCCGGGTCATTTCATTGAACAGGCCAATGGCTCGCTTTCCATCCTTCAACAGGTCATCGTCCAGCCACATGATGTGGCCGATCCCGTATTCATCTTTCAACAATTGGAGTTCATCGGCGACCGATGAGATGCTTCGTTTGCGAACGCCCTTCCCGTTAAAACCTCGCACGCCGCAAAAAGTACACTGTGCGCGGCACCCCCTGTTGGAAAGGATTGTCGACATCCGGGTTCCTTCTGGGGTGAGAAATTTAAAAGACCCCGTCACCCCATATTTTGACATGTTGCGCGTATCCACCAGATCCCATGCGGGAATGACGTTTATTTCCTCCTCGCTGGGGACGCATTCATTATCAAGGGATATGCGCGCCTTGCCGGAATTGAGAATCATCTGGCCCAGACGATCGGCGTCAACAGTGCGATTAACCGCGCCGACAAAATTCTTGATAACCAGATCCCCTTCCCTGAGAAAAATAATGGGGATGGTGGGGATGTCATCCAGAACATATGCCTGATCATAGGACATATGTACGCCGCCGACGCCAAAGGGAATTTTCTTACTGCTTGCCCGCGCACAAACCCTCTTCAGGGATTCATGGCTCATGGTGAACATGCAGGTAATGCCGATAAAATCCGGCTGAAAGGATTCGATATCCCGGTCTAACAGATCGTGCCAAATCCCGTCAAAATCCAACTTCGTTTCATCCTCTAATTCATAGCATTCCTTGAGAATTTCGTAATTCAGATTGCAAATCTCGACGTCTATCCCGATATCGCGGAGATTCTGCGCCAGAACGGCCAGCCCATAAGGAGGATAGGAAGAATAACGTCCCCGCTTTGCCGTATCGTAACGGAACAGTTCCGAATGGGAATCGGGCGGATTGACAAGCAGCACTTTTTCAATGCGCCTGTCGGGAAACAGCCGATCAATAAAATCCTCAATGTCTTCTCTGGTATGAGGCATATCTATAATTTTTTTCTCCTGAACCACCCGGTCTTCCTTTAACAAAATTCCCTGCTTCAGCTCAGATGTGTGTCTTCACGCCAAACGGTGCAGCCATCACACAAAGTCATTCCCTTGCGGTCGCCGTCCACATGCATTTTTTTTAAATCGGCCATGATTTTTCCTGTCCAGATTTCCTCGATGGATTGCTCCCATACATTCCCTAAATGATGACGTGTTTCCGTATCCATACAACACAACGGTATGTCCCCGTTCACATGAATCACGCATGTTCCCCACAAAGCGATACAGGGGTGCCCGTTGACGTCGACTTCATCTCCCCAATCTCCGACGTTCACGGTCGAGCCCCAATTATGGGATTTACGAACCGTCACAAAATCCTGGGGAGACACCAGTTTTTGAAAATGTTCCTGGAATGTGGGCCCTTCATCCTTATTCAATTCCTGCAGAACCATATTTATTCGGATGACGAGGTCTGACTTCATTTTATCCCGCAGAGCAATAAAATTGACCGTATTCTGGTAGACGGTATCAAAATCCAGCCTGACCCTGATTTCCTCGTAAACATCCTTTTTAAGGGAATCAATGGCGATGAAGACCTCATCAAGACCGGCATCGATCAATGCCTTCCCCAATTTTTCATCGAGCAAGCCGGCATTGCTCGCAATGTTAACGATTTTGACCCCCGCCTCTTTCATCCTGCGTATTCTCTCGGGCAATTTCTTGTCCATCAATGGCTCGCCGTCGACGTAGAGCATGACTTTCTCTACATGGTCGCGATGCTGAAAAATCTCATGGGTTATTTTCTCAAAAAGATCCTTTTTGATAATGGCTTTAGATTTCTTATCGAAATCAATCCCACACATGATGCAGCGGGCATTACACGTATTCACGGTCTCAATCAGAAAATACTTGGGAAACATATCGAGTTCCCCAACAGGAAACCCCATTCGATCTTCGACGTACGAGATGGCCTTGTCTCCCGTGACGGGAATGTCTTTGAGTTTAAGCATGACAAAAGCCGCGGAAAACTTCAGGCATTAAAATTCCGCACCATCTCGATGATGTAGTCAACTTCGTCATCGGTCAGTTTCTCGCTGACGGGAAGACACAACATGCGCGAGATGACGCT
>Ga0187833_10001144_pt1 | contig 30823 bp, 34 predicted proteins | sample ETNtaG_37_FD_167968 | JGI IMG/M metagenome (GOLD analysis project Ga0187833, IMG submission 167968) | Marine microbial and viral communities from oxygen minimum zone, Eastern Pacific Ocean - ETNP2014_SV_400_PacBio MetaG (Illumina Assembly) | ecosystem: Environmental > Aquatic > Marine > Hypoxic...
TTCTCTAAATCCCGATGTTATGCCTAATTAAAATCACTTTTCTCCCCCATTAAAACAAGACGCGCACTCGACAGCCTCGATAACAACAATATTTATAAACTTCAATGCCATGAAAGATCTATGGTAAACATATGTTTAGAAGACGAAGTTGCAGAAGCAGTTCCGGCAAAAACAACAAATGAAACAGCATATTTGGCAAGTATGATGCCTGAGGTAAGACAGGAAGGATATACCTGTGTTTCAGGATGTCAAGATTGCTGTAGTTGTGGCGGAAACGATTATGCACCAGCCCCAAGCAAATAACTTTCTTTGTCGATGTAAAAGAGTAGTGGTATATTGGTAAATTTAAAATGACAAAAAAACAGATATTTGTTCAATGGGATTCTACTAATGATTGTAATCTTAAATGTATTCATTGTTATCATAATGGGGAGGGGCAAAAAGATCACAAGCAAGAAGAAAAAAAATTAATGAGCTTGGAGGAGGTTAAAAATATGGTTGATGATCTTGTAGATACAACGCAAAGGTGGGATATGGATCCAAGGCTTCATATTTCGGGAGGAGAACCTTTGATGAGAAAAGATTTATTAGATATTTTGGAATATACACAACAAAACAAAGTTCCTACAAGACTCCTTACTAATGGGACCTTAATTACAAAAGAAAAAGCAAGAGCATTTAAAAAAAGGGGAATAAATAGATTGCAAATTTCTATAGACGGGGATAAGGAAAGACACAATCATGTAAGACAAAGGCCTTATGCTTTTAACAAAGCAATGCAAGGCATCTCTAATAGTAGAGAGGCAGGGATAGGAGTAACAATTTCTTTTACCGCAATGCAATCAAATAAGCATCACATAGAACAAGCAATAAAAGATTCGATTGAAGCAGGGGTAGATGTTTTTGGAATTCAATCCTATGTCCCGAATAAAGAGCTAGGAATAAGAGATCCCGAATTTATAGATTCGAAAGGGTTATATGAGATATATGGTAATCAGCGAGAATTTGATAAAAAATATGGAGGCGAGATAAGACTATTGGAAACTGAGGTTTTATGGCACTTAATGCACAAAGATGATCCGTTAAAAAAGGCCTCAAGAGAAACAACTAAATTCTTAGGAGGTTGTGGAGCAGGATATTCAGGTATTTCTGTCCTTTCAGATGGCAGAGTATATCCTTGTAGAAGACTGCCTATAGATATGGGACATATCAGCGAAGGATTAGTAAAGCTTATTACAGAAAAGGAAATAATGCACAATCTAAGAGATTTAAATAAAATGAAAGAAAATACTAATTGCCAATATGTTTCGCACTGCAAAGGTTGTAGGGCAATAGCTTATGCAACGACTGGAGACTATATGGCAAAAGATCCAATGTGTTTCAAAAATTTAATTAAACCGTCAGATCTTAAGGAGATGTATATAGAAAATGCAACTAGCAAAACCAATAATTGTTGATAGTATGAAAAGGTTAAATCCAACTTCTGTTTTGGATTTAGGCTGTGGCAAATGCAAATTTTCTAAAATTTTCATAGACAAAGAAATAAATGTTACTGGGGTTGATAAAGAATTAACAGTAAAATCTAATAATAATTTAATATTTGTTCAAAAAGATATTAGAGAATTTGAATTTGATAAGAAATATGATTTAATAATAGGAACAGGAATTTTACATTTTTTAAAAAGAGACGATGCTTATAGTATAATAAAAAAAATGCAAGATGGGACCTTAGAAAAAGGGTTTCATTTTTTAATTTGTATGTCAAATGAAGAAAAACCTACAGATAAAATTCATTTCTATCCAAAAGAAGAGGAGTTAAATAAATTATACTCTAATTGGAATATAATTCATAATGTATCTTGTGTATCCAAAAAGCATGGGAAAACAAACCATCGGCATAAGATGATTGTATTCTTAGCTAAAAAGATTTAAAATGACTGAATGGAACAGGAATGTCTCAGGAATTTATGAGATTTCTGGAGAGAAAATAATATCAAAAGAGCATCAAAAATTAATTTTTTTAAGAAGAGAGCAATTTTTTTATGATTTATTTCAGGAGGGTACCTTGATAAAAACCCCAAAAATTTACAGTATTAATGGCTTGAATCTTCAAACACGTTTTATTGAGACTGAACCAAAAAATATATACAAGACGCCTGAGGAGTGGGCCAAAGTACATTCACACTACTTAGAAAATCCAATCGTAGATAATGAATTAATTATTAAGCACGACATAGAAGAGGTTTTATCATATATTTCTGGAAATTTGGATATTTTCGATTCTCTTGGATCGGTTGTGGAGAAAAAAATTTCCAGAGTTAGAGTTAGGAACGATTTAAGAACAATTCTTCATGGCGATTTGCAACAAAAAAACATGGTAACCTTTCAACAAGAGAACTATTATTTTGATTTTGAACTTGGAGGGGTGGGACATCCAGCAAGGGATATAGCCTCTATGATAATTTCAAATCCAAATGAAAAAGAAAATTTGTTAAAAATATACAAAGGATATGCAAGTTTTGATTATCCAGAATTGCGAGAAGATGTAGATGCTTGGTTAATGGCGAGAGCAGCACAATTATATATTATTTTTGACAAAAGAAAAGGGAGTGAGCGGCAAAAGAAACCTATCAAAGAAAAACTTTCAAGAATTATTGAAAAAATGTAATTAGATTAATAGCTAAGTCCTGGGCAACTAAATCGCGCGCGTCACCCCTCACCCGAAAAGTGATTTTAACTCTGCGAGATTTTTTGCTCCACTTCGTTCCACAAAAACCGCTTGCAGCTATCTCTTGGTCTCCGCAAAGCTTCGACAGGCATAACAAGGATTTAGAGATTCCAGAAACTTGCAGTTTCTTCCATCCAAATTTTTCGTCCCGAAAAACTTCTCTAAATCCCAACGTTAAATGAAATAAAATAAACTGCCCTCGAACGAAACTTATTTAATTGCAAAATCTTTTTTCATATTATGGTATTCAAAATCAGCAAAATCGAAGATTCAAAATTAGATGAAGTTTATGAAACTTCAATGAAAGAATTAGATTCTTTTTTTGAGTTAGGTTGGAAATATAATAGACCAAATTTGGTTTTAATCCCAGATAGAAAAACAATCGATAATCTAAAGGGCAAAGAAACTGAAGAATGGCTTGTTGGATGGGTTAATGGAAATATGGTTTATATGCTTTCAGATAAAAACTATGAAACTGAAAGCAATCATAAATATTCAGATGAAGAATACTTTGCCCTTTTGAAACATGAGTTAGCTCATTGTTTTTCTAATGTTGTTAGTGGATTTACACAAAAACCAATTTGGTTGCTTGAAGGAATTTCCATATTTTTATCAGGACAATTAAAACTAAAAACAAAACCAGAAAAATTTTCACAATTTATTGAATTCTTTGAAAATGGTGGAAAGGGAGTTTATTCTGAATCTGGTTTTGCAGTTGAATTTTTGGTACAAAAATATGGAAAAGAAAAAATACTCCAACTCTTAAAAAAAGCAAAAAAATCTAATTCTAAAAAAGATTTTGCAGATTTATTCAAATCAATTTATGATTTTGAATTAAAATATGAAAATTTTGAAATATTATGACGGGCACTTTATTTTACTCTGCGGTTTTTCCTTCGGAAAAATCCTCTGGGACGGCTTACAGCCTTTCGCTTCGCTCACCCTCATTTAACAAGGATTTAGAGGAAAATCCCTTGCAGGAATTTTCCCAAATTGGCTACGCCAACTTCGGATAATCGCGATGTTAGTTTCAATTGCAAATTCTCTTAAATTAGTATAATAAAATAAAATTTTTTGACCTTTTTAGGTGACTTTAACTTTACAGCTCATATTTCCGAAACATTTAAATAACCCATTTTCTCTATGTTTTTATAGATTCTAAAAAATATTTTACAAAATATTATTAAAAATGGATGCTGAATTAAAAAATTTAATCTTGAAAACAGGAACAACTATCCTTGGAATTGTTTGTAAAGAAGGAGTTGTAATGGCTTCTGATAGACAAGTTACTTTGGGGGATATGAGTGTTGCAGATAAGAATTTTAGAAAGACAAATAAAATTAATGATTATCTAGTTGTTTCTTGGGCAGGGAATGCTTCAGATGCTCAGAGACTTTCAAAATTAATTGCGGCAGAATTAAGATTAAAAGAATTAAAATCTCGTTCAAGGCCAACAATAAGACAAGCAGCAAATTTAGTGGCATCTATATCCTTTTCTAATATTAGGCAACCCTCAATGATCCCGAGTATTGTTGCAACTTTTGTTGGAGGATTTAATGAGGATGATGGTGAGGAACTCTATAATATTGGTCCTGACGGCTCTATTATCAAAGTAGAAGATTATTATTCAATGGGTAGTGGATCTAAATTTTCTATAGGACTCTTAGAAAGGCAATATAAAAAAGGGATGAGTCTAAAAGAAGGAGTAGAATTAGCAAAAGAGGCTATAAAATCATCAACTCAAAGAGATATTGCCTCAGGATATGGAATTGATATTTTTACAATAACAAAAAGTGGGATTAAAAGAGTAGTGGAGCAGGAAATTACTCCAGAATACAAATAAGTATTATTCTGAAATTAAAAAAAGAAGATGGACATTCTAAAAAAAATAACTGATAGGTTTAAGGATAAGATAACTGATGCTAGTTTTGAAGGAGCAAATATAGTTCTTTATACTAATAATGAAAAGTTTTTTAAGGAAGGAGAAGGAAAAATAAAAGAAATAGTTAATGAAATTAAAAAGAGAATTGAATTAAGGTCAGATCAGAAAATTCTCTTAGAAAAAGAGAAAACAGAAGAAGAGATTAGAAAAATTGTTCCAAAAGAAGCAGATTTAACAAACATTATTTTTGATTCTCATAGAAGTGTTGTAATAATTGAAGCAAAAAAACCTGGACTGGTGATTGGGAAACAAGGAATAATTTTAGATGAAATTAGAAAGACTACATTATGGTCTCCACAGATTCAGAGGTCTCCTGCAATAAAGAGTAAGATTACAGAAAATATAAGAGAAGTTTTATATGCAAATAATAATTATAGAAGAAGATTTCTTAATTCAATTGGGAAAAAAATATATAATGATTGGAATCCTGAAAAAACAGACGGATGGATTAGACTTACTTTTTTAGGTGGAGCAAGACAAGTTGGAAGAAGTTGTATTTTAATTCAAACAAATAATTCAAAAATCCTTGTTGATTGCGGGATAGATGTAGCTTCACAGGGTAAAAATAAATTTCCTAATTTTGATATACCTGAATTTAATATAGATCAATTAGATGCAGTAATTATTAGTCATGCACATCTAGACCATGTTGGATTAGTTCCTTACTTATATAAGATGGGATATAAAGGCCCTGTTTATCTTACTCCTCCAACAAGAGATATTGCAGCATTATTGGCATTAGATTTTATTGGGGTTGCATATAAACAAGCAGCAAAACCCTTGTTTAGTTCAAAAGATATTAAGGAAATGGTAAAACATAGTATTTGCCTGAATTATAATGAAGTTACTGATGTAACATCAGATGTTAGACTTACTTTTTATAATGCAGGTCATGTATTAGGGAGTGCAATGGTTCACCTAAATATTGGAAATGGCTCACATAATCTACTTTATACAGGGGATTATAAATATTCAAGAACCCGTCTTTTAGATCCAGTTGTCACAAATTTCCCAAGAGTAGAATCAGTAATAACTGAATCAACTTATGGTTCAAAAAATGATGTTCTTCTTCCAAGAAAAGATACAGAAAAAAAATTCATTCAAATGGTTAAGGAGACAATTGAAAAAAAGGGTAAAGTTTTAATACCTGAATTAGGATTAGGACATTCACAAGAAACCCTCTTAAGAATAGAAGAAGCAATGAGAATAGGAGAACTTCCAAAAGTTCCAATGTATGTTGACGGAATGATTTGGGATATTAATGCAATACATACAGCTTATCCTGATTTTCTAAGTAATAGAATCAAATCTCAAATATTTCAAGATAATAATCCATTTACATCCGAGATATTTTCAAGAGTAGGATCTCCTCAAGAAAGAAAAGAAGTAATTGAAGGGGGACCATGTATTGTTATTGCAACATCAGGTATGCTTGTTGGAGGGGCATCTGTAGAATATTTAAAACATTTTGCAGAAAATAAGGATAATTTGATGATTCTTAGTTGTTATCAGGGACCTGGTTCTATTGGACGTCAAATACAGGATGGAGAAAGAGTTATTTTATTTGAAGATGAGGGAGGAAGAAGAAAAATTAATATAAATATGAGAGTAGAAATGTTAACAGGTTTGTCTCCCCATGCTGGACGAAATGAATTAATTTCTTTTTTTAATCATATAAGACCAAAACCAAAGAGAATAATAGTTGATCATGGAGAAGTCTCAAAATCTTTAGATTTAGCATCTTCATTGTATAAACTTAATCATGTAGAAACAAATGTTCCAAGACCACTCGAAACCTTAAGGTTGAAATAGTTAAAACTTTAAAAACTTATTTTTCTATTTTTATATTATGAAACATAATCTAAAAATAACTGCTGTATTATTAATAATGTTTATTATTACCCAGTTTATTGGACTTTATGTTGTTAATTATTATCTTCAAGAGGATAAAGAACTTCCTTATGGAATGCAGAGTCCTAAAATAGAAAAAGAAAAAGATTTTTATAATTTGTTCCCATTAATAATTATAGCATTTATAATTGCAATTTCTTTGTTATTTTTATTAACTAAATTTAAAGCAGAAATTTTCTTGAGATTATGGTTTTTTATTGTAGTTATAATTGCATTAGGATTAACTTTTAATACATTTTTTCCAGGGACAAAATATGCCTCATTAATTGTTTTAATTATTGCTCTTCCTTTAGCATATATAAAAATTTACAAAAGAGAATTCTTAATACATAACCTTACAGAATTATTTATTTATCCGGGGATTAGTGCTGTTTTTGTACCAATACTTAATATCTGGACAATAGTTATTCTTTTAATATTAATCTCAATTTATGATATATGGGCTGTTTGGCATTCTGGAATAATGCAAAAAATGGCAAAATATCAGATAAATAAGCTGAATATTTTTTCTGGTTTTTTTGTTCCATATATCTCTAAGAAACTAAAACTAAAATTGAAAAGAATGAAAGGATCAAAGAAAAAGGGAATAAAAGTTAATATTGCAATCCTCGGGGGAGGAGACGTAGTATTCCCAATAATTACTGCAGGGGTTATGTTGAAGACTCTGGGATTTTTAGGAGCATTATTTGTTATAATTGGTGCAACTCTTGGTTTAAGTTATCTATTCTTTTTTGCAGAAAAAAAGAAGTTTTATCCAGCAATGCCCTTTATTAGTGCAGGAATTTTTGCAGGGATTATTTTAAGTTATTTAGTTTTATAAGGAGATGCTACCATAATTTGAATCATTGATTGATTTAATTAGTTCTTTCATAAATCCTGGTCTTAATGGTTCTATTTTTGAAATAAAAGAAAAATTTACTATTGTAGGAATCTTTTCCTCAAGTTTTGCATAAGGGATATTTCTTCCCTCTCTATCAAGAAGATTTTCGTGAGTTATTGCTGGTCTCAAAAGAAGATATTCATCCTTAATTTCATAAAGAACTCCTAAAGTATCATGATTATTAGAATATACTCTTACTTCTCTTCCCTTATATATTTCATATTTATTTTTATCAGTCTTGTCATCACGGTTAAAACCAGCTTTGTTTCCCATGATTTATCTAGTGTGGATGTTATTTATAAACCTTTCTAGTTTGTTTCTACTTTCAAAAGACAACATAATCCAAAGATTTATAAACTAATCCTTAATCAATATCTTAGTAGTAGAAATTAAAATGTTAATAAAACAAGAATTAATAAAGAAAGTTAGAGATTACTTTAACTTGAATATTTATGAAACAAAAGTATGGTTGGCTTTACTTGGAAAAGGAATCGCAACAGCAGGAGAGGTTGCAACTATCTCAGGAGTTCCAAGATCAAGAACCTATGATGTTTTAGAAAGTTTAGAAAAAAGAGGATTTGCAATAGCAAAACTAGACAAACCAGTTAGATTCATAGGTGTTAAGCCAAAAGTAATTCTTGAGAAATTAAAGAATAATGTAAGATCTGAAGCAGAAGAAAAGATAGTTGACCTTTCAAAAGTAAAGGAAACAGAAGAATTTACAAAAATAGAGTCATTATATAAATTAGGGATGGCTCCTGTAAAAAAAGAAGATATCTCAGCATCATTAAGAGGAAAATCAAATATTACTAATCATTTAAAGGAGATTTTGCAAAATGCAGGAAAAGAGGTAATAATGTGTGCAAATGTAAAAGATATTGCTTCAAAAGCTAAATTATTTAGTCAAACATTTGAGAATCTTAGAAAAGCAAATGTAAAAACAAAAGTAGCTTTATCAGGAGATAGTAAACTAATAAAAGAGATGTCAGGTAAATTTCAGATGAACTTTAAGAAAATTAATATTAATGCTAAATTTTTCATAATAGATAGAAAAGAAATATTATTTTACTTATCAGAGGATGCTAATGGTGAAGAAATTGCTATTTGGCTTAATTCTCAATTCTTCTCAGAAGCTTTTGCAACATTGTTTGATAATGTCTTGGGACGAGAAAGATGAAATTCATTCAAAACATTTCAAGCGACGAAAGAGTTAGATTTTGAAGTTGATAATCAACTATATCAAGTAAATAAACCTATCAAATAATCTTCAAATTCTTAATATACATCTCATTTATTTTTCTATTATTTTTATTTTTCCAATCTAAAATAAATTTCTTAATATTAAATGTAATCTTTTCTTTTGCATAAATTCTATTTTTCTTAACAAAAATATTTTTGTGTCTCTTCTTAAATTCTTTTACATTTTTCTCTTGTTTTATATTAGGTCCTTCATATAAAATTTCTTCTTTAGATTTCACAACAAAAAAACATTCTGCAGATTTTTTCTGATTATATGAAAATCCCTTATTTTTAATCAAAAAGAATTTTTCAATTTCTTTTGTCAGATGATTATAAAATTTTAATAATTTAGTTCCAGCAACATCTCCTTCTTGTTTGATTGTATTTATATTAATTAAGATAAATTCTAACTTATTTTTAATTGCATTTTTCCTTATTTTATCTAAATTTATCTCCCTAACTTTAAAAGATTTTAAACTGGGATTCCTTAAAAAATCTCTACAATTTTTCTTAAACTTTTCAAATGTTTCGTGTGATAATGCAGCCAAAGCATTTCTTTGTTTATATGTTGGATCAATTAAGATAATCGGAGATTTTAATTTTGAATTATTCATATCCATTAAGACATCTTGTTTATTTTTATAATGTTTTTCAATATCAATAATAACTCTATCTTTAATCTTTTCAATATTCTTTATAAATTTTAAGAAACTTCCATAATGATAAATTAACAATTCTAGGGAATATCCTGAAAATCCTTTAATATAACTTTCAGCACCATAACATTTATTTGCATAACAAAAGGCTTTTGCAAGTCTTATTTCATCCAGAATTTTCTTTGATTTTAGTTTTTGATTTATATATTTAACATGAGAATATGACAAGTCAGTAATGTTTCTGGCTTCTTTAGGATTCTTAACTTTTATTACAGGGATTATCTCTAGATAGAAAGCTGGATTTAATTTAATATTGAAATAATCTCTTGATCCATGAATTATTGATGATTTTGTGAATCCTTTAATGATTTTATGTGTTAAATTTGATATTTTATTATCCTTGTATTTTTCATCAAATCTAATAAAGATATCAACATCATATATATCCTTCTTTATCAAGGTATTCTTTGCTAAACTTCCGCCAACAAAAACCTCTGCATTTATCTTAAGTCTTTTTTTAAATTCCCTTAGAAATTTATTAAGATCTTCTTTAATCTTATCCAAATCATGTTTAGAAGGTGTTACTTCTTCTAAAACTTCTTTTAGAATAGAATTAATCTTTTTTCTCATTTGGATCGACGATTTCTTTTAAATCTTTTCTTAATGTTGTTGATAAGTCAATTATATATTTTCCTTCTTCAAGTTTGTAAATTAATGGTCTATCTTTTCTAAATAAATTAACTATATCAATTTCAAATTTTCCTGAACCAATAGCTCTAACAGATTCTATATCTAATATTACTGGTGCATCTTCATCAGTGATTCCTGCCATTTCTCTTATATCACTTTCAACTTTTTTTCTGTCTTGTTCAGGTATTTCAACAGGTTTTTCTTTAATTTTCTCTAATTGTTCTTCTCTTATGTAAAAGAAAAAATGACTTCCACAATCAGCACATCCTTCTATTATTTCCTTACTTCCTACAGGAATAATCTTAGAACACTTGGTACATTGATGAGCCATATAAAAATAAAAAGAATAGAGTATTTAATATTTTCTGAAATTTCTTAAGATTCTTTATTAATTAGAGATTCAACTCTCTATTTCTAAGGATTTATATACTATCTATTTAATAACAACTCAATCCTTTTAGGATTTCTTTTCATTTCTTTTACAATAGTTGCAGGTCCAATAATTGTAATTGCACCTAAATCCCCACCCGAAAGAGCATTTGCAAGTCCCATTTTCATTTTTCTAAGAAATCCTTCTTTTTTATTACCAGAGATAACTGCAAGTTCTATTCCTTTAAAATTCCTAACATGTCCAATCATCGCCATAGTGTCTTCAATTAATCTTGTTTCTTCTTCAGGTTCCAATTTTCCTTGTAAGATTAAGATATTATTTCCTAGGACAATTCCTAATATCCTTCTAATTCTCTGATTATCATCTAAATTTCTAATTTCAGAATAAGGTAAGAATTGAATTGCAAATCCTTTTATCTTTCCCAAATTTCTACCTCTTTTTTTCTTTATCATTTTAATATATATTGCAAAACATACTTTTTAACTTTTACTTAACCTTCTTTGAAAGCTTAAAGATTGATTCATAAAACTCCTCCAAGTTTTCTCCTTGTTTAGCACTTATTCCTATAGCATCATATTCAGGAAATGCTGCTTCTATTTTTTTGATATTTGATTTTTTCTTATCAATCTTATTAGCAACAATTAAAACAGGAATTTTTCTTGCAACTAAATTTCCTATTATTGTTATATTAACTTGGTTGTAAGGGTTCTCTGTTGAGTCTAGTACAACTACAACTACATCCATATCATCAAGCCATTTTATACTTTCTATTACTCCCTGTGTTGCCTCTTTTGCTCTTTTTTTGGCATCTTTCTTCTTAATTTTGTATTTTAAGAATTCTTCATAATCTATTTTTGTAGCAATTCCAGGTGTATCAACCATTTTAAAAACCAGCTTTTTACCCTTAAATTCTATTTCAACTTTTTCCTTAAATTGGACATGTCTTGTTTCATGAGGGACATTACTAACACTTCCCAATTCTTCACCAGTGAAATCCTTACAAATTCTATTTGCAAGAGTTGACTTTCCTGCATTTGGAGGACCATAAAAACCTAGTTTTATCTGTTTATTATTCTTGAAGATACTAGAAAACATTCTTTTAATAAAATTTTTAAATATTTTTATTACCATATTATAAATTTGTAACTTAAGTTTATAAATATTTCAGTGATTTATTTATATAATAGAGAATAAATTAAAATCTTCTTATTTTATTAGTCTCCTTTATTGGAAGATTTTCATTTTTAACTTGTTTTCTAGGAATATTTTTATTTTTAAAGACACTTAATAGTTTATCAATTGGAACTTCAAACATTCCTGTTCTTTTTCCAGAATATTTTCTCATTACATAGGATATTTGTTCTGATTTCCATTTAGATTTTTTTAGTTTACTAATAATTTCATTGTCTTTCATTCCTTTCTTTTTTGAGTTCCCAATATATGATACTAAATTATACAAGTTATTTCTATTCTTGAATAAATAATTTTCATATTTTCTTTTATACCATTCTTGCATTATTATATATACTACAAATACAATAAAGATTAATAGAAATAAGACCAAAATAAAGATTATCCATTTTGATTTTTTACTATCTTCTCCAGATAATTCTTCTCCAGAGAGTACCAATCTGTTAATTCCTGGAGAGATAAAGAGGGGGAGATTATTAAAATCAATATCTTCTGTTGTTGAAAAGACTATTTCTTCTTGAGGTTCTTTTAAATTAATATAAATATACCCTGATTCTTTTTTATCCCCATAATTCTCCTTAAATCTAAGATTTTCTAATTCTCTAAAAATTATATATGAATCATAATTCAATTCATTTTTTTCCTTTATTCTTAATTCAAAGATGTTCAATAAAGGATTTATTTCTCCATTATAATTTGCAGATATTTCTTTGAAATTGATTTTTGTATCTATATTTCCCTGATTCCATGAAAGAATTGCATTAGAGTATCCTTCTTTTTTACTAGTATTATAATTATCTCCACTAATTGCTTTTAAAACATCTAGGTTAATATTGTCTTTATCTGGATAAAATAGGGCCAAATCGGTAGTGGTTTTAGTTGTTGCAATTGATCTTGGGAAATTTAAATCTAATAAATCAATAAAGATATTTATATAATCTTCATCAGATGAGGCAATAGAATATCTCTTTTGAATACTCTCTATCTTATCTTCAATACTATCTATCCCCAATACTTTATTTAGAGAATCTTGATAAAATACAGGAAGATTATTAATTTGTGATTTTACATTATTTATATTTTCTAATCTACTTTCTAGAGTAGTATTAACTGCATCTATTGGGGGTTTTACATCTATATTAAATACCTTATGAGAACTTTTATCATTTGAATCCACTATAGTTATTTTTAAATCAAACTTTCCTGTAGATTTGTAAGTATAACTTGCTTTGTTTACATCATTTTTTATAATATCTCCATTTCCAAAATCCCATTCATAATTAATTATATCTGCATCAGAAGTTATTATAACACTAAATTCAGTAAGATATGCTGCCATGGCTATCATAGGAGTTATAGATATTATCTCTGGAATTTTTTCAATAGTTACTTCTTCTGAAAAGATTTTTTTGTCATTTAGACTTAATGCGAATGTATAATCTCCATATACATCTAAAATAGAAAAATTACCATTATTCAGACTTACTTTTTGAAATTCAGAGTTTACTTTTGAAGGAATTTCAGTTAAGTCATAAAATCTGTTTTCTGTTACCTCTCCAGAACTCCTTATATGATCTACTTTTAAATTATCTATTGTTATTGTTTGACCTTCTTGAGCAATAATCTTTATAGGGATAATACATTCATTTGAACAATCAAGGCTTCCATATCTTTCTATAATATAGTCTTTAATTGATTCTCCAAGTGATTCTATATTTTGTAATGAGTTGGATATATCTTTTGTTCCAAAACTATCAAACATTTTTCCCACGGTAAATATATTATATGCTGCAGCTTCAGATCTAACAGGGTATCCATAAAAACCACATCCTTCCTGATTAGAGTATCCTTTTATTTTATATTCTCCTTCCATTTCATTAGAATTAATACAAATATAATGGTCTTTTGATTCTGTAACTAAATAATCTACATCACAAGATATTTCTCCACCTTCATTAGATGCATCTTCTAGTTTACAATTTGCATCTTGAATTTCATTTCCAGAATTATCATAAAGAGACATTGTTATTTCTTTATTTCCACTTATTTTTTTAACCCATGCACCAAGTTTAAATCCGGGAGATTCGCTAAGTTCTATTTTTTGACAATAAGGAGTAACTCCTAAGATATATTCTTCGGTATTTGCATTTTCATCAAAACACCCATTTCTTCTTAGAAAAGAACAACTTGCATCAATTACTTTATCATTTCCAATATCAATCTTTCCATTATTAAAGAAATCTATTTTTAATTGATTATAACAAGATGTTGCTACATCGCTTTCGATATCAAATTCTACTGAAGTTATATCAATAAGATTCTCATTAAATTTAAATCCAATAATTTCTGATTCTCTAGGATTCAAGTTAAAGGTCTTTGTTGTTTTCTCGCTAGTTGCAGAATAATCAGATAAACATTCTATTGTGCTACATGTATATTTATAATCTTTATTCCTATCTAAGAAATCAATTAAATTTATTGAATTATTATTTGAATCTTCTAAAATAGAATTGGCAAGTTCATTATCTAAGCTTATATTTAACCAGCCTCTAATATTTTCAGAAGGCCTATATTGTTTATCAATTGAATAAGATAAATCTCCAATTTCAAAATTAGCAGAGATTATCCCGGTAAATAAGACTATAAATAATATAATAAAATATTTTAATTTCATTTTCTATGTTGGTAAATTAAACTTTCTTGTTTTTTTAAAATTATATGAATTAATATTGTTAAGATAAATGTTATTATCATATTATAAATTCCAAAAAATGGAAGTCTAACTTCTATAGGACAAGGAAGAGTTCTAATTCCCTCAGAACATTTTTCAGATACTCTTTTCATATTTTTTTAAAGAAAAATTAACTTATAAAGTTTCTCTTATCTAAGAGGATTTTATCCTTTTATAACAATAAGTGGTTTAACTTTTGCAACTAACTTTCCTATTCCTAATTCATGACTTACTTTAACTACTTCATCTACATCTTTGTATGCATATGGTGCTTCCTCAGAAAGTCCTTTCAAGCTTCCAGATATTACTTCTATTCCTTTTTTGGATAATTCTAATTTAACTTCTTCTCCTCTTTTTTGTCTTAAAGCTTCATGTCTTGACATAACTCTCCCTGCTCCATGAGCAGTGGATCCAAAACTTAATTCTTCTGCCTTTTTTGTTCCAACTAAAACATAACTTGAAGTTCCCATACTTCCAGGAATCAAAACTGGCTGTCCAACATCTCTATAGACCTTTGGAATTTCTTTTCTTCCAGGACCAAAACTTCTTGTTGCCCCTTTTCTTAATACTAACACTTCTTTTTCCTTGCCCTCAACAACATGCTTTTCAAACTTTGCAATATTATGACATACTTCATAAACTACTTCAGCTTTAAAATTAGGAAAAATTCCTTTCATTGCTTCTCTTGTCCAATGAGTTATTAATTGTTTATTTGCAAATGCAAAATTAACACTAGCTGCCATAGCTCCAAAATATTTCTTACCTAATTCTGAATTTATTGGTGCATTAATTAATTCCCTATCTGGTAGATTTCTAAATCCATATTTATCTTCCATTAGTTTAATATAATCACTTGCTACTTGATGACCCAACCCCCTGCTTCCGCAATGAATCATTATTGTTATTTGTCCTTTTTTTAAACCAAAAATTTCTGCAATTTTTTTATCATAAATTTCATCAACATATTGTACTTCTAGAAAATGATTTCCTGCACCCAGACTTCCTACTTGAGGCATCCCCCTTTTTTTTGCTCTTTCACTCACATAACTAGGATTTGCTTCTTTCATTTTCCCTTCTTCTTCAACATGCAAATAATCTTCTTTTTTTCCATAACCTTCTTTTACAGCCCATTGCGACCCTCCTTTTAAGACTTCATCTAATTCTTTTTCATTTAATCTAATTCTCCCTTTTTTCCCAACTCCAGAAGGGATATCTCTGAATAATTGAGAAGAAATCTGTTTTTCTTTCCCTTTTAAATCTTTTTTAATTAAGTTTGTTCTTAAAAGTCTGACTGAACAATCAATGTCATATCCAATTTCTCCAGGGGAAATTACTCCCTTATCAATATCAAATGCAGAAACTCCTCCAATACATGCTCCATAGCCAACATGCATATCACTCATGCCAAGAACATATTTTAAAACTCCAGGTAATGTAGCCATATTTACTATTTGTTTAATTGCATCTTCTTCTATATTCTCTAATAATCTTTCAGATACAAGGATTCTTCCAGGAACATTCATTTTCCCTTCTTTTGGAATTTCATAAATATTTTCTGAGATTTTCTTTATTTGCATCTTAAGATAATCTATCAATTATTTAATAAACTTTCTAAACATCCAAAACAATTTGAGTAATCCACTTATTCTCTTGTTTTTTTACAAACATCTGATTATATGTAATAGCTTTTACATTTAAACTAATTGGATAATTTTTAGCATCATCACCCAAAATTTCTGCTTCGAGTTTTAACCTTCTTTTATTAATTTTAATATTCTTTATTTTTGATAGGAAAAAATTTTTAGAATCTAATAAAAATAATAATTCTTCTAAGAAGTTATAGAGTAGAGATTCAAAATCTTTTCCCTGAACAATAATTTTGAACTTTTCTTTATCTTTTATTTTGCTATTATACATAGAATTAAACATTGCTAATGCCGAGTTTTCAAATGCTTCTTCAATATCCTTTCCATATGCCTGGAATTTTATATCTGCTGTATGTTCAAGAAATTTAAATTTCCTCATTTTCTCCAACAAAATAATCTCAACTGTCTCGGACTATATATTTCTAAATTTGCACTTATTACAACAGATTGAACATAAATATCTTTATTGAGATATTTATCTAATGTACAAATTTCATCCATTTCACATATCTTTGCTTTACATTCTAAATAACTAGGAGTTCTTTCATCTATCCTATTCTTAAGATTCTGAGGAAATAATTCATTATCCCAATACATTGGAAGGTCCGAATCTAATATATCCTCTCTTAGATTATCATCTAATTCAATTTCCCTTAATATTGAAATTTCTGCATCATAAACTTTTGAAGATATATCTGTTTTTGCAATATATCCCTTATCAATAACTATTAATAAGACACCTGCAATTAATAATAATGCAATAAATGCCTCAACAATTTTCACCCACCCTCTCTTCTCCATATGTTCTTATATTAATTTAGGTTTATATTTATTACCATACCTTAATTATTAAGAATCCTGATTTAATATTTGCTTCTTCATCAACATATTGTATTGGAGTTTCATCAACATATACATTAATTGATACTTCCTTATCCTCAGTTTTTAGAATAGCGTCTCTATTGTTATCTATAAGACTAAAACCAAATTCTGTTCCTTCAAGAATTTTTAATCTTTCTTTTAATCTTTCATAATTTTTCCCATGTTCTTCAGTTATATTATCTATCTTTGTTTCAAAAAGATGCATATTTGTTTTTACCAACTCAATTGAATAGCCCTCATTTTCTTCTGGTTCTAAACAAGTTCCAAGATTTGTAGAAAAGTCATTAAATTGTTCATTAGAGTAATAAATTTTGAAAAATATTGCATCATTATGTTCGAACTTTAAATCACTATTTTCTACTTTGAAATTTAAGGGATTATTATTTTTATCTTTAACAATTATATTTAATCCTTCAATTTCTTCAATTTGCGAGATTTTAAGACAATCTTCTGATAAGGTATATTCATCTTCAATAGATATTGTTACACTTGTTAGATTTGCAGAAAACATCTTGTCTAATTCTACTCCTAGATAATTTAGTATAAATTGTTTATCTTTTTCAACTTTTGTTGCTGGTTCTATAACTGAATATAAAAAAGCCAAGAAAGTTACGAATATTACAAATGACAACATTACTCCAACATGTGAACCTCTTTTATTCATAATATAGGATAAATTTCTATATTTATTAAATGTGTGTTTATAGAATGTATTACCCTAGAAATATATTAGCTCCTGCAGAGACTAAGAATGAAATTAACATTAGAGCAAAAGAATGTTTTATCCCTGATTTTACACTTCCCTCTGCAAGTCTCCCAATCACAAGTCCACTAAAAAATCCCTGAATTAAAAGTAAATATAAAAATGAACCTGTTAATTCTCCTTGACTAAGTTTTTCACTTTCTGAAATTACTCCAATTGATCCTATTGTTTCTACATCAGCAATACCTGAGACCATTGGAAGTATCTTAAATTGCATTACAAGAACAATTACCATAAATACAAGAAATATAATATATCCCTGAGCAACGAGTGTAGAGATAACTGCTTTTCTTTCTTTCTTTAACTTATCTGAAGTACTAACAGCCTCTGCAACAGATTCAAGTATTTCTCCAATATTCCCTCCAGCTCTTTCAGCTTGCCCAATTAATGTTAAGGTTCTTGAGATTGTTTTATTATTTATATCTTTTGAGAAAACGTTTAATGCAAGATTTAATGGAATTCCAAGTGATATTTGATTTGCTAATTTTCTAATATTCTCGCTTAAAACACCATAGGGTTTATTTCTTACATTAACTATACTTTTACTTATTGGAGTTCCTGTTTTTACACTTTCTACTAAATTTCTTGCAAATTCTAAAAACATTTCTTCTTTCTCAGCATTTATTCTTGTTTCATAGATTATTGAAAAAACAAAAGGGGATACCCCTGCAATTATTCCTATCCCTATTATCATGAAGAAATATTTATCTCCAATTAGAAATAATGATGAGATTATAATTATTAATGATAAAACAATTCCCGCCCAGTGTATTTTTCCTATTTCCATTTTATTCGCCTGAATGTTTTAAATGTAAAAATGTTAAAAAAACAATATTCATAATTGAAACACCTAAAACCATAATTAAAGTAATCATTGATGTGCTTAAGGATATTCCAAGTCCACTTATTTTCATCATCATTAATAATAACATTAGAATCATTGGGGCTGCAATAACAACACTGATATAAATATCCATAAATGTTTCAGCAGATCTAGTTTTTTTCTCTTTTTCAACTCTATATTCAAAAAGTAAACTTTGGGCTCTCTTATCAAAGAAAACAGGGAGATTCCCTCCCGAATTTATTGTTGTTGCAATGCCATTAAGTAATTCTGTAAGTTTCTTGCTTGAACTATTATTAGCACTATTTCTTAATGCACTAACTAAATCATATCCAAGAATATTAATATCATTTATTAATTTTGTAAATTCTTTTTTTAGATAAGGATATTCTTTTGTTGAGACAATTATACTAAATATCTTACTAGGTTCAATCATTGATCCTGATATTGCTGCCATATTTATTGTTGCGAAAGGTAGTTCTTGATTAATTTTCCATGCAGCAGATTTTTTTTCCATTGAGGGATAAAAATATATAATTAAAAAAGTTCCAATTGGAATTGCAAATAAGATCCAAAATATCTTAGATAATCTTGTGAAGATATCCTCAGTAACTTTAGTTAAGATTGGAAGATTAGGACCTATATTGAAAAATAAGAAAAATGTAAGTAGGAATAAGGAAACAATTATTGATAATAGTGTTGTAAAAAAGATAACAGATACATAACTTTTTGGAAGAAATTTTAAATTAGCCTTAAGTAAATTAGTCTCTAAATCCTTGAATTTTCCTTTTTTTAGAAGAGATATTGCGAGATTAGAGAAGATTTTATTTGAAAATTTGATATAACTGCTGGGTTTTATTATTTTTTCCCCAATAATCTCTTCTTTTTTCTTTTTTATTCTCTTTAGAGTTCTTTTTTCAAGTTTTGATAGGGGTAGATTACTTTTACCAGGTTTTTTAATCAATACCTTTTCATCTTTATCTTCTAGTTTAACTGGAGGGGTAAAGACTTTTCTTTTTTGGGGTAATTGTCTTATAAGAGTTATTTTTTTCAGTGTTTCTGGAATATTTTTATTTGTTTTCTTTAATAAATTTTTTAAAGAGTTTATTTGTGAAGAAATCATATTCTTTTCTTCTATATCTTTGGTGTTTGTAAGATTGTTTAATAGAGAATCTAATTCCTTAATAATTTCTGTTTCTTTGGAAATTTTATCCTTTAATTCTTTAAATGAATTCACTTTAATACCTCTGAGATTTTTTCATGGATTTGTAATATGAGTTCTTTAGATCTCCTAAAATTTTCATAATCTTTTTTATTGTAGAATTCTTCTAGTTTTAATTCAGCTTCTTTTAGGGTTTTAATCATCTGATTAAGAAGTGAAATATCCTCTTCTTTCATATTTAGAAAGAGGAAATTGTCTTATTAAATATTTTGATTTATTCAACACCAAACTTTCTTAAAACTTCTTCTGGTTTCTTATAATATTCATTAATTATTTCCTGGACTTTTTTAAATTCAAATATTTTATTTGTATATAATTTATAGAGTAATTGAACTCTTCTTTTAAATTCTAAATCAAGTTCTTCCATTTTTATACCATGTCTTTTTGTTATTTTTTCAAATATTTTACTATTTCTTTTAAAATAAAATTTATCATCACTTGGATTCCAAAGAAAAGGGGTATTTGTCATTGCAATTCCCTTTGGATCTACATTTATTATTTCTACAACTTCTCTAAGTTTTCTAGTATCTTCATTATTAACAGTTGCATGACTCATAATACAAATACAATCTAAAACATTCAATAAAGTTGGAGAAAGTTCAATTGGAGGAGTTTCTAATCTTTTTATAACACTATCAACAGATTCTGCATGTATTGTGCTAATAGAACTATGACCTGATGCCATGCCTTGGAATAATACAAATGCTTCTTTACCTCTAACTTCTCCAACAATTACATAATCGGGATTTTGTCTAAAAGAACTTTTTAATAAGGTAAATAAATCTATTTCTCCTGTATTTCCCGAGCCTGTTGCAACTCTTGAAACACTTGGAAGCCAATTTTCTCTTGGAAGATTTATTTCTCTAGTATCTTCAATTGAAACTACTCTTGCTTCTGGAGTGATAAAGAAAGCTATAGCATTTAGTAAACTTGTTTTTCCACTTGATGTTTCCCCTGTAATTAATATATTCATTTTGTATTGGATTAATAACCAAAAGTATGCAAGCATTTCAGGGCTTAGTGTATTAAAGGATAATAATTGTATTGGAGCCCAAGGAGTTTTTGTAAACTTTCTAATTGAGAAAGTTGGACCTTTTGTTGTTATATCTTTTGTATAAGTTGCATTTACTCTTGACCCATCAGGCAAACTTCCATCAAGAATAGGTTGAGCATAAGAAATATATTTTCCACTTCTTTGAGCAAGTTTTTCAACAAAACTTGCAAGATTTTCAATATTTTTAAATGTAATATTTGTTTTAATGTTTCTATAAATTCTATGAACAATATATATTGGAGTATTTATTCCATTACATTCAATATCTTCCACATAATAATCTTGAAGAAGTGGTTCTATTTTATTAAAACCCATAAAGTCTCTTGCTAAATAATAATATATTTTTTTATAACTCTCGTAAGAGATATCCATCCCAAGTTCAATTGCTAAAACTCTAAGCATTTTATCAATATAACTTAATAAAGTTTCTTTGTTTTTCTCGATGATATTATCAAAATCAATCATATTTCTCATAGCAGAGATTAGTTCTTCCTTATATTTTGTTTCTTCTTCATTTAATTGAGGCTCTTCAACATCATATACTAATTCAGAAATTTTATGATCCCAATAAATATGTACAAAAACAAATGGAGAGATTAAACTATATCTTATATTGATAGTTGTTTTGTCTTTGATTTTTTTTAATGGAGGGACTTTTGGAGAGAAGTTTATTTCTACTTTTGGATAGCTTTGTATGTTTTTTTCAATCAATTTTTTTACCTCTATTTTTATATTATGTCAAAATCTATTATTGGCTTTCCTGTATCATCATTTTCCCCATGGTGTGAGATTGATAATCTATAAGGAGTTGATGCCCTAGTTATTGTTTTTAATTTATCTTCTTGATTATAAGTTAGATTATATTCACTATAATTACTTGTTAGAGTTACTGTATTAAATGTTCCTCTTTTCTTAGTATTTGCAATTATGTTTCCAATATAAATATCTTCTCCTGGCTGACTATAAACATGTCTGCTTTCTATTTCAAATATGATTAGATTATTTTCTCCGTCTATTTTTAATATCCCTTTTTTTATTCCTAATTCAATTATTCTTTTATTTCCTTCTCCTCCTAATTCTATGATTCCGAAATTAATACTTTCAATTACTTCAATTGTCTGTTCAATTAATGCCTTGTCCCTTATTTCTTCTATTTTAGGCTTTATAAAGGCTAAAACAGCTCCAATCATCACAAATGCAATTAATGTATATATTACTGTTTCAACCCAAACTTGACCTCTTTTCATATTTAATTGAATAAGAATTAATTTAAATAATTAATGTTTGAGAAATTTATTGAATTAAAAGTATACAATCATCAATTTCTGATAAAGAATCTGAAATCTCGCATTGATTTCCCCCTATAATTGGAGCTATTTTAATTAAAGAAGGTTTTCCTACCTTAGATATATTAGCAACATAAGTTAAACCCGCATTTTTACCAGGAAGTTTTATGTCTTCATTATAATTCCCATTATAATTTCTAATAAGGGAAGACCCTAATTGAGGTATTTCAAAACTTTTCGTTTCATTTCTTCCGGAAATTGAAATTAGTAATTTATCAATTTCAGTATCCTTAATATCTATTGAAAACCTAAATTCATTTGAACTGGAATTATAACAAGTATATTGACTATTTATTGTTGCTTTTTCAAAATTTCCAAAGCAAGAATTGACAATATCAATTTTTTCATTAATTATCCCTCTTATTGCTCCCCATACAATACCTACAGCAACTAATACTAAGAGTACTAAAATAATTGTTGCAACAACTCCAGATAATCCTTTTTTTAACATTTTTATTATACAATTAATTCATATCCATGTTGTTTTTCATCACATACATAATTTCTCTCTCCTAATTCAGATCCTCCACGTAAAACAGGGATTAATATTATTTCATTTGCATTACTAATATCTATTTCACTAGAAAAAGCCCCTCCCTGATTTAATCCTGATTCAGGCCAACTAGAAGAAAGATCTGTTAAATCTTTTGTTTCATGACTTCCATCACTAGATAATTTTATTCTCATTCTATAAATAGGGACATTTCCATTATTAGTTATATATAATATATTTTCAGAGTATCTTGTATCAAAATTTACATCAGAACAAACAAGCCCAACATTTTTATCAAATTTTATTATTGATTCTTGAGTCATCCCTCTAAACCATTGAAAAATAATTAATCCAATAACAACTACTATTGCAATTAATAATACTGTTGCAATAACCGGTGAAACCCCTTTTTTTTCCATATTATTCTTAAGATATTTTTCTTTTTAAATTCTTTTATTTCTTACTAAAATTATATGAATTAATATTGTTAAGATAAATGTTATTATCATATTATAAATTCCAAAAAATGGAAGTCTAACTTCTATAGGACAAGGAAGAATTCTAATTCCCTCAGAACATTTTTCAGATACTCTAATACCAGAACTATCTTTGAAATCATAATGCCACATTCCTTCATCAAGATTATAATCATCTCCTCCAGAATTATCAAAGTTATTGTCTTCACCCCATTCCCAATTACTTTTCCAAGAATAAGTTAAAAGCCCATCTTCACAATCATCATTAGTGTCTTCAGTATAAGAGCACTTGCCTATTGTTAGATAATCTTCCCAACTTTCTGCTAGACTATTGCATTTTGATGTATCAAGAATGCAATTTGTACAAGATAATTCCCCGCCAGTAAAGGGATTAAAACTAGAACAACTAAAACTTCCTATATCTCCTTCACATTGTTCTCCAAGATTTACAAAATCATTACCGCAAATACCAACATCCCCTCCAATACAGTTTGTTGTATTAAGAATGCAATTTGTACAAGATAATTCTCCCCCCGTAAAAGAAGAATTAAAATCAGAACAACTAAATCCATTTAGATTTCCATCACACTGCTCACCAACATTAACAACTCCATCTCCACAAATAGGAGATTTTGTTGCTTCCCAACTAGAACTACATGCATCATTCCAATCACATGCGCAATTTATAAAAGGATTATTACAATCTATATTTTCTGAAACACTATCTTCTGCAACTCCGCAAAAATCAAGTCCACATTCTTCTTCTCCATAATCTGAACAACTAATTACAAGTGAACAATCTCTTGTTTCTATAATTGTTAAATTTAAATCATTACTTGCTACTTCATTAGCAGTAAAATAAAAATTTTCTAAATCTCCTTCAAGAAAACTATTTTTTGCTATATTTATATCTTCTTCAGTTATTATCCAGAGAAGATTTATATTACTATTATTATCAACAAATCCTGTTAATGTTCTAATAAAATCATCTCCAATAGCATCATATTCATAAAGATTAAAATCAATCTCCTCCCCTTCGGGTAATTGAGTATTTTCTAAGACCATAAAAACACTAGTATCTCCTAACTTAACTTCTAATTCATTTACAAATACTTTATCAGTGTCTGCAAAATAAGCTACTTGTGGTTTTTCACAACTTCCCCCCTCACAATAAAATCTTGGGTCACATCCACCACAAGATTTTGTTTCAGTTGAATCTTCAGAACAATCACTTCCTCCACATGATGGTGCTGGATTATTACAACTTCTAGTTCTTGTTTGTGTTCCATTACATTCTGAAGAGCATTCACTCCAATCACTCCAAGAAGACCAACCTCCGTTTACAGGAGAACAACAAGCATGAGTATTACATGATTGAGTTTGTGATCCCCCACAACCATCTGTTCTAGTCTGAGTTCCTCCTCCACAAGATGCAGAACAACCACTCCAGGAGCTCCATGAAGGAGAGCAATCCTGCTCATAAATTTTAAATCTAGCACGAGCAGCCATATAAGCTCCACAAACGTCTTTTACCTGGATAGTTACACTACTTGCTCCAGTAACATCAACAACTTCATTTTGCCAATCCTCCGCACAACCTGCACCACAATTAGTACAAGAGCCCCAATCATTCTTATTATAACTTCCCACACTTATACTTCCTTCATCATCCTCCTTAAAATAAATCAATTCCACTTTATATGTACTACTTGATATAGGGAGATTTACGGTTGCAGAACATGTAGCACCCCCATTAATAGGATTACTAGGACTTGCACCAGGTACATAACCGGCATCACATAACCAACCCGTATCCCATACATAAGAGCTAGCTTCAGATAATGGAATAAATAATAAAACAATAGTTTGAGATAAGAATATCACAAATAAAATTATTAATCCTCTTTTCATGTTTTTTTAAAGGAAAATTAACTTATAAAGTTTCTCTTATAAAACAAATATTTCTCTTTATAATCTTTAAAGTTTAGTTTTATCATCCTTTTATTACAATAAGCGGTTTAACTTTTAAATTCTCCCTATACACAATTCACTATCTCTTTAACTTTTGAATCCCCACAACTTACAAATCTATTTTTATTATTATCTTTCTGAAATCTTATAGGGATGATCTCAACTAGACTTATTGTATTATTCAATAAAAAGACATTTGTTACTTCCTTATTTGGTTTTAGAGAATTATCTTCTCCTATTGCTATATCAAATTTAATCCCGGGATTCATTTTAATACCACTACTAATTAGGTTTTCTGTTATATCTATTGTTGCTAGTTCCTGACTGGCATCAGTTGCTACATGTATAAAATATCCTCCAACATCAAATCTCCCATTGTTTTTTAAGTCTATTTGTAATTGATAACTTCCGTTTGTGCTTTCACATTCAATATTCTTTATATAAATTGAAACTCCATCAGGACAGCTTATTGTCTCTGTTGGAACAAAGGTTTTCATCCAATTATAAACAATTGTACCCATAACAACTAATGAAGATATTAATAAGATATAACCAATCATAACACTTATTCCTCTTTTGTTTTTAATTTGTAATAACATATTCCTCTCCACCAATATTTTGTGAGATTATATAATAAAAATTTTCTCCGGGTTTTAATTCAAATTGATGTTTAGTTTCACCTATATCAATTTCTACATTATCTCCTGTAGGAGCATAGTCTTCTTTTTTATATTCTTGTTTTTTTATTGTTTCTCCAATTTTCTTATCACCAACATCAACAGAAATTTCAACTTCAGTAATATCACTATATGTTGCAACTGATACTTCTTCATCATCTCCGAAAACAAAATATAATTCTTTCCCTTCACCTACATATTCTGTATAAAGCTCTGTGAAGTTTTCTAAAAGAGAATTAACATCTTCTTCCTGATATACTCCATATCCTATAATCTGTTCACTTTCAATTCCTAATTCTTCACCCAAATCATAAAGTCTTATTGAAACATTCTTTTTTGAATAATTTGAAACCGCAGAAAGACCAACTATTATTCCTACAATTACAATTGCTGCAAGTAAATAAAATTGTCCTCTTTTATCCATGTAGAAATTAATTTTAATATGTTTATTAATGTTTTGAAGAAAGAATCTTAAAATAATTCTCTAATTTTCTATAATTTAAAAGAAGTGTAGACCCAGAGGTTTGCTCAAAGATTATTAAAAAGCAACCCTTATTTTTCCTCGGTTCTGCAACCCGCTAAGCATCTTAACAAATGTTTAGGGCTGCTCCGATCAAGGTCTGACCCGATTCTCATATGCAAGATCAAAGCGGACAAAACGTCAACGTCCAAATGAGGACTTTTTAACGCACTTATTACGCCCCTCTTGCAGTCTGCCATAAAGCCCATTTGCAAATAGCGGAGGGCTAACCCGCTAACCAGTCTACAAGATTTATTGAGAGATAATAGTTTAAAAATGCTTTTATTTCTTAGATTAATGTAGAACTTTATCCTTTTTTATTATCTTAAATTAATGAATTATTAATTTTTCAATAACTTTCCCATAAAACTAGTTTATTATCTTTATCTCTTAAAAATAGTGTATCTCCTGAATCTGTCCAGATAGATTTTTCGCCTTTCCAAAATAAAGTTGTTTTAGTATTTTTATTATCTTCAACCTTTATTTCTACATTACTATTACTTTCCAAAGTAAATTTATCAAAGATAAAATTTTTTCTTCCTTCGTCTTTAATTCTCCATCCAGTTAAATCACAATTAAAAGAGCATCTATTGTAAAAGACTATTTTATCGTTTCTATAATCAAATTCCTTTAATTCAATACACATAGCACAATTATCATAGGATTTTTCACACAAGTTTTTATTAGTTAAAACACATTCTTCCCAAGCTTTTTTAAATTCATCATAATAAATATCTTTTCCCGACGGGAAATAGAAATTTGCAAAACCATTTTTAACTAACTCTAAATTTATATTTTCTCCTTTAATAAATATATAAGCAAGAATTCTCTTATATCTGTCATATTTATCTTCTCCAAATTCAAGTTCAATTGTTTTATTGGAAGATGATTTCTTCAAAAACTCCTTTGCTTCATTATAATATTTCTCTCCTTTTTCAGGTGCATTAATTCCTAATAGCCGAATCGATGTTTTATTCTCTACGACAATTGTATCTCCATCAATAACCCGTTCAACATATACTATCTCTCTATCTTCTAGAAGATTAATTAATGCAGAATTTAAAAAAGAATAGTTAATTGTAAATAAAATCAATATTAAGAAGATAATCAGGCAAATTTGTTTGTTTTTGTTCATCAAATATCTTATTCAAGTAAGTTTATAAGAATTTAAGGGATTATATCTAAAGCAATTTATAGTATGGTCATTTACCATTCCAACTGCTTGCATAAACGCATAACAAATTGTACTTCCAACAAATTTAAAGCCTCTTTTTTTAAGATTCTTACTCATTTCATCTGAATGTCTTGTATTTGCAGGAATTTCTTTTAATTCTTTAAATTTATTTTGAATGGGTTTATTATTAATAAAACTCCAGATATATCTATCAAATGAACCAAACTCCCTTTTTATTTTTAAGAATTCTTTTGCATTTATTATTGTTGAATTAATTTTTAATTTATTTCTGATAATTCCCTTGTCACCAAGTAATCTTTTAACGTCTTCAAGATTATATTTAGAAATTTTCTTCACATCAAAATTATCAAATGCTTTTTTGTAAGTTTTTCTTTTTTTAAGAATTGTACTCCAAGAAAGTCCTGCTTGAGCTCCTTCTAAGATTAACATCTCAAATAACTTTCTATCATCATGGATGGGAACTCCCCATTCTTTATCATGATATTTAGTCATTGATTCTGTATTTGCCCAAGAACATCTTTTTTTCATTGTAAAAATTAATATTATGCGGGAGAAAGGATTCGAACCTTCGCAAGCACTAAGCTACAGCCTCTTAAGGGCTGCTCGTTTGACCACTCCGACACTCCCGCATAAAAAAAAGAAATATGCTTAACTTATAAAAGTTGCTGATATCCAAGATAAAGTTTATTGCAGAGAAGTATAGAATACGAAAGAAAATAAACAATCTGAGGATTATTTAGATAGTTTTAAAGTTAGTTAGTTTTATTCATTTTAAAAAAAAGATTATTTGTCTTAGAGTTTACTTCTACTTTAACCCTTAAATTTATTTAAAATGTAAATCATTTAATTTAGTTAATGAAAATAAAGATTATCTCAAAGTATGAAGAAACAAAAGCAATGTTAAGAGATAAAGTTAGGAAAGGGATTATCTCTGTTTTTGAAAAAGAGAAAGGAGATTTTCAATGCTACTTTTGTGAGAGTCCAATAAAAGGTAGAATAAGAATATTAATAGATGAAGAGTTAGAAGGTAAATGCAAGTCATATTCAAAATATCCTGTCGGAGAGGGTTGTTACAATCAAGCAAAATTATATATGTATTTTTCTGGAATTCCTTTCTCTTTAAATTAAATTCTTAGAAAAGTTTAAAAACAAAAATAATGATTTTATAATAATTAAACAAAGGGAAAATATAAATGAGTGCAGAAGAAAAAATTCAGAAGTTGATGAAACAGCAAGATAAGATTCGTAATATTGCGATTGCAGCACATATTGATCATGGGAAAACAACTTTCTCAGATAATCTACTTGCAGGAGCAGGAATGCTTTCACAAGAAACAGCAGGAAAACAAAGAGTTTTAGATTTTCACGAAGATGAAGCTTCTAGGGGTATTACAATTGATTCAGCATCAGTTTCTATGATTCATAATATTAATGAAGAAGATTATTTAATTAATTTAATTGATACTCCCGGTCATGTTGATTTTGGAGGAGATGTAACACGGGCAATGCGTGCAGTTGATGGTTGCATTGTTTTATCTTGTGCTGTTGAAGGAGTAATGCCTCAAACAGAAACAGTACTTCGTCAAGCACTAAAAGAATTAGTAAAACCAGTTTTATTTATCAATAAAGTTGATAGATTAATTAAGGAAGTTAAATTAACTCCTCAGGAAATGGAAAAAAAATTCATTTCAATTATTGATCATGTTAATGAATTAATTGAAAATATTGCTCCAGTAGGTTATAAAGAAAAGTGGAAAGTAGGTGTTGGAGAAGGAAGTGTTGCTTTTGGTTCTGCATTTCATAATTGGGCTTTAAGTTTTCCTCACATGAAAGAGAAAGGGATATCTTTCAAGGATGTTATTGAGGCTTATGAAAAAGATAATCACAAGGAACTTGCAAAAAAAGCACCATTGCATGAAGTTGTTTTAAATATGTCAATAAATCATCATCCTAATCCTATAGATGCGCAGAAATATAGAATTCCAAAGATATGGCATGGGGATACTGATTCACCTATTGGAAAGAATTTAACTAATTGTGATTCTAAAGGAGAAATAGCTTTTGTTCCCATAAAAATCGTCGTCGATAAACATGCAGGAGAAGTTGCTGCAGGTAGATTATTTTCAGGAACAATAAAACAAGGAGATGATGTTTTCATGAATCTTGCAAAAAGAAATACAAGAATTCAACAAGTATCTGTCTACAAAGGAGCACAAAGACTTATTGTTGATGAAGTAACTGCAGGAAATATTATCGGAGTTGTTGGATTAAAAAATGTTTTTACAGGAGAGACTGTTAGTAAAAATCCAATAGAGCCGTTTGAAGCGATAAAACATTTATTTGAACCTGTTGTTACAAAATCAATTGAAGCAACTAAGGCAGCTGATTTACCCAAATTAGTTGAAGTATTAAAACAAGTTGCAAAAGAAGACCCTTCAATAAGAATTGAGATTAATGAACAAACAGGAGAAAGTTTAATGTCTGGTATGGGGGAATTACATTTAGAGATTATTGAGAACAGAATTAAAACAGAGAAAGGATTAGATGTTAAAACATCTTCTCCAATTATTGTATATCGTGAGACAGTAAATAAAGAATCAATTGTATCTGAAGGGAGAAGTCCAAATAAACATAATAGTTTTTTTATAAAAGTTGAACCACTGGATGAAAATATTTATGAAGCTATTCAAAGCGGAGAATTAAGAGAAGGAAGAGTTAAAAAGAAAAATAAAGAAGTTTTTGATATACTTTCTAATTTAGGATGGAGCGGGGATACAATTAGAAATGTTAGGAATATTTACAAAGGGAATATATTCTTGGATGAAACAAGAGGAGAAGTTCATATTGGGGAAGTAATAGAAATGGTACTTGATGCATATGAAATGGTAATGAATCAAGGACCTTTAGCTCGAGAACCTTGTATGAAAATGAAAGTGTCATTAATGGATATTAAACTTCATGAAGATGCTATACATCGTGGTCCTGCACAAGTTTATCCGGCGGTAAGAGAGGGAGTTAGAGAGTCAATGAAAAAAGCAAGTCCAGCACTTTTAGAACCATTGCAAATTCATGTAATAGAAATGCCTGATAAGTTTTTAGGAGCAGTAACAAAATTAGTTGGAAGTAAAAGAGGGCAAATGATTGACGTTAATCAAGAAGGGACTAATGCTGAACTTAAAGCTAAACTTCCTGTTGCAGAGATGATTGGATGGAGTAGTGATCTAAGATCAGCAACAGAAGGAAGAGGTACTTCATCATTGTCAGATCAGCAGTTTGAGAAAGTTCCAATGAGTATACAAGCAGATATTATTAAGAAGATAAGAAATAGAAAAGGATTGGCGGAAAATCAATAAGGAAAAGATTTATAAATACAAATTT